>Ga0193742_1001462_pt1 | contig 14227 bp, 12 predicted proteins | sample L2c1metaG_FD_165511 | JGI IMG/M metagenome (GOLD analysis project Ga0193742, IMG submission 165511) | Soil microbial communities from a riparian zone of the East river system, Colorado, United States - L2c1 | ecosystem: Environmental > Terrestrial > Soil > Riparian zone | place: USA: East River... | reverse complement strand
CGAGCACCATCCCCGCTGGACCCCCACCGGTCACCAAACACGTCGTCCGTTCCGCCCCAGTCATGATGCCTCCCAGTGTCTCCACGGTATTTCAATACGCGTTGAATAAGTCCCAGCATGCACCCGTGGCTGACGCGCGTCAAGTCGTGGATACCCTGAACAGGCCATGAGCACCGCATCTGAAACCACTGAGGTCCGCGCCCGCTTCAGCCCGTCGCCGACCGGCACGCCGCACGTCGGACTCATCCGCACCGTCCTGTTCAACTGGGCCTTCGCCCGTCACCACGGTGGCAAGTTGGTGTTCCGCATCGAGGACACCGACGCCAGCAGGGACAGCGAGGAGAGCTACGACTCGCTGCTCGACGCGCTGCGCTGGCTGGGCATCGACTGGGACGAGGGCGCGGAGGTCGGCGGCCCGCATCCGCCGTACCGGCAGAGCGAGCGCGGCGAGATCTACGCCGACATCGTGCGCCGGCTGGTCGACGCCGGCGAGCTCTACGAGTCCTTCTCCAGCAACGAGGAGGTCGAGGCACGCCGTCGCGCGGCCGGCCAGGACCCGAAGCTCGGCTACGACAACGCCGACCGGCACCTCACCGACGAGCGGCGTGCGGAGCTTCGCGCGCAGGTCCGCGAGCCGGTGCTGCGGCTGCGCATGCCGGACGAGGACATCGTGTTCACCGACCTGGTGCGCGGCGAGATCGAGTTCAAGGTCGGCAGCGTGCCGGACCCGGTGCTGGTGCGTGCCAACGGGTCGCCGCTGTACACGCTCACCAACCCGGTGGACGACGCGCTGATGGGCATCACGCATGTGCTGCGCGGTGAGGACATACTGCCCTCGACGCCGCGGCAGATCGCGCTCTACGGTGCGCTGCGCCGGATCGGCGTCACCGGTCATACGCCGGAATTCGGCCACCTGCCGCTGGTGCGTGGCGAGGGCAACAAGAAACTGTCCAAGCGGGATCCCGAGTCCAACCTGTTCCACTATCGCGAGCGCGGATTCGTACCCGAGGGCCTGCTGAACTATCTCGCACTGCTCGGCTGGGCGATCGCCGAGGACCGCGACGTCTTCACCATGACAGAGATGGTCGAGGCGTTCGACATCTCCAGGGTCAGTTCCAATCCGGCGCGCTTCGACCTGAAGAAGGCGGAGGCCATCAACGGCGAGCACATTCGCCGGCTCGACGGCGCGGATTTCGTCGAGCGGACGATTCCGTATCTGGTGACCGAGAAGGTGCTGCCGGAAAGCCCGTCGGACGCGCAGCTTGCGACCATGCGGGCAATCGCTCCGCTGGTGCAGGAACGGGTGACGGTCCTTTCCGACGCGGTGCCGATGGTGCGGTTCCTTTTCGTGGCCGAGGAGGATTTCGCGCCGGAGCCGGACGCCGCGGCCAAGGCGCTCGGCGACGCCGCCACCCCGGTCCTCGACGCGAGCATCGCGGCGCTCGAAGCGGCGGGGGAGTGGACCGCGGCGTCGATCGAGGAGGCCCTGCGCGGCGCGCTCGTCGACGGGCTGGGACTCAAGCCACGAAAGGCTTTCGCGCCGGTTCGGGTGGCGATCAGCGGCCGCACGGTGTCGCCGCCGCTGTACGAGTCGATGGAGCTGCTCGGCCGGGAGCGGTCGCTCGGCAGACTCCGTCGCGCTCGGGTGTAACGTTCTTCTGTCATCCGGCGATATATTCCGTTTGAGCACTGGTAGAACGTTGTCATCTTGATCGTGAAAGAACTCGCACTATCACCTTTTCAGCCGAAGAGGTGACGGCGGTTATCGCCCTAATCTCTTCGGATGACCTCTGCGCTCGTGCCGATTTCCCCCCGCGGTGCCGCTGGCGTCCAGCCGCGTCGATCGGGTGAACCCGGCGTTCTGGCGGGGGCGCACCGGCCACCGCGCATTCGGGCCGTCTGTCTCGACATCGACGACACGCTCGTGGACTTCACCAGCTCCGCCCGGCGGGCGGTGTCGGACCTCATCGGTCGCGACGACATGTGGACCCGGTGGCAGCTCACCACCGACGAGTTCGTCGCCAGGGTGGTCGCCGGCGAGCTGCCATACGACCTGATGCACCAGGCCCGCACCAAGGCGTTCTTCGCGGACCTCGGCGCGCTGCTCGACGACGATCTGGTGGCCGTGCTCGAGGAGCGCCGCCGGCTACAGCTCAACAGCGCCTGGCGGTTGTTCGACGACGCGCTGCCGTGCCTCGACTGGCTGCGCGCCGCCGGGCTGCGGCTGGCCGCCGTGACCAACGCCTCCGGCCGGCACCAGCTCGCCAAGCTCGCGAGCCTCGGCATCGCGCGGTTCTTCGACACCGTGGTGATCGCCGGCGAACTGGGCGCGGCGAAGCCCGAGCCGATGATCTTCCACGCGGCCTGCGAGCGGCTCGACGTGTCGATCGACGAGACCATGCACATCGGTGACCTGCTCGAGGTGGACGCCATCGGCGCGCGCGACGCCGGACTGCACGGCGTCTGGCTCGACCGCACCGGCCGCGGCACGTCCGGGACGTGCGGGCCGACGGGCGGGCTGCCGCGCCTGGAGACCCTCGCCGACCTGCCGGAACTGCTGGTAAGTGAGTACCTGACGCCGGACGCGTGCGGCGAGTCCGCGTTGCCGGAGCAGCGTGGGGAGGAGCCGGTTTCCGCGTCGGCGCAGGCGTGGTCTAACATCTCTCACCGGCGCTAGGGAAGCGAGCCGCGGGCGCCGTGGTCTCGCTGATCTGCTGCGCTGATGGGGTATGGTGTAATTGGCAGCACGACTGGTTCTGGTCCAGTTAGTCTAGGTTCGAGTCCTGGTACCCCAGCTGAGCAAATTGAATATCGATTCGCTCTGTTCTGGCCCCGTCGTCTAGCGGCCTAGGACGCCGCCCTCTCAAGGCGGTAGCGCGGGTTCAAATCCCGTCGGGGCTACAACAATCGTGGCGGCGTTGACTTCGGTCAGCGCCGCCACGAGTGCGTTTCAGGGTCGCCATTCGTGAAATCAGTTTCGATTCCCGGCACTGACCCCCGGCATTCCGCCAATCTTTCACCTGCCGCGACAACGGTTCGCGCATCGTTGGCGTCTAACTGGGTGGGGGTCGGGTGAACAAGACACGCGGCCCAACTTGGGAAAGGACACCCATGAGACGAACACTGTCCCGCGCAGGTCTGCTGTTGGGTCTGGGGACGGCAGCGATGTCCCTGCTGCTGCTCGGTGCCGTGCCGGCGAGCGCGGCGGCACCACCGGCGAACGACACCATCGCCGGTGCGACGGCGATCTCGGCGGTGCCGTTCGGCGAGACCGTCGACACCACCGAGGCGACGACCGACGCCGAGGACGCGGCGATCAACGCGACCTGCGGGGCACCGGCGACGAGCGGCAGCATCTGGTACACGCTCGAAGCGGCCGCACCGGCCTACCTCGTCGACGTTTCGAAGTCGAACTTCACCGCCGGGGTGATCGTGGCGACCGGTACGCCGGGCAACCTGTCGATCGTCACCTGCGGCCCTGACGCGGTCGGCTTCGAGCCGACGGCGGGGGAGACCTACTACCTGATGGCCTTCAGCGACAGTCCGGACGTGGTCGGCGGGCAGCTCGCGATCGAGGTCACCGAGACCGACCCGGTGCCCACGATCTCGATGACCGTGGACGACGCCGGCTCGGTGGACAAGGCCACCGGTGTCGCGACGATCTCCGGCACCTACACCTGCGACGGCACGGCCGACTTCGTCGTCCTGCAGGGAAGCCTGCAGCAGGAACAGGGTGACGTCCAGGTGTCCGGTGACTTCGTCCAGGAGAACCTGGCGTGCGGCGGCACGTTCGACTGGAGCGCGGAGGTCACCGCGGAGAGCGGTGGCTTCAAGCGCGGGCTCGCGGCCACGGCCGCGCTGACCGTTGGCTGCAACCTGTTGGGCTGCAACATCTACGACACGCTCGAGGTCGTACGCCTGCGCGGCGGTCACGGCTGAGTCGAGGGTGACCGGCGCGCGGCGGGCGTCCGCGCGCCGGTCACCGACCACGGGTGGGTTCTCGCGATGTCGATCCTGATGCTCGTTCGCGGACACTCGGTGGCGAGTACCGCCGAGATGGGCGCGGCGATGTACCTGTCGTTCGTGGTGCTGTTCCCGCCGTACTGGCTCGGCGCGCTCGACGCCGGCGGTGTGCTGGCGATCGGACACGTCCTGATGTTCGTGGTCATGCTGCTGGTCATGCTGCGCAGGCGGGACGAGTACGCCGGGCACCACCAGCACCGGAGCGTCGCCGAGCCCGAGCCTGCGATCGCCGACTGAACAGCCCTACTTTCGTCTGGTGTTTCGTTACAGATCTTGAACCGATCAAACACGAAGCGTTATACAAGGACTGACCGGTCAACCGTCTTCATGTCCCCCAAGCGTGTTATGCGCGCCCTGCTAAGGAGACGTTCTGTGACCATCAGGAAGACAGTCCTGCTCGCCGGTGCTGGCGTGCTGGCCGTCGGTTTGTCGGTGCCTTTCGGCTCCGGTGCGACCGCCGCGCCGGCCCCGCTGAGCGACTTCGAGATGTCGGCGACCGCCGAGGACCTCGACACGACGCTCGCCGACGACTTCGGCGGCGCCTGGATCGAGGACGGCCAGCTCGTCGTCGCGGTGACCGATGCCGCCCGGTCAGCGGAGGTGACCGGGACCGGTGCCGTGGCGAAGGTGGTGCGGTACAGCGAGGCCCAGCTGGACACCAAGGTGGCCGGCATGAACGAGGTCGCCAGGTCCGCACCGGACTCGGTGACCGTGTGGGGTGTCGACGTCCGGCACAACACCGTGAACATGACCGTGCTGCCCGGCACGGCCGACGCTGGCCGCGCGTTCGCCGCGTCCGCTGGCGTCGACCAGGTGCGGATCACCGAGTCGGCTGAGGTGCCACACCTGTTCGCCGACATCCAGGGCGGCGAGGCCTACAACATCGGGTCGTCCCGGTGCTCGGTCGGCTTCTCCGTCAGCGGCGGCTTCGTGACCGCCGGCCACTGCGAGGCGCTCACCGGTGGCGGTGAGCTGGCCAAGGACGGCACTCCGCTCGGCCAGTGGGGCGGCTCGCAGTTCCCCGGCAACGACTACGCCTGGGTGCAGACCAGCGGTGACTGGAACCCGGTCGGCCAGGTGGCCGGCGTCGGCGGCGTCGCCGGCTCGCAGGAGGCCGAGAGTGGCGCGGGCGTCAGCAAGTCCGGCTCCACCACCGGCGTCACCGAGGGCACCATCGGTGACAAGAACCAGACGGTGAACTACCCGGAGGGCAGTGTCTCCGGCCTCACCGCGACGAACGCGCTGTGCCAGGCCGGCGACTCCGGCGGCTCGTTCATCTCCGGTGGCCAGGCGCAGGGTGTCGTCTCCGGCGGCAACTCCAGCGTCTGCTACTTCCAGCCGGTGAACCCGATCCTGGACGCCTTCGGGCTGAGCCTGGTGACCGGCTGACCCGACGGATGCACTGAAGGCGTCCTGCACAACGTTGCGCGTTGTGCTGGACGCCGTCAGTGCGTCAGGGCGCGGCCAGGGCGCGCAGCAGGGCCATGATCGGCGCGTGCAGGTTGGGGAGATCCGTGCTGTGGTTGGTGGCCAGGGCTGAGGTGACCATGGCGCTGATGCCGCCGACGAGGGTCCGCGCGGCGAAGACCGGGTCGGGCAGCCGTTGCCACGCCGGGTCGTCGGCGAAGTTCGCGGCCACCGCGAGGGTGAACCGCTCCTGCACGTCGAACCGGCGCAGCCGGGCCGCCTCGCCGGCGGCGAGGCTCTCCACCAGGACCACCGTCGCCGCGGCCGACTCGGCGGCCAGCGTCGCCAGATAGGTGCGCAGGGTGCGGTCGAACCGGTCGAGCGGGGTGGCGTCGGCGCCGACGCCGGTCAGCTGCGCCGCCATGGCCAGCAGCAGCACCTCGGCGGCGCGGTCCACGGTGGCGAGGAAGCAGTCCTCTTTGTCGGTGAAGTGCTGGTAGAAGGTCTCCCGCGACACGTGCACCAGCTTCAGCACGTCGGCGACCGTGGTGCGCGGGTAGCCGCGCTCGGCCACCGCGTCGGCCATGCCGAGCAGCATCCGGTCCCGCTGTGCGGAGGCCACCTGCTCACGGGTCAGCTTGTGTCGGCCGCGGGGGAGCGCGCGGGCCGGATCCTCGTCCGCCACGGCGCTTACCCTAGCGGTCTTTTGCGAACACGGGTGTTCGTCGATGCTACGGTTGGCGCATGCGCCATTCCGTCGCCGGTCGTCGTGTCCTGATCACCGGTGCCGCGCGAGGCATCGGTGCGGCGCTCGCCCGCCGGCTTTCCGAGCGCGGCGCGCGGGTCGCGCTCGCCGGGCTGGAGCCCGACGCGCTCGCCGAGGTGGCCGCCGAGTGCGACGCGCCGTGGCGGGAGTGCGACGTCGCCGACCGAGCCGCCGTCGACCGCGCGGTGGCCGACCTCGTCGGGGCGCTCGGCGGGCTCGACGTGGTGGTCGCCAACGCGGGCGTGGCCCGGCAGCTCGCGCTGGTCGGCGGCGACCCCGCGGTGTTCGAGGAGACGATGCGGGTCAACACGCTCGGCACCTACTACACGGTGCGCGCCGCCGGGTCGCACGTGTCGCACTCGCGCGGGTACGCGCTGCTGGTCTCGTCGCTGGCGGCCGCGGTGCACGCGCCATTGCTCGGCGCCTACAGCGCGTCGAAGGCGGCGGTCGAGGCGCTCGGCAACACGCTGCGCGCCGAGGTCGCGCCGCGCGGCGCGCGGGTGGGCGTTGCCTACTTCGCCGAACTGGACACCGACATGACCAGCCGCGGCTTCGGCACCAGGGCCGCGGCCGTGCTCACCGGCGGCGGCACGGTCACCGGCGTCGCCCCGCTGTCGCACGCCGTCGACGCACTGGAGCGCGGCATCGCCCGCCGGTCTCGCTGGATCACCTCACCGCGCTGGGTCGGCCCGCTGCTGCCGGCGCGGATGTTCGTCCAGCCGGTGATCGACCGGCACACGCGGTCCAGGGTCGCCGAGGCGCTCGCGATCGCGCGCACCGAGGACGTGCCGTACACGACCGAGCGGCCGGGGCGGTCGTGACGGCCGGGGTGGCGCCGGGCACGCGCCGCGACGTCGGCTGGCTCACCTGGTTGTTCGCCCGCGCGGCCGGCCTGGTGGCCGGTGGTCGGCCGCCCAACGTGTTCTTGGTCCTTGGCCGGCACCGCGCGCTGTTTCGCGGCTGGCTGTACTTCGCCGGCCGGCTGATGCCCGGTGGGCTGCTGCCGCGCCGGGAGACCGAGCTGGTCATCCTGCGCGTCGCGCACCTGCGGGACTGCGGCTACGAGTTCGAGCACCACCGGCGGCTCGGCGCCCGCGTCGGAGTGTCCACAGTGGATGTCGAGCGGGTGGTGGCCGGGCCGGCCGCCGACGGCTGGTCCGCACGAGAACGCGCCGTGCTCGCCGCCACCGACCTGCTGCACCACGAGCGGAACCTGGACGACGCCGCCTGGTCGGTGCTGGCCGCGCACCTCGACGAGCGCGAGTCGATCGAACTGTGCCTGCTGGTCGGGCACTACGAGATGCTCGCAACGGCGATCGCCGTGCTGCGCATCGAACCGGAGCGGTGAACAGGCGTGTTCCCGTTGCCAGGGTGATTACGCTGGCCAGTGACTGAAGCATGTCCGAAACACTCCGAAACACGCCTGACTGACGCGAGTCGAGAGCGAAGTGTTCGCGATGGGGGCTGGTGACGGCGGGGTCAAACCGCCGCGATCCGCGGTGCGCGTTTCCCTTGCCGGGATGCGCCTGGACGAGCTGCTGAACGAGCTGCAGGATCGCCTCACCGAGATCGGCAGGACGCGGGACCGGTTGCAGGGTCTGCTCGACGCGGTCGTCGCGGTCGGCGCCGGCCTGGAGGTGGCCGGCACGCTGCAGCGGATCGTGGAGACCGCGGTCGAGCTGGTCGACGCCCGCTACGGCGCGCTCGGCGTGCTCGGCGAGGAAGGCCTCGCCGAGTTCGTCTACGTGGGTGTCGATCCGGCGACCAGGGCGAGGATGGGCCACCTGCCGGAGGGCAAGGGCCTGCTCGGCCACCTGATCGAGCACCCGGTGCCGATCCGGCTGCCGGACCTCGCCGACCACCCGGCGTCGGTCGGCTTCCCGGACAACCACCCGCCGATGCGCAGCTTTCTCGGGACGCCGGTGCGGGTCCGCGACGAGGTGTTCGGCAACCTCTATCTGACCGAGAAAAAGGGCGAGGTGGAGTTCAACGAGGACGACGTGGTGGTCCTCGAGGCGCTCGCCGCCGCGGCCGGTGTCGCCATCGAGAACGCCCGGCTGTTCGAACAGGCCCGGTTGCGGGAGGGCTGGCAGCAGGCGTCGTCGGAGGTGAACGGGCTGCTGCTCGGCGGCGGGTCGAGCGAGGAGGCGCTGGCGCTGATCACCCGGCGCAGCTGCGAGCTGTCCGGCTCCGACAGCACGCTGATCCTGCTGGCCGACGAGCCGGGGGAGACGCTCACCGTCGAGGCAGGCTTCGGGCCCCGTGGCACGGACATGATCGGTCGCCGGATGTCGGCGACCATTCCGGTGATCGCCACGGTCATCGTGGACCGCGAGCCGACGATGTTCGCCGACTTCGCGCACAGCCTGGCCGCCGAGGCCGACCTGTTCGGCGGTGTCGGCCCGGCCGACGCGGTTCCGTTCGGCTCCTCGACCGGGGTGACCGGCGTGCTGCTCGCGCTGCGCAACCACGGCGACCCGCAGTTCGGCCAGGACCACCTGCCGATGCTCGCGTCGTTCGCCGTGCAGGCCGCGCTGGCGCTCGAACTGGCGGACCGGCAGCGCCAGGCGCGGATGCTCGACCTGCTCGCCGACCGCGACCGGATCGCCGGCGACCTGCACGACCACGTCATCCAACGGTTGTTCGCGGCCGGCATGAGTCTGCAGGCCATCCTCGGGCGGATCGTCGACGGCGAGGCGCGGCACCGGGTGAACCGGGTGGTCGGCCTGCTCGACGAGACGGTGCGGGAGATCCGCACGTCGATCTTCGACCTGCACACGACTGGCGAGGAGGAGCCGACCAGCCTGCGCCGGCGGATGCTGGACCTGATCGCCGAGGCCAGTCCGAACAGGTCTCCCGCGGTGCGGATCTCCGGCGCCGTGGACACACTCGTGCCGCCCGTCGTGGCCGAGCACGCCCTTGCGGCGCTGCACGAGGCGGTCAGCAACGCCGTGCGGCACGCGCGGGGCACCGACGTCGTGGTGACCGTGGAGGCCGGCGCCGACCTGGTCATCGGGGTGACGGACAACGGCGTGGGCATCCCGCCGGACGTGGCCCGCAGCGGATTGCTCAACCTGGAGCACCGGGCGCGGGAATGCGGCGGCCGGTTGTCCATCGCGGCGAATCCGGGCGGCGGCACCCGCCTGGTGTGGCGGGCGCCGCTGACCCCGCCGTGATCACTCCTGATCACTCAAGGGGCTTGCGGGAGCGCAGCCGCGCGCCGAGCACGGCCGCCTGGGTGCGGCGCTGCATGCCGAGTTTGCTCAGCAGGTGCGACACGTAGTTCTTGATGGTCTTCTCGGCCAGGAACAGCTGCGCGCCGATCTGCCGGTTCGTCAGCCCCGCACCGATCAGGTCGAACACGGCCCGCTCCTGCTCGGTGAGCTTGTCGAGCGGGCTCTGCTCCGCGCGCTCGCGCCGGATCCGACTCATCAGCGCGGCCGTGGTCGCCGGATCGAGGAGCGAGCCGCCGGCGCCGACCGTGCGGATGGCGTTGATCAGGTCAGAGCCGAGCACCTGCTTGAGCACGAACCCGGCCGCCCCGGCCATGATCGCGTCGAGCAGCGCCTCGTCGTCGGCGTAGGACGTGAGCATCAGGCACGCCAGGTCGGGGAACCCCGACCGCAGGTCGCGGCACAGCTCGATCCCGTTGCCGTCGGGCATCCGCACGTCCAGCACCGCGACGTCGGGCTGGACGTGCGGCGCGCGGGCGAGCGCCTCGACGACTCCGGACGCCTCGCCGACGACCGCCAGATCGTCGGCCGTGCCGAGCAGATCCGCGACCCCTCGACGCACGATCTCGTGGTCGTCCACCAGGAAGACCCGAATCGTCACGGCCGCCACCTCCCTTACCTGGACAGTCGCCGCCGATGGCAGGCGCGCTACGCCGACCGGTGAAGGACGCCCTTGCAACGGTCAACGCAGTGAAGGAGTCCTTCAGTGCGGGCGGCGGGGGTGGGGGTGGATTCGGACGTCTGGCCATGGTGGGCGGCGGACCACCGCGATGGTGGCGAGGGCGGCGGCCACCAGGCCGATCAGCTCGCCGAGGAGCGCGATCCTGGTGTGGTCGATGGCCGGCGTCCACGTCGCCGTGCCCTCCCGGATGACGAACACGCCGACCGGGGTGCCGCGGCCCCACCAGCCGATCCGCGCGACGGGTACGACCGTCGTGCCGTCGGAGGTCTCGAACGGTTCGTCGTAGACCCGCTGCTCGCCGCCGAACCGCTGTGTCAGCTCTGATCCCAGCCCCATGGTGATCCCCTCCTTACTCAGGATCATAGGCCAGGTTCGGCCGCAGCCAACGCTCCACTTCGGACACGTCGAGGCCGCACCGGTCGGCGTAGTCCTCGATCTGGTCGCGGCCGACCCGGCCGACGGTGAAGTACCGCGAATCGGGGTGCGCGAAGATCAGGCCGCTGACGCTGGCCGCCGGGGTCATCGCGAACGAGTCGGTCAGGTCGAGGCCGAGTTCCTTGGCGCGCAGCAGGTCGAACAGGTGTTCCTTCAGGCTGTGGTCCGGGCTCGCCGGGTAGCCGAGTGCCGGGCGGATGCCACGGAAGCGCTCCGCGTGCAGGTCCTCGAGTACCGGCTGCGCGTCCGGTTCGAACCACGCCCGCCGTGCCGCGAGGTGGATGTACTCGGCGAACGCCTCCGCCAGCCGGTCCGCGAGTGCCTTCACCATGATCGCCCGGTAGTCGTCGTTGTCGGCCTCGTAGCTCCCCGCCAGTTCGTCGGCGCCGTGGATGGCCACCGCGAAGCCGCCGAGGTGGTCGCCGGCTGGGGCGATGTAGTCGGCGAGGCAGCGGTTCGGCCGGCCCGTCGGCTTCTGCGTCTGCTGGCGCAGCATGGGGAACCGGGTGCCGTCGTCCAGCACGATGTCGTCGCCGACCGAGTGTGCCGGCCAGAAGGCGAACACGCCCTCGGCGCGCAGGCTGCCGGCCTCGATGATCTCCGCCAGCATGGTGTTCGCGTCGTCGAACAGCTCGCGGGCCTCCGGCCGCTCGAGGATGGCCGGGTACTTGCCGCGCAGCTCCCACGCCAGGAACAGGAACTGCCAGTCGATCATCTCGCGCAGTTCCGCGAGGCTCGGCGTCATCGTGCGCAGGCCGGTGAACTCCGGCGTCGGCACCTCCGCGAACGACACCTGCTCGCGGTTCGCCCGCGCCTGCTCCAGCGGCAGCAGCGGCTTCCGCTGCTTGTTCGCGTGCTGCTCGCGCAGCTGCTCCTGCTCGACCCGGTTGGTGCGGTCCAGGTCCGCGGCCCGGTCCGGGTCGAGCAGCGCGGAGACCACGCCGACGACCCGCGACGCGTCGAGCACGTGCACCGTGGTGTCGGCGTAGGCCGGCGCGATCCGCACCGCCGTGTGCTGCCGGGAGGTCGTGGCGCCGCCGATCAGCAGCGGCAGGTTCAGCCCGCGCCGCTGCATCTCGGTGGCGACGGTGACCATCTCGTCGAGCGACGGGGTGATCAGTCCGGACAGCCCGACGGCGTCCGCGCCCTCGGCGATCGCGGTGTCCAGGATCTTCGCCGCGGGCACCATCACGCCGAGGTCGAGCACCTCGTAGTTGTTGCAGCCGAGCACCACGCCGACGATGTTCTTGCCGATGTCGTGCACGTCGCCCTTGACCGTGGCCAGCACGACCTTGCCCTGCCCGCGCACGGATTCCGCGCCGCCCGAGCGCCGCTGCTTCTCCTTCTCCGCCTCCATGAACGGCTCGAGGTAGGCGACCGAGCGCTTCATCACCCGCGCGCTCTTCACCACCTGCGGCAGGAACATCTTCCCGGCCCCGAACAGGTCGCCGACGATCTTCATGCCGTCCATCAGCGGACCCTCGATGACCTCCAGTGGCCGCGGCAGCTGCTGGCGGGCCTCCTCGGTGTCGTCCTCGATGAAGTCCACGATGCCGTGCACCAGTGCGTAGGACAGTCGTTCGGCGACCGTGCCCTCCCGCCACGACAGGTCGACGATCCGCTTCGTGCCGGAGCCCTTCACGTTCTCCGCGAACGACACCAGCCGGTCGGTCGCGTCCTCGCGCCGGTCGAACAGCACGTCCTCGACCAGTTCCAGCAGGTCGGCCGGGATGTCCTGGTAGACGGCGAGCTGACCGGCGTTGACGATGCCCATGTCCAGCCCGAGCCGCACGGCGCGGAAGAGGAACGCCGAGTGCATGGCCTCGCGCACGATGTCGTTGCCACGGAAGGAGAACGAGAGGTTGGAGATGCCGCCGGAGATGTGCACGCCTGGGCAGCGTTCCTTGATCAGCGGCAGCGCGTCGAGGAATGCCTTCGCGTAGCCGTTGTGCTCCGCGATGCCGGTGGCGACGGCGAGCACGTTCGGGTCGAAGATGATGTCCTCGGCCGGAAAGCCGATCCGAGACGTCAGCAGGTCGTAGGCGCGGCCGCAGATCGCGACCTTGCGTTCGGTGGTGTCGGCCTGGCCCCGCTCGTCGAACGCCATGACGACGACGCCTGCGCCGTAGTCGCGGATCTTGCTTGCCTGACTGAGGAACGACTCCTCGCCCTCCTTCAGGCTGATCGAGTTGACCACGCCCTTGCCCTGCACGCATTTGAGCCCGGCCTCCAGCACAGTCCACTTGGAACTGTCGACCATGATCGGGATGCGGGCGACCTCGGGTTCGGTCGCGACCAGGTTCAGGAACGTGGTCATCGCCTGCTCGCTGTCGAGCAGGTCGGCGTCCATGTTGACGTCCAGCAGGTTCGCGCCGCCGCGCACCTGCTCCAGTGCCACGTCCACGGCGGCCTGGTGGTCGTCGGACTCGATGAGCCGGCGGAACCGCTTCGAGCCGGTGACGTTGGTCCGCTCGCCGATCATCACGAACCCGGTGTCCGCGCCGATGCCGAACGGCTCGAGCCCGGAGAACCGGGTGGCCGGCTCCGGCGTCGGCACCGCGCGCGGCGCGACGCCCTTGACCGCGGCGGCGATCTTCGCGATGTGCGCAGGGGTGGTGCCGCAGCAGCCGCCGACAACGTTCACCATGCCGCCCTCGGCGAAGTCGCCGAGCAGCGCGCCGGTCTGCTCCGGGGTCTCGTCGTAGCCGCCGAACGCGTTGGGCAGGCCGGCGTTGGGGTGGCAGGCGACGTAGGTGCCGGCCAGCCGGGCCAGGTCGCTGACATGCGGGCGCATCTGCTCGGCACCCAGCGCGCAGTTCACACCAACGACCAGCGGGTTCGCGTGCTCGATGGAGCGCCAGAACGCCTCGACCGTCTGCCCGGACAGGGTCCGGCCGGACAGGTCGACGATGGTCACCGAGATCCACAGCGGCAGGTCGGGGGCGACCTCGCGGGCGGCGGCGATCGCGGCCTTCGCGTTGAGGGTGTCGAAGATCGTCTCGACCATCAGCAGGTCGACGCCGCCCTCGGCGAGCCCGGCGATCTGCTCGGCGTAGGCGTCGCGGACCTGGTCGAACGACACCGCGCGGTAGGCCGGGTCCTCGACCTTCGGCGACAGCGACAGGGTGACGTTCAGCGGGCCGATGGAGCCGGCGACGAACCGGCCGCCGAACTCGTCGGCGGCCTGGCGGGCCAGCCGCGCCGCCTCGACGTTCATCTCCCGCGCCAGGTGCTGCAGGCCGTAGTCGGCCTGGCCGATGGACGTCGCGGTGAACGTGTTGGTCGTGGTGATGTCCGCACCGGCCGCCAGGTACTGGCGGTGCACGTCGAGGACGACGTCCGGGCGCGTCAGGTTCAGCAGGTCCGGGTCGCCGGTGACGTCGTGGGTGTGGTCGACGAACCGGTCACCTCGATAGTCCGCCGGAGTCAGCCCGGCGCCCTGCAGCATCGTGCCCCAGGCGCCGTCGAGCACGGCGATCCGCTGGTCGAGAAGCTGACGAAGAGCACTTGACATGCGATGCCTCCCAGAATCGTCATGGGAGGCGTCCTTCGTACGTCGAGGTCCTTGTCGAGCGTGGCGGACCAGTGTCCGTTGCAACGCCTCTCGACGGGATCTCTCTCAGCGTAGCGAACGAGGTGGCGAACGACGACGCTGCGCTGCCGCGGAGTTCACATATCGGG
>Ga0193742_1001461_pt1 | contig 14231 bp, 13 predicted proteins | sample L2c1metaG_FD_165511 | JGI IMG/M metagenome (GOLD analysis project Ga0193742, IMG submission 165511) | Soil microbial communities from a riparian zone of the East river system, Colorado, United States - L2c1 | ecosystem: Environmental > Terrestrial > Soil > Riparian zone | place: USA: East River... | reverse complement strand
AATCATCGCCGAGGTGCAGGGCCGCGGCGCGTTCGCCAAACTGAAATTCGAATCCGGCGCGCACCGCGTGCAGCGCGTGCCCGACACCGAAACGCAAGGGCGCATCCACACCTCGGCGGCAACGGTTGCGGTGCTGCCCGAGGTCGAGGATGTCGACGTCGACATCAAGAACGACGATCTGCGGATCGAGACCATGCGCGCGCAAGGCGCCGGCGGCCAGCACGTCAACAAGACCGAATCGGCGATCCGCATCACCCATATCCCGACCGGCATCGTGGTCATGATGCAGGACAGCCGCTCGCAGCACAAAAACCGCGCCTCGGCGATGAACATCCTGCGCTCGCGGATCTATGACGCCGAGCAGCAGCGCATCAATGCGGCACGCTCGGCCGACCGCCGCGAGAAAGTCGGCTCCGGCGACAGAAGCGAGCGCATCCGCACCTACAATTTCCCGCAAGGCCGCGTCACCGATCACCGCATCAATCTGACGCTCTACAAATTGCCGCAGGTGATCGCAGGCGAGGCGCTCGGCGAACTGATCGACGCGCTGACGACAGAGCATCAGGCCGCCCAACTCGCCGCCCAGGGCGCGGCGGCGTGAGTTGAATAAAGCTGTCGTCCCTGCGAAAGCAGGGACCCATAACCACAGGCTTTCATTATTGCGCGAGATATCAACTCCCACCGTCCGTCTCGATAAGCCCCGGCGTATGGGTCCCTGCTTTCGCAGGGACGACGAGTGGATGGAGTTGCGCGAGGTCGTCAGGTGACCGACTCATTCGCCGGACAAACCGTCGACACCGCGCGGCGCGCGCTCACCGCGCGCTTCAAATCCGGCGCGATCGATTCCAGCGAAATCGATGCACGCCTGCTGGTCGGCGCGGTGCTCGGCCTTGATCTCACCGGCCTGATCGCTGGCGCGCACCGGCAACTCACAGCGGACGAATCGACGCGGCTGGAAGGTTTCGCGCAGCGTCGCCTGCAGGGCGAGCCGGTCGCGCGCATTCTTGGCCACAAGGAATTCTGGGGACTGCCGTTGAAGCTGTCGGCCGCGACGCTGGTGCCGCGGCCCGACACCGAGACGGTGGTCGAACTGGCGCTCGAATTGTTGCGCGCCGATGGCCCGTTGAATCGCGAATTGCGCATCGCCGATCTCGGCACCGGCTCCGGCGCGATTCTGCTGGCGCTGTTGTCGGAATTGCCGAACGCGCACGGGTTCGCCACCGACATTTCAGCGGCCGCCTTGCAGACCGCCGAGACCAACGCCACGCATTCGGGCCTCTCCGGTCGCGCGACGTTCATCGCCTGCGATTACGCAACCGGCTTGTCCGGCCCGTTCGACCTGATCGTGTCCAACCCGCCCTATATCCGCTCGGCCGATATCGCCGATCTCGCCGCCGAGGTAAGGGAATATGACCCCCTGCCCGCGCTCGATGGCGGCGCCGACGGGCTGGACGCCTATCGCGCGCTGATCCCGCAGGCCGCTGGTGCTCTAGCACCGGGTGGCGTCCTGGTTGTGGAGGCCGGTGCTGGCCAGAGCGGGCAGATCCAGGCCCTGATGACCGCGGCGGGGCTAACGCCTGCAGGCCCGTCAAAAGCCGATCTGGCAGGCATTCAGAGGGCGGTCGCGGGCCGCAAAATGCCTCGATAACGCCCTATTGGAACGCAAAAAAACCGCTTGGAATATTGCCCGGGAGCGACTACGTTCCGCCTACAACATCGGTCCAGGGTTGCCGCCCCCGTAATAACGGGTGGGGGCCAGAGTTCTCGAAACGAGAGCCCGCCGAGTGAAAGGTTCCAAAACGCAGGTCCAATCGAGCGCAATAGCCTGAGCTGTGCTGCTCCCGACCGCAAAGCGAACGAAAGCCTGATATTGCGCTTGAAGACTTACGCAAGAAACAGTCACGCAAAGCAGCTACGCAGAGCCTGTGCTCTGGCGGCGCTTGGGGCTGTTTCGGTCGGGCGAGTTTCTGTTGGGCTGGTTTTGGCAAGCTAAGTGATTTGGTCCGGCCGGCTTAAGAATGCCGGCGGTTGGGGAACGCGTCTTTGTTGAACGCGACGGTTGGCGAAATCGACGTCAGGAATTTGAACGACACCGTGAATCGGTGCGCACGGTCGTGCGCCCGATGCGGTGAGGCTACGACGGCAACTGCATAACTTCAGGGCTGGAATAAAGGCGAGACATGAGAAACGGTCAGAACAACAAGCGGATGCGTAACCGGAATAACAACAATAATAGTAGTAACAACAACAATAATAACCGGCGCGGTCAAAACCCGATGACCCGGGTGTTCGAATCGAACGGACCCGACATCAAGATCCGCGGCACCGCCTCCCACGTTGCGGAGAAATACGTCCAGCTGGCGCGCGATGCGCGGTCTTCCGGCGACCCGGTCGCCGCCGAGAACTACTACCAGCACGCCGAACATTATTTCCGCCTGATTGCCGCCGCCCAGGAGCAGTTCCGGCAGAACCAGCCACAGCCGCGCACCGAAAACGAAATGCCCGCCACCGACGAAGGTGATGAGGAGGCTGAGAACTTCTCGCATTTCGGCCAGGAGCCGGGCTTCGTGCCGCAACAGCAACAGCCGTTCGTGCCGCGCGAAAACAACCAGCAGCGCGATTTCCAGCCGCGCGAGGGGCAACCCTTCCAGCGCGACCGCGACCAGCAGCCGCGCGAGCAACAGCGCGAACATCGTCCGCAGCCGCAATATCAGCCGCAGCCCCAGCCGCAGCCGGTGATCGCCGATGCCGGCGGCGTCGATCGCCTGCCGTCCTTCATCACCGGGCCGCAGCCGGTAGTGAACGGTGCGCCCGGTTTCGAGGGCAATGGCGGCGGTGAACGTTTCCCGCGCCGGCGCCGTCGGCCGCACGGCCCGCGTCCCGACAACGCGGCCGCCGCTCCGGCCGGTCCGAGCGAAGATTTCAATCCGGGGAATGAGTAGGCAGGTTCTCTCAACACGTCGTCCCGGCGAACGCCCATACGCCGTGTCATCTCATTGAGGCACAGCGGCGGACGGCATCTTTCAACAATTGCTATTTGTGGTTATGGGTCCCGGCGTTCGCCGGGACGACAGTGATGCGCGTCGCCGTCGTGGACGACGGCACCAGCACCGGCTGCAGCGATGGAATCAGCCGCGAACGTTCACGGTGCGCGGGGATCGCGCGATAGACCTGCTTGGTCGCCTCCACGATATGCACGCCGGCGAATGGCAGCGACAACGCCGCACCGACGCGCTCCCACGCCATCGCCGAGCGCAGGAACCAGCCCTTGCCGACCGGCGGCAGGAATAGCGCCTCACCCCATGCCGTCGGCGTGAACCAGGTCTGCCGCAGCAATTGCGTGATCTGCGCCCGCGAATAGGGCCGGCCGTGACCGAACGGCGTGTTGTCGGTGCGCGTCCACACCCCGCGGCGATTCGGGATCACTGCAATCAGGCGGCCGGACGGCGCCAGCACGCGCCATACCTCGCGCAGCAGCCGTTCCGGATCGTCGGACATTTCCAGCGCATGAACCAGCAGGACGCGGTCGACAGCGGCGTCCGGCAACGGCATCGAGAATTCATCGATCAGGGTCGCCAGCGCCGGCCGCGCCGTCGGCCATTTCAGCACGCCCTGCGCCGCCGGCATGAACGCGATGCAGCGTTCGCTGTCTTCCCGGAACAGGCCGAGATAGGGCGTGGGGTAACCGAGCCCAAGCACGCGCAGACCGTCCGCGTCGGGCCATCGCGCCCGGATGCCGCGGTTGATCAGCTGCCGCGCCACGATCCCGAGGCGGCGCGAATAGAAATCACGAAGGTCGATGACGTCGATGGTCATGGGCCCAATCTATCACGCCGCTGTTCCCCGGGGGCCTGCAGAAATTTGCATTGCCGCATGAGCGTTAACGCCATATTTCCTGCCTATAAGGGGCGTGTTAGAGCATGATCCGGAAAAGTGGACCCCGGTTTTCCGAAGAGATCATGCTCAATCAATAATAAAGCCTCGCGCTCATCCAATACGTGGAGATACCATGGCCTCGGAAATTCGCACTTTTACCTGCCTTAACGACAATTTCGGCTATCTGATCCACGACCCCGCCACCAAGGCGACCGCATCGATCGACGCGCCGGAAGCCGGGCCCATCATCAAGGCGCTGGAACGCGAAGGCTGGACGCTGACGGACATTCTGGTCACCCATCACCACCACGACCATGTCGGCGGCGTCGCCGAGCTGAAGCAGAAATACAATTGCCGCGTCGTCGCCCCGCACGACAAATCCACTGAGATCGCCAATGTCGATCTGCGCGCCGGCCATGGCGACGTCATCAAGGTTGGCGGCCTCTTGGTGCGGGTGCTGGAAACGCCCGGCCATACGCTCGACCACATCTCCTATGTGTTCGACAGCGAGAAGGCGCTGTTCGCCGCCGATACGCTGTTCTCGATCGGATGCGGCCGGGTGTTCGAGGGCAATTATCCGATGATGTGGGATTCGCTGTTGAAGCTGCGGGCGCTGCCGGACGATTTCAAACTCTATTGCGGCCATGAATATACCGCGTCCAACGTCAAATTCGCGCTCACGGTCGAGCCCGACAATGCCGCCCTGGTCGCGCGCGCCGCGGAAGTGACCAAACTGCGCGCGGAGAACAAGCCCACGATTCCGGTGCTGCTTGGCGAGGAAAAGAAGTCCAACGTGTTCCTGCGCGCCGACGAGCCGTCGGTCGCCGCCAAACTCCACATGAAGGGCGCCAACGCCGCCGACGTGTTCGGCGAATTGCGCGAACGCAAGAACAAGTCCTGATGGCGCTGCCGGCGAGCGCTACCGAGATAAGTGCCGCCGAGATCATCGCGCGGTTAGAGCTGAAGCCGCATCCGGAAGGCGGACATTATCGCGAGACGTTTCGCGATTCCCGCAGCGATGCCGGCGGCCGCTCGCGGTCCACCGCGATCTATTTCCTGCTGGCGCGCGGCGAAATTTCGCACTGGCATCGTATCGACGCCGTCGAGATCTGGCACTATTACGCCGGCAGCGCACTGACGTTGAAGATCGCTGACGATGACGGACAGTGGAGTTTCAGGCTTGGCCCGAACCTCGCCGCCGGCGAGCAACCACAGGCCATCGTGCCGCCGCACACCTGGCAAGCCGCCGAGAGCACCGGCGACTGGACGCTGGTCGGCTGCACCGTGGCCCCCGGATTCGATTTTGCAAAGTTCGAGATGGCGCCGAAGGATTGGGAGCCGACCTAATCCGTCATTCCGGGATGCGCCTCTTGGCGCAGGCCTCAGATGCGCAATTGCGCATCGGGGAATCCATTCATCCACGTAACTTGCCGCCTAATGGATTCCGGGCTCGCGCTTCGCGCGCCCCGGAATGACGAAGGTCAGCGCTTCCACACCATATCTTTCGCGGCAATCAATCCGCCGCCGGCGATCAGGATCGCGGCAATGGCAATCGTGGCGCTCGCGGTGGCAAAGCCGGCGAGGATCAGGAACGCGGTCGACAATAACGGCGTCGCGTAGGACGCAGCACCAAGCACGCGGATGTCGCCGCGCTTCATGCCGATGTCCCAGGTAAAGAACGCAGCGCCGACCGGGCCTATGCCAAGGGCGACAATCGCGAGCCACTGCCCGACTGTTTCCGGCCAGACCGTGGTCTCGACCATGCCATGGACCAATGCTGCGAGCAGCGCGGTCACCAGGCAAAAGCCGGCGACCGCGTCGGTCGGCACCGCCTTGAGCTTGCGCGACATCACTGAATAGGCCGCCCACACGAAGGCGGCGACGAAGGCCGCCGCTAGTCCGGGGATCTGGCCCGGCGCAAAACCGCCGCCGCTATTGCCTGACAACAGCAGCACGGTGCCGGCGAGACCGAGCAGCGCGCCGATGATGTGATGCGCCGCCAGCCGTTCGCCCGGGAGGAACGACGAGAACAGCACGATCAAGAGCGGCCAGAGATAATTCAGCAAGCCCGCTTCGGCCGGTGGCGCGAAACGCAGCGCCAGGAAATATAGCGCATGATAGCCGAACAGTCCGCCGACGCCGACGGCCCAGGCCACAGGCGGTTGTTTCAACGCGGCGAAGGCCGCGGGCCGCCAGATAAAGCTGATGAAAGCAACCGCGGCACCAATCGCAAAGGTCATGGCGGCGAGTTGAAACGCCGGGATTTTTCCGGTCGCAACCGTCATGACCGACAGCAGCGACCACATCAGGATCGCGGTCAGTCCGATGAGAGTGGCTGTGCGGGGAGTCATGAGTGCGACAACAGTACGAGATTTCTCCGTCATGGCCGAGCTTGTCCCGGCCATCCACGTTTTTCTAACGCCGTTGTAAAGACGTGGATGCCCGGGACAAGCCCGGGCATGACGCAACTCTGGGTACGAAGCGCACGCGCGACGTTTGGATCACACCATGTACTGTCCGCCATTGATCGTCAGCGTCGATCCGGTGATGGCGCCGGCCTCGTCGGCGGCGAGAAACACCACCGCGCGGGCGATTTCTTCGGGTTCACCGAGGCGATTGACCGGGATCAGCGGCAGGATGCTCTTTTCCAGCACCTCCTTCGGCACCGCCTGCACCATTTCGGTGTTGATATAGCCGGGGCAGATCGCATTCACGGTGATGCCGCCCTTGGCGTTCTCCAGCGCCAGCGCCTTGGTGAAGCCGATATCGCCGGCCTTTGCCGCCGAATAATTGACCTGGCCGAACTGTCCCTTCTGGCCGTTGATCGAGGAGATGTTGATGACGCGGCCGAATTTGCGGGCGCGCATGCCTTCGATCACCTGGCGGGTCATGTTGAACAGCGAGCCGAGATTGGTGTTGATGACCGCGTTCCATTGATCGAGCGTCATCTTGTGGAAGGCGCCGTCCTTGGTGATGCCGGCATTGTTGATCAGCACGTCGACCGGACCGAGATCGGCCTCGACCTGCTTGACGCCGGCCGCACAGGCGTCGAACGAACTGACGTCCCATTTGTAGACGGGAATGCCGGTCTCGGCCTTGAATTTCTCGGCCGCGGTGTCATTGCCGGCATAGCTCGCCGCAACCTTGTAGCCGGCGGCCTTCAGCGATTTGCTGATCGCAGCGCCAATGCCCCTCGTGCCCCCCGTAACCAATGCAACACGTGCCATGTCGTTCTCCTCCTTGGTGGTCGTCTTTTTTAGTCGCCGGAATTGTCCCGGTCATTCGCGAAGTTTTGCTCGCAAGTTCGAAGCGCTTTGTCACGCGGCAGCGCAGCAGAGATGAAAATGCCCGGCGCGAGACCGGGCATTTCAGTTTTATCGATTTGCGCTGTGGTTGACAGATGAAGTTTTCATCATTCAACGCATCCTGCTGCCTCTTATCTTACCTACGCGTTTTCTTCGCGAACCGGGATCCACTTCGCTTGAAACGCCGCGGTTCAGTCGCGTGCGATGCACATGGCGATGCCCATGCCGCCGCCGATGCACAGCGTGGCGAGGCCCTTCTTGGCATCGCGCTTCTGCATCTCGTGCAGCAGCGTGATCAGCACGCGGGCGCCGGAAGCGCCGACGGGATGGCCGATCGCGATCGCCCCGCCATTGACGTTGACCTTGGACGTATCCCAGCCGAGGTCCTTGTTGACCGCGCAGGCCTGCGCGGCAAACGCCTCGTTGGCCTCGATCAGGTCGAGATCGCCGATGTTCCAGCCGGCCTTCTTCAGCGCGGCGCGGGAAGCCGGGATCGGCCCGGTACCCATGATCTTGGGATCGACGCCGGCCTGGCCCCAGGAGACGATGCGGCCGAGGATTTTCTTGCCTTCCTTGGCGGCCTGCTTGGCGGTCATCAGCACCACCACGCCGGCGCCGTCATTGATGCCGGACGCGCTGCCGGCGGTAACGGTGCCGTCCTTTTCGAAGGCGGGCTTCAGCTTGGCCATTGCTTCGACGGTGGCGCCATGGCGCGGATATTCGTCGTCGCTGACGATGATGTCGCCCTTGCGGGACTTGATGGTGACGGGGACGATTTCATCCTTGAACTTGCCGGCCTTCTGCGCGGCCTCGGCCTTGTTCTGCGAGTGGACCGCGAACTCGTCCTGCTGCGCCCGGGTGATCTGGTACTGCCGCGCGACGTTCTCGGCGGTGTTGCCCATGTGGTAGCCGTTGAAGGCGTCCCACAGGCCGTCCTTGATCATGGTGTCGACCAGTTCGAGGCCGCCCATCTTGACGCCGCCGCGCAGATATTGCGCGTGCGGGGCCATGCTCATGGATTCCTGGCCGCCGGCGACGACGATTTCCGAATCGCCATTGAGCAGCGCCTGGTAGCCGAGCGCGACCGTGCGCAGACCTGATCCGCAGAGCTGGTTGACGCCCCAGGCCGGGCTTTCCACCGGGATGCCGGCGGCGATCGAGGCCTGGCGGGCCGGGTTCTGGCCCTGGGCTGCGGTCAGGATCTGACCCATGATGACTTCGGAAACGCGGCCGGGCTCGATGCCGGCCCGCTCCAGCGCGGCCTTGATGGCGATGGCGCCGAGATCATGCGCCGGGGTGGTGGCGAAAGCGCCGTTGAAGCTGCCGACCGGGGTGCGGGCGGCGCTGACGATGACGACATCGTCTGACATGGACATCTCCTTTGACGTTCCGAGATTGGACGTTCTGGGCTTGAGGTTTCTCGACGGCGGGCGGCCGGATGGCGGGCCTGTCTCTTGAAGACTATCCTGTTAACCTAGGCATCAAGTGTCAATTGGCCAGAGGCCAAAATCACGCCGCGGCGCATTCAAAATAGCGTCTTTGGCAGTTTCCGAAGCAGTCTCCATGCCTTGGAATTAACCGTGCCGCACAAAACGGTAGCCGAACCGCATTGAAAATGCTTACTTTGCTGCGTTGCGTTGCTCGTCTGCCCTTCGGCGATGCCGTCGGGTTCCCCGCTCTCGGTGTCGATGTGTGAGCCCATGGCAAAGTCAGACCAACCCACGACCATCAAGAAATACGCCAATCGGCGGCTCTATAATACCGGCACCAGCACCTATGTAACGCTCGAGGATCTCGCAGCGATGGTGAAGGATGGCGAGGATTTTCTCGTCTATGACGCCAAGACCGGTGACGACATCACCCGCTCGGTGCTGGCGCAGATCATCTTCGAACAGGAAAACAAGGCGGGGCAGAATCTGCTCCCGACCACATTCCTGCGCCAGCTGATCCGCTTCTACGGCGACAGCATGCAAATGGTGGTGCCGAAATATCTGGAACAGTCGATCGACACGCTGACGCGCGAACAGGAAAAGTTCCGCAAGCAGCTCACCAACACGTTCTCAGGCACGCCGTTCGCGCCGCTCGAAGAGCATGTCCGCCGCAACATGGAATTGTTTCAGCAGACCTTCTCGATGTTCAAGCCGTTCGTGCCGCCGCGCGGTGGCGTGAGCGTCATCGAGCCCGAGAAAGTGCCGGAGCCGGCGGTTGACGACGACAACATGGACGACCTTCGCAAGCAGATGAAGGAAATGCAGGACCGCCTCGAGCGCATGTCGAAAGAGCCGAAGAAGGAAGAGTAGTTTCTCAGCGAATTCAGTTTGAATTTTTCGTCATGGCCGGGCTTGTCCCGGCCATCCACGTTTTTGGCGGCCTCAAAGAAGGACGTGGATGCCCGGACAAGCCCGGGCATGACGAAAAGCACGCGCTAAACCGGCTTCGCCTCGATCACATTGAACCGTCCAGCCGGGGCTATCGAGCTTATGCGAAATCCGCTCCTGTCCAGCAGATCGCGATACTGCGCTTCGGTGCGCTCCATGCCGCCGGGGCCGCGAAGCATGTTCAGATCGCTCAGCGCGTGGGATTTGTGATCGTTATCCACCCCGGGCAAAGCCGGCATCAGCCGCTCAACCAGCAGCAATGTTCCCGCCCCCGCAATCGCGCGTCGGCAATTTTGCAGGATCGTGCAACTGCGTGCATCGTTCCAGTCGTGAATGACGCTCTTGAGAATGATGCTGTCGGCGGCCGCCGGGACGGATTCGAAAAAATCCCCCGCTTGAAAGCCGGTGCGATCGCTGACCCCGAGCCTCGTCAAATGAGCGGTCGCGGCTTCTTCGCAGCGGGGAAGATCGAAAATCGTCCCGCGGATATGACCGTAGCGCTTAGCTACCGCGCCGATCAGTTCGCCTGAGCCGCCGCCGACATCCAGCAAATGCGAAATACGGCTGAAATCATAGGCTGCCAGCACATCCGCGGTCACGAGACCCGTGAGGTTCGCCATGGCTGCATTGAAGATGCGCACGTTTTCCGGCACGCGCGCCATCAGGTCGAAGCTGTTGGTGAGGCCGAGAAGTTCCGCAGCCGTCTTGCCGGTCATGATGGTTTCCAGCATGCCGGTCCACGATTTGGACAGCATCTCGCCTTCAAAAATGGCCCACGCTTTCACCGAGGGCCTTGCGGCACCATCCAAGGCAGCGCCTGTTTCGGTCAGGGCATAGGTGTCTGCATCAACCCGTGCGCATATGCCGATAGCCGAGAGCGCCACAAGCAAACGCGCTAGTGCCAGTTGATCCGCGCCCGTCGCTTCGGCAAGTTTGGCGAGTGGCTTCGGACCGCTCGATAGCAGCTCTGCAATCCCGAGCCTGGCCGCGACGTGGATCACCGCCGTCACTCGATGCGATTGGATCAGGTCGAGAAGTTTCAACGTCGATGCAGATGACGACATGGTGCACCTATCGATTGCTATCTGGCATCCCTGATATCGATCAATTGATTCATCTCGCCGAGCCACGCGCGCTGCCGGGCAATCCCCGCCTGCAGTTCCGCTCTGGTCCCGGAAAGCACTTGATGGCCTGCTGCCTCAATCCTGCGACGCACGTCTGCATCCGCGCAGACCGCGGCGATATCGGCGGCGATACGATCCCTCAAGGCGTCGGACATCGCCCTGCCGCCGAAGAAGCCGGCAAGCCCGTCTATTTCAAGCTCGGGATAGCTAAGTTCGCGAACCGTCTTGACGTCCGGCAGCGTTGCTGCGCGGGCGGGGTTGATGATGGCGAGAAAGCGCGCCTTGCCAGCCTGCACCGGAGACAGCGAGGCCGTAAGCGAGGTCACCAGGATCTGGATTCGACCTTCGCCGAGGTCGGCTTGCGGTTGAGCCGCGTCGCGGTAGCTGGCGTAGTTCATCGTCAGCCCGTGGCGCTTCAGGAAAGCTGCAAAGACAAAGCGCGGCCAGGTCGGGGCCGAGGACCAGACGTATTTGGCCGGATTTCGCTTCACGACCTCGATCAATTCCGGAATGCTGCTGACACCCAAAGCATCGTTGACGGTGAGTGTGAGGACGATCGACGTCGCGGACGCGATTGGTTGCAGATCGCGGTCGACGTCGTAAGGCAGCTTGTCGACCAGCAGCGGCGCGACCGAAATCGAGCCGCCTACCGTGTATAACAAGGTGTGGTCGTCCTGGGCTGCAACGAATGAGCCCACACCGATCGTGCCTTCGGCGCCGGCACGATTTTCGACGACAACCGGCTTTCCCCATTTTCTGGAAAGCGTGTCTGCAAATATCCGCACAGCGGAATCGTTGGCGCTTCCGGGCGGAAAGGTCACGACGATCTTCACGGTACGCTCGGGCCATTCGGCCATTGCCGCGTTTGGCATGATCGCCGTCAGGCTGCAGAGCAACAGTGTCAGCAAGAGCAAGGAACGGGTACGCATGGAGGTTTTCCTTAGGGCGCTGGATGTGAACTGGTGCGCCTCCGCGGCTTTTGCCGCCCGTTGCCAGGGCGGGCGTAGCTGCCATGGGCAACGACGACGCGCGCCAGCATATCGAGCAGGGCCATGCGCTCGGTTTTTGTCAGCGGGGCCAGCAGCCGTTCTTGCGCCTCGAGCATCGAGGGGCGTAGTCGCAGGCGCAGCTCCGTGCCGCGACGGGTGAGAAAGAGTTGACGACCCCGGCGATCGCCAGGATCGGTCTGGCGTTTGACGAAGCCCTTCTTCTCGAGGGCGTCAATCATCTGACCAAGCGTGACGGGATCGATGCCGACCCGCTTCGCGATATGTTTCTGATCGGTTCCCGGCTCTTCCAGAATGGCGGCGATGACCGCCCATTGGATCGGGGTAACGTCCTCGCCGACGAGGATTTCCGCGGTTAACCCGAGGCAGATCTGATGAAACCGACGCGCCAAGTGAGCAGGCACCCGATGCGAGGCCAGCACCGGCAACGGTTCAAGCTCTTCATGGTCACGTTCAGTCATGGCATACCCTAATGCTGAGAATTCTAATGATAAGAATATTTAGTATATTGTCAATCGAGATCGCGTAAGGCCCCCGAACTGGGGCCCAATTCTATCTTTGCATGGGGTTGTTTTCGTGATTTTGGGTCCGGGCGCGGGACACCAGATCGCTAACTCGCCGCCGGCAACACCGTCTCCACCGGCACGGCCCACGGCCGCGCAGGTGACGCCAGCCCGATCAGGCGGCCCTGGATGTAGTCGCAGCCCCATTCGCGCAGCATGACCGCGGACTCCTCGTCCTGCACCCATTCCGCCACCGTCTTGATCTGCAGCCGCCGCGCCAGGTCGATCAGCGTCTGCACGAAGGCGCGGTCATCGGCCGAGCGCGCGATGTTCTGCACGAAGGCGCCGTCGATTTTGACGATGTCGACGCCGAGCTTGCGCAAATTCCGGAACGACGTGTAGCCGGCGCCGAAATCGTCGATCGCGATCCGGCTGCCGAAATTCTTCAATCTCGTAACGAAGCCTCTGATGTCGTCGATGTCCTGGATCGCCACGGTTTCGGTGATCTCGACGATCAGCCGTTCGCCGACACCCGGACTGGCGCGCATCAGCGATTCGATGGTGCTCCACCAGTCCGGATCCATCGTGGTGTCGGGCGAGATGTTGAGGCTGAGCTGCACGTTCGGCGAGGCCGCGAGTTCGGCGACCGCCAGTTCAAGCACGCGGTGATCGACCAGCCGGATCAGACCCAGTCGCTCGGCGACGGGAACGATATCGGGCGCCAGCAGCGCCTGGCCGTCGTCCTGCTCCATCCGCACCAGGCATTCGTAGAACGCAGGCTGCCGCGAGCGCGCTTCCACCACCGGTTCGAACGCGGTCACGATCCGGCGCTCGTTCAGCGCGGTGACGATTTCATCGGTGACGCGGATGTTGACGCGGCGCTGCGCGTCGCGTTCGACATTCGGACGCCACAGCGAGAACGATCCGGCGCGGCGGCGCTTGGCGCCTTCCAGCGTTTCCTGCGCCCGGTTGACGGCTTCATCGGCATTGCGGGCGTAGCGCGGGATGCTGATGGCCCCGATCGATGCCGTCACCGACACCGGCCCGGACACGGTCGGCACCACCTCGTCGCGAATGCCGGCCAAAAACCGTTCGGCCGCGACATTGGTGTCGTCGACGGTGCAATTGCGCAGGATCAGCCCGAATTTGTTGCCGGAGAATCGCCCGAGCACGTCGCCACCACGCAGCCGCGCGCGAATCCGTTTTCCGACCTCGGCGATCACGCCATCGGCGACATCGAAGCCGAAGGCGTCGTTGATGCGCGCCAGATGGTCGATGCCGATCAGCATGAAGGCGCAGGACGAGCGGAAGCGCGCGGCCTCCTCGATGGCTTCGGCGAGTGCCGCGATCAGATGGGTGCGATTGAGTTCGCCGGTCAAAGGGTCGTGCCGCGACAGCCGCATCAGCTGCTCGTCGCGGGCGTGGCGCTCATTGTCGACGCGGACGATGCCTTGCGCGCGCACCGGCTTGCCGTCGGCGCCGGCGAACCAGCAGCCGGTTTCCTCGATCCAGATGACAGGTGCGGAGGTCGAGGCGCGGACGCCATATTCGATCCGGTAGGCTGTGCCCTCAACCCCGCGCGCCGGGCCGGTTTTGCCCAGCGCGTCTGACCGAATCGAACGCGCCGGCTCGATCAGTCTGGCGAACTCGGCGCCGCTGGTCAGCGCTTCCGCAGGAATATCGGCAAAGACCGAGGTGGCATTGTCGCTCCAGGCGATGGTGTCGGTGGCCAGATCCCAGACGAAAGCCGCCTGCCCGAGCGAAGCGAGGATGCTGGAGGCTTGCGGGACAGCGGACATCAAAGTCGCCTCAATTCGGGACAGCTCAGGTGATTCTGGCAGCCTTCAGGATAGTGGCTCTTCCGAATCAGACGCTAGGCAAAGTTCATAAATAATCTGGAAACCACGTTTTGCGGACGTCGCAAACCCAAACGGAACGAACCGGGACGGATCGGCATAGGCCTTGCGAGGAGCAGATCGCAGTAGGGTGTCACGTCCCAAAACGTGACAGGTTCAGCCGGTTGCGGTGTGCGATGTTT
>Ga0193742_1001460_pt1 | contig 14234 bp, 10 predicted proteins | sample L2c1metaG_FD_165511 | JGI IMG/M metagenome (GOLD analysis project Ga0193742, IMG submission 165511) | Soil microbial communities from a riparian zone of the East river system, Colorado, United States - L2c1 | ecosystem: Environmental > Terrestrial > Soil > Riparian zone | place: USA: East River... | reverse complement strand
GAAGTTGTAGTGGCCGCTGAGGGACTCGCCGTCGAAGGTCTTCAGGGTGGGGTCGTCGATGACGCTCATGAAGGGGGGAAGGATCTGCTTGCCCAGCAGCTTGGTGAAGGTCTGGCCCTCGTTGTCTCCGCGCTGGCGCTGGCCCTCGAGCCGGTGGCCGAGGACCTCGTGAAAGAAGACCGCGGAGGCGCGGCCGCTGAGGATAGCGGGACCGTTGTAGGGCTCGGTCACAGAGGCCGTGCGCAGAGCAATGAGATTCTTCGCCATTGCGGAGGTCTTCTCGATCAGTGTCTTCTGATCGGGAAGGTGCGCCAGCGTATCGGCCTCGAAAGTCTCGGCGCGGAAGAGGTCCATGCCGTCGGCGGCGCGGGTGCGCGCAACGATGACCAGCCGCGCAACCTGATTCGGGGTCGCGACCTTTGTACCCTCCGAGGAGACGAAGTACGCTGTCTCGGCCGTTGCCTGCACCGTGACGGTGTCGAAGAAGATCTCCGGATACTGCCGGAAGAGCGCGGTGAGATCGCGAAGACGCTTTTCCCAGGTGGCTTTATCGACCGTCAATAGAGAAGACGCGGGGAGCACGGCGGTTGTCGGCTTCTCGGTGGAGAAGTCTGCCGAGCCGTCCTCTTCCTTTGCCCTCACCTGCTGCTCCGTCTTCACCTTCAGGAAGCTGTCGAGCGCTCTGGCGTAGCCGCGGTTGGTCGCGAACCAGAGGCTGCGTTCGATGGCGGCGCGATCGTCCGTAAGGGGCAGAGGAATGGTCGTCAATGCGCTTGCGCGATGATCTCCGTGAGAGTTGTCCTGTTCGGGAGTTCCGATGCGAAGCTGAACGTCCGCCGTGCGGCGGCGGCTCTGGCGCGAGAGTGCGAGCGCACCGAACTGCGCGGTCAGGTTGAAGTTTTCGGAGTCGCTGACCGAGTAGCTGACGAAGTAGGGTCTGGGTTGCTGCGCGGCATCTTTTCCTCCGAGCGAGTCCAGGGCGCGATGCAGCTCGGCGTCCATGGCGTCCAGCAGAAAGGTGTTGGTGGCCTTTGAAGGCGCAGGATCGGCGGCCTGAAGGGGAAGGGCGGCGAGGGCGAGACAAAGAACGATTACGCCGGTCGGAGGTGCAACTCGAACTCTCATCATCGGGACGGAACTCAGTTTCATGCGGAAAGATAGGGCTGAAGCAGAGTGTATCGGAAGTTCAGGCCGCCCTGGCAGAGGCTGTCCTGCGATCTTCCGCGGCACGGTCCTCGATCCCCAGCAGATTCAGCAGGGGTGTGGTCATCATAGTCGTGGTCAAGGCCATCACCACCAACATGGTAAACAGTGCGGGGGAGAACACCTGCGCCTTGTAGGCGATGTTCAACACGATCAGCTCTACCAGCCCGCGTGTGTTCAAAAGGGCTCCGAGAGCCCAGGCGTGCCTCCACGTCTGGCCCGTCCACCGCGCCGCAAGCACCGCGCCTCCCATCTTGCCCGCCACCGCGATGAGGAGGACCAATCCCGTCCACAGCCAGATCCTCGTCCCGGACAGAAGATCGAGCCGCGTCCGCATCCCGGTCAGGGCAAAGAAGAGCGGCAGCAGAAGCACCGAGACGACCGTGTCGAGCCGTATCCGGAGTGTGCTCTGCCAGTTTTTAACGCGAGGAAGGCACAGGCCGGCGAGAAAGGCTCCGAAGAGCGGATGAACACCGATCGCCTCCGTAGCCGCGGCAGAGGCCAGAACCCCCGCCAGGATCGCCGCAAAGGTGCCGTGCGAGAGCGCGATACCGGTCTCGCGTTGTGCCAGCCGCCTTCCGAGCGGACGGACGACGAAGAGCATCACCGCCAGATAAACGGCGAGCCAGAACAGCCGCTGAGAGATCGTCATCGAGCCGCCCGCAGGCTGGATGAGCGCAAGAGCCACGGCGAGCAGCGACCACGCGCATACGTCGTCCACCGCGGCGCACATCAGGGCAGTCGCTCCCAGCGGGCTGGTTTGCAGGCCGCGCTCCTCCAGGATTCGCGCCAGAACCGGAAACGCCGTAATGCTCATCGAGATGCCGAGAAAGAGCGTAAAGGCGAGACCTCCGATTCCCTGGGGAGCGAAGCGCGCGCGGAGGAACGGTGCTGCGAGAAGGGCAAGGCCAAACGGCAGAAGGATGCTCATCGTGCTGGCGAGGGTTGCGGTCATCTTCTGCCTGCGAAGATGCTCGTCGTCCAGCTCGCTTCCGATCAGGAAGAGGAAGAGAATCAGGCCGATGTTGCTGAGGATTTCGAAGGGGCCGAAAGAGCCGGGCGGAAACAGCACGGACGAAGCGTGAGGGGCTACGCGGCCGAAGATGGAAGGTCCCAGGAGAATTCCTCCCACCATCTCGCCGACCACCCTGGCCTGACCCAGACGGTGCGCGATTGCGCCGCAGACCAGGGCGGTAAGGATCACGACGGTCATTTGCAGCAAGAGCAGCGTCATCCTGCCCTCTTCTCAGTTTGCGCACTCTCCCGCCGCGCATAGAAGACGATCATCGCTTCGGTAAAGAGGAGAAGGAAGCCGGGAATCAGCATGCGGGTTCCGAGCATCGCCGGCCACAGGAGCTTGAAGTCCGCGTGCCAGTCCACGATGGTCAGGATGATCCCTCCGAAGAACAACACGGAGCCGACCCAGCGCCGGAAGCGTGGCGAGAGATCGCTTTCGCCCTTGTAGCTGCCGCCTTTGAACTCGCGGATCGGCTTGCCGACCAGGCCCTGATGATCGAAGATCCGGCAGCGAAGCCCCGGATCTTCGGCGACCCGCTCTCTCGCGTAAGTTTCGGCCTCGGCAAGGCTGCTGAAGACGACGCAGAAAGGCTCGCCTTCGAAGTGCGAGTCGTGGACCGCATACTCTCCCGGCAGCATCCGCTCGTTCCAGGAGGAGGGGTGAACGTTCTTGTCGAAGAGCGGTAATGTGCGTGTTCCGCCCATCCCAAAAGTGTAGCAATCAAGCTGCATCCCGGTGGTCAGAGACGGTTGGTTCGACTCTTTCCGCTCAAAAGGAAGATTGCGGGAATCATCGCAATCGTGCAAACTGGCTCAATTCCTATGCGCCTTCGGACCCTGCTCTTATCTCTCGCTCTGTTCTGCTTTGCGGCCCTCACGGTTACTTCTCTTGGTGCCCAGTCGCGCGAGTCTTCCGACTCTTCGCAGGCACAGGCTCAGACGAGCTCTCAGGAGCATGCTGCCTACTTTCTTCCTCCTGAAAAACTGGCACGGGCCATCGCTTATTCGCGCATTCGCGTCATCCTCGACTTCCTCGGCAGTGGGTGGGAGATTCTGCAGCTGGTGCTTCTGCTTGCCCTGGGCGTCGTGGCGTGGATGCGCAATGTGGCGGTCAACCTCAGCAGGAACCGGTGGGTTCAGGGATTCACGTTTCTCCTGCTTCTGCTGGCGGTGACGACGGCGCTCGATCTCCCGCTGGATCTCTACGGCCAGCACGCGGCGCGCGTCTATGGGCAATCGGTGCAGGGCTGGGGAAGCTGGGCGGTGGATGCCCTGAAGAGCTTTGGGCTGACCTTCGCCTTTGGAGGCCTGCTGGTGATGCTGCTCTTCTGGGTCATCCGCAGATCCCCGACCCGCTGGTGGTTCTGGTTCTGGATCCCGGCGATGGTTGCGGTGCTGATCGCAGTCTTCATCGCGCCTGTGCTGATCGATCCGCTATTCAACAAGTTTGAACCGCTGTCGAAGACCAGCCCGGCCCTTGTCGATCGTCTGGAACAGGTGGTCGCCCGCGGTGGAATCCAGATTCCTCCCGATCGCATGTTCCTGATGAAGGCCAGCGAGAAGGTGACGACGCTGAACGCCTATGTGACGGGCTATGGAGCCTCGAAGCGCGTGGTGGTGTGGGACAACTCCATCAACAAGGCCACGCCGGACGAGATCAGCTTCATCTTCGGCCACGAGATGGGCCACTATGTGCTGAACCACATCCCGGCCACGCTGGTCTTTCTGGGAGTGCTTCTTCTGATCGAGTTCTATGTTGGCTACCGCGGCATCCGCTGGCTGATCTCCCGTTATGGAGACCGTTGGAAGATCTCCTCGCAGAATGACTGGGGAGCGCTTGCGGTGCTTCTGCTCGTCCTCTCCGTTCTCTCTTTCCTGAGTGAGCCGATCGTCAACGGCTACAGCCGGATGCACGAGCATGAGGCGGACGTTTACGGGCAGGAGGCGATTCACGGCATCGTTCAGGACCCACAAACGACTGCCCGGCAGTCCTTTCAGCTGCTGGGAGAGATGTCGCTGACGGACCCAAATCCCAACCCTGTCGTCGAGTTCTGGAGCTTCAGTCATCCGTCCGTGGCGAGCCGTGCTGCCTTCGCAGCGAGGTACAACCCATGGCAAGAAGGCGGGCATCCGAAGTACTTCGCGAAATGAGACTGCATAGCTAAACACCCGTTGAATCGATCTTAAAAGGTAGAGATGAAGATGAATAGTGACTGTCTGTTTTGCAAAATTCTCGCCGGAGCGATTCCTGCCAGCCGGGTCTACGAAGATGAGCTTTGCATCGCGTTCCCGGATATCCATCCCCAGGCACCGACACATCTGCTGATTATCCCGAAGGAGCATATCGCCTCGCAGGCAAAGGCGCTTGCGGAGCACAAGCCGCTCCTCGGGCATCTGGTGGCAACCGCCGCGGACCTGGCGCGGATGCAGAAGCTGGACAAGGGATACAGGGTGGTCATCAATACGGGGGACGATGGAGGCCAGACGGTCCATCATTTGCACCTGCACCTGCTGGGCGGGCGGCCCATGCGATGGCCCCCAGGATAGGAATACAAAGATTCTTCGCTGCGCTCAGAATGACGTATGTTGCGCTTAGAATGGCGGATCGCGTGAGGTTGAAAAATAAAGGCCCGGGAGAGATCCCGGGCCTTTGGCTTCACTGAGGATCAGAGATCCTCGGCTTATTGGTTGTAGTTGTTCTCATCCTCTTCCACGGTGCCGTAGCGGCGCAGCAGGTTAGGCAGGTTCTGGGAGAAGGCCGCGCGGGGCATGACCGTGTCACATCCGGCCTCGACTGCCTTGGCCTTCAGGTCGCCCTGCAGGTGCGAGAGGAATCCGATGATCGAGGTTCCGCGCTTGAGCTTCGCCTTCAGTTTGGGGATCAGCGTCAGCGGCTTCGCATTCGTGTTGTTCAGATCGAAGACGATGAGGCCGGGGCGGTCCTCTTCGGTGGTCTTGGTGAGCTGTGCGATCACGTCCTTGTCATTCTTGACGAAGGCGACCTTGACGCCCAGCTTGCGTGAGGTCTCCTGGATCTTTGCGAGGAAGAAGAGGTCTTCAATAAAGAAGAAGATCTTCGTCGGGGCATCTTCAGGGATGGGGATGGCTCGGCCCTGCGAGTAGTCGATCGGCTGGGAGTCGCTGACGTAGGAGCGGCCTCCGCCATTCGAGCGACGGAAGTTTCCGGTCTCGATGGTGGAGGGCGGGGAATCGGCGAAGTTGCCATTCACCTCGCGGTAGCTGTGGTCCATGGGGCCCACGAAGCTGCGCGGACCGCGCTGCTGCTTTCCTCCGCCGCCCTTGGAGCGCTTGAAGCCGTTGTTGCCGGGCTGATGGGTATCGCGGTGGCCACCGCCGCTGCCGCCATTAAATTCGGTGGCATTGCCGGGGTTTTGGGAGGGGCGCTGCCGGTCGCGATCGCGAAATTTCTTCTTCCAGCGTTTGGCTCCGGGGGCGCCCTGTTGCTGCTGTCCACCCTGAAACGGTTGTCCAGAGGTGGGTTGAGGTGGAGTTGAAGCCTGAATTGTGGGGATCTGTCCCATCGGTGCTGCCGCCTGTTCTCCGGCTGCTGGAACGGTGGGACCGTCCAGCTTATTCTTTCGCTTGCGGCGCCGGCGCCGGCTGCTTTTGGACTGACCCATGCCATGGGGAATCTGTCCCCCGCCAAACTGCGACTCCCCGTCCTGGATAGGGGCCGCTGAGGAACCCTCGTGCGATGGCACTTCGGGTGCGTTCTGCTCTGAAGTCATGCTTCCACTTCCCTGTTGCGCCTCAAGCGCAATTAGCGATTCACTCCCACGACAACGGGGGAACCCTGTCTCGTCGCGAGGACGAAGAGGGGAGCAAACCCGTATTGCAGCGTCGGAGGAAACGGTCTCAATTTGTACTCAAAAAACGGGACTTCTTTATTTGCCGCTACTTTGCCATCGGCCAGCCAACTGCAGGCCCGGACAGCATGGAACGCCTGAATGCGTTCCCTTCACCCTTTCACTCTTTTGCAACGTTGCCCGGCAGCGCCAGTGCAAACTTTTTTTGGCCGCCTCCACCAGAACCGCTTCCGGTATCCAAACCAATTTTAAGGATCGGACCCTGCAACAGGTTTCGCGAGGCAAGCACAGGGTACGCGCAAAACGAGGTGGTTTGCAAGCACTCTCTGCGAAGACATGTTTATTTTACATCGAATTCGGGACGAGCGTCTACCGGGAGCAGGCTGAAGTAAAGCGAAGCAAGCCGCCGGGGCGGCTTGACTTCAGATGGCCAATCACTGGCCTCCTAGAAAGAACCGGCTGTCGCATGGGCGCTACCATCGTTGGGTAAGCCTCTTTCGCAGACAGTGGCTGTGTAGCGGCGTCAGCTCCCCAAAGGGCTTCCGGCTCGAGACACGTTATCAATGGAGCAATTACGTAGCCAAAGTAAAACATCGTTTTTGGAGGACTTTCGTTGATTTCAGAGGGTGTGATCTCCCAAAAACGGAGGGCTTTTGCTGCGATCTTCCATATTTCTGGATTTTGCCTTGAATCCCGGGAAAATTCAGGGTGGATTTGTTTGACCCACTCCATGGGCGGTCCTATAATCGACCTGTTCTGGCAGCCCTCTCGCTCCCTGCCGGCGGCTGAATCGCCGGATGGTCGAGGTCCAGATGGTGCGCATGAAGGGCGCGCACCATTGAGCGGATGCAGGGCCATTGGCTCGGAAGGTCGCGATCCTGCACCTACGGCCGGATGATTTTGTTTCGATCCCCGAAGGAGTATCAAACACCGCATGAATCGCAATCTTGTTCTTGTCTCCGCCCTCACTGCGGGACTGTCGACCGCCGCTGCGATGGCGCAGACGGCTGCAACTCCCGCTCCGGCCACTCCCGCTCCCGCTCCCGCAGCCGCAGCAGCGAATACCCCTCCTCCGCCACCCCAGGCCGTTCCCGCCAAAATTGCTCTGATCGCCTTCGAACAGGCCGTGATGGCCACCAACGAAGGCCAGAGGGCAGTGCAGGAGGTCTCGAAGAAGTACGAGCCCAAGAAGGCCCAGATCGACGCAATGGGCCAGGAGGTCGAATCGCTCAAGAAGCAGCTTCAGAGCGCGTCAACCACCTTGAGCGATGAAGAGAAGGCCACCCGGTACAAAAACATCGATGTCAAGGAGAAGCAGCTTAACCGCGACGCCGAAGATGCCAACAACGCCTACCAGGCCGACCTGCAGGAAGCTTATGGCAAGGTCGCGCGCAAGGTCTCGGCGACGGTACAGAGCTATATCGCTCAGAGCGGCTTTACGCTGCTGCTCGACGTGAGCAACCAGCAGAGCAGCAACGTCATGTGGGCAAGCCAGAACCCAAACATCGACATCACGATGGCGATAGTTCAGGCTTACAACGCCTCCTCTGGAGTTACGGCTCCGCCTCCGTCCGGGCCATCGGCCGGCGCTCCTGCGCCAGCTCCGCGCCGGACGACGCCTACTACTCCGCGCCCCTCGACGACAAAGTAACCTAACTTCCAATCTCCACGGGAGGCCTGCCCCAGGCCTCCCGTGGCTAATTTAATTCCCACTCTCTCAAAACGCGCGAGTTGTGGAAAAGCTGTGCATTTTTCGGCACAGAGAATGCGCTCGGCGCCTGTTTTTCGTAGGGAATTTTCGCTGGCAATTTTCAGGAATGAAACCTGCAACCTATGATGATATGGAGACTTACCGCTGCCCGGGCGAGAATTCTCAAGTTCCTGAACCATCGAGAAAAGTCAAGGCCGGCGGAAGCGACAGTTTCCACAGATCAAAGTTACTGGTTTGTTACTGCAGTTTAGGCATCACGGCCGGATTCAGCGAATTGTGCAAAATATTGCAACTTTAAACTACTCTTCGCCTACCTTCAGGACGGCTAAAAACGCCTCCTGCGGGATGTCGACTTTGCCGATGCGTTTCATGCGCTTCTTGCCTTCCTTCTGTTTGTCGAGGAGCTTGCGCTTTCGGCTGATGTCGCCGCCGTAGCACTTGGCGATGACATTCTTGCGGATGGCGGTGACGGTGGAGCGGGCGATGATCTTGGAGCCGATGGCGGCCTGGATGGCGACCTCGAACATCTGGCGCGGGATGAGCTCGCGCATCTTTTCGACGAGCACTTTGCCGCGGTCGTAGGCGGAGTCCCGGTGGACGATGAGCGAGAGCGCGTCGACGGGATCTCCGCCAATGAGGATGTCCATCCTGACCATGGGCGAGACCCAGGCGCCGGCGAGATGGTAGTCGAGGGAGGCGTAGCCACGGCTGACGGTCTTGAGGCGGTCGTAGAAGTCCAAGACGATCTCGTTCAACGGGAGCTCGTAGGTGAGCATGACGCGGGTCTCGGAGACGTACTCGAAGTTCTGCTGACGGCCGCGCTTGTCTTCGACGAGCTTGAGGATTCCGCCGACGTACTCCTCGTTGGTGAGGATCTTGGCGGTGATGACGGGCTCTTCGATCTGCTCGATCTCGGAGTGGTCTGGCCAGCGGGAGGGAGTGTCGACCTCGACGACGGAGCCGTCGGTGAGGGTGATCTTGTAACGCACGCCGGGAGCGGTGGTGATGAGGTCGAGGTCGTATTCGCGCTCGAGGCGCTCCTGGATGATCTCGAGATGAAGCAGCCCGAGGAAGCCGCAACGGAAGCCGAAGCCGAGAGCGACGGAAGATTCAGGTTCAAAAGAGAAGCTGGCGTCGTTGAGGCGGAGTTTTTCGAGAGCGTCGCGGAGCATGGCGTGCTCGTGCGAATCGACGGTGTAGAGGCCGGCGAAGACCATGCTCTTGATGTCTTCGAAGCCGGGGAGAGCCTGGGCGCAGGGGTGGTCGAACTCGGTGATGGTGTCGCCGACCTTGGTGTCGGCAACATTTTTAATCGTGGCTACGAAGAAACCGACTTCGCCGGCGGAGAGCTCCTCGAGGGGGAGGGGCTTCGGTGTCATGACTCCCATGGAGTCGACGTCGAATGTCTTTCCGTTGGACATGACCTTGATCTTCATGTCCTTCCGCAGCTTGCCGTTGATGATGCGGGCGAGAACGATGACGCCTCGGTAGGGATCGAACCAGCTATCGAAGATGAGGGCCTGGAGCGGAGCCTCGGGGTCTCCCTGCGGGGGTGGAAGCAGCTCAACGACGGCCTCGAGGATATCGGCGACGTTGAGGCCGGTCTTGGCGGAGACGGCGATGGCGTCGGAGGCGGGAAGGCCGACGGATTTTTCGATCATCTGCTTGGTGCGCTCGATATCGGCGGAGGGCAGATCGATCTTGTTGATGATGGGAATGATCTCGAGGCCGCCGGCGATGGCGAGGTAGGCGTTGGCGAGGGTCTGGGCCTCGACTCCCTGGGAGGCATCAACGACCAGCAGAGCGCCTTCGCAGGATGCTAGCGAGCGCGAGACTTCGTAGCTGAAGTCGACGTGGCCGGGAGTATCGATGAGATTGAGCTGGTAGGTCTCGCCGTCCTTCGCCTTGTACATCATGCGGACGGTGTGGGCCTTGATGGTGATGCCGCGCTCGCGCTCGAGATCCATCGCGTCCAGCACCTGGGCCTGCATCTCGCGCGAGGTCAGCGAGCCGGTGAGCTCAAGCAGGCGGTCGGACAGTGTGGACTTGCCGTGGTCGATGTGCGCGATGATCGCGAAGTTGCGGATGTGACTGGGATCCATACGGTGGGTTGCAGCGCCTCAATCTATCGATGATATCAGCGTGTGTGGATGGCAGGATTTGAGGTGGTGGCTTCGCGGTGGCGGCTTTTGGCTGGATTCGGTGCGGGCCGGGAGGAAGACAGGGATTCTTCGCTTCGCTCAGAATGACGGTTGTGGTGGTGAGAAGGGATGTGGTTCCATGCTTTGTCCTCGGCACGTCATACAATGAGCAGGAACGATGCATCGGTCAGAACGAAATTCCACAGATCGAAATTCAAGGGTGCGGCGGTGGGCGCTGTTGTTGGCGTGTGCTCCGCTGGTGCTGCTTGCGGGATGTCCGCAGGACAAGACGAGCCAGGCGGGTGCGCCGGGCAAGGTCCCCGTGCAGGCCACGGCTCCTGCCGTAGCGAGCGCTCCGGTTGCGAGTTCGGCTCCGGCAGCAGCTCCGACGACGGCGCAAACGGTTGAAGATTCGGAGAAGGCCTACAAGGCGCAGCAGCTGATCGGCCGCGTGGAGCAGACCTATCGCAGCGGTGTCGAGAACTATCGTGCCGGACATCTGGAGACGGCCCGGGCCGACTTCGATTCTGCCGTGGACCAGATGCTGACCAGCGGGCTGGATCTGAAGAGCGATCCGCAGCTAAGCGATGAGTTCGAGCACCTGCTGGATGCGGTGAACTCGCTTGAGATTGCGGCTCTCAAGCAGGGCAATGGGCTTTCGCCGGCGATCGAAGCAGCTCCTCTGGATGCGGCCGGCGAGGTGACCTTTCCTCCGAACGCCGAACTTACGGCGCAGCTCGCCGCTGAGCTGAAGACGACGCAGTCCGACTTCCCCCTCGTCGTGAATGACTACGTCGCAGGATTCATCAACTACTTCGCGAACTCTTCTTCTGGACATGCTCACCTGCTGCGCTCACTCGAGCGCGCGGGCAAGTACAAGGACATGATCTCGAGGATTCTGCGCGAAGAGGGAGTTCCGCAGGACCTGATCTATCTTGCGGTGGCCGAGTCCGGCTTCCAACCGCAGGCGCTCAATGCGCGTTCGGGTGCGGGAGGCATGTGGCAGTTCATGCCCTTCGCAGGCGCCTATGGACTCACGCGCAATGGATGGGTGGACGAGCGCTTCGATCCGGAGAAGTCTTCACGAGCCTATGCGCGTTATATCAAGTCGCTGCATGATCAGTTCGGTGACTGGTATCTGGCGATGGCCGCGTATGACTGGGGCCCGGGCTATGTGCAGCGCGCGGTGATGAAGACGGGGTATGCGGACTTCTGGGAGCTGTATCGCCGGGGCGTCTTGCCCGGGGAGACGAAGAACTACGTTCCCGGCATCATCGCCGCGATCATCATGGCGAAGAATCCGGCGCAGTATGGATTGGACAAGCTGAACCCGGATCCGGCAGTCCTCTCCGACACGGTGACGATCGACTATGCGATCGACCTTCACCTGGTGGCGGATCTGACGAACGCACAGCTTGCGGAGATTGTCGCTCTTAACCCGAGCCTGCTGCGCATGACCACACCGCACGATCTTTCCTTCGATCTGCACATTCCCGCAGGGACGCGCGAGGCTTACGCGACGCGAGTAAAGGAGATTCCGGAGGACAAGCGCTCGAGCTGGCGGTTCCATGTGGTGAGGGCCGGGGAGTCGCTCGACACGATTGCAGCCGCGTTGCATGCGCGTGCCACAGAGATCGCGGAGACCAACGAGATCAAGCAGGGCGAGAGCCTCGACGATGGAGACGAGCTGGTGGTTCCGGTCACGGCTGTTGCCAGCGCGCACGCCCAGCACTACACGCTGCGGCGCGGCGACACCTTGATTACCGTGGCGGACCGTTTCGGCATCTCGGTGGAGGACCTTCGCCACTGGAATCATCTCTCTTCAAATGTGGTGAAGCCGGGCCGTACCTTGACGGTGGCTGCTCCGGTGAGGCTTGCGCCGAGCACACGCTCGAGGGGAAAGAGCGCGCGCAGGAAGACAACGGTCTCCTCTGCGAAGAGCAAGACTGGACACGCTTCGCCGAAGCAGGCGGCGACGAAATCTTCGGGCGGAAGTGCCACGAAAACGTCGAGTGCAAAGACGAAGTCCGCTTCCAAAACGAAATCGAAGGCTGCTCGATAAGTTTCCCCCACCAAAAAGAGTGCTTGCCATTGCTGGCGCACAGAGGCATCCTGTTGCTAGAATCTCGTGCCAGGATCGAAACATATGTTTGCATTACACGGGATCAAAATTTTGAACGTTGCACTCGAGCAAAGCAGGAACTCAAAGCAGCCAGAGGATAAGCGATCATGATGTTTGAAGACGAGACGATCAGGTTTCACGCAGCGGCCGCGAACGATAACGATTATGACGACGACGGCGATATGGATCGCCGTTTGCTTGAGGATGAAGAAGAGGAAGAGGTTCTCATCTCATCCGATGATGACGATGACACCCTCGGCGACGAAGACGCCAGCGACGACGAGGACGTGACGCGCGAGGAGACGGCGCTTGAAGATCGAGCGGAGGAGGCGGAGATCTTTACGGATGCGCCGAACAGCGCGATCCCTTACACACCGGCTACGCGCCCGTCGAAACTTCCGGTGAGCAAGCCGGCTCCTGCAGTGAAGAAGGCGCCAGTCAAAGCCGTCAAGAAGGCTCCTGCAAAGAAGACGGTGGCGAAGAAGGCTCCTGCGAAGAAGGCGGTCGTAAAGAAGACTGCCGCGAAGAAGGTGGCTGCCAAGAAGGCGCCCGCAAAGACTGCAGCGAAGAAGACCGCTGCCAAGAGTTCAGCACAGAAGGTGGCTGCGAAGAAGGCAGTCAAAAAGGGCTCAAAGAAGTCCGTTCCTTCGACTACGAGATCTGCCGCGAAGAAGGCCGGGACCCAGCGCGGCGGTAAGGTCGCCTTGAAAAAGGCGGTCGGCAACAAGGTCGCGGCGAGCAGTAAAAAATCTAAGAAGAGAGGTACTAACACCTTGGCAACGAAAAAAGCAGCAAAGAAGGCCGTAAAGAAGGCAGTGAAGAAGGCTCCCGCGAAGAAGGCGGTCAAGAAGGCCGTAAAGAAGGCCGCAAAGAAGGCTCCCGCGAAGAAGGCAGCCAAAAAGACCACTGCAAAGAAGACGGCAGTTAAGAAGTAAGCACGATTTATAAAAGGCAAGCAAAAAGGCCCGGTCTGCTCACCATGAGCGCCCGGGCCTTTTTGCGTCTGGAGATATCTGGCTGACCTCTGTTGCCGGGGCCATGATTATTTCTTGTCGGCTGCGATCTCGGCGAGCACTTCTTCGCTATGCTTCTGCACATCAACCTTCGGCCAGACTTTGACGACCTTGCCGTCGGGGGAGATGAGGAAGGTCTGCCGGTTGGCGAATTTCATCGGTCCCATGCTCTTGACCGGCACGCCGTAGGCGTCGACGACCTTGTGATCGGGATCCGCGAGCAGCTTGAAGCTGAAGGTATCCTTCGCGCACCACGCCTTGTGTCCCTCAACGGTGTCGAGGCTTACGCCGAGGACAATGGCGTTGGCGGCGTCGTACTTCGCCATGTCGCGCTGGAAGTTATGTGCTTCGATGGTGCAACCGGTCGTCTGGTCCTTCGGGTAGAAGTAGAGCACGACCCATTTGCCCTTGTAGTCGCTCAGACTTACCTGTTTATCCTCTTGCGAGGGCAGGCTAAAGTTCGGAGCGGTTGAACCTGCCTGTACCTCATCGCCGGCGGCACGCGCCTTCATGCTGAACCCGCATGCCGCGGCGACAGCAAGAACTACTGCGATCCACATTCCTTTTCGCATCATCGTTCCCCTTTTTAGAGCTTAGTTGTTATAGACGGATCCAGGCCCGGGAAGAGACGCGAGCCCGAGCCTCCTCGCATCGAAATTTTACTCCGCGGAGACAATTGGGGCGGGAATCTTTCGGGATGCGGGCGGAATAAGGGGTTTCTTTGCTTCGGTTTCGGTGGCGTATGGTGCGTTCGGCAGCTCGTGGATGGGCGGCGTTCCTGGATTGGGGTGAATGGCATCCTGCAAAAAATACAGGGATTCTTCGGCTTCCTCAGAATGACGGCTTAGGTTGCTGTGGTGGAAAGGACGAGCCTTGCTGTTGGGTTTATTCGGCGAGGATAGCGATTCCGGCCTTGTCGGCTGCGGCGACGATGGCTGCGGGGTCGAACATCAATGTTCTTCCTGCTTCGAGGGAGAGACAGGTTGCGCCCGCGCGTTGCATGGTGTGTATGGTCGGAACGCCGATGACGGGGACGTCGAAGCGCATGTCCTGGTTCGGCTTGGCGACTTTGACGACGGTGAGAGCGCGGCGCAGGGTCGTTCCTTCGCGACTGTCTTCGCGGGCTGCGTCTTCGGCATCGAGAGAGCGGAAGAGGGCGCCTGCGCGTTCGATGGTGGCGTCGGTCCCTTCCATGGCCTC
>Ga0193742_1001458_pt1 | contig 14236 bp, 12 predicted proteins | sample L2c1metaG_FD_165511 | JGI IMG/M metagenome (GOLD analysis project Ga0193742, IMG submission 165511) | Soil microbial communities from a riparian zone of the East river system, Colorado, United States - L2c1 | ecosystem: Environmental > Terrestrial > Soil > Riparian zone | place: USA: East River... | reverse complement strand
TCGAACGCGACCTGTTCGAAAGCGAGCGTAATTTCCGGCTTTTGGTGCAAGGCATCACCGATTACGCGATCTACCTGCTGGACCCGGAGGGGCACGTCGCCAACTGGAACGCCGGCGCTGAGCGTATCAAGGGATACAAGGCCAGGGAAATCATCGGCAAGCATTTCTCCGTCTTCTACACGGAGGAGGACCAAGCTCGGGGCATGCCGAAACGCGCACTGGAAATAGCCCTCAAGGAAAAACATTTCATCGCCGAAGGGTGGCGTATTCGCAAGGACGGATCGCGGTTTTTCGCCTCCGTCGTCATCGATCCCATCTATGAGAAACGGAAACTGATCGGCTTCGCAAAGATCACGCGCGATATCACCGAGCGCGAGAATATGCTCTCGGAGCTGAACAGAACTAACAGCCAGTTCAAGACGCTGGTCAGCGGCGTGACCGACTATGCCCTGTACATGCTGGACCCCGCCGGCATCATTTCAAACTGGAACGCGGGCGGCGAACGCATCAAGGGCTATTCAGCGAAGGAAATCGTCGGGCAACATTTCTCGCGCTTCTATACGCCTGCCGATCGCGCCAACGGAAAACCTGCCAATGCGCTCAGAACCGCATTGGAGACGGGTCACTATGAAGAGGAAGGTTGGCGCGTCCGGAAGGATGGTTCTTTTTTCTGGGCGAACGTCGTCATCGATCCGATCCGCAACGATGCCGGTGAGCTTATCGGTTATGCCAAGATCACGCGGGACATCTCCGAGCGCAAGGAAGCGCAGGAAAAGCTCACAAAAATCCAGCAACAACTTGCGGAATCGCAGAAGCTCGATGCGCTCGGTCAACTGACCGGCGGCGTCGCCCACGATTTCAACAACCTGCTGATGATTATTTCCGGCAACATCCACGCGATAAAGAAGGAAGTCAGCAGCCCGAAGTCGGTCCGTGCGTTGCGATCGATCGAACTCGCTTCAGAGCGCGCTGCCGCTCTCACCCGCCAGTTGCTGACGTTCGCGCGGCGCCAAAGTGTTCAACCGCAAACGATCAAGGTAGCCGGGCGTCTCAATGCGCTGCGGGACGTCTTGAACAGCGGCCTGGGTCGCACGGCATCGCTGGTGATCGATGTCGAAGATGACACCTGGAACATCGTCGTCGATCCAAACGAGTTCGAGACCGCGCTGGTGAACCTCGTCGTCAATGCGCGTGACGCGATGCCGGAAGGCGGTTTGGTCACCATCAGCGCCAGGAATATGCCGGGCGATAATCTGGTGGCCATTTCGGTCGAAGATACCGGCACCGGAATTCCGGACGATATCGCAGCAAAGGTATTCGATCCGTTCTTCACCACGAAACCGGTCGGCAAAGGTACCGGTCTTGGCCTGTCGCAGGTGCACGGCTTCGCCTATCAGGCCGGAGGTTCGATCGATCTCAAGAGTACGCTGGGTGAGGGCACCAAAATCACGATCCGCCTGCCGAGATCGACAGCCGAGCAGGCGCCGGAAGATGACCCATTGTCGGCAACCCGCAACGGCACCGTTCTTCTTGTCGAGGACAATCCCGAAGTGGCGGACGCAAGCAGCGGCTTGCTGCGACAGCTCGGCTACACCGTCCGCTGGGCCTCGGACGCTTCGGCTGCATTGTCGGAGATCGAGAACAACAAAATCGATATCGTTTGCAGCGATATCGTGATGCCGGGAAAGCTGGACGGCGTGGGACTGGCCAGGACCATTCGAGAGCGTCACCCGAAACTGCCGATTCTGCTTCTGACCGGCTACAGTGGGAACGGAAGTGCGGCCGACGTGCCGTTTCCCGTTCTGCGTAAGCCCTACCAGCTCCACGAATTGAGCAGAGAGCTGGAAAAGCTGACGTCATGATCCGGGACGACTTGCGCCGAATGGAAGAGTTGGCGGCGCGAGCGTTCGTTACCGATCCAAGAGACTCTCCAAGAGCTCTATTGCCGCGACATCCCGCCGAGCAGGCAGACCACTAATCCGGTGCGGTTATGGGTGCCGAAGCGTTTGCAGAGATTGGCGACGTGCTCCTTCACCGTCTGGTCGGAAATCCCCATCGCGCGCGCGATTTCCTTGTTGGTCTGGCCGCGGCACACCCGGATCGCCACGTCGGCCGAACGCGGCGGAAGTTTTTCGTTCAGCGCCGCCATCGACAAGGGCGCCGGATTGCGCAGCATGATGGCGGACGAACTCCCGCTCGCGGGAGACACATTCTCACCACCGGGACATGCCGTCTGGCCGGCTTTTCTGATGTTGGCCAGCGCCAGCGACGCGGCGCGGCACAACATCTCCATGCGCTGCCGCTGCAGCGGCGTATAGGCAGAGGCCTCACGGGTTGCGGTAAACAACACGCCAATGATCCTGTTCTCGTGGCGCAGCGGCCCGCCCATGTTGCAGCTAAAGCCCCAGTGCCGAAGCGTCTCAAGCGACGTGCTGCGCGACCAACCGTCGGCGCCCAGCAGCGACGCGCCGTCCACGGTACGCCCCTGAGTGAGGATACAGTCGAGCACCGGATCGCTCTTCCAGAAGCCGGATCGGTAATTGTCGAGGAAGTCTTCGGCCACATTCTGGCTGTAGGCGAGATCGGGCTCGACGGCATCCAGCAAATAGAGGCCGACCGCGGCCGAAGCGGTCAAGTCGCGCAGCGCCGAACCGCAGGCGATGCCGAGGGCGTCAAGCGACCGGCTTTCCGCGATCGACATCATGCGATCGGCCAAATGATCGTCCTGGAACCCGGAAACCGCTTGCACGCTCCCCTCGCTTGGGATCTGACATAAGAACGTCGCGGGGCGTCCGCACGCCTCCGCCCTCCCCCTATACAGGCTCTCCGCAGCCTGTTGTTTGGTCAAGCGAAAAAAAGCAGCAAGCCTTGAGGCACAACGCTTAGTTTTACCGCACTTGCTAACACCGGCCAGTGAGCCGATCCCCCCATCATGGGGGATTGTCGGTGGCCGACCGCTCCGCCTAGCTTCCCAGCGGGGTGCGACTGAGCGGCGATGGGGATCGGCATGACCGTAATGTCGTCGCCGCGCGATCCGAAAAAGAATGTCTTCAACGTCAAGCGAGGCGCGTGGCCCCGGTTGCGTCCGCACGCGGGCGCGACCGGCCGTCCTTTGGCACCGCGGCGGAGACAGCAGGCTTAACGAAGGATGTCGACCATGAACGTATCGGTGAAGCCCACCACGATCGAAACCGCAGCGACCCCGGTCGCGGAATTCCACGCGCGGCTCGACGCGTTGCTGCCGCTGATCGAGGCGCAAGCCAGCGAGGCCGAAAGCCTCTACCATTTGACCGACGACGTGGTGGCCGCGATGCGCAAGGCCGGCATCTACACCATGCTGTTCCCGAAAGCGGTCGGCGGCCCCGAGCTGTCGCCCTACGACGCCATGACGGTGATCGAGCGGCTGTCCTACGTGCATGCCTCCGCCGCCTGGTGCGTGATCGGCAACAACATGGAAGGCACCACCATGGCGATCTACATCGAGGACAGCGGCATCGACAAGGTGTTCGCCAACGGGCCCGACATCACCATCGCCGGCAATGGCGTGCCGCGCGGTTTTGCGCGCCCGGTCGACGGCGGCTACATGATCCGCGGCCATTGGGCCTATGGCAGCGGCATCCAGCATGCCGAGTGGGTGCATTCCGGCTGCTTCGTCACCGATCCCACGGGCAAGGACATGATCATCCAGCCCAACGGCCAGCCCAAGATCGTGGTCACGCATCATCCGCGCTCGACCATCAAGCTGCTCGGCAATTGGGATGTGCTCGGCCTGCGCGCCACCGGCAGCTTCGACTATACGCTGAGCGAGGGTGACGAACTGTTCGTTCCCACCGAGATGACCTACGATTTCGACATCGGCGCGCCGCGGCGCGGCGGCACGCAAGGCGCGCTGGGCCTTGCCGGCTACAGCGCCTGGGCCCATTCCGGCTGGGCGCTCGGCGTCGGGCGCCGGATGCTCGACGAACTGGTCAAGGTGATCGTGCCGCGCCGCGATCCATTCGGCCCATCGAGCGACAGCGCCAGTTTCCGGTTTCAGTTCGCGCAAGCCGAAGCGCGCTACCGCGCCGCCCGGGCGCTGGTGCACGAAACCTGGCGCGGCGTCTCCGAGACGTGCAGCCGCGGCGAGACGCCGTCGCTCGACCAGATGACCATGATCAAGCTGTCGCTGCGGCACATTCACGACGTGATTTCCGAGGTCGGCACCTTCGCGCACCGCGCGTCGCGCGGCGCCTCGCTGCACAACACGGCGATGCAGCGCTGCTATCGCGATATCCATTCGGGGACCCAGCACATCCTGATGGCGGACCAGATCGTCGAGGAATGCGGCAAGGCGCTGCTTGGCCTGCCCGGCCCCGGCGCGCAATGGACCGTGTTCGGCGTCACCGGTTGAGCCCGAGCACATCGGAGCCGCCGCCACGCCGACATCGCATCCGCAACGCGTTGCATTGGAGAACGAAGGCATGACCGAGGGAAGTGGAAGCGCGATCGATAGGACAGCCGGCTTCGCGCGCGCCGAATACGACATCAATGGCATCCGCACCGTCGTGCTGTCGATCGGCCACGGACCGGAACTGGTGTTCCTGCACGGCACCGGGACATTTACTGGCTTCGAGATGGCGCGCGGCTGGGCGGCGAAACACAAGGTGATCATTCCCTACCATCCCGGCTTCGGCGATTCCGGCGATGCCGAGGCGCTCGACACCATCGACGACTACGTGCTGCATTACATGGACCTGTTCGACCGGATGGGGCTGCACAATTTCGACCTGGCCGGCTTCTCGCTCGGCGGCTGGCTTGCCGCTGAATTCGCGATACGCCAGCCGCAGCGGCTGCGCCGCGTGGTGCTGGTCGCGCCGGCCGGCCTCGTGGTCGAGGAGGCGCCGGCACCCGGGCTGTTCGATTTCCCGCCGCAGGAATTGCCGGCCTATCTGGCGCATGATCCGGCCGCCGCGCTGCGCTATTTCCCGAGCGCGCCGGATCCCGCTTTCGACGCGCGGCTCGGCCGCGAAGTCAACGCCTACGCCAGACTGATCAGCGCCCATCCGCAGGGCAACCCGAAGCTGCGGCAATGGCTGCATCGCATCACCTCGCCGACGCTCGTGCTGTGGGGCGCGCAGGACCGGCTGCGGCCGACCGCGCAGGAGCAGGCCTGGATGGCCGGTCTTCCCAAGGGCACGCTTAGACTGGTTCCCGCGACCGGGCATCTGGTGTTCGAGGAGACGCCCGAGGCAGCTCACATCGTCACTGATTTTCTCACCGGCTGAGCCGGCTTGATCCGAACAGGAGGACCATCGATGACCATCATGCCCGCCGGCGTCACCCCGGCCAGCGAAGGATTTGACAACGTCGTCTGGAGCATTCTCGGCCAGACCTACACGCTGAAACAGCAGAGCGCGGACTCGCTGGCCTGGCACGCGGTGTTTCCCGACGGCACCTTCGTGCCGCCGCACATCCACCCGACCCAGGACGAATTCGTCTATGTGCTGAGCGGTCGCTACGATCTGTGGCTGGACGGCAAGGATTTCGTCGCCAAGGCCGGCGATCTGGTGCGGATGCCGCGCGGCATTCCCCACGGCATCTTCAACAAGTCCGGCGAGACCGCGACCAGCCTGTTCTGGGTGACGCCGACCCGCTCGCTGAAAACCCTGTTCGACCGCATCCATCAGGTGCCGGACCCGGCGGAAGTGGTTCGCATCGCCTCCGAACACGAAGTCAATTTCCTGCCACCACCGGCCTGAACCGCCAACGTCTTGCCGATTTTCAACCGATCAATAAGGGGTCGACCATGCACTGGACAACGCTTTCGGAATCCGACCGGGCCCGCATCGGGCGCTGGCAGAAATGGATGCTGGCTCTCGCTTTCGTGTGCGAAATGTTTCTCGCCGGCGACTGGTACGCCTTCGCGGCGGTGATTCCCTTCATCTCGCAGACCCTGAACCTCAACCCCGAGCAGGCCGGCCTCGCCCAGGGCATCTTCGCGGTCACTGTCGGCATCGGCATGGTGGCGTGGTCGCCGCTCAGCCGCAGCATGTCGGCGCGCAGCCTGCTGCTGATCGGCCTCGTCGGCACCGGCATCGGCATGGTGTTGCAGGTGTTCGTGCAGAGTTACGCCCAGCTCCTTGCGCTTCGCCTGATCATCGGCTTCTTCGACGCCGCGATCTTCATCGGCAATATGAAGCTGATCTTCGGCTGGTTCCCGCAATGGCGCCGCGGCGCCGTGGTCGGCATGATCCTCGCAGCCTATAGCCTCGCGATCACCATGGACTTCGCGATGGGAATTCCGCTGACACTCGCCACCAGTTGGCGGCACTTCTTCGCCGTGCTGGCGGCCGGCACCCTGATCGTGGCGTTGCTCGACGCCATCTTCGTCAGGGCGGGGCCTGCCGAAATCGGCTATACCGGTTTTGCCTGGGAACACGAACCGGTGCGCGCGCATCTGCCGGTTACCGAAATCTTCCAATCGAAATGGATCGCTGTCGGCGGCCTCGGTATCGCGGCCTGCACCTTCGCGCTTTCCGGCACCGCGACCTGGGTGGTGCCGGCCTTCATCACGGTGCAGCACATGCCGCCGGCATCCGGCGCCATCATCGGCACCGTGATGGGACTGTCGCAGGTGCTGTTCCTGATCATCGGCGGCTACATGGCCGACAACATGGGCAAGACCTTCATGATCAAGCTCAGCGCGCTGCTGGCGACGCTGACGGCGATCCTGTTCCTGACCAGCACGGTCTATGAGATGAGCTTCCTGGCGCTGGTAATGTATGCGGCGCTGAGCGGACTTGCCGTGCTCGGCGGCGGAGCGATCTTCTCGCTGATGAGCGAGAAATACCCTGACACGCTGGCGCCGGCCGCGATCGGCTATTCCGAGGTGTTCGGCATCCTCGCAAGCTTCGCGGCGCCGTGGTCGATGGGCGCGATCATCCACGCCACCGGCGGATCGTTTCCGGCAGCCTTTGTGCTGTTCGCGGCGGTCGAGGCCGGATTCCTCGTGCTGCTGCTGGTGCTGGCGCGCGACACCACGCGGATGCCTTCCGCCGTCACCGCCGCGGAATAACGAAAAGCTCGCGGGCCACGGCTGACAGCAGCGTGTTTAAGATTCGAGGATAGCGACGCAACTCTTCTCCCTCGCCCCGCTCTTGCGGGGAGAGGGTGGGGTGAGGGGCTCTTGCTTGCAGCGAGTTCTGACTCGCGCATAGCCCCCCTCACCCGAAATTCGCGTTCCGCGAATTTCGACATCTCCCTGCAAGCGGGGCGAGGTGGATGAGCTTGCTGATTGCGCGTGCTCTCCGCGTCACAGCCCGTGCTGTTGCGTAGCCGCTTGCGATCGCGATATCCTCACTTGCCGGGAGCAAGCGGGGAATTCGGCATGTCGGGTAAGAATTGGGACAGGGTGCCGATCGACGCGCAGAGCATCGACGCTCCGCTGTCGCTGGCGGCGGTGTTTCTCGTGGTCACGGTTGCGAACGAAGCGAGCGCGCTCGCCAAGGTTTGCTCGGTGCTCGATGGGCTTGACGATCTGGTCAAGACCGTCGACTTCCGCGATCTTTCCGGCCGCCTGTCATGCATAGCCGGAATCGGCCGCGGGCTCTGGGATCGCTTGCGTTCCGACAAACGGCCGAAGGAGCTGAAACCATTTGCGCCGATCAAGGGAGCGGCTCACGCGGCGCCGTCGACACCAGGCGACCTGCTGTTCCATATCCGATCCGAACGCCCCGATTTGTGCTTCGAGTTTGAGCGGATCCTGCTCGACAACCTCGGCGCCGGCGTGACGGTGGTCGACGAAGTCTCGGGCTTTCGATATTTCGACGCGCGCGACCTGCTTGGCTTTGTCGACGGCACGGCCAACCCGACCGGACTCGATCTGCCGGCATCGGCGCTGGTCGGCGACGAAGATGGCGACTTCGCCGGAGGCAGCTATGTCGTCGTCCAGAAATATCTGCACGATCTCGACGCGTGGAGGCAAACGCCAACGCCTGTCCAGGAGCAGATCATCGGCCGCACCAAGATCGACAACATCGAAATCGATGACGACGACGCACCGCGCAAATCGCACAAGTCGCTCGCCACCATCACCGATGCCGATGGCAACGAATATGACATCCTGCGCGACAACATGCCGTTCGGCCGGCCGGGACGACAGGAGTTCCGGAACCTATTTCATCGGCTATTCGCGGTATCTTTGGGTGATCGAGAAGATGCTGCAACGGATGTATGTCGGCGATCCGCCAGGAGCGTACGACCGCCTGCTTGATTTCTCGACGCCGCATACCGGTACGACGTTCTTCGCGCCGACCCGCTCCACCCTGCAAATGCTGGTTCAAGCAGCGCCGGAGAAGTAGGGTTCGCGGTTCGTAACCTCGCTATTCCGGGATCTGTTCAACGCGCCGCATCACGCCGTCGCGGTGTTGCCGCCTTTCACGGTCTGAAGAGTTTCAAAACCTTCGAACTGAGGATGCCCGAGATACAGCGGCTTGTTTTCGCCGGCCCGGGCATGCGCGGCACGAAAGGCCTCCGATTTGGTCCACGCCTCAAAGGCGGCACGGCTCTTCCAGATCGTGTGTGACGCATACAGCGTGTGATCTTCGGCTTCGGGGCCCCTGAGCAAATGGAATTCGACAAAACCCGGCACCTTGTCGAGATGACTGTCGCGCGACGCCCAGACATTCTCGAAGGCGGCTTCGGACCCCTTGGTGACCTGGAAGCGGTTCATGGCGATAAACGTCTGACGTCTCCCGATGCCGTTTGAGATCCGATCTGGCCGCCGATTCTAGCCGCAGTCAACCTGTCAATGAATAGAAGCGGCTTGCGACCGTCGGCAGCAGCAACGCTGCCGCGCCTTTGCGCTCTGGACACCCGCCTGCCGCATTGTCCAAAATCGTTTGGCCCAGACTCGCGCAGACTTGTCACAGATTTGGCACAGAGGAGCCGCCCCCGATGACGATTGTCGATTCCCAGGTCCATGCCTATGAAGCCAACACGCCGAAGCGGCCGTGGCACAGCGTACCGAACTGGCCCGATCACGTCACGGGCGACGAAATGGTGGCGGCGATGGACAAGGTCGGCGTCGATGGCGCGATCTTCATCTCCGCTTTTTCGATGTACCGCTATGACGCGAGCTATGCCGTGGAAGTGCAGCGGGCCCATCCCGGCCGGCTCGCCATCGTCAAGCCGGTCGATCCGGATGATCCTGGCGTCGCCGATGTGGTCGCCGACTGGAAGAAGATTCCGGGCACGGTCGGTATCCGCATCATGCTGACCAAGGAAAACAAGCGCGCGCCTGACGATCCCGGGCTCGACCGGATCGCGCGCGCCGCGGTTCGCTACGATTTTCCGGTCAACCTGTTGTGCTGGGACAATCTGGACGCGGGCACCGCATTGATCGATCGCCATCCCGATACGCGCTTCATCATCGACCATCTCGGTATCCTGCAACCACGCGTGCCGCCCGCGCCGCCGCAGCCTTGGGCCGACCTGCCGAAGGTGCTGGAACTTGCGAGGCGCCCGAACGCCGTGATCAAGGTCAGCGGCGCCTGCACGCTGTCGCGCGAGCCGTATCCTTGCCCTGACATCTGGGATCCGCTGGCCCGCGTGTTCGATGCTTGGGGTTTCGATCGCTGCCTGTGGGGCACCGACTGGACCCGCGCCTTCGCCGTCGTCAATTACGAGCAGGCGGTCGAGCCCTTCCTGCGGACCAGCCGCCTCAGCGACAGCGAGCGGGCCATGCTGATGGGCGGCGCCTGCATCAAGGCGTATCGCTGGTCGCCGAAGAAAGGCTAGCGCCGGTTCGTCGAGGTCGCCTGCGCCGTCCGCCCGCCGCGCGTGACGATCAAGTCACGCCGGAACGTTCGGATCGGGCACAAGCTTCGGATCCGGCTTGTTGACGAGATAGAGCCCTGCGATCACGAACAGCGCGGCGGCGCCGAACGCCATGGTCAGCGTGTCGCGCATGATGAAATAGCTCGCCGCGACACCGAACAGCGGCGTGATGAAGGTGAAGGCCGACAATTTGCTGGCCGAATAGGTCTTCACCAGCGCGAACCACAGCACGAAAGTCAGCCCCACCACCCAGAACGCCTGATAGGCCAATAGCGAGACCGCCAGTGGACCGGGCGCATGCGTGATGGTCTCGTCCGAAATCCAGGCGGCGAACCCCAATATCGGAATCGATAGCGCCACCTGATAGCCGAGCGCCTTTTCCGCCGCCGCGTTGCGCAGCGCGGTGCCCTTGGCAATCAGCGTGGTCGCGGCCCATAACGCGCCGCCACCGACCACCAGGAGATCGCCGAGCAATACGCTGGCATCGACATTGGCCTGCGGCACGCCGATCGCGAGCGCGACGCCGGCGAAGCTCAAGCCCAGTCCCCCCCATTGCAGCGCGGACAGCCGCTCGCCAAGGAACTGATGAGAGCCAAGCGCCACGAAGAACGGCGCGGTATAGAGAAATACCACCGCGCGCGACGCCGAGGTCAGCAATAGCCCACGATAGATCAGCACGAATTCGATGCCGAACAATAGCCCCGCGAACAACCCGGCGCCAAGCGTGCCGTCGCGCCGGAAGAATTTGACGCCGCGCAGCCAGCCGATGCAAAGGATCACCGGCAACGCGCCGCAGGAACGGATCATCGCCTGCAGCATCGGCGGAACGTCGGGCAATGCCAGCTTCACCGCGATCTGATTGAAACCCCAGCTCAGGCACAACATCAGCATCAGCGCGATGGCGCCCGCGCTGAGCGGACGCCCGGCGGAGGAGGTCACTTGTTTTGGCGGCATTGGTCCTCGTTACCGGCTTGGCGCCGTGTTGCTTATCAAGCGCCCTGGCAGTGCGCGCAGGTACCGGTGATCTCGACCACGGACAATTTCGGCGTAAAGCCGGTGGAGCGCGCCGCGGCGTTAAGGCTTTGCGCCACCGGAGCTGCGGGAATTTCACCGACCGAACCGCAGCGCTCGCAGATCAAAAATGCCACCATGGCGGCGGTGTCATGGTCGTGCGCGCAAGCGAGATAGGCGTTGCGGCTTTCGATGCGGTGGACGAGACCGTTGTCCATCAGGAAATCGAGCGCGCGATACACCGTGATCGGCGCCGGTCGCGGCATCGATTTGGCGAGTTCGTCGATCACTTCATAGGCGCCCAGCGGCCGGTGACTGGACAACAGCGCCTGCAGCACAAGGCGCCGGATCGGCGTGAATTTCTGCGCCCGTTTGGCGCAAACCCCTTCGGCGTGGCGCATCGCGTCCGCGGTACAGCGGTCGTGGTCGTGATCCGGCGCCGGAAATGTCGGTTTGACGGCTGTCATGGCCGCTAACATGTAGCATTTCGTCGGGTAATCCCAAATCCCGCCGTGCCTTTTTCCTGCCCTAGTTACGGATCTAGCCGCTAACCCAGCCGGTTCCGGTCGAGCCGTCCTTGCCGGGGCAAGTCGCTGTCCTGCCAAGTTCTTCTCGAGCCATGTGGTTTCGGAGGGGCAGCCCTCCATTAAGCCGCCATCAATAAATCATAAGCAAGCTTATTATATGTAAGCTCACAGAGAAGAGATGCCGATGCCCCGTGGTTCTGCGGACGCGAGTTTTTTGTTTACCCTGGGCGAGTTGCAGCGCCTGGTGCGGCTTTATGCCGACAAGCAGGCTGCGCGTTACGGCATTACCCGCGCGCAATGGGCGGTGCTGGCCAAGGTCGAACGCAGCGAGGGCCTGAAACAGACCGAACTCGCCGAACAGCTGGAAATGCAGCCGATCACGCTGACCCGGCTGATCGACAAGCTGTGCGACCATGGCTGGATCGAACGCCGCAGCGACGACACCGACCGTCGCGTCAACCGGCTCTATCTGCGCAAGGCGGCCCGGCCGCTGCTCGGAAAACTGAGCGGGCTGCGCTCCGAAATCACCGCGACGGCGCTTGACGGCATCAACTCGTCGGACGCGCATCGCCTGCTTGCCCAACTGGAATCGATCAAGGAAAACGTGCGCAACGCGATCCAGGTTCCGGTGGGCGAATCTCCCAAGAAAGAACCGCGTTATGGCTGATCCCGTCCTGAAATTCCCGCCCGAGCAGAAGGGCAATTCGCCCGATGCCGGCAAACAGCTCGCCGCGCCGCCGCGGCGCCGGCTGGTGGACGGCCTGAAGCGCTACCGCCGCATGCTGTTGCTGGTGGTGCTGCCGATCGTGGCCGTGATCGCCGGGTTCGTCTTCTACCTCAATGGCGGCCGCTACGTGACGACCGATGACGCCTATGTCGGCGCGCAGAAGGTGCTGATCACGCCTGACATCTCCGGCAAGATCGAAAAGGTCGTGGTTCACGAAGGACAGCTGGTCAAGCAGGGCGACGAGTTGTTCGAGATCGATCCGATCCCGTTCCGGCTTGCGGTCGACCAGGCCAAGGCGACGCTCGAACAGACCAAGACCAGCTACAACAATTTCCGCGCCAACATCGGGATCTACGGCGAGATGGCCGACCTGATGCAGCAGACCATCGATCTCAAGCAGAAGGACGTCGACCGCAAGTCGACGCTCGCCAGGAGCAATTTCGGCTCACAGCTCGACCTCGACAATTCCTCGACCGGGCTTGTCACCGCGCGGGCGGAAGCTGCTCTCGTCCAGCAACAGCTCACCAACGCCAAGACCCAGTTGCTCGGCGATGCCAACCTGCCGCTCGAGCAATTCCCGCCTTATTATCAGGCCAAGGCCGCCCTCGCCCAGGCCGAACGCAACCTCGACCACACCGTGATGCGCGCGCCGATGAGCGGCATTGCGACCCAGGTCGACCAGATCCAGCTCGGCCGTTTCGTGATGGCGGGCGCGCCGGTGTTCAGCGTGATCGACGTCACCCAGCCTTGGGTCGATGCCAACCTGAAGGAATCGGATTTCACCCATGTCGCGGTGGGACAGCAGGTCGACATCGATGTCGATGCTTTCCCCGATCATGCGTTCAAGGGCACCATCGGCTCGCTGAGCCCCGGCACCGGCGCGCAATTCGCGATCCTGCCGCCGCAGAACGCCACCGGCAATTTCGTCAAGGTGGTGCAGCGCGTGCCGGTGCGGATCTATTTCGACAGCAATGACAAATACGTGCAGCGCCTGAAGGCCGGCATGAGCGCCTACACCACGATCGACACCAAGCATCAGCGTTCGCTCGCGGCGCTGCTCGGCCTGTCAAAGGCCGAAGCGAGCCAGGACTGATCGGCGATGAGCCCGACGACGGTCCCGGTTTCATCCGCGGTTCCCGGCCTGCGCCGGAACATGGTGACGATCTGCGCGATGACCGCGACCATCATGCAGGCGCTGGACACCACGATCGCCAATGTCGCGCTGCCCTATATGCAGGGCAGCCTTTCGGCATCGCAGGACCAGATCAACTGGGTGTTGACGTCGTATATCTGCGCCGCCGCGATCATGACCGCGCCGGTGGGCTGGATCGCCAACCGCTTCGGCCGCAAGCGTATTTTCATCATCTGTTCGGCCGGCTTTACCATTGCGTCGGTGATGTGCGGCGTGGCGCAGGACATCAACCAGATGGTGCTGTTCCGGCTGCTGCAAGGCGTGTTCGGCGCGGCGCTGGTGCCACTATCGCAAGCCGTGATGCTGGATTCCTACGCGCTGCATGAGCGCGCCAAGGCGATGGCGATCTGGGGCATGGGCGTGATGATGGGCCCGATCATGGGACCGTCATTGGGCGCGTGGCTGACCGAGACCTATTCCTGGCACTGGGTGTTCTTCGTCAATATTCCGTTCGGCATCGTCACCGTGGCCGGCCTGATGATCTTCATGGACGAGACCAGGAAGAATCTCGACCTGCGGTTCGACTGGTTCGGGTTTCTCGCGCTATCGATCGGGATCGGCTCGCTGCAGCTCGCGCTCGATCGCGGCGAACAGCTTGGCTGGCTGGGATCCAATGAAATCATCATCGAGTTCATCGTCGCGGCCATCGGCGTCTATTATTTCTTCGCGCACTCGTTCACCACGCCAAAGCCGTTCATCCAGTTCGCGATCTTCAAGGACCGGAATTTCGTCTCCGGCTGCGTGTTCATGGCGGTGATGGGCCTCGTGCTGTATTCGACCATGGCGCTGTCGTCGCCCTATCTACAGAACGTGATCGGCTATCCGATCATCACCGCGGGCCTGTTGCTGGCGACCCGCGGTTCCGGCACCTTCGTCGCGATGATGCTGGTCGGCCGCATGATGAAATATATCGAGGCGCGCACGCTGATCATCGCCGGCCTCAGCCTGACCGGCTTTTCGCTG
>Ga0193742_1001457_pt1 | contig 14250 bp, 26 predicted proteins | sample L2c1metaG_FD_165511 | JGI IMG/M metagenome (GOLD analysis project Ga0193742, IMG submission 165511) | Soil microbial communities from a riparian zone of the East river system, Colorado, United States - L2c1 | ecosystem: Environmental > Terrestrial > Soil > Riparian zone | place: USA: East River... | reverse complement strand
AATGGCCCCGCCGGAACGCTACAAACGCTACTGGGAGAGCGACAAATGACGAACGTCATTCCCCTCGACAAAGCCTTCCGCACCACCGCCTCAACCGGCCGGCCGCCTATCCACCGCGACCGGTGGGGGCGGCCCATCATCCTCACCGGCGACACCCGCGCCGACGGCTCGCCGCGGATGACGACCTGCCAGCGGCACAACGACGACGAACCCGGCTGCCAGGTGGCCATCCCCGGCATCCCGTACCGGCGGGTCACCACCTTCATCGACGTCATCGGCGACCGCACCCAGCTGGAGAAGTGGAAGATGCGCTCCGTCGCGCTCGGGCTGCTCGCCAAGCCGTCGCTGATGTCGCGCATCGCCGCCGTCTCCGACGACAAGAAGGCGCTCGACAAGGTCTGCGACGACGCACTCACCGCCGGCGGCGCCAACGAGAACCGCGACCGCGGCAGCGCCCTGCACAAGGTCACCGAACGGCTCGACCGTGGTGAGCAGATCGAACTCACCCCCGGCGACCGCGCCGACGTGGACGCCTACCGGGCCGCCACCAGCCACATGCGGATGCTGGAGATCGAGACGTCCATCGTCCACGACGAATACAAGGTCTCCGGCACCTTCGACCGCCTCTTCGAGGTCGACGGGGTCCGCTACGTCGGCGACCTCAAGTTCGGCAACATCGACTGGGACACCCGCAAGATCGCCCAGCAGATGGCGATGTACGCCGACGGCCAGCGCTACGACTGGGGCACCGGGGCGCGCAGCGAACTCCACGCCGACCCCGAATACGGGCTCATCATCCACGTGCCACTCGGTGAGGCCCGCTGCGACCTCGTGTGGGTCGACCTCACCCTCGGGCGCACCTACAACGCGCTTGCCCGCGAGGTGTGGAAAGCCCGCGACACCGGCAACGACAACGTGCGCACCGGCGAACCGCCCGCCGTCGGCACCCTGCTGCGCATGGCCGGCGACCTGGCGTCCCTCAACGCCCTCTGGGCCAGCAACACGCACCGCTGGAACGACACCCTCACCGCCATCGCCCGGCAGCGCCGGGCGGAGCTGGAGGCGTCGTGAGCCGCATCCAGGTCATCCACGACGACGCCCTCGACGTGCTCCGCACGCTCGACGACAACTCCGTCGACGCCGTCGTCACCGACCCGCCGTACGAACTCGGTTTCATGGGCAAGCGGTGGGACGGCACCGGTATCGCATACAACGTCGAGCTGTGGGCCGAGTGCCTGCGCGTCCTCAAGCCCGGCGGCCACCTGCTCTCGTTCGGCGGCTCTCGCACCTGGCACCGGCTCGCCGCCGCCGTCGAGGACGCCGGGTTCGAGATCCGCGACTCCATCGCGTGGCTATACGGCAGCGGGTTCCCGAAGTCCCACGACGTCAGCAAGGCCATCGACAAGGCGGCGGGGGCCGAGCGGGCAGTCGTCGGCCCAAGCCATCGACATTCTGGGCGCAGTACCCGTGCCGGTTCGGTATCTGATTTTGCGCGCTACGGAACATCCGGCGATGTCACGACCGCCCCCGCCACCAACGCCGCCCGCCAGTGGCAGGGCTGGGGCACCGCGCTCAAGCCCGGCTTCGAGCCCATCGTCGTCGGCCGCAAGCCGTTCGCCGGCACCGTCGCCGCGAACGTGCTCGCGCACGGCACCGGCGCGCTGAACATCGACGCCTGTCGCCTGGCGCCCGGGGAGGGTGGCACACGAGCCGGCGAGGCTAGCGCACACCGCATCTACACGAACGGCATCGGAGGCGACCAGAATTTCACCCACCGGCCAGGCCCGCGCGGCGGGTCTGCGGACGGCCGCTGGCCGGCGAACGTGGTCCTCGACGACGGCGCCGCCACTGAGCTGGACGAGCAGACCGGCGTCACCCGGTCCAGCGGCACGCAAGGCGACGGCGCATACGGGACCGGCGTCACCTACGGGGACGGCCGCGGGCAGACGCGGGGGCTGGTCGTCGGCTATGGCGACGTCGGCGGCGCCTCGCGTTTCTTCCCCGTCTTCCGCTACCAGGCCAAGGCGCCGCGCAGCGAGCGGCCGAAGGTCGACGGCGTCGCCCACCCCACGGTCAAGCCGCTGGCCCTCATGCGGTGGCTGGTCCGCCTCGTCACCCCGCCGGATGGCCTCGTGCTCGACCCGTTCGCCGGCTCCGGCACCACCGGTGAGGCGTGCGCCCTCGAAGGGTTCCGCTGCCTGCTCATCGAGCGCGAAGCCGACTACATCCCCCTCATCCACGCCCGCATCGCGCGCACCGAGCTGGAGGCGTCGTGAAGATCCGCATCACCCTCCCCGTCACCGGAGCCATCGCGTGGTTCCCCGACGACCACCAGGCGCTCATCCGAGACGGCGGCTCGCTGCTGGTTCGCGACGCCCGAGGGCTCGGCATCGCGATGTACAGCCCCATCGGCTGGCTGCGGGCCGAATACATCGACACCGAGCAGTAACCCCCCACCCCCACAGAAAGGCACCACCATGGAAGGACTCTGGATCACCGTCGGCGTGCTCACGCTGGCGACGATCACGCTCATCGTGGGCGGCATCAAGATCGGCCGCCGACCGTCCACCAACCCGAAGGGTGAAGAGACGGCCGCGTTCGGCCTGCTCGTCTCCGGGCTCGGACTCGGCATCGTCACCGTCATCCTCGGCGTCATCGTCGCCTGGAACACCGTCATGCCCGAATACCGGCTGTACCGGGCCACCGTCGAGAAGCGCATCCTCGTCGAGCAGGCCAGGGCCGAGGCCGACGCCGCCGTCGAGCAGGCGCGCGCCGAAGTGGAGCGGGCGAAGGGCACGTCGGAAGCGAACCTCATCGTCGCCGACTCCATCACCGAGCCGTACCTGCGCTACCTGTACATCAACGGGCTCCAGGACTCCGAGGGCCAGATCATCTACATCCCCACCGAGGGCGGCCTGCCCATCCTCGAAGCGGGGCAGCGATGAACGCCATGCCCAACCGGACCGGCATCGGCTACCTGACCATCACGCCCGACCCCCGCTACTCGCACGAGCTCCGGGTCGTCAAGGCCAACCAGTCGATGCCCCAGTCGACGCCCCAAGGCGCCGTCGTCGTCAAGGTCCGGATCTCCGTCCCCAAGGTGGCGTTCGGGCCACTCGTACCGACCGTCGACGTCGAGGTGCCCGAGTCGGCCGTCATCCACCCCGAGACCTCCGTCGAGGTCATCGAGATCGACCCCACCGAAGAGGACACCGATGACTGACATCGACCCCACCACGAAGGCGCGCCGCTTCATCGTCATGCGCAACGTCGACCACACCGGCGTGTCCGGGACCGGCCACGTCGCCGACGGCTGTCAGTGGGCCGACGGGCACGTCACGCTGCGCTGGTTCGGCGAGCACCAGTCGACCGTCGGCTGGGAGTCGCTCGACCACGCCATCGCCGTCCACGGCCACGACGGCGCCACCGAGTTCGTGTTCATCGACGACGAGCAGGGCGCCCAGATCGACCCGGCCGACCGGCGCGAACAGGCCATGAACGCCGCCCACAGCGTGCTGTGGGCGGCGGGGACGCTCCCACCACCCTCCAGGCCGCCGAGGTCATCAAGCTCGCCGAATGGCTGATGACCGGGGACCCCGACCTCGCCTACCGACGCCGCTTCATGGGCGGCATCGCCGACGCCAAGGCCGAAGCCCGCGCTACCACCCCACCGCCCTTCTGAGAGGACCCCACATGACCACCAACATCGACGACGCCTTCGGCGGTGGCGGAGCCAAGTCCGCCTTCGGGAAGGTCGTCCAGATCGGCCAGACCGTCGGCGGGCCCATCGTGTCCGCCGAGATCCGGCAGGCATCCGTCTTCGACCGCGACGGCAAGCCCACCGGGGAACTGCGCAACTGGGACGACGGCAAGCCCGTGCTCGAACTCATGGTGATCACGCGCACCGCCGAACGGGACCCCAGCGACCCCGACGACGACGGCCGCCGCTCGCACCGCGTGAAGACCTACGGCGCGGAAAAGAAGCGCTTCGTCGACGCCGTCCAGGCGGCCGGCTACCAGAAGCTGTCTGAGGCGCTCGTGCCGGGCAACGAATTCTGGCAGAAGCTCATCGCCCTCGACCCGTCCACCGGCATCCCGCGGCGCGACTACGAGTACCGGATCGTCCGCGGGACGGCGGCCGGCATCGACCAGGCGATGGGGCAGCGGTCGCAGGCGCCGCCGGCGCAGCAGGGTTACCCCCCGCAGGGGCAGCCGGCGTACCCGCAGCAGCGCCAGCAGGCCCCCCAGGGGTACCCGCCGCCCGGCCAGCCGGTGTACCCGCAGCAGCCCGTCCAGTACCCCCCGCAGGGCCAGCCGCAGCAGCAGCCCGGCAGCTACCCCAACCCGCCGCAAGGCGGGCCGGGGGAACCGCCGTTCTGATGGGCGGCGCCGTCCACGTGGTGCCCGTGAACGATCGTCTCGCCCATACCGAGGACGACGAAGGCTCGTGCATCTGCGGGCCACGCGTCGAGCCGGTACCCCGAGACGACGGCACCATCGGCTGGCTCGTCACACACCACAGCCTCGACGGCCGGGAGCGTGACGAATGATCACCGTCACGTGTGACCGGTGCGGCAAAGACGTCACCGGCGAAGGGCACTGGCAGCTGACCTACGTCACCGTCTCGCCCGCCGCCACCGGGTGGGTGACGTACACGGCACCCAGCGACGTCCGCAACGTCTTCTGCACCAACTGCTGGTAACCCCAGCCAGCCCCGCGCCACCAGGTGGCCAGCCCGTCCGAGCCGGGCCGGGGCACGAACCATCCACGCGAGCAAGGAGCCCCCCATGGCACACGTGCCCGAGAAGAAGGCCGAAGCGTCGTACCACCCGTACGTCGAGTGCACCGACGAGGTCTGCGGGTTCGAGACCAACCCGTCGCCGTTGGCCCGCGACCGTGCCAAAGATCATGTCCGCTACACCGGCCACAACGTCCGGGTCGTCACCGAGAAGGTCGCGCTGTGGGGGCCGCGGTGAAGCCCGGCCGGATCAACAACGACGGCATCGAGCGCAAGGACGACTACATCGACCTGCCCACCTACGACTGCATGGCCGTCGGGTGCGACTGGCGCTACAACGCTCACGGGGCGCTCGTGTGGGATGCGATGCGCGAGCACATCATCAGCACCCGCCACAACGTGATGATCGCGTCGGTGTTCGAGGTCTGGGGTGCGAAGTGAAAGCCATTCAGACCAGGTATGCCGGCTGCCGTTTCCGCAGCCGCCTGGAGGCCCGGTGGGCGGTGTTCTTCGACGCCCTCGGGCTGGCGTGGGAGTACGAACCGCAAGGCTTCGTGCTCGACGATGGGACGCCGTACCTGCCGGACTTCTGGATCCCCGAGTGCAACACGTGGTTCGAGGTGAAGGGGAAGCCGCCGACGCAAGCCGAACGGCGGACTCTCGCCCGGTTCGCCAACGAGCTGCCCATGCCCGACGACAGGAGCGGGATGCTCCGTTCGTCGGCTGCCCTCGCGGAGGCCCAATACCTCAAGGTAGCCGTGGGTGACATACCGCCGTCGCCACCGGGGCGACCCGGCCTCGTGGGCTCATCATCGCAGGGAGAGGTATGGGCCAGCGGCCTGATCTGGCGCGTGCTCCCGTTTGGTGTTGACGACTATGGGGCGTATGCAACGGAAAATTACGTAGCTGCCCGCTGGTGGCAGGTCTGTCCGGAAGGGCACCGGTACGTCGGGTGGGGCTGGTGCTGGCGATGCGACATCGCGGGCCACGACGATCCCATGGCGGGCGCCTACCCACCGCCCCACCATCCCCGCATCGTCGCTGCTGGCATCGCTGCGCGCTCCGCCCGATTCGAGCATGGCGAGAAGGGTGCCGCATGAACGAGCCCGATGCCCTCGACGCTCTCTACACGGCCGCGCTGCGGCGCGAGGACGCCACGGAAGCCGCCAAGATGGAGAGGGCATTGGATGAGCTGCGGGAGGCCGCCAGGCCCATCTCCAGCACCCAGAACACTGCTATCTGGTATGCGGCGCGCGGGTGGCCCGTCTTCCCGATCAAGACGTGGTCGAAAGTGCCGGCCATCCGCAACCCACATGAACTCGGCAGCGCCGAGAGGGCCGCGTGCAAGGGGGAATGCGGGCGGCTGGGGCATGGATGCCACGACGCCTCCACCGACCTGTCCGTGGTGCAGATGGAACTCTTCACCGGTGCCGACTGCAACTACAACATCGGCATCGCCACCGGCCACCAGATGGACGTCATCGACATCGACCCCGTCGGCCACCGGGAAATGTCGGAACGGCTAGAAGCCAATCCGGCGCTCCTGACGGTGCCGCTGCTGGGCATCGCCATGACGCCGCGTGGCGGCTACCACCTGTGGGTGCCAGTCACGGGGCGCGGAAACGCCGCCGCCATCTGGCCTGGCATCGACTACCGCGGGCGCGGTGGGTACGTCGTCGCGCCGCCGTCCTACGTCGACGACGGCAAAGCCAAGGGGTCCTACCGGTGGCTCATGCCACCCATCAAGGCGGGAGGGTGATGGCTGGCTTCTACGACGATTGGGACGCCAAGAAGGGTGCCAGCCACAGTGACCCGGCCACGGTGGGCTCAGCCCCCGGCAGGGCGAGTCTGTTACCCGCGACCGGGCCGACCACACCCTACGGCCGCCGGGCGATGGAGGGCGAGCTGGCCAAGCTCGCATTGGCCCCCAACGAGGAGCGCAATGACACGCTTAACGAGGTGGCCTTCGCCATCTACCAGCTGGTGTTCGCGGGCCACATCGATGAAGAAGAGGCGCGGCCAGCCATCGCGGCGGAAGCGCGGCGGATCGGGCTGGGTACCCACGAGACCATCAAGACGATCGGCTCAGCGCGCGGCTCGGCACAGATCAAGCCCCGCCGCACCGTACCCGACCCGACGCCTCGGGCTGAGGTCGAGTGGGACTTGCCGGTTGTCGAAGGTCCCCATCGGGTAGTCGATGCCGCAGAGGCGGGCGTTAGCGTCGACCAGGCGCACGAGGCATACCTGGCATCGGTGATCATCCCCGCTGTCGACTGGCACGCTCTGTGGGCCGACGACAGCGGCGAAGACTGGATTGTCGAGCCACTGCTGCCCGCTGGGCGGCTCGTGGCCATGTACTCCGAGCCGAAGGTCGGCAAGTCGCTCATCTGCCTGGAGTTGGGTATCGCCGTCTCTCTTGGGCGATCCGTCCTCGGGGGCACCCCGGAGCGGGCGTATCGGGTGCTCTACGTCGACTTCGAGAACGACATGAAGGGTGACGTACGACCGCGAGCCGCTGCCATGGGGTACGGACCGGACGACTTGCCCAACTTGCGCTACCTGTCGTTCCCAGCGCTGGCCGCGCTCGACAGTGAGCGGGGTGGCCTGGAGCTGATGGCCAATGTCGAGCACTACGGCGCCGAGGTCGTCATCATCGACACGGTGTCGCGCGCCGTGGCCGGCGAGGAGAACGCCAACGACACATGGCTGAACTTTTACCGCCGCACCGGGTTGCGGCTCAAGGCCGCGGGCATCTCGCTGTTGCGCCTCGACCACGCTGGCAAGGACCCGACGAAAGGCCAGCGGGGCGGTAGCGCGAAGGTCGGCGACGTCGACATGGTGTGGCGGTTGAGCCGGGTGACCGACAGCGTTTTGCGGCTCGACTGTGAGCAAGCACGCATGCAGGTGCCACCCGAGATGAAGACGATCACGTTGCACCGGGAGGACGACCCGCTGCGTCACCGGGTGGACGCCCGCGGGTGGATGGCGGCATCTGACGCGAAGGTTGTCGAGCTGGTCGAGATCTTCGATAAGGCGGGTGCGCCGGCTGATGCGGGCTTCCGTCAGCTGAAAAGGATCAAGGACGAATTCAAGGTCAAGAATCCGACATTTACGGCCGGGGACCCCGCTATCCGACAAGCCGTAAAAGTCCGACAAGGACGTGTGCAACTTAAGGAAGATCAATGACCCCCCTCTGCACCCGTGTGCAACCCCCACTTGCACACGTCTGCACACGTGTGCAGATGAATCTATTTTCGCAGGTCAAGGCGTGTGCAGATATGTTGCACACACCCCCCCCGTGCATGTGTGTGTGTGCACTCCTCCCTCTCTATGGGAGTGCACACATGCACACGCTGCACACGGGCTGGGCTGGGAGGATCCAATGACCGCCCTCTGCCAGTCCGCCTACTGCCGTCCCGAGGACTTCGGTGGACCGCGCAGAGTCGAACCCGGACGGCCGCTCTGCCGGACGTGCGCCGACCGACTCGGTCCGACGTTGCGCCGCATCGCCGGGATGTGGCCGGACCTTCGAGCTCGCGCCGCCGTCGAAGGCGCCGCCGGCGAGAAGGTCACCGGGACGAAGATCCCCGGCCTGGTGATCAACGAGGACGTGTCGCGGCTCAGCTCCGCCGTGGCCGGATGGGTGCGCCAGGCCGCGCTCTACGTGCTCGACCTCCACCCCGGCGCCGAGCCTCCCCGCTCCGACGACACCGCCATCGTCCTGGCGTGGCTGGCGCAGTTCCACGCCTGGCGCCTCGCCTACGACGACGACCACGGGGCAGCCGTGTACGCCTGCGAGTGGGCAGAGCACTACCGGCGCGAGGTGCGCCGGCTGGCGTACCCGTCCGGCACGCGACGGGTGTACCCCAGGGACGCCCGCTGTCTGGCCGTCGTCCTGGACGAGGGCGCGGCCGACACGGGCGAGATGGTGACCCGGACGTGTGGCGGGATCCTCTACGCGCTCATTCCGGCCGACAGCGAGTTTCCCGCCGAGCTGGTGTGCGAGACCGACGACTCCCACCGGGTACCGTCGAAGCAATGGCTGAGCTGGGCGCGACGAGGGGTGCGGCGTGACGGTGGTGGGGTTGGCGGATTTCCTCACGGCGGAGGAAATCGCAGGCGTGACCGGATGGTCGATCAAAACGGTATACAACCGGGCAAGTCAGGAACAATGGCGTCGAATGGGGACGGTGCCTGAACGGTACTTCGCCCCCGACGTCGCCCACGGACCAGCTTGACAACCGCTCTGACCTGCATGTAGGAAGTCAGGCGTGATCGTGGGAGTTTTACACTCACCACGGTTCCCCCCGATAAACGAACGCGAAAAGCCCCCGACCGTCCTCGCAAGGCACCCGGTCGGGGGCTTTCGTGCGTCCCCAGCTCGGCGGAAGGACCCCCACCCTTGCGCATCCTCAACGTCCCCCGCGGCCAGGACACCGGCGCGTGCGGCATCCGCACCAAATGGGCCTTCGGGAAGTACCGCCCCGACTGGACCTACGACATGGTCGGCGGCAGCCGGAACTACATGATCACCCCCGTTGACCGGCCACGCCACGAGATGCTCGACCTCTGGCAGCGCGCCGACGTCGTGCACTTCCGCAACGACTTCGCCCACCAGGAGCGCATCGGCGCTCCCGACCGGCCAGCCGTCCTGCACCACCACGGCACCCACTTCCGCAGCCTGCACGAGTCGCTGAACGCCGAGGCGGCCCGCCGGCGGGCCGTCCAGCTGGTCTCGACCCTTGACCTGTGGCTGATCCACCCGGACACCACCGAATGGCTGCCCAGCCCCTACGACCTGGAGTGGCTCGCCGGCTTCCGCCAGCCTCACGAGGACGACGGCGTGCTGCGCATCGCGCACGCGCCCACCGACCGGCGCATCAAGTCCACGCAGCCGCTCCTCGCGGCCGTGGACCGGCTTCGCGCCGAAGGCATGCCGGTCGAACTCATCATGATCGAAAAGGCCGAATGGGGCGACTGTCTGAGGCTCAAGGGCACCGCCGACGTCTACTTCGACCAGGTGATCCTGGGCTACGGCAACAACGCCATCGAGGCGTGGGGCATGGGCATCCCCGTCATCGCCGGCGGCGCGCCCGGCACCCTCGACGAGATGGTCAGGCGCTTCGGGTCGCTGCCGTTCATCCAGGCCGACGAGGGCACCATCTACGCCGCGCTCGTCCAGGCCGCCGACCCCATCGAGCGCAAGGAGTGGGCCGACCGCGGGCTTACCCACGTCCAGCAGTGGCACGATGAGAAAGCCGTCGTCGACCAGCTTGCCGATGTCTACACACGCGCTGTCGAGCGCTGGTAACGTCCCGTGCCGCGGGTTGCCTTGGCGGGCTCCCCGTAACGGTCCCGGTCCGCTCCTGCGGTCCTAGGCATGCTCCTCGGGAGTGGCCGGGCCACCACTCCGTGCGGGTCGCAGCGCGCGGCGTTCGCGCCCGACTGCCGCGAGGCTCCCCGCACGCACAACGGCCCCGGATCCTGGCAAGAGGATCCGGGGCCGTTGTTGAACTCCGTAGAGGAATGATCATTCCTTCGTGGGTGGCGGGACTTCGCGGAACCCGCCGAGTCGATTGATGACGCGGATGACGTTGGTGCGCTCCCCGACAGTGTCATAAAACCCACGGCACACCGCCTCGCCGTAGTCCGGATATTCGCCGTACGACAGCGTCTTGTGGCAGGTGATCGACCCACCTCCGGCTATCGCCTCGCGCACCATGCTGGTCACTCGACCCGGTTGCAGGCGCATCGGGTTGCCTGGGCGGAAGATGCAGGTGTCACACCTTTCCGATAGGACGCGAGGACCCTTGGGCTCGTCCATCCCCGCTACCCCGTCAGGCCCGCGATGGCGCCCAGCGCGACTAGCCCACTGCCCACGGCAGCCACCACGGCCGCCGCTTGGGGGGGATGCTCGCGCGCTTTGCCCTCTGCGCGGCGCCACACGGCCACCAGAGCGCCGAACGCCAGCAGGATGGACCCGACTGCCAGGATGGCTGTCAAAACCGCTCCACGGGCCACCAGTGCCCCTACAGCGGTTGCCGCAGCCGACAGGGTGAGCGTCCTCACGCGCGCTCGCTCAGCCAGGCGTCGTACATGCCCTCGACCGTGACGTGCGGGACGACCCGGTTGGCCTCCCGCTCGACCTCGATCCGGTCGCATTTCCGGCACAACGTTTCCTCGTCATCGTCGTTGTTGACCCGGTCGAACCACTTGCCACAGTGCATGCACTGCTCGCCCAAGTCGTCCGGGCTGTTCCACGCGAATGACGTCATCGATTTGTGGTCGCACCGCGTGCACTTGAGGTCCACCATCGCGCCGCCGTCGCCCCAGTCGAACGACACCTTGCCGGTGGGCATCATCGTGCCCTTGCAGCCGTTGACGCCGCATGGCCTGGCCAGCTTCACGACGATTTGCTTCTTAGTCATGATCCCTAGTCCCTTCGTGGTGTTTACCGGCCGGTCGGCCGTGGCACTCCACCACCGTGGTGATGGGGCACCATGATCAACCGGACTTGTCGAGCCACCGTGCAACGGTGGTCTTGGGCACGCCAGCGAGGCGTGCCACCTCCCCGTGCGACATGCCCTCGCTGACTGCACGGCGCGCCAGTGTGGCGAGCGCTGCGGACGCGTTATAGGCCTTGCGCCGCGCCTCAGAGCGCTTCGCGCCCTCGGCGCGAATCCATAGCGCTATCTCGCTCTCTTCGGTGGTCACGGGGTTACCCGCTCAATGCCGATGATCTCGCCATCTTCCAGCGTGAACCGTACCGGTACGTCTTGGTACTCCGAGTTCTCGATCACGTAGGCCACTTGTGCGTCAGGCTTCGTCGTGAACGTCGCTCCGCTCTGGATATGCACGCGGAAACGCGGGTTATGGCTCCGGCTGTTGTCCAGTCGCTCTAGGACTGCAATTCGGGTCGGACTTGTGATGGTCTTCGTCATGATCCTTGTCCCTTCGTGGTGCATGCCGTCTGGCACACTCCCCGGACTACAGCCGTAGCTGTAGACCAGGGGCAGTGTCAGCGGTCGATGCCGATCATCTCGGCACCCTCGGTCACGTAGAAGGTCAGCTCCTCGCGCGCGGACTCCTCGGCATCCTCGCGGCCGAAAAAGCCCCAGGTCGAACCGATCTCGCGCCAGCCGTCGTTCTCGTCCTGGCTGACCATGTCGCCCGTCGCCATGTCGATGCTGGTGGTTTTCGTTGTCGTGGTGCGCTCGACGATGACCCCGTAGACCTCGCCATCCAGCCAGGCACGCCAGTCGGCGGCCTCGCCGGTGAGGCTGACGGTCTCGCTTATGCCGTTGTACTTCCGCCACTTGGGCGTGTCGAACATGACGAAGGTGCCGTCGCGACTGTCGATGATCTCGACCGCCGTCGCGCCGTGGAACATGCGCAGCCACCGACCGATCTTGTCCCAATCGCCAAGCGTGTTCCACGCGCCGAGAAGCTGGCGCGTGTCCACCTCGGACACGTCCTTGCCTGCGAGGTACTCCACGTGCCCGCCGTCGATGCGGGCGGTCGGCACGTCGGTTTCCGGCGTGTGCGGGTCCTCGTCCTGGACGACGCGTACGCGCACGTTCGCGTTGACGTCGGTGGTGAAGATGCCGTCGTCCTCGGTGATGTTGATGTTGCTCATGATCTCTAGTCCCTTCGTGGTGTGGTGTGCCGTCTGGCAACACTCCCCAGCCGCTCAACCGTTTGGTTGAGGACTAGGGGGCAGTTGTCAGCCGATCCAATTCGTTCCGTTCTCATCGGCGTAAAAGAACGCGCCGACCGTGTTTCCGTTGATGTCGCGTAGCGGTCGCTCCTGGCCCGACAGCCCGCCGCTCTCGACCTTGTCGGCTGCCTCGCGTAGCAAGCGGGCGACTTCATCCGCACCGCCCGAGGCGTTATCGAATGCGGCGTTGTCGGTCGCAATGTTCAGCTCAAACTTGCCCATGATCTTGAGTCCCTTCGTGGTGTTGAGCATGCCGCTTGGCACACTCCGCAGCCGCACAGACGAGCTGTGGGCCACGGGGCAGGTCAGGCGAAGAAGTTGCGCACCCAATCGGAGCCGAACTCGCCGAAGCGCGACGGGTCGTCGACGAACATGCCGTCGGGGTAGGCCTGGGTGATCATCACGACTGGGCCAGCGTCGCCCGCAGGGCCCTGGAAGCCGACCCGTCGGGCGTTCTCGCCCGGGTAGCGCACGGTGACGACGTAGAAGCGTGTGTCGGCCATGGACGCGTACGACGTGATGTTGTCAATGGCGGGAACGGGTCGCGTGGTGGTGTCGCTCATGATTAGTCCCTTCGTGGTGGTGCGCCGTTCTGGCAGCACTCCGAAGCCGCACAGACGAGCTGTGGGCCACGGGGCAGTGTCAGAACTCGTCCGGTACCAAGAAGTCGTGCGCCGCGTTCGCGGCGTCTAGGTGGGTTGCGGGCGACCCCATGTACAGGTCGTCGCCTTCGCCGATGACGTTCCCGGTTGTGTCCTCGACGCGGTAGGTCCAGTTCTGACCCGTGTACGTCTGGCCGAACGTGCCGCCACCATTCTTGTAAATGTGGACGTTCGTACCGTCGTGGAAGCGCGCCGTGATCTCGAATTCGTCGCTGTTGAGGATGACGTTGTTGTTCATGATCCTTAGTCCCTTCGTGGTGTTGCTGCCCAATCTAGGCAGGGAAGGCGCACGGCTTGCATAGCCCGTGCGCAACCCAACCCATACGGGTTCACGAAAGAAGGGGAATGATCATTCCTCTATGGAGTTACCAAACAGCACACCCGCTAGGACGGATCACCCGGTTACCCGGTGCCTTGCCCTCGGGGCGTAGCCCGAGCCTAAGGGGCTAGGGGTCGCGTGCGCAACCCCTAGCCGGCGATTCGGGCATCCCGTTACGGAGTTGTGACCTATGGCCTCTAAGCCCTGGTCAGAGCGCTACCAGCCCTTCCCTGGGGAGCTCCGCCGGCGGGTACTGCGGGAGGAGCCGGCGTGTAGGAGCTGCGGAGCGCCGGCGACGGAGGTCGATCACATCGTTGGTCAGGCTGATGCCCTACAGCTGGGGTGGTCCTGGAGGGCCATACATGCCCGTAGCAACGCCCAAGGGCTCTGCAAAGGGTGCCATTGGACGAAGACTCAAGGGGAACAACGTAGGGGCCGCGCTAGGGGCTCTATGTGGGCCACTACAGAGGATCATCCAGGGCTAATTTGACTCCTAGTTTTGCCAAGTTCCCTTTATTCATATACCCATACATATACACCTATGTCCACATGGACAAAGGCCATGGGATACACCTTCATACCCCTATAGCGCACATAGCAAAGCGCATGGGGTATTCATTGGGACACCATTGGGAATGGCCATGTCATAGGCCGGCGACACAATGTGTTGATCAAACATGTCATACATGCGCGCATACGTAGCGACAGAGTGACACACCATGACAAAGCACATGAGCGCACAGTCAACTACATGACATCCACCATGACTAAACGGGGGGTCAGTACATCCCCTCTCCCCGGTCGGCCGGCGCTT
>Ga0193742_1001456_pt1 | contig 14256 bp, 14 predicted proteins | sample L2c1metaG_FD_165511 | JGI IMG/M metagenome (GOLD analysis project Ga0193742, IMG submission 165511) | Soil microbial communities from a riparian zone of the East river system, Colorado, United States - L2c1 | ecosystem: Environmental > Terrestrial > Soil > Riparian zone | place: USA: East River... | reverse complement strand
AAGTGGTGGTGAGCCATAGTGGTCACTCCTCTCGTATTTTAGTTGCTGTTACAAACAACAGGATACGGGGAAGCCCTATGGCTCTTCAAGTTACTTGGTTTGTCTCTTTTTGAGTGTTAATTCAGTAGATAATACTTGCATTTTATATAACTATATAGTATAGTAGGAGTTGATAATGGTAAAAGTATTATGAATAGCCCTAACTCTATGCCCTATCCAGGCCAGATTGTACACCAATCAGAGCTGGAGACAGGTGCCGAATACTTGCTGGTTAGCCCTCGAGACGCTGATATGATGCAATTCACCCTGCAGGGTATTACAGCTGGGCCAGATTCAATTACCCCAGGCTCAATGATGATTTCCTCTCAGTATGGTGAGGGTGTAGTAGAGCTCAGTACTGTTAATATTCCTCCCCAAAAAACTGCAATCAACAACCACATACCTGAAGCTTACGTTCGTAGATTTCCAGACGAAGCAGGCCTCATAGAACTTGCCGGCCTTCTAGAGCGCGGCCGAGGGTAATCTGATCGGCGTATTCCAGATCTACCCCTACCGGTAGGCCGCGGGCCAACCGGGTGATTTTGACCTTGCGGTCGCCAATTTGTTGTTGGATGTACAGGGCAGTGGACTCGCCTTCTACGCTGGCGTTGGTGGCCAGGATGATTTCTTGCACCTTATCTTCATCAACGCGTTCTATAAGTTCTTCTATGCGCAGTTGCTCTGGACCAATGCTGTCTATGGGCGAAACCAGTCCGCCTAATACATGGTAGGTGCCTTTGAACTGCGCGGTTTTTTCCAGGGCTACTATGTCGAACGGCTCGGCCACCACGGCCACCAGCTGCTTGTCCCGGCCCGGGTCAGTGTAGAGCGGCGAAAGTTCCTGTCCTTTTTCTACCAAAGCAAAAGTTTTCTTGCAGTATCCTACGCCCGCGTGCAGCTTCTCCAGCTTATCTGCCAACTGTTTGGAGGTAGTGGGACTAGTCTTGAGTAAAAAGTAGGCGTAGCGTTCAGCCGTACGCGGCCCGACGCCTGGCAGCGAACCAAGAGCCTCAATCATGTCGTTCAGGGCTGGAGGCAGAACATTCATGTTAAAATTCCAAGCTCCAAATTCCAAATCTCAAACAATACTCCAATACCAAATACCTAAAAAACCATTCACTGCGTCACCTTATCAATAATAGCTGAAAATATTTTTAAAAGCTCGCTGGCCTCCGTGACGAAATGTTCTTGGAATTTAGGGAGTCTACATTCCCAGATCGCCCAACATGCCCATAAAGGGCTGCATCTTTTCGGCGGCGATTTTTTGGCTTTGCTGGATGGCTTCTTTTACGGCGTCTTCGATCCAGCGTTCCAGCTGGTGAATGTCGTCCAAATCCACCATGTCGGGGTCGATGTGCACCTTTTTGATCTTTTGTTCGCCGGTAATTTCTACCCGTACGGCACCGTCACCCTGCTCTGCCGTGATGACCATTTTTTGCAGTTCCTTTTGCAATTTTTTTACCTGCAAAAGCATTTTAGCCTGATCGAATCGTCCCATAGTAAAACTCCCTTACTGATAAGCTTAAATCACATCTATTGTAACAGAGTGATTAGCGAAGGTCATGGACCAAGGTTGCGATTTGCTGCCAAATCTTCTCCCGGTGCGTTTGGAACCCCGGTCGTTGCCCGGGCGGGGTGTCATGGATTTCGTACATCATTTTGCCAAGCTGAGGTATGTACATAAGTGCGCGAAATGGAAAGCCGTTCTGGAAGGCTTTCATGTTAGGCTTTTCCAGCAGTACCCCGTCAATTGAGCCAGTGATAGCCTGGGGCTCAATGCCACCTCCACCTATGACTGTGCAGACGATAAAGTGTGCCGTTCTATTTTTCTGGCCTGCCATTTTCTCCAGACAGTAGTCGAGGATCTCCTGGTCAGACATACGGCTGCCATTCCAGCGCCGGGAATGGACGCCGGGTTCTCCGCCGAGGGCGTCTATGGTCATGCCTGAATCTTCTGTAACTAAAATGGTGTCCTCGGGAAGAGCTGAACGGTAGGCATGGTATTTTATCCAGGCATTTTCTTCAAAGGTTGTGCCGGTTTCTTCTGGGTCAAGCTTGGCGTCAACGCCAGCATCAGCGAGCGTCAGTAGTTCTATACCGCTCGCCACAAAAAGCCGGGCGTCATCCAACTTGCCAGGATTGCGGGTTCCAAACACTATTTGCGTCATGGCTTTTGTTGGAAAACTGACTTAGTCCCGGGTGTATTGGGCCAGGCTATGAAGTAGTGGCTAAAGCCGTTAAAGGCGGCCAGCAGCACAACGATGGTCATTAGTATAGTTCCGGTAGTGCGGGCAAACGGATTCAACGGAAAAACAGTGAACCATTTTTGCAGCATGTGTGCCATGCCGCTGGCTGTCACAAGATATAAAAAGGGCAACATAATTGCCAGGTTAACCGGGCCGCCTATGCTGGCCAGCAGCCCGCCAGCGACTAAAACAAACAGCATAAAACCCACACGGTCCAGTTTTCTGTTCTGGAAATAGGCGTACAGGCCGATGGCAAACATGATGGAAACAAACAAATTCAGCAGCGGCAACCGGCCTAACCATTGTTCGGGGTTACTGGGTCCGCGTGCAAACAACTGCACTGGAATATGGGCAATGTTTTTGGCTATCTGCAGGGGATCTGGCATGGCTTGCGGCAGCCCAAAATAGGTCTTGATAAGATCAGGCTGCTGGTACATCGCCCAACCAATGGGTACCAGTGCGACAAATACAAGGAAGCTGAGGAGCGTGAGGATAGCAGGGTTACGGTGTCTGAGGGTTTCGCTGATGCGATCAATTTGCCACAATAAAGCCGGTACGACAAACCAGATCATACCTGGTATGTACAGGAGCGTAATGACAAAGAATGCGCTCACTGCCAGCGCTGGAATACTCCCCCGTGACCGCTGCAGCCAAATGACACAAGCCACGGCCCCAAACAGTAAAAGGTACATGCTGCTATCTGTGCCCAATCGGGCAACATGCAGAAACCAGGCAGACGTGGCAAAAGTCAGCGTACCCAGCACCGCTACCCGCCGGGTATACCAGCTGCGCAGTACATAGTAAAAACAACCAAGTGTGAACAGCCCCAGAAGGGCGCTGGCGGAGCGAACCGCAGCACCCCCTGTCAGCAGTTGGCCGGTAGCAAATTGTACTGCCTTGTGCGGCAGCCCGATAGGATTGTCTATGAGTTTTTGGACGGTGTTGGCAGAGACTGCCTGCGCCGCCTCTTTTTCGCTAAGGCCGGGCAGCATGTCCCCCAGCCCGAACCATAGCAAAAAGACCACGCCGACCGCAACTACTACCGCATATACCAGATTCATCCAGCTTGCAGCAAACCAGTTCACCACTTTTTTCATCCCGTTAGACTCCACTAATTCTTCTGGATTTGGTTAACGTTTGAAGTGTTGCGTGAAGTTCGGCTGACTTATAGCTTTTGGTCGCTTTCTGGGGTCTAACGGGATTCATCTTGGCCTTAGTATATCATTTCGGACTCTCAGGCTCGTAATCGGTGCTTCTGACGGACTTGTATATTGATAGCATTTTTGATGAATAACGTCTAAAAAGTAGTATAATATACAAATTAAGCAAGGATCGATATGTCTAATAGGCCGCATTTATTTGTAGCTCGCCATGGTAACGTTGACCACTCAACTCAATCGCTTTCTCCTGAGGGGAGAGACGGAGTTACTTTCAGCGCCGCAAAGTTTGCAGCCTTTTTGGGCGATGAGCTTTCTCCCAGGACGGCAATCTATACGTCTGAACTGGATCGTGCTATACAGACGGGTGAGGTTTTTGCTGAAGAACTTGGTGTTGACCCAGGCAAAGTGACTCAAGTAGGCATCCTAAGCTATCTGACAGAAGAAGTGGGTACTCCTGAAGAACTTGTAGCCGGGGCTCAAGAGATCCTAGGCCAAGAGGCTAGCGCTAGAACTCCACAAGTACTCATGGTAGGGCATATGACAGAAGTGTCATTACTGGCATTTGGTACAGGAGCTGAACACGTGAAGCCAGGCAAGATCTATCCATCGTACTTGAACAATCAATAAAGTTTGCACACCCATCAACCCAAACTTTTTCTAAAACTGGATTGTTAATCTAGTGATTCACGAATTTGATGCAGTCGCCTTGGTTTGAACAGCAGATCTTTTCGTTTATACAGCTTCGTCACCCTTAACCTCGGCTAGTCAATCCTATTTATGCCATAAAAATGTGAAACTTGTCAAAGTCATGGAATAAGCGCATACTCCGAATTATATAAGGAGTTAATGAGAGATGTTTCACAAAGTAAAATCATGGTTTTCCCATTTATCAAGGGCTGGTAAGGCAGGAGCCATCCTGGCTTTGTTATTTGCTACCGGTGCAGCGGCAGCTCCATTGAGCAACTCCAGCCCTAAACCGGCGCCAAAACCCGATCCAGTCGTGCAATCTACAGAGGCAAAAGCCGATGTGATTGAAAAGAAAGTTGTCACAGAAACAGAAGCTATCCCCTTCAAAGAGACTACCAAAAACGACGATACTCTGGATAAAGGAGAAACCATTCTGGAAACTGCGGGTGTTAACGGGGTTAAGACATTTACCTACGAGGTGACCTATACGAATGGAGTCGAGACGGGTAACAAGTTGACCAAGCAAGAGGTAACGACTGTGCCCACGAATGAGGTCACGCTCATTGGCACCTATGTCTATACGCCTCCCAAGCCGTCGTCAAACTGTGACCCAAACTATAGTCCCTGCGTACCTAACGTATCCTATGATCTGGACTGTCCGGATATTGGTATGTCAGTATCTGTTACCGGCTACGATAAACATGGATTTGACAGAGACGGTGACGGCCACGGCTGCGAAAGTTACTAGACAGCTTCCTGGGCTTCAGCAATAGAATCATTGCTTAGGTTGCGAGCTTGCTCGCTTAACTAAACACCAGGCTTTGCAGAAACTGATTGGGCGGATGTCCCCAGACTGCCTGCGGGGCGAGGACTGTTTGACCGTAAGGGAGTTCCACAGGCACCAGACAGGGCTGGGGACATCCGAACAGTCATGTTTCTGCAACCGCCTGCCATTTCTTTGCATACTTTCTTGCTGGTGCAAGAAAGTATGGCGGTAGACGGCTGCAAGCCGTACCGAAACTGTCCTATCTAAGAGTATTAAGAATCAAAAGGCGTATGTTGGCGGTCAATGTCGGTGATGCGTTGCTTTTCGCGGTCAAAGTAGAGTTCTATGTTGCCCACTTCGCCGTGGCGGTGTTTGCGAATGTGGACTTCCAGAATGTTCTGTTTGTCAGTGTCTGGATTGTAGTAGTCTTCGCGGTACAGAAAGGCCACGACGTCCGCGTCTTGCTCAATCGATCCAGATTCTCTGAGGTCAGACAGCTGGGGGATTTGGGGGCTGCGGCTTTCGACCGAGCGGCTGAGCTGTGAAAGCGCAATAAGTGGTACGTTGAGTTCGCGGGCTATCCCTTTCAGACCCCGGGATATTTCAGATATTTCCTGGACGCGGTTGGCCTGGGAGCTGTATCGGGCACCGCCGCTCATGAGCTGCAGGTAGTCGACAATGATCAGCCCCAGCGGGTGTTTGTGAGCCTGGCGTTTGGCTTTGGTGCGCAGCTCTGCAATGGTCAGTCCGGGTGTATCGTCTATAAAAATTTGGGCTTCACTGAGGGTGCCCATAGCCTGGCCGATTTTCTCAAAGTCGCTGTCGGTCAGGTTGCCGGTGCGCAGCGCCCAGGCGTTGACGCCGGACTCCCGCGACAGCATGCGGTCCACCAACTGTTCCTTGCTCATTTCCAGGCTAAAGACCAGCACCGGTTGTTCGGCTTTCGTCGCCACATTATGCGCCAAATTCAATACCATAGCGGTATTGTGGGTAACTATATAATCATCTGTTATGTAAAGTTGAGACGGGTGAGAGACCGCGATACATTGTGCTTCTGCCTTGCGTACTGGTTCGATAGAAACAAAAGTTGGTCGCTTCTTTTTTGTGGTAGCGATGGCGCGTATTTTCTTTTCTGGAATAGAGAAAAGTTTCTGGGGCTCAGCGAAGCATATGCATATCACGAAGGAAGGCAGGCCTTGCTTACGCTCACCTTTATAGGTGAAAGAAGTTTGCTTGCATTTCTTGCTTGCCCAAGCGCCAACTGAACGTGCCAGGTCAACTACATCGTCGGCAAGCTGTTCGCTGGATGTGGAGAACCTGACAGATTTATGTTTTTCTACCCATCCGTCGGCATCGAGCAAGCCTTGCAAGAGCAAAATGCGGCTTTCGCGATCTGCTGACTTGTATGTTTCAGGCACAAACTTTTTATCACTCTTCTTGCCCCACAAATCTAGTACCTTTAGCTGCTCTTTCAATGGATTCGGCCATGCGTAGGGGTGACCTGGGCGTCGATGGTTTTCGGTCTGTACGATCCTGTAGTCATATTTGCCTGCATGGTTAATCTTGAGCCCTTCGCCTAGTTCATCCTTCATTCTTTGTAGGACTGACTCGTCGGCAGTCGAGAAGCGCATGGATTGGAAATCGCCTTCGCCGATCAAAATACCCAGAACCCAGGGTGAAATAGGCAGTGTATCGCTAGTTCCGAAATCACCAAAAAACATGTCGATCCATAGCCTTTTCTGATAACGCTTTCGGGTCAGCATCTCTGCTACTTTTTCAGTGGTCAGGATTCTTGGTTTTAGCCAGGAGCGGTAGTATACGCGCCACAAGTGCTCGTCACAAAATTCTGCAGAGCGATCGTCAGAGAAGGTGACCTTATAGATTTGCTTTTTGCCCTGAGGGAATACCCCTGTAACTGCTGAAGGTTCTCCGTCAACCGAAGCGAGGGTGTCGCCTGACTTGATATCACCCATCAGCTTCCAGCCATCTGCGGTTAGAATCTTGGCGTCAAGAGGTTGTGCTTTGCCCATTGCGGGACGGGCAGCCAGTACAAACAGGTCAGACCGCTGCAAACCAGCCAGGATGTTGTCCAGGGATTTGAAGCCGGTGGTGATGCCGCGCAGTTTGCCTTTGTCTTTGTGCAGTTCATCCAGACGTTCAAAACTTTCGCCCAGGACTTCTTCTATGCTGACGATGTTTTCTTTTATGTGGCGCTGGCTGAGGCGGAATATCTGGGTCTCTGCCTCTTCAATGAGTTCGTTCAGGCCCTTTGTTTCATCAAACATGAGGGTGGCCAGGTCACTGTTGACGGCTATCAGGCGGCGGCGCAGGGCTTTTTCACCGATGATGTTAGCATAAGTTTCTACATTAGCAGCGGTGGGTACGAAGTTAGTTAATTCTGACAGGTAGGCGGGGCCGCCAACGTCGTCTAGGAGGCCGTTGATCTTTAGCCGGTCAGACAGAGTCAGGACGTCTATAGGTTTGTTGGCTTCGTAGAGTTCGAGCGCCGCGTGGTAGATGTTCTGGTGGCGCCGATCGTAAAAGTCCTCGACGGCCAGCGTGTCGGCAATCTTAATGAGGGCATCGTTGTCGATGAGTATAGCGCCAAGTACGCTTGCTTCCGACTCAATATTGTACGGTAGGTCTTGTTTTCCTCCGCCTTGTAGCTGCACCGCCATCTGTTCTTATCCTACTCCAGTACTTCGCCGCCACCAAATATGTTGCTGATTGTGTCAAGTGGTGCGTCGGACGGTGTGTCGGGTGCGGCTGGTTCTTGCGGTGTCGGTTTTGATGGGCGGCCAGCCTTCTTTTCTACAATGCAGGTAATGGCCATGGAGGTGCCGGTGTGGCTGCGGACAAACTCACTAATAATCTGCTTGTTTTTGGCATCGTTCATGCGCTTTTGGTGAAACGGAAAGCTAAAGGCCAGCGTCAGTTTGTCGCCGTCGATGATTGGCACCGCCATACGGGCGACTCCGTAGAGCGTATTGTGTTTCTGCTTTAGCATTTGCAGTACTTGCTGCCAACCCGCTTCATCCAGTGGCACAAGTGCCGCCGGGGACTCCTGATTCTTGTCTCCTGCTTCCGGGCTGGCTTCTGTTGGTTCTTCTTTTTGGGGAATTTCTTGTGCTTTTGTAGCTTTTGTTTTGTCTTTTCTATCTTCTGTGGGGGCAGTTTTTTTTGCACCAGGCTGCTGTTTTTCACCGGCGACTGGCGACTGTTGATTGGCGACCTTTACTTCCACTGTCGGCGGAGCAGGCTCACTGTCTGTCCGGGCAAGGACAGGCTCAAGCAAGACAAGTTCCAGGAGCGCTGTGGGGTCGTGTGCTGCCGGTACATCGATCAGCCGTTGCATAAGTTGTGTAGCGGCTGTGGAGCCTAAATGACCTTCCCCTGCGAGGAGTTTTTGGCGCAGGTTCTGGCTTAGTTGCTTGGCCAGCTGCGGCGCCTGGAAGCCCTGGTCGTGGAGGGTTTGAAGCTTTTGCAGGAGTTCTGCGGCCGGGCCTGCGGCCAGTGCGGCCAGGATATCCTGAATGGCCTCGTCCGGTGCAATGCCCAGGGCCCGGCGGGCTTCATCCAGTCCGATCCTGCCGCCGGTATTGCCTATCTGATCCAGGAGCGAAACGCTATCACGAAAACTGCCGCGGCCATGAGCAGCAACTAACCCCAAGGCTTCATCACTGATGTCGATCCCTTCTGACGCAGCAATGGACTGCAAAAGCCGGGCAGCGGCAGTTTGCTCTGCCGGTTTGAACGTATAGCGTTGGGTACGGCTGATGATGGTTTCCGGCAGCTTGTGGGCCTCAGTGGTGGCCAGGATGAATATGACGTGGTCCGGCGGTTCCTCCAGCGTCTTGAGCAAGGCGTTGAAGGCTTCTTTGGTCAGCATGTGGACTTCGTCGATGATGTAGACTTTGTATTTGGCACTGGTGGGGGCGTTGTGGACACGCTCACGCAGGGTGCGAATTTCATCTATCCGGCGGTTGCTGGCGGCGTCTATTTCTATGATGTCCAGGTGTGTGGCGTTTTCGTCATAGGGCAGGCCGTTGACCTCGTGGGCAAGGATACGGGCGATAGAGGTTTTGCCGGTGCCCCGTGGTCCGGTAAACAAGTAGGCATGGCCAATCCGGCCGGTTTTGAGCGCGTTAGACAACGCCGTGGTGACATGTTCCTGTCCCACAATTTCAGATAACTTTTTAGACCGGTATTTCCGGTATAATGCTCTCCCCATTGCCTTCATAGTATACGCGCTATGTTGGGCCTGCGGGCGTTGTAATTTGGGCCAGACGGGTCAGCCTATAGACATCACACCTTGTCTTACCACCAGAGTTGGGCTGATGAGGGCAGACAAGTCGGGGCAGGTCAGGGTGTGATGTCTATCAGTCTTCTTTGCTTACCTGCTGCCATCTATGCCGGTAGCATCTATGTCGTTGGCCAGCCTGAGTAGTTCGGCAGCCTCCATGGTAGATATAAGCGTGCCGTGTGGATCTAGCCTGGGCATTACTAACGTGGTAGTCCCGCATTCTTCTATGTCGTGTGAGGATGCCTCAAGGGCTACTGTACTGGTATCTCCGACATCAGTTACCTCGGCAAATATGGTCGTGGAAACTTTGGTAGTCGGGCCTGTTTGGGCAGTAAGGTGCACGTCGCCCGTAAATACCAATTCCTGATTCTGTCCAGATTGTGCCGGAAAAGAGGCGGTTAGCGTGCTTACCCCTTCTGCATCGTACATAGTTCCTAACACGGTTGCCTGATACGGACTAAAGCTTTTGGCTATTTCATATACCTGTAGGGGTGGAGAGGAGTGAACGGACGTATGAACGGTAACCTCTTCTTCGCCATCCTCTATGAATTCCCGCAGGCCCTGCCCAAGCGCCACGAGTCCAGCACCATGGGTCGCTAACCAGTAGGGGCTGGGCGGCTCGGTCGGAGGTCCTATGGGCCCCTGCACCACGTGAGGGCCCTCTAATAGCTTCTCCTCCAGATGGCCGGCTGGCCGAATGGCATCCTCTATGGGCTTCTCGGGCTGAAGCCTAAAAAGTGAGCCTCCCCAGCCTACGAGTACCCGACGTGTAGTCCCTGGTGTATCTACCCGGGCTAGGCTGTCGGCTATAAACGCTTTTCCGGCCAGCTCTACGGTGTCTGCTACAGCCTCAAGTGTTCTCAGCTGATTCTCAGGGCCAATTAGACCGGAATCAGCGATATGTTCACCCAGCAAAAGCCGAACACCAGGTATATGCGTTATAGTTCGTGCCGGCTCTTGATTGCTCAACTCGTATTCATGGATTTCAGGCATAGCAACTGTTCCTATGTTGAAGCAGCTATACTAGCAGAGACAAAGGCGATACTCAATGGCTCTGTAGCCAGGTGAAAGACTTTTTCAATCCTTGTTTCGCAGCACAAAGGCGCCCGCTCTAGAAGATCCCTGTTCACCGCCAGGCCAGCTGGATGTGTTGTCTCAAAAAGGCGAACAGACATAGTAGTGTCCGTTACCGGGTCGTCCCTATAAAGCTGCTTCTAATGCCGCCCACTCGGCGTGGCTGTCGTCTTCCGGGACGTTTACGCTGACCTGGTCGCCGGGCTTGGCTTTGAAGTAAGTGACGCTGGCCAGCAGGACGCGGTACTGTTTGTCGCCCACTTCTACAAAATAGTGTCCGTTTTCCTGGGTAAGCAGTCCTACGATTTGCTTACGGGGAATGGGCCCGATCTGCTTGTACATAAAGGCGCCGTCATCGGCAATGGTGAGCTTCAGGATATCGCCCTGGACAAGCTTGGATTTGCTGGCGTAGTTTGCTGGCACGGGATACGTTTTGCCATCGGAACCGACCATGTTTTGGCCGTCAAAGACGCCTTCTATGATTTTGCCCAGGTTTTCATCAGCTTTGGCCAGGTTGGTGGCGCTGTCATCTTCGCCGACAAGGCTTAAAAGCAGCTCCTTGGCTGCTGCCAGGCTGGTTTCTGACTCTGCTATAAGAGCTTTAAGTCTTTTGATCTGTTTATCTGGAATGTCTGCCATCTCTCCCTGGCCTCTCGACTTGGTATAAGTGTTTATTTCCTACACTTATAGGCAACAGTACCACGCTTGTCTAGCGGTGTCAAAGTAACAGATGAATATCTGTGGATAAATAAGCCTTCATAAAGTAATAACTTAATAATCAAAAACGTTTTATGTCTATAAGTCTCTAACCTTCAGCTTTTTAAGCATGGTGAGAACGTGTCGGATAAGGCCAAGAAGCAGGAGCCCCAGCCCGGTATAGGCCGGCCATTCCCCCAGGTAGGTGTACGGTGTTTTTTTATTGTTGCTGTGTACGGTGAGTTCGGCGCTGCTGACGGGAGTGGTTTTTTTCAGCAGACGGCCGTTGTGATCAATGGCAAAAGCCAGCCCGTCGCTTGACGATTGTAAAAACGGGCGGCTATTGGCCACTGCCATAAATCTGGCCAAGCCTTCATGTTGAAGAGTAAACAGGGGGCTTCGAAAGGCACCCAGGGCGGCGGAGTTGGTCAGTAGCGTGGCACCGTCTTTCGCCAGTCCGCGGTAGTCTTTAGGGGCGATGATACTGGCGCACACGCCGCTGCCGAGCCTGATGTCACTGGTGATGGCAAGTGGTGTTGCCTTTTCGGTGCCCTTCTCTATGGCCCGGGCAAACTTGAACTGCTCAAGTGTCGTTTTTTGCGCGCCGGCCAACCTGAGCGGAATCTCTGCTAGGTATGGCAAGTATTCGCCGCCGGGTATCAGTCGGGTCTTGGCACGTTCCTGGATGACGCCACGGCGGGTAGAACCAAAAACCAGTACGTTCTGCGCCCCGCCCTGAACCTCTTGCCGTCTGGAGCCAATATAAAACACCTCGCGGTCACTGTTCGTTATAAGCTTGGAGCTTATTTTGGCGTCCTTTATACTGTTTAGTCCATATTCTGGAAGGATCACCAGGTCACTATTTGACGGCAAGGGGCTTGAGGCGCCACCCTGTTCTGCCACTATTTGTACGTTTACAGGTTGTCCGACCGGGGCGCGATACAGCGCCCATGCGCTCACAGCCCCGACCAACAAAATACCCGTAACCATGGGAGCGTACTTGCGTAGTTTCTTGAATGCCAGGGTGCTTGCCAACACTACAAACGCGGCCGATAATCCGTGAAAGCCGACAAAGCGTGCTAAAAATCCGAAGGGTGTAAAGGCGAGCAGCGGCGCAAAAGATCCAAACGGCAACACCGAATCCAGGCTGCCGTTTCTTCCGATCCAGATAACTGAGACAAGGAGTGAAGCCCCTAGCTCCATCGCTGCCCATACTACAAACAGCTTTGCTGGAAACCACGGCGAGGGAGCTTTGGCTTGATATTCCCGGGCAAAGTACATGATAACGGCCACAAACAGAGCAGTCGTTATACCGACAATGGTCAGAAAACCAAGCAGCGTACAAAAATAGCCAATAATGAGCGAGGGTGAAAGCGCAGCAACACGGATACTGAACAGCCACGACCACATGCCCATCACTACTACAATAATGCCTGGCAGGTATCGTGTGCGAATCGGGCTATTTTTTATCATCACCGGCCTTTGGCGTGACAAGGCTGCCCGGGTCGGGCTTTGAAACCCCCGGCATTTTTTTAAGCAGTTCACTGCTGGCTGTGTCCTCGGGTTTACGAGGGGTGGTGTTGGCCCAGGTGGTGTCAACCGGATGCTCCGCTGCTACATCTGCCGGGCTGAGGAATCTGTTGCTTATCAGACGCTTTAGAAAATACGTTCCCAGTATGAGGCAGACAACACCTGGCACCGCCAGCCACCAAAAACGCTTCACCATGCTCCCGGGTGCTGGGTCTGTGGTGCTGCCGGGCGACTCGCCGGGCTGTTGGGTTTGTGGCTGATCGTCGTCTGGAGTTGTGTCCGGCTGCTCATTGGGCTGCTTTGGTTGGTCGGTACTATCACCGGGGCTTTGGGGCGGGGAGGGCTCGGGGCTGCCAGGAGTTTGCGGCGAGGTCGGCTTGGTGAAGCGGATGGTTGCCCCTTGTACCGCTGGATTGGTGGCCGTAAAGCTAAGCGCGGCGTTCCCGGTAATAGTAAGAGCAGCGCTGCCGCTGCTGGCCAGGGCTTTAAAGCGGAGGCTTATAATGAAAGCATCTGTGCTTACGGTGTTCCCGGACGTGGCCCGGGTAAGAGTTATGGGATTGGTTACAGTGTTTTGTTCAAGTACCTCTGGATAGGCTGTGCTGGCAGCGCTGGCCGAAACAAATTGGAGCTTGCTCCCGTCGTAGCCGATCTGTGCCTGCACGCCGTTTGTATCAGCTCCAGGATTGATGCGTAGATCCAGCTTTACCTCTGCGCCTTTTGTGACCGAAGTAGTGGCTGGGACAAGATAGAGCGTTCCAACAGCAGCCACACTTTGAACAAGGCCTAGCCACGTGGCTAAGATGACAGCCCACAGGACGAAGTGCTTACGTCTCGTCAGAATCACGTGCTCTACCCCTTCTGACGCCAGGAATTTAACTTAAACGAGTACTTCGCCAAGTGCTAGCGACACTCCGGTAGGGACAAATCATGCGCGCGCAAGTCCGCGCAGGTATTGACCTGTAGCTGCTCGTAGGTCCGTGAGCCGACAATGCCATCAGATTCAAGGGGTGGGTTCGGATCATACACTCTAGTTGCATACTTCTTATTTGCAAACCTTTGGTATCCCTGCACGGCACCGGTAGTTTTGAGCCCGTAATCTCCGTCTTCCGTCAGGTTTTGTGGCCAATAATTACGTGCGTCCGGGTATATGGCATGCGATCTGTTTAGGATGGTTTGGACAACTTTGACGCATGAGCCTGAAGAGCCGTACCTAAGCACAGTATTCGTGTTACGGCAGCCGCCTACAGTACGGGTATCTTTGTTCAGGGCAGATGTGCTTGAGCGGTAAAAACCATATGAACCAAGGCCGGCAAGGCCAACAGCTAGTGCTAGTACTGCAACGAATTTTTTATTCCTCAAGCTAAAAAAACCTGGGAGCTTACGTGTCTTTTTCATGTCCTCCTCACCTTCTTTCTTGGCTAGCTGCTCTGGTTCTTCTGGTACCTTTGCTTTTTTTGCTTTCTTGGTATCGTGGACTGCCATAAGCTTGTCCCTTTCACTCGCGTCTTATTTTACTATAAGTACTGTAGCATAAGCCCAAACGTGCTGACAATAAGCCAACTATCCAAATTTTGCCACCGGTAGGATGGTAGAAGTATCCCCCGATCTATCCACTACTCTGCCAGTAAGAACCTATCCAGGATCTTTTCCTCTGACTCCGACCCTTCTCCACATAGAAGTTCGCATGCAATCCGCTCGCCTTCTAATCAGACTAGTGCTCCGAAAGGTACTTACCTAGGTACCTTTCAAACC
>Ga0193742_1001455_pt1 | contig 14262 bp, 14 predicted proteins | sample L2c1metaG_FD_165511 | JGI IMG/M metagenome (GOLD analysis project Ga0193742, IMG submission 165511) | Soil microbial communities from a riparian zone of the East river system, Colorado, United States - L2c1 | ecosystem: Environmental > Terrestrial > Soil > Riparian zone | place: USA: East River... | reverse complement strand
AACCCGCAGTTCCCACCGATCAGGGTTGTGGTGCCGTGCGCGCTCGACGGGCTGAGCAGCGGGTCCCACTGGATCTGGGCGTCGTAGTGGGTGTGGATGTCGACGAAGCCCGGGGCGACGACCAGCCCCGTCGCGTCGACCACCTGCCGGGCGTCCTCCCGGGGGCCCCCGACCGACACCACGAGCCCGTCGCGCACCCCGACGTCGTCGACGTGCCCGGGCGACCCCGACCCGTCGACGACGAGGCCACCGCGTAGAACGAGATCAAGCATGCTCGCCTTTCCCCCCGTCATATAATGACTAGCAACGCCATAGAATGACCTAGGGATTGTCCCGAACGACGGTCAGGTTGTCAATGGCCTCGCCATGGCCTCCCGGAGCTCGCGCTTGAGGACCTTGCCGGTCTCGTTCCGGGGCAGCGCATCGACGAGCTCGATCCGTCGGGGACGCTTGTAGTCGGCGAGCTCGCCGGCGCAGTGCCGGAGCAGCTCGTCGGTGGTGACCGCGGTGTCGGCGACGACGACGGCCACCGGCACCTCGCCCCAGCGCGCGTCGGGCACACCGACGACGGCGACCTCGCGCACGGCGCCGTGCTGGCCCAGCACGCGCTCGATCTCCGCCGGGTAGACGTTGAACCCGCCCGAGATGATCACGTCCTGGTGGCGGCCGAGGAGGTAGAGGTAGCCGCCGGCGTCCTGCATCCCGACGTCGCCCGTCGAGAGCCACCCGTCGACCGCCGCGCCCGCCGTCTCCTCGGGCAGGTGCCAGTAGCCGGTCATCGACTTCGTCGACCGGACCTGGATCTCGCCCGCCGCGTCGGGCCCGAGCGGCTCGCCCGCGGGGCCGACGACGCGGAACCGCACGCCGGGGACGGGCCGGCCGACCGACTGGAGGCGCCGCCGCTGCGCCGGGTCGACCGCGAACCGCCGGTGCTCGTCGGGCGACAGCGACGCCAGCGCGGGACAGCCCTCCGTCAGCCCGTACCCCTGGAGCAGCCCGCAGGGCAGCCGGTCGAGCGCGTCGAGGATCAGCTCCTCCGAGGCGGGCGCGGCGCCGTAGACGACGAAGCGGAGGCTGGAGAGGTCCGCGCCCGGCAGCGCCGGGGAGTCGACGAGGTCGCGCAGCATCGTCGGGACGACGATCGTCGACGTGACGCGGTGGCGACGCACGGCCTCGAAGAACAGCTCGGGCGTGAACCGCTCAAGGATGGCGTGGGTCAGGCCGTCCACCGCCAGGCTGAAGATCCGGGTGCCGGCAGCCGCATGGGTCAGCGGCGTCGTGGTCAGGAAGACGTCGTCGTGGGTGAGCTGCTGCGACAGCTGGATGGTCAGGCCGTTCTGGATCAGCGCGCGCTGGGTGAGCAGCGCTCCCTTCGGGCGGCCCGTCGTCCCCGACGTGTACAGCTGGAGGACCGGGTCGCCCGGATCCTCCTGCTCGACCGGCTCCCGGTCGGGCCCCTGGTCGCGGTAGCCGGCGTAGTCCGCACCGCGGGTGGCCACGATCGGGACGTCGCCGAAGCCGTCCGTGGACGGGTGGCCGCGCTCGACGAACGCCAGGCGCAGCTCGGCGTCCTTGACCAGGTAGGCGACCTCGGCCGACGTGAGCCGCGGGCTGATCGGCACCAGGACGCTCCCGAGCAGTGCCGCCGCGAAGGCCACCTCGCCGATCTCGGGCCCGTTGCCCTGGAGCACGCCGACCCGGTCGCCGCGCCCGATGCCGTCGTGCGCCATCCGGCCCGCCAGCCGGAAGACCCGCTCGGCGAGGCCGCGCCACGTGACCACCTCGTCGCCGCACACCACCGCCGGCTCCGCGCCGTAGCAGTCGACGTTGCGCAGCAGCACGTCGCGGAGCCGGAGCTCGGCGAGCACGCCGCCGCGCTCCCCCGGAAGCACGCGCCTCAGCTCGCCGGGTCGGTCGGGTACACGAGCTCGATCGCAAGCCCACCCAGGCCGGCCGTCTCCAGTGTCGACTGGATGATCGAGCTCATGAGGGGCTTCGGCACCAGGCAGTCCTCGCACGCGTCGGGACGCGCGTCGATCGTGAGCTGGACCGAGCCCGGGTCGGGCTGGTCGACCGTCAGCCCGTAGCCGTCGGCGTCGAGCATCGACTCGATGGTGCCGAGCGCCGTTCGGAGGTCCGGCGAGACCTCCGCGGTGTGGTTCTCCGTCGTCATCGCCTTCAACCTCCTGCTCGGACGTCCAGTTCGAACGCGTTGATCACGCCCGCGAGGAGGGCGTAGTAGCCGACGAGCGTGCAGAGCTCGACGATCTGGGCCGTGGACAGCAGCTCGTCGACAGACGCGAAGGTCGGCGCGGCGACGACCCGCTCCGCCAGCAGCTCCTGGCAGAAGGCGACGACGGCGGCCTCGTCCGGCGGGGCGACGTCCCCGTTGCCGACGAGTGCTCCTTGGCCCCCGGTCGCCGCCACGGTCGCGTCGGCGACGCCGGCGGCGCGGGCCAGGGGCAGATGGCTGCGGTACTCGAAGTCGCACCGGACGACGTGCGCGGTGGCCAGGATCGCGGTCTCCCGCAGGCGGTCGTCCAGGCTGCCGTGGAAGCGGAGGTGCTCGCCCAGGTCGCCGACGAGGTTGCACAGCTGCGGCGCACGCACCAGGGCCTCGAACGGCAGCGCCACCGAGCCGCGACTCGCCACCAGCCGCTGGCGCGCCTCGTCGACCTCTCGTCCTCCATCGTCGGAACCCAGGCGAGGCCCCATCGCCGTCCCCTCGGTCAATCGACCGGCGCCAGGGCGGGCGAGAGGTCCAGCTGGTAGAGCCGGGCCGCGGTCTCGTAGAAGACCTTGCGGGCAACGTCGTCCGAGCTGCCGCGCAGTGCCGTCTCCGCCATCTCCCGCGGGTTCCCCGCCGCCGACGCCGGCCCCGGCGACAGGCTCGTCGGGTGCGGGAAGTCGGTCTCGAACATGATGTTGTCCGGCAACGCCTCCACGACCCGGCGCATGGCCTCCCCTTCGAACCAGAAGCTGCCGTAGACCTGGCGCCGCATGTAGAAGCTCGGCAGCTCGAGGTCGGGGCGGTCGCGGAGCCCGCCATAGCTCTTCCAGTGCCAGTCGAGGGACTCGAGGAGGTACAGGAGCCATCCGGCACCGCTCTCCACCGACACGAAGTTGAGCCGCGGGAAGCGGGCGCACAGGCCCTTGCACACGACGTCGGCGATGGCGCGGGCGTTGCCGAGCATCGCCACGCTGGTGATCCGCGCGTGGTCGTCGCCCGACGCCTCCGTGCGCTCCTTCAGGTCGGCTTCGCTGAGGTCGGAGAACCCGATGTGGAAGTTCACCGAGAGCTCGTGTTCCTGGATGGCGGCGAGCAGGCGGTCCCAGTGCGGGTCCCAGATCGGGGGGAGGCCGACCTTGCTGAAGTCGGCCGCGAAGAGCACGCCCTTGTGGCCGAGCTCCACCGCCCGCTGCAGCTCCCGCTCGGAGGCCTCGAGGTCCCAGAACGGCAGCATCATGATCGGGACCAGCCGGTTGCGGTCACGGTCGGCGAACTCGGCCAGGAAGTCGTTGTAGGCGGAGACGCAGTCGAGCGCGAGTTGCGGGTCCGGGAGGGCGATGAACGCCGGCGTCGAGAACGCGATGACGTTGGGGTACAGCACCTGGGCGTAGAGGCCGTACTCGTCGAGCCGATCGAGGCGGGCGGCCGGGTCCCACGACGCCGGGTCGGCTTCGTCGAGCGTCGGCGGGTGCGACGGCGGGTAGTCCGACCAGCCGGCCATCGAGAACTTCGCCTCGCTCGTGAGGAGGCTGTCCCCGACCCGCCACTTCCGCTCGCCGCTCGGTTCGTGCATCTCGAGGTGGGGCACGTCGTCGCCCCACTTGCTGCTCACCCGCGACGTCCACAGGTCGGGCGGCTCGGTGACGTGCGAGTCGCAGTCGACCAACGGCATGCTGGCGAAGTTGTCTGGCATCAGGTCTCCCCTGCGGCGGGTGGGCGATCGAGCTCGAGTGTCAACATCAACGAGGCGCGCGACTTGCCGTGGGTGTCCATCCAGATGGACCGGGTGACACCACCACCGAGCGCGCCCTGCATCACGAAGTTCAGGGCGCTGATCCCGGGCATCTCGTACCGGGTGACCTCGCCGCGGACGAGCTCCCCGAAGTGGCCGCGCACGCGATCGGCGGTCAGGTGCTCGACCAGGAACGGGTAGGCCCCCGGATCGTGCGGCACCACGACGACGTTGCTCACGTCGCCCTTGTCGCCGGCGCGGGCGCAGGCGATCTCCCTCAGGAACATCAGGACTCCTCCGGACGGTGCGTCACAGCGTGACGAGGCTGAACGACGGCGCGACGAGCTCGCGGTCGACGTACGCGCTGTAGGTCGAGACGATCTGGGCGATGCGGGTGCGATGGGCCGCGGCGGCGCCCGCCGGTCCGAAGAGGAGCAGGTACTCCACCTCATGGGCGAGGGCCTCCGCGGCGCGGCGCTCGGTGCAACGACCCGCGGCCCGGACGTGGACCTCGTACGGGGGGTGGTCGGCCGAGACGAGGGAACGGTCGCCGTGGAGCGCGTCGACGCCCAGCAGGTCGACACGCCACTCCTCGATGTCGTAGGTCGCCGCCAGCCCTGCCAGGCGGTGCTCGAGGATCCCCTTGGCGCCTTCGGCCCGCTCGAGCGCACCGAGGCCACCGAACGACACGGTGTTCTCGCCGATGAAGCCCTCCGCCACACCGATCACGACCTTGAGCTGACCGGGACGAGGCGCACCTGCCGCCCCGCGGAGCAGCACGCCACCGTCGTCCTGGTCGATCGCCTCGACGTGCGAGAAGTCGGCCACGACGTCCGGCGTCGGATGGTGGGCGGGGTCGTGGATCTCGTAGCCGAGCTGCAGCTTGCAGGTCATCGAGTTGAGGGCGCCGCCCGAGCCCGGCAGCTTCCGCAGCACCGCGGAGCCGTCGGCCGCCACGTCGGCCAGCGGCAGGCTCGGCCGGGTGAAGTCCTCCACGACGTTGTAGGGCGGGTCGGCGAAGTTGCCGCCGGTCACGTAGGTGCCGCACTCGAGGAGGTGGGCGATGCACGATCCCGCGGCGAGCTCGTCCCAGTCCTCGTTCGACCAGCCGAACTCGTGGGCCAGCGGCCCGAGGAAGAGGGAGGCGTCGGCGATCCGACCGCCGATCACGACGTCGGCACCCTCGCCGAGAGCCTCCGCCACGGGTTCGTAGCCGAGGTAGGCGTTGGCGGAGACCACCGCGTGGGCGAAGTCGGAGACCCGCCCACCGGTCTCGGCGATCTCGGAGTCCGCCTGCTTCACGTGGTCGAGGACGTCGTCGCCGGCGATCACCGCGAGCTTCGTGCCGGTCAGCCCATACTCGGCGGCGTGCTCCTGGAGGAACGACATCGCGCCCTCCGGGTCGGCAGCCCCGAGGTTGGCGATGACCGAGACGCCCCGCTCGCGAGCGAGGGGCAGCAGCTGCGCACCGATCTCGGCGAGACGGGGGTCGTAGCCCGGCCCGCTGCCGGAGGTCCGGCGCAGGTGGGCGAGCGCCAGCGACCGCTCGGCCAGGCAGTCGAGGGCGAGGTAGCGGACGTCGCCGTCGCGCACCATGTCGACCCCCAGGGAGATGCGGTCGATCGCGCCCGCGCTGCCGCATCCGATGCGCACCGACTCCGGTCGTCCGGTCACCGTTCTGTCCGACATCGATGCCTTTCGGGTCTCGGATCCGTGCACTCCATATAGTGATCGTATAAACCACTAACTGGAGTAGATCCATAGTCCGCTCCGGATGACGACTTTGTCAAGGGTTGCGAAGCCGCGATCCAGCCGGCACCGGCCTCACGGTCGCCACCAGTGCAGCAACCGGGCCCGGGTGACCTCCGCGAGCGCCACCCCGGCGAGACCGAGGAGGCTCAGGATGATCGTCACCGCGAACGTGAGCGACGCCGCACCGGTCTGCATCGAGATGAGCAGCATCCGGCCGAGGCCGCGGGCGCCGATCAGCACCTCGGCCGTCACGACCGAGATCACGGCGAACGTGACCGACAGCGGGAGCGACGCGAAGGTCCACGCCACGGCGTAGGGCAGGCGGACGCGGCCCAGCACCTGGAGGCGGGAGGCTCCCAGCAGCCGCGCGTTCTGCAGCACCTCGGTCTGCACGCTCGATCCGCCCTCGTAGGCGTTGAAGAACGCGACGAAGAAGACCACCGCGAACGACACCGCGGCGGTCCCCCGGAGGGACGGCCCGAACGCGATGATGAACACGGGCACCAGCGCGATCCGCGGGACGGCGTTCATCGCGATGAGGAACGGGCGGAAGACCCGGTTGGCGAGGCGGCTCTCGGCGAGCACGAGGCCGATGACCAGGCCGGCGACGATGCCCGTGCCCAGGCCGATGATCGAGGCCCACACCGTCGGCCACATGAACGACCACATCTCGCCGCCACCGCTGTCGTTGCCGACGAACTGGTAGTAGAGCTCGTCCCACACCTTCGTCGGCGAGCTCACGTAGATCGGGTCGACGAACCGGAACCGGTCGCTCAGGGACTCGATCTGGGGCAGGAACTGCCAGCCCGCCAGGAACACCACGACCAGGACGAGCTGCAGCGAGCGGACGAGCAGGATCCGATCGTCGCCGGCGCCGTCGTCGTGGCGGGCGGCGGCCCGTCGCGAGCGCTCAGATCGCCGCATCGTCCGCACCTCGCTCCGGGGTGGCGGCCCGCGGCCGGACCTCGAGCTGGACGCTCAGCTCCCGCCACAGCGTCGCGTACAGGTCCAGGAAGTCGCGCTGCTGGCGCAGCGCGAGGAGGTCGCGCCGGTCGCCGAACGGGACCTCGTGGTGCGACGCCACCGTCGCCGGCCGCCGTGTCAGGATCACCACCTCGTCGGACAGCGACGCCGCCTCGGCGAGGTCGTGGGTCACCAGGACGGTCGTGATCCCGTACCGCCGGGTGATGTCGAACACGTCCTGGTGGATCGCCAGCCTCGTCGGCTCGTCGAGCGACGAGAACGGCTCGTCGAGGAGCAGGACCCGCGGCAGCGGCGCCACCGCCACGAGGAACGCCAGGCGGCGGCGCATCCCCCCGGACAGCTCGTAGGGGAAGGCACCGGCGAACTCCGTCAGGCCACCGAGCTCGAGGAGCGACGCGACCCACTCCTTCGTCTCGGCGCTACGGCTGCGGCGGTGGAGCTTCGCGTGGAACCCCACCTGCGCCTCGACGGTCAGCCACGGGAGCAGTGTGTCCTTCTGGAACACCATGGCGACCTCGTGCCGGCTCCCTCTCGGGTCGAGCTGGCGGGCCACCCGCCCGGACGTCGGCTGCATCAGGCCGGCCAGGATGGCGAGCAGGGTCGACTTCCCGCAGCCGCTCGGCCCGGCGACGGCGATGGTCCTCCCCACGTTCACGGTGAGGTCCAGCGAGCGGAGCGCCTCCGTGCCGGTCCTGTAGACGTAGGACACGTCGCGCAGAGCGAGCTGGACGTCGCCCTCTCGCGGCCCGGTCGAGTCCTGCGGGTCGCTCCGCTGCCCCTCGCCGTTCGTCCCGTTCGTCCCGTTCGTCTCGACCGTCCCGGTCGCCTCGGTCGCCTCGGTCGCCTCGGTCGCCTCGGTGCGCCTCCCGAGGCGGCTACGCGCCATCGGTGGCCTCGTCGTAGTAGCTCATGTCGACGAGGTTGTCGTAGGACCACCGCTCGTCGTCGGGGTCGACGAAGTCGAGGCCCTGCGACGCGAAGACGTCGAGCGCGTCGGCCCACTGGTCGTCGGCGATGTCGCCGCCGCTCGGCACGTAGAAGGGCAGGTTCGCCTCGACCTGCCCGACGATCGCGGCCTCGTCGAGCACCTGGAACGCCTCCCGCTCCCGGAGCAGCCCGGCGATCTCCGCAGCCGGCGCCTGGGACATGGTGTCCGTGTAGGCACGGTGGAACGCCCGCAGGAAGCGGACGATCGCCTCCCGCTCCCCGTCGAGGTGCTCCGCGATCCCGAAGAGCCCCGCCTCCGGGAACGTCGAGGGGATGAACGACGGCCGCTGGTCCTCCTCGCGGGTGTCCACGAGCACGTTGACGCGGTCCTCGTCGATGAGCCGGGCGAAGCCGAAGAAGTCGCCGACGCCGCAGGAGATCTGCCCGCCGTCGAGGGCCGCGGCGATGGTCGCCGTGTCCTGGAGCGGCACGATGTCCGGGTCGATCCCCGCCTCGTCCGCGTAGTTGACCGCCCACCCGTAGGCGGCGCTGCCGGGCCCGAGGGCGCCGATGGTCTCGCAGTCGGCCACGTCGGTGATGTCGGGGCGGGCGGCGAGGAACGCCCCGGCTCCACCCCCGAGGGTGTTGTACACGATCGAGCAGTCGGCGCCCTGGTTCTCGATCGTGAGGCAGAGGCCCGTGCCGATGAAGGCGAGGTCGACGCTCTCCGACAGCAGGGAGGAGACGATGTTGCCCCCTCCGACGGCCTGGATGTTCACCTCGAGGTTCTCGTCCTCGTAGTAGCCCTTCTCGTCCGCGACGTAGAGCTGCGCGAACGCCGGCAGGTCGCTCGGCACGGCGACGTCGATCGTGGCGGGCTCCACCCCCGGGTCACCGGCCTCGGTGCCTTCGTCGTCGGCCGCGTCGTTCGCATCGTCGTCGCCGCCGCACGCGCCGAGGAGCAGCGTCGTGACGACGAGCGCGACCCCGATCGACCGCGGTGCCCGGTGTGGCCGCAGCTCAGCAGAACTGTCCATGCTCTGTCCCCCTCGAAGGATCCATCTGTGACCAGCCCCCCACGGGTTCGCTACACGGCGGCACTCGTCGCGTAGCTCAGGGCGAAGCCCATGCCGTACAAGGTGTGGTGTCCGCCCTCGGCGCCGGCGACCACGATGTAGGTGTCCTCCGGGCGCTGGAACCCGAGGACCTTCCCGTCGACGACCGTCCAGTCGCCCACGGGGATGTTGCCCATCTTCATCGAGTCGACCGGGATGCGGGCCTCCTCGAAGAGCGCCTCCTGCAGCGAGGCCCGGTCCCACCCGGCGTTGGCGAGGATCGCCGCGTGCGTCGGGTTGACGATGAGCACCGGGTTGCCCTGCGACCAGTAGTAACAGGTGCCCAGCGTCCGCATGGCGTGGCCGAAGTGGTCGATCAGGTGGGTCGCCTGCGTGTTGCCGTAGGACGGGATCACGTCGACGAGCCCTTCCACGGGCACCGTGGTGACGACGCTCTGGTCGGCCCGGTAGCCCAGCCAGACGTGCAGCGGCTCCCAGGGGCTCTCCTCCTCGGCCTCCGCGACGCAGAACGTGTACTTCAGCGGCGAGCCGTGGTTCGCCATGTCGATCAGGTCGTCGAAGGACCCGCCGATGTTCCCCATCACGAAGCGGACCGCCCGCCCGACGACGCCGTTCGCGTCGCGGCCGGGCCCGACGAGCCCCCGCCCCGAGCTCAGGCCGCAGTCCTGGCGAGCGGGCCCGTTGACGACCGTCAGTGGGGTGACCGGGTTGGTGGTGCACTGCACCACGTAGAGGTTGAACGGCTCCTCGATCAGCGCCTTGACCGCGGCGACGACGACCTTCAGGTGCTCGGGACGGCAGCCGGCCATGACGGCGTTGACCGCGACGTTCTCGACGGTGGCGATGCCCCGGGCCGACGGGACCGGGCCGATCACCTCGTTCCGGTCCAGCCCCGAGCGCTCGAGGAAGTCCTCCACGCGTACGACGGTCGGGGCGTGCACCGGCAGGCCGTCGGTCCACCCCCGCTCCAGGAGGAGCTCCTCGACCTCTTCGACCGGAACGGTCAGCTCATCGAGCATGTGCAGCCTCTCCTGCCGTGGTCACCCGGGCTCCGGGGCGGACATGCCGAGCGCGCTCCGGATGACGCGGACGGCCTCGGCGCGCAGCGGATCTCCCGTGAGGAAGTCCACGTCCTCCCGCAGGACGAACACCGATTCGGGATCACCGCCGAAGCTCTTGGTCGACGCCTCGCCCCACTGCTGGAACGAGCCGATGACGAGAGCGGGCGCGATGAGGCCCCGGCGCTGCAGTTCGACGCTGGCGTGGCAACTCCACGCCGTGCAACTCCCTCAGTTGCCGAGCCCCGTGATCGCGCCGTGCGCCTTGGCGGCGATGTCGTCGAGGAACTCGGTCGTGGCCAGGTCCGTGTACCGCGGGGCCCGAAACCGGAGCACCTTGGCGGCACCGTGCGCCACCAGCTCCTCCTCGAGCATCTGGCCGAGGCCCAACAGCTTGCCGTTGTCCACCAGCGCTACGGTCTGGCCGACGAACGACTGGCTCGCCGCCATGGCGACCTGCTCGGCGACCTCGGCGTCGAACTCCACGGGCCGGGGCGAGTACAGCTGCATGGTGGACATACGTGGCTCCTTGCCATATATTGGCTACCAAATCCACTACCTGGCACATTGTTGTCTGAGATCACGATCCGGGTCAAGGAGCAGTCCGATGCCCAAGATGTCCTCCGGAGAGGCGACGCCGGTTCGATCGGCGGAACGGATGCTGAACATCCTCGGGTGGTTCAAGCTCGAGCGACCGCGCGGCCGGATATCCGAGATCGCCGAGGATCTGGGCCTCGCTCCCAGCACCGTTCGCCGGCTGGTCACGACGCTCGAGCAGTACCGCTTCCTCGAGCGCGAGCCGGCCTCCGGCGAGTACCGGCTGCACATCGAGGTCGTGCGCCTGGCCGGGATCGCGGTGAGCACCAACGACATGCACCAGGCGGCGGCCCCGGTCCTGGACAAGTTGGCCAAGGAGCTGGACGAGACGCTCATCCTCGCCGTGCTCGACGGACCGCAGGTGGTGCACCTCGCGGTCCGATTGAGCCTCCACCGGCTCTCGATCACGCCGCCGACGGCCCGACGCGTGACCGCGTACGAAGGTGGCGCCAACGGGCGGGTCCTGCTCGCGTGGCTGCCACCCGACGAGGTGGACGCGCTGATCCCGCCCGCCAGGTCGTGGCGCACCCAGACCGCCGACCACGAGATCACCCGCAAGCACTTCTTCGAGCTCCTGGAGACCACGCGCACCTCGGGGCACTCGATCAACGACGGCGTCAGCGACCCGGACCTGTGGGCCGTCGCGGCGCCGGTCCGCGACCACACGGGCAAGGTGCAGGCCGCCCTCAGCCTGCTCGCCCGGCGCAGCTCGATGACCGACGAACGGGCCGAGACGTTCATCGCCCGGGTGCTGGAGGGCGCGGACGCCATCTCGCGGTCGGTCCTCTACGACAAGCGCTCGGCCGACTGACCTCTCGGCGGCGCCCGCCGCGGCCGCGTCGGTCATCCCTCGCGGCAGAGGCGGCGCACCTCGTCCGAGATGGCCGCGACCATATCGGCGGTCGTCGCCGTCCCACCGAGGTCGACGGTCAGCGTCTCACCGGTCGACAGCACGTTCGCCACGGCGGTCTCGAGGCAGGCCCCGGCTGCGGTCGCCGAGGGATCGTCGAAGCGCTCCCCGAGGAACTCGAACAGCAGCTTCCCCGCCATGATCTGGGAGATGGGGTTGACGGTCCCCTTGCCGGTCTTGCCCGGCGCGGTGCCGTGGATCGGCTCGAAGTAGCCCGTCGTGTCGCCGATGTTGCCCCGGGCCGCCAGCCCCACCGATCCGCACGCCGCGGCGAAGGCGTCGGTGAGGATCGAGCCCCACTCGTTCGGGGCGATGATCACGTCGTACTGGCTCGGGTTCTCGATCACCGTGCCGGCGAAGGCGTCGACCTTCCGCACCCACCACTCGACGTCCGGGTACTCCTCCGCCACCTCCTCGCACGACCGGATGAACAGCTGGTCGCTGTTGATGGCCACCGGGAAGGCGCAGATGGCGGCCTTCTTGCGCCGCCGGCGCGCCATGTCGAAGCCGACCCGGGCGATGCGCTGGGACGCCTCCCGGGTGATGAACCGGAAGTCGACCGTCATGTCCTTCGACGGGTAGGCGCTGTGCATGGCGAACAGGCCTTCGCTGTTCTCGCGGACCATGAGGACGTCGATGTCGGGCCGGAGGGCCTTGGCCACGCCCGGGTACGACTTGAGCTGGTTGACGTTCGCGTAGGCCTTCAGGTCGCGCCGCAGCATCAGGCTGACGGGCATCGCGTCCGCGGACTTGGCCGACGCGGTCGGCGCCTTGAGCGCGATCCCGATGTCCAGGATCGTCGCCAGGCTCTCCGGAGGGATGGTCGTCCCGTGGATCGGTGCGCAGTGGGCACCCGCCTCCACCGGCACCCACTCGATCGCCGGCCCCCCGTTCACCTCGAGCAGGACGTCGAAGACCGCCATCGCGGCGTCGGCCATCTCCGGACCGGTCTCGTCCTCCGGTCCACCGCGCACGTAGGCCACCTGGTGCTGCTGCTTCTTCCCCTCCATCACCATCTCCTGGTTCGAGGTCGCTTCGTCGGGCACTTCAGAGACCGACCATGGACACGAGCAACGTGGCGCCGTCGGGGCCGGCCCGCCAGCCGTGGCGGGTACCGGGGAGCACCACGAGATCGCCGGGCGTCAGCGTCACCTCGCTGTCGTCGAGCACGAGGACCAGGCTCCCGGAGAGCAGGACGTCGCAGTCGATCGACGGGGTCCGGTGCATCGCCGCCTGGCGGTTCGGGCCCATGACGACCACCCGCCATCGGGTCCCGCCGGGTGGCATGTCGCGGCTCCACTCCATGTCGGCGGTCGGATCGTGCCCGTCGACCAGCGGCGGGACGGTGTCGGTCGCCCACAGCTCCGCGATCGCGACCTCGTCCGCACCGAGCTGGGACGGGTCGGCCTCGGCGGCGGGCACGACCCTGCGGTTCGGCGAGTTCGGGTTCCGGAAGATCCGCACGGGCTCGCCGTCGCTCACGAGGAGCGACCTGCCGTCGGCGCCGGTACCGGTCACGATCCTTCTCACGGTCGGGCCTCCTCGGCCATCTCGGACATCAGTTGGGCGGCCTGCTCCCGCAGGCGGGCGTAGGCGAGCTTCCCGTTCGCACCGCGGCCGAGCGAGTCGACCACGACGACGTGCCGGGGCGCCTTGTAGGCCGCCAGGTGGGCGCGCGCGTGGTCCCGGAGCTCGGTCGCGTCGACGGTGTGACCGGCTGCGGCCTCGACGACTACCACCACCACCTCGCCGAAGCGGGCGTCGGGGAGGCCGACCACCGCCGCATCCCGTACGGAGGGGTGCTCCTTGAGGACCTCCTCCACCTCCTCGGGGAAGACCTTCTCGCCCCCGGTGTTGACGGAGGCCGATCCGCGACCCAGCAGGGTGAGCGTGCCGTCGGCCTCGACCGTCGCGTAGTCGCCGGGGACGGAGTGCCGGACGCCGTCGATCAGGCGGAACGTGCTCGCCGACTTGTCGGGATCCTTGTAGTACCCGATCGGCTGGTAGCCGGCGACGGCGACGAGACCGACCTCACCGGAACCCGGCTCGACGTCACGGCCGTCCTCCGTGACGACCCGCGCACCGTCGGCGAGCGAGAACCGGGCCGTCGCCGCCGGTCGGTCCGCGGTCGACACGGACTGGGCGATGCCCAGGGCCTCGGAGGACGACAGCGCGTCGACGATCCGCAGGCGGGGCTGCCGCTGCAGCAGCGACCGCTTCGTCGACTCGCTGAGCATGACCCCCGAGCTCACGATGGCGACGAGGCTGCCGAGGTGCCATCTCGTCGGCTCGGCGTCGAGGGCGTCCACCATCGGCTTGGCGAAGGCCTCGCCCACGAGCGAGACGATGTTCACGTGCTCCGCGTCGATCGTGGTCAGGAGCTCGTCCACGTCGAAGCTCCGCTTCGGGAGCGTCACGACGCTGCCGCCCTGGCTCAGCGACGCCATGGCCCCGAAGAGGCCGGTGCCGTGCATCAGGGGGCAGGCGGGGAGCCCGACCGGGCGGCGGCGGGTCGTGACGCGCTCGCGCACGGCGTCGAGCGCGAGCGATGTCGGGTCCTTCCAGAGCCCCTGGCTGAAGCTGTTGTAGAGGTCGTCCTGGCGCCACATCACGCCCTTGGGCATGCCGGTGGTGCCGCCGGTGTAGAGCAGCAGGAGGTCGTCGTCGCTGCGCGCGTCCCGAAGCGGCGGGCCGTTCGCAGCTGCCGCCTCCTCGAAGGGGACCGCCCAGGACGGGCAGGAGCCGCTGCCGTCGTCGACCCACAGCCACAGCGCGATCCGCGGCAGCTGGGCGCGGATGTGCTCGACGCGCTCGGCGAGGGCGCCGTGGAGCACCACGGCCACGACGTCGGCGTTGTCCCAGAGGTAGACCAGCTCCCCGTCGAGGTAGCGGTAGTTGGAGTTGACGGGTACGAGCCCGGCCTTCATCGTCGCGAAGAGGGCCTCGATGTACTCGTTGCCGTTGTAGAGGTATTGCGCGACCTTGTCCTGGGGCTG
>Ga0193742_1001454_pt1 | contig 14266 bp, 14 predicted proteins | sample L2c1metaG_FD_165511 | JGI IMG/M metagenome (GOLD analysis project Ga0193742, IMG submission 165511) | Soil microbial communities from a riparian zone of the East river system, Colorado, United States - L2c1 | ecosystem: Environmental > Terrestrial > Soil > Riparian zone | place: USA: East River... | reverse complement strand
TACCATATATGTATGGGATTTTTGCCAAAATAGGTATGGGTTATGGAGTATGGGAGAGTTATGGGTTATGACCCTTATTTACACAGTAACCAACTTGGTGACTGACAAAACCTATGGGTTATAAAGGAGTATGGGTTATGAGAGGTATGGATTAGAGGAGAGATGACTGTATCAATAATCAGGCACTAAAATAACTCACTCAAAATTGGGTGAAAAGGCAATGCCTTATCTCTGCAGCTTATTGGACTGTTCATGTGCCCAAGGTTCAACTGGTTGGATCAAATTTGTATTTATTCACTGCAGGGCATGCAAGATACACTAAATAGTTTTCCACCCTCACCAGTAAGAGACTCTGGAAGGTATGGCCCAGTTGATAAGGAAATTCACATGGCTGCATTAGCAATGCCAAAGTTCAGTTCAGTTCGGTTCTTCAACCATTTTTGAAGAACTGAGAACCAAACTGAAAGTCCCATTGCTGAACTGAACTGGAACTGGAACTAGAACTGGAACTGGAACTGGAACTGGAACTGGAACTGGAACCGGTTTGAACCATCAAACTGATGTCTCTTTCTTTTATTGGTAATTTGTAGTTGTCTATTCATTATTACACTACAGTTATTTACTAGCAATAAATAGGGTCTCCCCCATGTTCCGCCCTCTCTGTCCGTGCCTTCTAATTCAATTTTGTGTCCGCAAACGACGCCACTCATTTTCGAGTTTTTGTCTTGGCATGTTTTCTGTCACTTTCGGTAGAGTAGATGTACCTATAAGTGTTGTTAATACATTTTTACTGAATGAAATGATTAAACATACCTTTTAATCTTTCAGTGTCCATTGGTGTTGAGGGCAGGAGTGTCAGACTCCATCTCGTATGGTGAATTGAGGAGTGGGTGGTTTGTTGATGTCGTGTTGATGTTGAAAAAGTAATAAAGTTGAAAAACGGCTGACGCTGGACTAATCAATCACTTTCAAACTCCGATTTTGAAGACTCGTCGTGAAGTATTTAACATATTTTATAGTCAATTGTGCCCCTAAAATTACAAAAAAAATATCAGTAGAAAGTTCAGTTCTAACTGGTTCAAACCCGGTTCTCAAAAGTTTGGAAATTGTAGAACCGAGAACCGAACCAACAGCCCAATAATCATGGACTGAACCAGACTGAACCTGAACCGACAGTTCGGTTCTTTCAGTTCTCGGTTCTTGCATCAGTTCGGAACCGAACTTTGGCATCACTAGACTGCATCATGCATCATGGCTGGTGGCAAATTGACCATGTGAGAGTTTGTTGATGAGCAACAGTTAACAACTTTAACCATGACCTAACTCACAACTAGTGTTCAAAAGTCCGGTCCAGTTCGAACTTTTACCCCTCAGGGCGATGGACCGAGACCGAGACCGGTCCACCACAGTCCTAATACCTCAAAAAACCGGACTGGACTGCTCAAGACCGCCTTTTTCCGGTCTTGAACCGGTCTGGACCAGTCTTGGTTCCTAATCAGTCTTGACCAGTTCACAACCGGTTTTTCGACCCGATAAATTGAAAATCGGTCATGTACTTATCAATAATATTTGTTGAGGTTAATTTAAGCTTTAAAATGAGCACAAGAACGTTAGATATGGTTGGGAATTGAATTTTCTACAATAATATTCAGCAAAGTCTACTATTTTAGTCAACATTGTACAGTTGAATTTATTTCTCAGCCAAATCTTAATGGTTTTGGGTGATCTTGGGCTCATTTTGGAGGGATATATTGTGGGTACAAATTCACCGGTTTAGACTGGTCTTAACCGCAAAGACCGGTCCATAAAGACCGGTCTTTTTCCGGTCTTTGATTCTCAAAAACCAAAAGACTGGACTGCTGGTCCAGTCTTTTCCAGTCTTTGTCCGGTCCAGTCTTGGTCTTTTTCCAGTTTTGGGACTGGACTTTCAAACACTACTCACAACTATTAACTTTGGTTAACAACTGGCCAACACTGGTCCAAACTGAGAGATTGCACAGATAATGGTGAGGCCACCAACTCTGGTATGATTAGATAGCCAGATTACACCCTGAAATATCTCACTGAACAGAGAACCCAAACATGATGAGGGCGGCAAGTGTTGAATATATCTGAGTATTGCTCCCTCATTCACTCTTATCTTTTTGTTATTATCTTATCGTCTTTATTACATAATCATCAATTTCTTTTTTGGCTGTTGTTTTTATTTACAAATCTCAACTTTCTACCAAAGTTGAGATGTGAGTTCCATTACTATACAATATTATCTTATACTAATAATTACCTAGTATCCTATCTAGGTACTTATATCCAATATATGAACTTTCTACCAAAGTTGAGACTATCCTATCTAGGTCTAGCTGCAAATATTCCAACAGCAAGCAGAATGCGTGGCAATGTATTTTACCCCAGCCCCCAATTTTCCATGCTACTACAAGGCAATTGATGGAAGCAATATGGCATCAATTTTCAATTTGTGAATGCATGAGAGTGTTTCAGTAAAGGACCAATTGAGGTACAATGCCCATTGTTATTGCGCAAGTGGTAGAAAGACTGAGCAGGGTATCAAAATCCATTCATGAGTATTTTCAAACTCAGTGTTGGTAACAACAGACATGGGCAAGCTGGACAAAATCTGCATGGAGAGTGTAGTATTTGACTTGACCTGAATGTCTTATATTTTTCAATATTTCATAAGTTTTGTATAAAGGGAAGCATTTCCTGATGTGTTACATAAAGGTTTGTAAGGACTTATGTTGTGAAATTGGAATGCTAAGATTGAAACTATAATTAGAGAAAACATTGAGCAATGAAGTCACAATGTAGAATACAATATAAGGACCATACATACCTCTAGAAGCAAAACTTGTCCTGATCTATACCCAAGACATATTTTGGATAAGTGATAGCCAATAGGTGATGGCTTACAAAAAGGTGGTGGAATCCAGATTTTATGGAGGTTTTTGGTATGGAATATTATGTCTTTGTATACATCAAGGAAGGATGACTCCAAGGAGACCTGAATTTGGCTGTTATGATCATGGTGGATAAAAACACCAATAGGGATTGATGATGCGGTGGGTGATGTACTGTTATCAGATAAGGATAGAAGAGAGGTATGTGTTGGCAGTGCTGACATCTCTTCTTCATACTCTTCTGTGGCCATATTCCATATTTGTACAGTGTTATTCTGACATGCAAATATAATATGTATACCATCAGGAGAGAAGACAGCAGAGTTGACATAATCTGAATGTCCTTTCAGCTCTGCTTCACACTCCCTTGTGGTTGTGTTCCAGATCCGTACAGTCTTATCATCAGATGCAGACACAATATGCATACCATCAGGAGAGAAGACAGCAGATTTGATCCAATGTGAATGTCCTTTCAGCTCTGCTTCACACTCTCCTGTGGTTGTGTTCCAGATACGTGCAGTCTTATCAAAAGATGCAGACACAATATGCATACCATCAGGAGAGAAGACAGCAGAGTTGATCCAATGTGAATGTCCTTTCAGCTCTGCTTCACACTCTCCTGTGGTTGTGTTCCAGATCCGTGCAGTCTTATCATCAGATGCAGACACAATATGCATACCATCAGGAGAGAAGACCACGGAGTTGACCATATGTGAATGTCCTTTCAGCTCTGCTTCACACTCTCCTGTGGTTGTATTCCAGATATGTGCAGTCTTATCATTAGATGCAGACACAATATGCATACCATCAGGAGAGAAGACAGCAGAGTTGACCATATGTGAATGTCCTTTCAGCTCTGCTTCACACTCTCCTGTGGTTGTATTCCAGATACATGCAGTCTTGTCATAAGATGCAGACACAATATGCATACCATCAGGAGAGAAGACAGCAGAATTGACCATATGTGAATGTCCTTTCAGCTCTGCTTCACACTCTCCTGTGGTTGTATTCCAGATGCGTGCAGTCTTATCAAAAGATGCAGACACAATATGCATACCATCAGGAGAGAAGAGAGCAGATTTGACCCTATGTGAATGTCCTTTCAGCTCTGCTTCACACTCTCCTGTGGTTGTGTTCCAGATACATGCAGTCTTATCATCAGATGCAGACACAATATGCATACCATCAGGAGAGAAGACAGCAGAGTTGACCCAATCTGAATGTCCTTTCAGCTCTGCTTCACACTCTCCTGTGATTGTATTCCAGATACGTGCTGTCTTATCGTAAGATGCAGACACAATATGCATACCATCAGGAGAGAAGACAGCAGAGATGACCATATGTGAATGTCCTTTCAGCTCTGCTTCACAACCTCCTGTGGTTGTATTCCAGATACGTGCAGTCTTATCAAAAGATGCAGACACAATATGCATACCATCAGGAGAGAAGACAGCAGAGTTGACCCTATGTGAATGTCCTTTGAGCTCTGCTTCACACTCTCCTGTGGTTGCATTCCAGATCCATGCAGTCTTATCATTAGATGCAGACACAATATGCATACCATCAGGAGAGAAGACAGCAGAGTTGACACAATCTGAATGTCCTTTCAGCTCTGCTTCACACTCTCCTGTGATTGTATTCCAGATCCACACAGTGTGATCAGAAGATGCACACACAATATGCATACCATCACGTGAGAAGGCAGCAGAATTGACATAACCTGAATGATGCAGTACTGCTTCACACAGGCTCCATGATTTTCTCCTTCCCCAACAGAGCTTCCATGGACAATCCATCCTACTTCCATATGTTGTCCAGATTTCAGAATTTTCAGGCAACCAGGCTAATGCTGAAGGACATCCTTCAAGACTGTTATTCTTTATAAAATCAAAATTTTCTTTCAAAAACCGCCCAGCATCCAGCACTGTCATTGCCAACAGCCTTTGGTTCTACTTTTGTTGTCAGTGCCATCCACCTAGCAACAAGATTACTTACATTTGCATTTGCCCAACTTTCTAGTATATGCAATAAATTCATTGCAGCCTCCAACTTTCCTAAAATACTCAAACAATCCATCCATCGCAGAAGATGTCTTTGGAAGAAATGCCTCAATTCAGCAGATTCATTGTTGCTGTCTGCATAGGTGACATGAAGTGCCCAGCTACTACAAGCATATGAAAGAGATTCAGAAATATCCCCACATTTCCTCTCTACCAAGTAAGGCACATTTGTTTTTCCTGACCATTCTTTATCCATCAATGACAGACACTGAAGTGCTAGTGATTTGTGTGAAACACAAGGGTCAAGATAGTGTTCTGAGGAAATACTTTGATTACTGATGAAATCATAGAAAGAAGCATGGAATATTGAGATGTGCTTAGCAGGGTGTTGAGATGATGGAATATATATCAAAGATTGAAGGAATGCAAGGGCAGCTTGAACTCTTTCTATGGGCATTTGCACCAAAAAACTGATGGCACTCATAGGCAGAGGATTATAGACATATACAACAGCTTTAAGAACCATGCCTATATCTGACCTTTCCCTATGATTGGTAGATTCATAGGCAGTATCCAAAATTCTTTTGTAAAGTCCATCTAGTGGTTGAGTGACATCAAATGATGTGTCTGGTGTGAAATTGACTACATCTGAAAGGCGCTGAGGCATGCCATAACTACCCCTCTGAGCAATATATTTGCAGACAGTTGCTGCATAAATGAACAGAGTGCCAGACATGTTCACAAGGCTTTCAACTTCTGCCTGTGGAGGCCAGTCATGCCTAATAAGGACATCAAGCAAGTAGGCTTTGATGTAAAGTTCTATATCAGCCTTTACAATCTCTTGTTCAACCTCATGGAGGATGAAGTTTGAATGAGCCCAGGATTTATCAAAAGACTCCTTGAGCCTCATTTCTGGACGACTAGTGATGAAAAACTTGACTGGAAGAGATGTGCTGTGCTTTAAGATCACAGAAAGCAACTCAGCCACAAGGGACTGGTCAGAGCACTCATCCAGAGCATCAAGAACAATTACTGGCACAACTACTACTTCTCTGGTATCCCTGTATGCAGTAGTGAGTGGTCTAACAATGAAATTCAGGAATTGTTTGGCAATCCTCCAAGATTTGCAGTTAGGGTTGGTTTCCACTACATCCAAGATGAGATGGGAGAAAGAGGGAAGATACCCACTGGTAGCCAACTGAAGACAGATGGTGGGAATGATGCAACGAACATCACTGGTATCAACACGGAGGTGAGAAGAAAAGAAGGTACCAGCAAGGGATCTGTTTTCATCGAGGATTTCACTGAATGAGTAAGCAATTGTTGTTTTACCGGTTCCAGCCATCCCGTTGAGCCAGTATACCTTTGCGGCCGTATTACCACTTGCCCACACTCGCAGTGTATCAAGGATTGCCTTGCGAGTATTCTCAGTACATGCGTTCCGTGGAGCAGGAGATGCGTCATCATATGCTGCAAACTCAGCACGTGGCAAGAGTTTTTCAGTTAGTATACTCTATGGAGTTTTTAGCTGAGATTCTGCACTTCGAAGATTATATTCACTCACCAAGATTTTAGGCCTCGTCCGTTCATCAGCGTTGACTATGTTCTGGACCTGAAAGGAAGATAGATTAACGCATAGATTGAGATTTACGCTGCTCAAATGTCGCTTACTATTTTATTGGCCACAGTAATTGTCGGTTGTGGCATGTATACATTATGAGCACCTTGAAACAGAGATATTGGGTTATGGGTGTTCGGTGAAACATTCTAAATGAGCAATTTTAGCGACAACGGTCGTGAGTGTAACATGGATGCCGACCATGGGTGGAGTTTCTGGTCCTGGGTTACCAACGGAATGAAGTTGCCTGGGCAGAGCAGGTATTGACGGTGAAGCAGGTACAGAAATTGGAGGAGAGCCTCTGTATGCTTCCATACTCGCAACTTCTGTGGCATGTGCGTAATCGTCGCCGACTCCAAAAACTGTTCTGAGTGGCGAATGACTTGAAAGTATGAAGATATCAAATGAATGTCGGACAACAGGATTCAGCTGCTCACCTTGTTCCAGCATCTGTCGTTGCCGTTTGGTTATCAGGGCTTGAAACCACGTCCATCGACAACGGTGTAGGAGGGCCTGATAAATGAGATGACTTCCTTCTGAAAGCTGGAGTAAATTCGTTGATGCGATGTCTCTCAGATGGTCTTTCGCTCGACAGGATGATGGACGAGTGCTAGCGTGGCTGTACGACTTTGCTCTTCCCACGGACAAGGGCAAAGAGCATAACACCACTATTACCAAACGCCCCAATCCAACTGACATTGACATTGTGGTGCGTAATGGCCCTCAAGAACGTCCTCGGCACCCATTTCTGCTGGTCCCATTTTCGCTACTTCTTGTTTAACATCATTAATGTTCATGGGAAGCGAGGTTTTGAAGCCGGGGGTTGGGCAGGGGATGGAATTTTAGGTTGGGAATTTGTTTGAAGAGGCAGGGAAGGCAAGTGAAGACGGTCTGAGTGCAAGTGGTGAGAATAGACTTGAGCTCCCTTTCCTAGATCCAATCCATTCTCCCCATCTCCATCTCCTTCTGCGATCCTAGCCTCTTCTTTGCCATTCATTTGTGAATTCCTAACTGTACCTGGCCTTTCTCTTGTTCGGCTTTCATTTAAATACCTCCTTTCTCCAATCGCATCCACATTCATCTGGATCAAGCCCTGATCAACCTCCCAAATATCTTCCTCTTCCGCCGTTGTCCCATGCATACACGCCACTTCCTCGTCCATCCCATTCTCTCTACTTTCCAATGCGCACGCCGAGATGATCTGTCGAGCATCCGCAATCGCACCATTTCGTGGTCAACTTTTCTCGGAGAAACACGGCCGTTAAATTCACGAGCGACTACTTCAAGGCTCAACTTGGACAAGACCTACAAGATGCCCCGAATTGGGACGGAAGTGTACGTGGATATGGAAAATCAGAGACAAGGAAGTCTGTTGAGTTGAATTCAGGTCCTGGAGGGTCATCAACCTCGCTCGCGATCATGTAGGACAGAGCACCGCTATTCGTGGTGGGATCACCTGCAAGAGCCCTTCTCTAGGTCAACCCCAACCCAGAATACCTTGTCACAGGTGAACCGGACGCGGAGGGTGTGGCACCTGCTATCAACAGCAGGCCTTTACTACGAAATGGCATACTTATTTCAACGAGGCAGTTCAGACCACTATATCATAGCTCAGCGCGTCTAAATCACCTGCAGATATTCCTAAACACCCATATCATACAACTCTGCACATTCTATCACCGGCATCGCACAATCTATCACGCATTAGATTGGAATTGGAAGATACCAGGAGGATTTTGTACGAGAAGGAGCTTGCTAGGAGAAAGAGGGCAGATGAACTATTGAACCTTCAGAACAAGAGGTCGCTGTTGACCGATGACGATGAGCATGAGCATAACGTTCACAGAAAGCAAAATGTTCTGGTGCGTCCGGCGTCATTTAGTCGTCATACCTGAATACTCATGTTTTCACAGTCACTCACGGACTCTCTTACTGAAGCCGTTGCAGACGAGGTCTTACTATCATGAAATCAACAACCTGAACACGTACTTACACCGATGCCAGAAGAAACTTCAACAATGCTCGAACCCTCTCCAAAGTTTGACCTACCCCAAGATGAAATAATGCAAACACTTGACAATCCTGCGCATAATGATGACTCTGCTGGGGAGCCAGCATTGGTGTCACACAAATTACGTCAAGAACGACCTTCAATAGGTGATTGGATGAGTACATGGTGGACTCAAGGACGATCACGAGAACGACCAGTACACAACCACGACACAGATCCTCCGGCCGACGGATTGCCCAATGAATCGACACACAAACCTTACAGACGAAGAGCTGTCAAGAATGTCTTTATCGATACCGAACCCTGGTCCTCCCGTATCATCCTCCAAAAGACAACCCACTATCGCGACCGAGGTTTCTGAGATTATCAACGCCTCTGATACTGCCTCTATATCAAATCAGGACGCACTGACATCCCTTCTTCCATGTCGACTGCCGTGTCCATCGTTCCACCCTCATTTTTTCCTTCAGCTGCTGCCCCTCTCGTTACCATGTTTGACGGCTTCACTTCACCCCACACCACATATGCAGCTACCAGAGCATCGTCTATGAGTGAGGACCCGCACCCAATAATTATGCAAGGGGCTACGCTTGGAGCGATTGCAAACGCAACACGCGTCATGACGTCATATTTTAGTAGCGTCATGGCAGATCAAGGTCGTGACACAGGACCTCTCGTGGCAAAACTAGCGATGGAACTCATCAAGAACGCTCGCGACGAAGCAATCACATTCCGCAAGCGCCCCAAGGACCGTAAAGACACGAAAAACGATCGCTCATCCGATTTTACTGAGACTGAGTCGTGCCGCCACTTTGAGTCCGGGAACTGAATCAGCAGACGCTACTACAAGTCTCAATCGAGCTTTAGCAGGACAAGCTGAAAGTATGCCAAAGTCAAAGAAATTGGGAGCGGCATCTATTATGCAGAACAAGAAATCTCCTCCTTTCCTTCGCCTTTTGGATGCTTTATGGGTCAACAGCGGCAGAAGAAACCTTCGAAGATGGGTGACAAACATCCTGTTGGGCAAGGACATGACACAGCAGCTTCGTCAGTAGTACCCAATACCACGGCAACAAATACCACCACTCCCAACCGGAAATTCGCGTTGTTCCTTTGGAGTCTGTAATCCCCGCCAAAGCAAAACCCCCAACCCAGTATTTGTCGCGAACCTATACTCCTCTCACCTCTCGCGACTTTCGTTTCACTATACCCTTACCTCAATCTACATCCAAATACACGATCTATCATGATGATAAAAATCAACGACCATTGACGGACCGATATGGGTTCAATTATAATCTCTCTCAATACGATGTCCTCTTGCTTATTCGAGTGTGGAAACTCAGCCCCCAGCGTGCTTGACAGGCGTGGAAATTGCGGATCGGGAGGAAGGTAATAGTTGGCCTGATGATGAGGATGTGGATGGAGCACTTGTGAAGGATACGATTTCCATCGTCAAGGACAGTTGTACCTGTAATGGAGAACCGGAAGTACGGAGTATGAAGAGTCCTACGGTTCCTGCTGCTATTGGAGTTCCTGTTGATGCCAACAGCATTAAAATGGCGATTCTCATTCTGTCGGTATCAAGTCTCGGTCGTCCTCCAAGAGTCGGAAAAGATCTTCCACAATGACTTCTGCTGCTATCCCTCCTTCAATGGCTGCCTCTACTACTTCCATCCTCTCCGTCAACTCCGATACTGCGCGCCATGCTTGTGCCAATACTGTTCGGCTGCTCAACCAGTTAACAGAGGTCCACGATCAACAACAGGCATCGCAGCGGAAAGAATGGGACTCTTTCGTTAAACAGAGAAGTAAGGTTAAGTCATTGAAAGGAACCTCAGCGATTGGACTTCTTTCCTCTGTTGCAACTGGTACAGGCGTGGGTGGCGCTGCCGCTGCCATTCTTGGGTTTAGGCACTGCATGTGAGGGGGACGAACTGTCGCACAGTGAAGGCTTGATCGGATTTGCTCAGCTTGGACTTTCTTCAAATAGGGATGAGAGGCGGGAGTTTGATAGGTTGGTGAGGAACGGGATTCCTCTGGTTTATTGCTCGAAAGTTTGGATGGATTGTATTGGGGCGTTGGATATGAACGAACGGGGTCTGTTTCAGGATTTACTAGCTCAGACGGATAGACCTGAGAACCTGGTTGGTGAGATTGAGAAAGATGTTGGGAGAACAATGCCTTTGAATATCTTTTTTTGGAGGAGATGGTGCTGGAATGGATAAGTTGCGTAGAGTGCTGATCACATATAGTCGGTGAGCTGGAATGTTTTTTTTTGTCCGCTTTCTTATCAGGGTTTAACTCATCTCCCTCTTTGAAGTCGGACCACGGCAGTTGGTTATTGCCAAGGCATGAACCTCATCACGTCTACCCTCCTGCTCGTACATGCGGATGATGAAGATGCTAGCCAGCATCGTTGAAAGGACCCTTTCCGAATAGTTTTTTTCGCTTTGCCTTTTACCTTCACGAGCATGTCCATTCGTTCTCCTCGACTATGTGCAGGAGCACACGCCAAAACCACATGCTTATTTGACAAAACTTGATGTGGACCTAGCTGCTATCTGTTTTTCTTGGTTCCTCTCACTTTTACTGATTGTTTACCTGTTGAGGTCAGTCCTTACTTTTTTTCTTCGGTTCATTCTGACTTGGACATTTAATATTGTCTCCATATCAGACTTTATTCAGAGTCTGGGATGTTTTCCCCATGATGTTCTTTTCCGGATCGCCCTTGGCAGCTTGCGCAGTAACGAAGCTGAACTATTACGCTGTGAATCTGTCCCAGCTGTCTACGTTTCATTAGAGAACTTGCCCACCAGGATGTGGGAAGCTGATAAACTTCTTCAAGTATGCATCTCCCTGTCGTCACTTCAAACTTGCATAATTCGCTGATGTTTTTCTCATAACATTTTTAGCTGGAAGCAGACCTTCGAAGCTCCCTCGTTCATTCACAGATTGTTGGTAAACTCGCTCAGTCAGCTCATTTCTTAGAAGCATTCAAACTGTTTCTCCTTTTTTTTTTTGTCTCTTTTTTTTTTTTGCGTGAGAGTCACCATCCTCTAATGCATAGAAACAAAGCACTTTTTTTTCCGTACGAACCATATAGCTTACTTACCATACTCATACTCCTGGACTGAGTTACATTAATTCTAGGTGAGAGAGGGTGTCCTTTTTACCCTTGAAATAGATTTGCCTTGTTCACATTGCTGGTTATAAAATAACATTCCAAAATGGCCCCACCAGATGTATCAACTAGTTATTATTATCAATTATATCAATCTAAAACATAAAATTGATGCACTAAGTGACCTTTGAAGTGCATATAATGAACTGGAAAGGGATTCAAACATACTACTTGAGCCATTTCAAAAATTCTTTGTATAGACATGCCTGGTGCTGTGGTGCATACAAAACCCAGAGTCAACTGCAACTGATGATGTTGGGTTGTCAGCTCACAGGACCATTCACTATGGACCCCACTTCAGGTGAATAACCCCAACATATCTGGGTAACTTCCCCATTCACCTGGTATTCTGATGAATACCTGGTGAAACCTTGTCAGGTGAATTTTCCAAGGCTACACCTGTTGAATTCATTTCACCTGTTTGAAAATAAAAAGAAGAAAATGATTATATTCAACTGTTAATCTGATCAATTGTGCATTCAAATATTCAACTATTTTCAATATTCAATCTGTAGATCTTTTTTAAATAATTACTCAAGCCCAAGTGAGGATTTCAAACACCATCCATTACTGCACCAAATCAACTTATTTAACAAGAACTAATTATATTTAATACTCCACAAATATATAAAAAAACCACCTCATGTTTGCAAGTGAAGGGGGTGGTCATGAATCATGATCAGATGTAAAGTAAATATATATATAAAATACTTAGGCCTTGAGACGTGTATGCATCTTGAGTCCCATAATCTGGTGAATCGGGAACTCAATCATCTTGTGCATACATCATGTCCTGCCACTCTCCTGTGCAATCAATAATGGCTGTATACCCCCCATTTTTTACCCTCGCCACCAAGCACTTGAGTTGATCCAAATCTACCACCTCCGCTGCTCCCATCTTCAAATAAATTGGCATTCCTAGTGAGTTTCTCTTGTCAACATGACATGTATGGATACAAGCAAGCAAGTGGGTTGTCTCGGCATGCAAGGAGTCGTCCTTGACATCCAGTCCCAGTGCAGGAGGCAACTTGACCATGAGGACATGTTTGAGCTTGCCACAGAAGGACTTCTTGTTATGATTTTATCTTTAACATGTACAATTTTACTTTTTCTCTTGATTACTTCTTGATCAACATGCCATGAACACATGTTCTTTTATTTTCACTCTCTTCCATGCATTATGCGCATGTTACATGCTAGCGACGCATGTCTTTCATTTATGATGCTGTGCATCATGTTTTCACTTCTTTATCAAACACATGTAGAACATGCCTTGACCATGAATTACATGCATGTTTTACCCTATATATACCATAGTTAGATACTATGTAACTTTAGCTAGTCTTTGTTAGAATACGAAGACATTCTTGATACGTGAAGAACATTGGCTCAACTTAAAGACAATACTTTGGTTATACCAAAGCATTCTTATAGTCTGATTAAACGAACGAACATTGAAATTAGTCCAACGACTGTTACTGATCATGTCTGTAAAGACTGAATCAGTCGAAGTCGTAACAAAAGACTAGCTTATCGATATTTTGCTTTGTTTCTATACAAGCAAAGAAAACTCGAAACTACCGAACAAAACAAACATCATTAGAAGGTCTTTGACCCGGTGACACCCTTTTGAAACAGACAAAATGAATTCCGAATGAAATAGCCAAGCAAGTTCTGATAGAACAAGCTCACCATCAATAAAAGAACCAGAAGATTTAGCTCGAAGCTCTATCTTCTCACCAGGATTTGGCCCGATCAATAGCTTCTTCCCTCCACCACTGAATCTTGAAGCGATCATCCCATTCACCACTCCTTTCCACTCCCCTCCCATCTCTCCCTTAAACCTCGGAGAAAACCCGTTACCAGAACCGACACCACCATCATCACCAGGATCATCAAACAACATGAATCTCGGAACAGAATCAAATGAATCATCTTCTGGAAAGAAGAAGATGAACATGCCTAAAGAATTCTCTGGCAACCAAGATGACTTCAAAAGATGGATGATGAGTTGTTGAATGTATATTGCAGGAAACCACAAAGTTTACCCAAATGATTTCGATAAAATCAACGTTGTCTTATCCTTCATGAATAGTGGAGAAGTGTTACGACACTCTTTTTACTTTTACTTTTACTTTGAACATTTGAACTTTACTTGATCTTATCTTATAGATATGAAGATCTCTTGATCTCTTGATCATATCTCTTGATCTTATCTCTTGATCTTATCTTGGCGATCTTATCTCTTGATCTCTTGATCATATTTCTTGATCATATTTCTTGATCATATCTCTTGATCATATCTCTTGATCTTATCATCTGATGATGATCCAAGATATGTTTCTTCATATGAACTTTACATTATTACTTACATGCATTCGACATGCCTTTGACTCATGTCTTTCATTGATGATCGACATGCATTCTACACATGTTGCTGCGCAACATGCTTTTACCTTACACTTGACATGCTTTGGACACATGCTTTACATGTGTTTACCTTGAGGACAACACATGGACATTAGTATATAACTGTAG
>Ga0193742_1001451_pt1 | contig 14275 bp, 11 predicted proteins | sample L2c1metaG_FD_165511 | JGI IMG/M metagenome (GOLD analysis project Ga0193742, IMG submission 165511) | Soil microbial communities from a riparian zone of the East river system, Colorado, United States - L2c1 | ecosystem: Environmental > Terrestrial > Soil > Riparian zone | place: USA: East River... | reverse complement strand
ACCGTTCCTGTGCGGTTCGAGACGGCCGCTACCCGATCGCGCAGAAACGTCTGCTTTACCGTTACATAAACATATTGAGCCGAAGGCCTGGGACGAAGCCGCGAACATCCGATCAACGCAAGTGCAAGACATCCGCTCAGGAAGAAGCCCTGAACAGGTGCGAGTGAACCTCGCTGTAACCGCGTACCGATCTGTCTGGATGAGGGAAAGATAGCTTCGAACTCCGCTGTCTTCATATTAGCGGCACCCGTGCGGCATCGACCGGACACAACGGCAAATTCCGCAGGAGGTTACCCGCGCGAACAACCCGCTTCAGCACCTCATCGCGATTGTTTTGTTAAGGCATGGCTTTCGCCGCTAAGGAACGATTGCCGATACAACTTTAGTGCGTCAACGCAATCGCAGTCACGCCTGCGGGATCGGTGTCTGTCGCCGTGCTCTTCGCCAGATCCAGCTTTCCCGCAGTCGTCGTGTCAAAGCTGTACATCGAAAGATCCGGATTGCCACCCTGCGCGCCCGCCAACAGATACGTTCCACTCCTCTCTGCTCCCAGCGAGTTGACCTGCGTTCCACTGCCAAAAGGAGAGCCCGCAATCGCCGTGAGCGCCGAGTTCGTGCCGATCGTGTAGCCCGAGATCGTTCCATCCTGCCGGTTCGCGACATAAAGATATTTGCCGGTCGTATCCAGGCTCACTGCAAACGGCTGATTGCCCGCGACGAACGGCGAGCCGGCGATCTGGTTCAAGGTGCCTCCCGAGCCGACGGTATAGACCGCGATGCCTCCATTGGTTCCGCTGCGAGCGATATAGAGATACGTTCCTGCGCTGTTGACTGCGACTGCGATTCCATTGTCGCTCGTGCTCGCAGAGCTCAACGTAAGTTGCTGGCTGAAGACTACGGTTCCACTCGCCGTGTCCAAGGTGAACACAGCGTCTCCGCCAGTCCCCAGCGACGCGAAGATGAGGTTGCCGGCGGGCGAGACCTTCACCATCTGGGGAGTCGGAAGCGTACCGGTCGATGAAGGATAGGCGGTCGGAGTCATGGTGGCGAGCCCGCCTGACGATGGATCGATCTGAAACTGATCCAGATTATTGGCAAGTAGATCGAGCCCGAAGAGCCATTGGCCGTCTGGTGAGATATCGAGCGTCGTCACACTGATCGCCACTCCGAGGTTCACCGCGCTCAACGAGCCATCCGAGTTGATCGCATAAACATTCACCGAGCCAGCGCCCGCGACATAAAGAAACGAATTGTTAGGAGAGACGACCGCGGCAAGCGGCTGAAATCCGAGAGATAGCGGCGAGTTCGGAACCGCGGTCAACGTCCCGTTGGCGATCGTAAAACCCGCGATCGATCCCGTAGTTCCATTGGCGACATAAACACGGCCTGTTCCGCCGGTTCCGCCACCGCCACCGCCACCGCCACCGCCGCTATTGTCGGGGGGGACGAAGAAGCCGCCGCATCCCGTCATACTCAGCATGGCGATCGCAGCCACTACGATCACTGCCAACGTTGCCTGGAACCAGCGCCCCTGACCCATCCTCAAACCCTCTTGCTCTTTGCGAGGTGCTGCTGCTCTTTCAACGATACCTTCTTCTATAATCGCCGGCATGCCATCCGACAAACGCCTGTATCTCTGCAGCTCTGCTCTCCTATGCTCTCTCTTGATTGCTGGGCAGAGATCTGCCCACTCCTTCGACTCTCCTAAGACAAAAACGGCACCTAAAGTTTCGTCGTTGGAGCACGAGGTCCGCGCCGACATGGACTTCCTTGCCGACGACGAGCTGCACGGACGAGGCTCCGGAACCCGTGACGAGCATATTGCCGCGCTCTTCGCCGCTTCGCAGTTCCAGTCTCTCGGGCTCGAGCCGGGAGGAGATCGCGGAAGCTACCTTCAAAGATCTCGGCTTCCCAACCCGTTGCCGGCGCGTCTTCAAAAGAACCTCTCTAAGTTTGAGAACGTTCCGCGTACCGAAACCTGGAACGCCGTCGGCATCCTGCGCGGCTCTTCCTCTCCTGAAGAAGTCGTCCTTCTCACGGCGCATCTCGATCATCTCGGAGTCGCGGCCTCGGCCAAAGGAGACACCATCTACAACGGCGCCGATGACGACGCCTCGGGAACCACCGCCGTTCTCACGCTTGCGCACCTGCTGGCTTCCGGAGCCCGTCCCCAGCGCACCATCGTCTTCGCCCTCTTCGGCTCAGAGGAGATCGGCGGCTTCGGCAATCACGCCTTCCTCGTCCATCCCCCGGTTCCGCTCTCGGAGATTATTGCCAACCTCGAGTTCGAAATGATCGGACGGCCCGACAAAGCCGTGCCCGCGGGAACGCTCTGGCTCACCGGCTTCGATCGGTCCAATCTCGGGCCCGAGCTCGCCCGTCACGGAGCTCATCTGGTCAACGATCCGCATCCGAAGGAGCTCTTCTTTCAGCGCTCCGACAACTACGCGCTCGCACGCCAGGGCATCATCGCCCACACCGTCTCGAGCTTCGGACTTCATCACGACTACCATCAACCCTCCGATGAGATCGGCACCATCGACTTCAACCACATGACCAACGCCATCGCCTCCATGGCCGGTCCCATCCGCTGGCTTGCCGATTCCAGCTTCAAACCGCGATGGAATCCGGGCGGCAATCCGCAGCTCACGCCTGACAAAAAGCCCTGACCCCCCAAACCATTGATTCTCTGTTGTTTCCTGAATCGATGGGTACGCAGGCGGATAGGCGCTGCTATCCTTAGCAGCGGAATCAAAACAGGAGAAAAACCAGCTACATGATCGATCTCAAGGGTAAAGTCGCCGTCGTCTTTGGACTCGCCAACAAGCGCAGCATCGCCTGGGCCATTGCTCAGAGACTCTCCGACGCCGGCGCCACCCTCGCCATCTGCTATCAGAACGAACGCCTGCAGCGGGACGCTGACGAACTCGCCGCCGAACTGCCCTCCGCGAAGACCTTCAAGTGCGATGTCTCCATCGATGCGGACATCGACGCCGTCTTCAGCCAGCTCGCCTCCGCCTATGGCAAGCTCGACATCCTCGTCCATTCCATCGGCTTCGCCCCCAACATCAAAAATACCGTTCTCGAAACCGCTCGCGAGGACTTCCGCATCGCGCACGACGTCAGCGCCTACTCCCTCATCGCACTGGCTCGAGGAGCCGCTCCGCTGATGACCGAGGGCGGCTCGATCCTCACGCTCACCTACTATGGCTCCGAGAAGGTCTTCCCCAACTACAACATCATGGGAGTCGCAAAGGCCGCGCTCGAGGCTGCCGTCCGCTATCTGGCCGCCGACCTGGGCAGCAGGAAGATCCGCGTCAACGCCATCTCCGCTGGCCCTATTAAAACTCTCGCCGCTCGCGGCATCAGCGACTTCTCGAAGATTCTCAACGCGGTCGAAGAGCGCGGACCACTCCATCGCAATGTCGAAACCGTCGAGGTCGGCAACACGGCGCTCTTCCTCACCAGCGATCTCTCGACTGGAATCACCGGCGAGATCACCTTCGTCGACTGCGGTTACAACATCACCGGACTTTAATCGAAATCTTTTTTCGAGGAACCTGCACTCCATGGCCCGCCCGCCGAGGACACGATGAGCTTCTAACAGCCTCCCTCTTTGTGAAGGATGATCGAAGCAGTCCTTCCACAGCTTCGACTAACCCGCTTTTTCCGTCAGCTCGGCCCAGCGCGCGTAGAGCGTATCGCTCTCAGCCTGGGCCGATTCCAACTCAGCCAGCGCCTCCGTCAACTTCGCGGCATCGACGGCGACCTCAGGATCTTCCACTCGGCCCCTGGCCACATCGAGACGCGCATCGGATGCCTCAACGCGCTCTTCAATACCGGCAAATTCACGCGCCTCCAGGTAGGAGAGCTTCTTCTTCGCAGACGCAACGGAAGCAAGGACGGATTCAACAGGCTTCTCGGGCTGTGCTTCCCGCTCCGGCTTTTGGTCGGCCTGCTGACTGAGAAACCACTGCTCCCATTGCGGGTAGTCGGCAAAGATCGCTGTGCTCCCCTGGCCATCCAGTCCAAGCACCGTGGTCGATACGCGATCGAGCATGTAGCGGTCATGCGTTACCAGCACCAGTGCTCCCGCGTACTCGAGCAGGCTCTCTTCCAGCACTTCAAGCGTAGCGATATCGAGATCATTCGTCGGCTCGTCCAGCAGAAGCAGATCCGCCGGCTCGAGCATGAGCCGCGCGATCAGCACACGCGCTCGCTCTCCTCCACTCAACCGCTCCACCGGCTGATTGAGCTGCTCGCCCGTAAACAGAAACTTCTGCGCGTAGCTGGCGACGTGGACCACGCGGCCCCCATAGACAACCGAATCGGAGTCCGGCGCAAGAGCGCGGCGCAGCGTCACTTTCTCCGGAAGCTCGCGCATCTGGCTGAAGTAGACGGTCCGCAGCGAAGGCGCCTTTTTGACCTCACCCGATCCCGGCGCAAGCTCTCCCGTCAGCAGGCGAAGGATCGTCGTCTTCCCGCTTCCGTTCGGCCCAACCAGGCCCACTCGCATTCCATTCGCGATCAGGAAGTTGAGCTGCTCAACTATCGTTCTTCCCCCCAGCTCGGCAGAGACATCCGTAAGCTCCACCAGTCGTTTCGTCTGGCGATCCGTCGACTCAAAGCCGATGGTCGCGGTCGAGCTCTGCGCTCGCGACGAGACGTCCTTGAGCTGCCCGATCAACTGGTTCGCACTGTCAATGCGTGCCTTCGCCTTGGTCGCGCGTGCCTTGGGCCCCCGGCGAAGCCACTCCACCTCGGTGCGGACGCGGTTGCGCAGCGACTCCTCGAGGCGGGACTGCGACTCAAGATAGGCCTGCCTCGCTTCAATAAACTTCGAGTAACTTCCCTGCACTCGAAACAGGCCATCCGCATAGACCCGGTTCAGCTCAACAATCTCCGTCGATACGTTCTCAAGAAAGTAGCGGTCGTGGGTGATGATGACGGACGCAAAGCTGCCTTCATTCAAAAGATCTTCCAGCCATGCGATCCCTGCAAGATCAAGATGATTGGTCGGCTCATCGAGCAGCAGAACATCCGGCGCGGAGACCACGGCTTCAGCGATCGCAAGCCGTTTGCGCCAGCCTCCGCTGAGCGTCGCCGCCTCAACCGCAAGATCGGAGAGGCCGATCCGTCCACTGGTCTCCCGCAGCCTTCCCTCGCGCTCCCCTTCGGCAACATGGCCCAGCGCGAGTGCGATCTCCAGAATCTCGCGAACCGTCTTTCCCGCAGCGAAGGTCGATTCCTGGCGCACATAGCCGATGCGCGCGCGTCTACGAACGGCAACATCGCCGCCATCGGCATCTTCTTCTCCGGCGAGAATCTTCAGCAGGGTACTCTTCCCCGCTCCGTTCGGGCCGATCAGGCCGATGCGGTCTCCGTCGGAGACTGTGAAAGCAATATCGCGAAACAGGGGCGTCGCGCCAAAGCTCTTTGAAAGGCCCTGCGCATTGAGAATCGGTGGCATCCTTCAAGTTTAACCCGGCCGGCACTCAAGCAACGCACTTGCTCGGAATCAGCGCTCAGTCGAGATCAAAGTCGCGTAGAGGTCGATCGGTGGACGGAGTTTCCTTCGCCTTCTTCACCGCCTCGGCAAACTTCTTCGCCAACACGTCTTCCTTGTTTTTCTGCGCCTCGACCGACTGCTGAAAGATGGAATCGCGGCGGGCATCGGCCTCGCGCAGAGCCTTGGCCGCCTCGCCAAAATCCTCGAACATCTTCTTCTTCGGCGCGGATTGATGAGAGATGATCGCGCGGCTGACCGGATCGATCTTCAACATCGCTCCGCAATCCGGACACATCAGTTCAAATGGCTGGTCGCTCAGGCCCATGACACGCTCCTCGTGCGCCATTCTAACGGTGTGGAGGGAGGAATCAAAAATGGAGGGTGACGACCATCGCCCGTTCAGGACCAGAAAACGTAAAGCATCCCCTTTGGATGCATCCATGCGCTAACATCTTCTAGCGACTGAAAGTTCAGAGTTTAAGGCACTCGCCCATCCAAATGACTCTTTCTAAAACCGTTCTTTTGCTGTAATGCCTCATGCCCATCTCGACTGCCTGCGCCCAGCAGAACGAACAGACACTCAAGGACTGGAAGCTTCAGGATGCGGCCAAAATCGCGGCGCCGCCGTCGGAGATCGCAAACGCCTCCTACAAGGCCGATGGCTGGTACACCGCCACTGTACCGGGAACTGTGCTGACGACCCTCGTCAACAACAAGGTTTATCCGGAGCCGCTCTACGGCGAAAACATGCGCAGCATCCCCGAGAGCCTGAACAAGACCCGCTACTGGTATCGCACTTCCTTCAACATTCCCTCCGCCTACAAGGGCAGGCACACCTGGCTGCACTTCGCCGGAATCAACTACTCCGCCGAGATCTGGGTCAATGGACAGAAGGCCGGCGAGTTGCGTGGCGCCTTCCTCCGCGGTGACTTCGACATCACCGCCTTCGTCCGTCCCGGCAAGCAAGCTACCCTCGCGGTCCTCGTCTCGCCACAGCCGCATCCCGGCGTGCCTCACGAACACACCGCAGCGCTGGGAGTAGGCAGAAATGGCGGCGAGACCGCGCTCGATGGCCCGACCTTCCTCTCCACCATCGGCTGGGACTGGATCCCCGCCATACGCGATCGCGATACCGGAATATGGCTTCCAGTCACCTTATCTTCCACAGGGCCTGTGATCCTCAAGGACTCCTTTGTCACCAGTGATCTCGCCCGCACCAACGATGCTGCAGATCTCACCCTCTCCACCACGCTGGACGAACCTCTCTCCAAAACCTGTTCAGGGAACACTCGTCGGAACCATTTCAGGACAGGGCGAGCCGATCACCTTCCGTAAAGACATCACGATTGAAGCCAACGCAAGCCAGCCCGTCTCACTCGATAAACAAGCGATCCCCGCGTTGCACATCGCAAATCCGAAACTCTGGTGGCCGAACGGCTATGGCCCGCAGAACCTCTACACCCTGAAGCTCGAGTTGGAGACTGGAAAAAAGACCTCCATCTCCGAGTCCACCAACTTCGGCATTCGCAGAATCGAATATCAGGTGGCTGACTCCGAAAACCTCACTCTCTCCGTCAACGGAGTCCGCGTCATGGCGCGCGGAGGCAACTGGGGCCTCGACGAGGCTATGAAGCGCATCCCGCGCGAACGTCTCGACGCACAGTTCCACATGCACGCCCTGGCCAACCTCAACATCATCCGCAACTGGGTCGGCCAGAGCACCAGCCCCGACTTCTACGACCTCGCCGATAAGTACGGCATCCTGCTCTGGGACGAGTTCTTCCAGCCAAACCCCAGCGATGGGCCCAACGTCACCGATATCCCTACCTATCTCGCCAACGTCTCCGACAAGGTTCGCCGCTACCGCAATCATCCATCCATCGCCGTCTGGTGTGCCCGCAACGAGGGCTATCCTCCGAAGGCGCTCGACGACACGCTGAAGTCGATGATGGCCAAACTCGATCCCTCGCGCCTCTACCAGTCCAACTCCGCCGATGGCCGCGGCGTCTCCTCGTATGGACCCTACTTCTGGCGCTCGCCGCGCTATTTCTACGCCTTCAATGAGAGCTTCAAGACAGAGGTCGGCTCCGTCTCCGTCCCCACGCTCGAGTCCATTCAGGGCATGATGCCGAAGAAAGACTGGGAGACTATCAACGATGACTGGGCGCAGCACGACATGGCCAGGGGCGCCCAGCGCGGCGACGAGTATCCCTTCACTCTCGCTCAACGCTACGGTCCCATTCGCAACCTTGCCGACTTCGCCCGCAAAGGCCAGCTCGCAAACTACGAGGCCTTTCGCGGAATGTACGAGGGACGCAACGCAGAGATGTTCAAGTCCACTACCGGCATTCTTACGTGGATGAGTCACCCCGCTCAGCACAGCTTCGTCTGGCAGCTCTATCACTACGACCTCGAACCCAACTCCTCCCTCTACGGAGCGAAAAAAGCCGCCGAGAAGATTCACATCCAGCTCAACGAATCCAACGGCTCCATTCAGGTCGTCAACAACACGCCCGATGCTCTGAACAATCTCACCGTGCATGCCACGCTCTACGAGCTCAACGGCAAGGTCGGTTCGCAGAAGACCTACCCGGTCGCGGAGGTCCCGGGCAGTACGACCGTAAAGGCCGCGCAGATTGATGTGCCGGCGAACATCTCACCCGTCTATTTCGTCAAGCTCGATCTCAACGGCAACGACGGCCGCCTTCTCTCCACCAACTTCTACTGGCAGAATGTAGCGCAGGACGACTTCGCCGGCCTGGCGAAACTTCCCTCCACCATTCTTGAAATCACCGGGGTTTCGCAAGCTGAAGGAGACAACACGCTGCTTACCGTCACGCTCAACAATCCCACCCAGAACATCGCGTTGATGACGCATCTGCAACTGCATAAGAAGAGCTCCGGAAACCGCGTCCTGCCTGTCTTTTACTCCGACAACTACCTCTCGCTCGCGCCCGGCGAGTCGCGAACTATCACCATCCAGGCCGCGACAAAGGACCTCGCAGGAGACTCGCCTCTTCTTCTTGTCGATGGATTCAACGTGCAGGTCAAGCCAACCGAGACCGGCGTCGCAGTCGCTCCCAATCAAAATGCGGACCCAACCCACTGGCCCGCATCGAACATTGTCCCCCAAAGAGCGGAGTGACCCTCGCTCTATAAACGAACCACCACATGGCCCGGACACTGGTTGTTCGCAACCTCGACCAGTCGGTCGATGAGGCCCTCGCCATAGCGCGCAAGAAACCAGACTCCAGCCAGCAGACGCTCCTGCGGATGATCATCGGGAAAGATGTTCAACGTAATCGCGGCTGCATGCTTGCTCAGCGAAGCCTCTTTCTGTAGCTCGTAGGTCGCGGCCATCCGGCGCAGGCGATCCATCTGGTATCGCATCTTCGATCCCGAGGTCTCCGCCGTCGTCCCAAGGGACCCGTCGATCCCGCGCAGATACTCGGTCAACGCGTCCAGCTCCGTCTCAAGCGCATTCCCCACTGCCGCCAGCTTTCGCTTGAGCGGGATCGGCATCGCCCGCGCACCCAGGCGCTGCGCTAGCTCCGCCGCAGTCGTCATGGCGTCAGGAAGCTGAACCTCGTCCTTCTCCATCACCGTCGCAATCGCCGGCTCGATCAGCGTTGCGCTCAGGCGCGGCAAAACCGGCGTGATCCTTCTGAGAATCTCGCGGTAAAGCACCGCGCTCTGGGCGAAGTAAGCGATCTCGGCTGGCCCACCGACATAAGCTGCCGTCGGCAACACCGTGTCCTGAAACACCGGCCGCAGAAGAGCGTTCGGACTCAGCCGCTCAGGGCTTCCGTCGAGAATCTCAAGCAGCGCAGCCGTGGAATAGACCTGCGAGCCCGCGCGCCACTGGCTCTCCGTGCTGCCCGGGTCGCTTGTACGACGTAGCGCAACGCGCTCCCCCGTCTCCTCGTCGAGAAGGAACAGCAGCGATGAGGACTCCGAGACCATGACCTGGGCATGATAGCCGTGCCGGGTCAGCTCTTCGGTTCGTTCCAGCAGATGCTGATTAAGCTCATCGGCATGTTCGATCGCATAACGAAGCGTCGGCGTGCCCATCGCATGAAACTCGCGGCTGGCCGCATCGACAACAATCAATCCCTGTTCTGCGAAGATACGCGCGATCAAACGCCCGCAGGCGGTCGCGAGGGTAGCTCCCTCGGCAAGATACGATTCACGAATCCAATCCGCCACCGGAGCGTACTCCAGCAGCTCCGTCGCCCGCTCAATCGCCTGTTCCAGCATGGGTGCCGTCTCGGGATTCAACTCGACGCCGCCCACCGGAACTGGATGCGGAACACGAAGTCCTGCCTTCAAAGTTTCAACTTGAGTCTTCGTCAGTAGCGCCGCCTGATCCACCTCGGCGAGATCATGATCTTCAGTCGCCATCCAGAAGACCGGGACATGCTCGACCCCGGTGATTCGAGTCGCCTCACGCGCTCGAGAGACCGCCGTCGCCGCTTTCAGCAGCGTGAGCAAGGGGCCCCCAAATAAAACCACCTGCTGCCCGGTGACCACCGCTCTCGCGCCTGCACGCAACTTTTCAATATTCGCAAGAGTCTCAGGTCCGGCCCCGAAGATCCGGTTCTGCCGCAAAAGCTCCTCGGCGAGACGGTTGGGATTCTCCGCCTGTGCCGCCCTCCGCATCCAGCCGCCGGCGAAAGGACCACCAGAGTCGCCTGAGCCATACCAGGGACGAACCGGGGAGTCGGCATTGTCGCCCATAACCAGATAATCGCGATAAAGCTGCGAGATGTGGGGCAACACTGTAATCGGGTAACACTCAACGCTCATTGCCGGCCTTCGTCCTCGAGTCTTATTTCCTAACCGCAGGCTTTCTTAACCGCAGACTCGATCCGAATCCGCGAACAGAGCCTTGTCAGAATACATTTGCTTGATATCTTTTATCTGATGCAACCCGGTGGTCTCTTTTTTGTTGCAATCCGTTGGATGCGGCTCTGATCGTCTTCGATGCAGGATGATACCGTAGCGATATGGCTGCTACGACAAAGAATGCGAAGAAAGTGAAGAACTCCCGTGCCGCATCTCCCCGGCCAGCAAAGAAGACTACATTCCCAAAGACGAAACCGGCAGCGAAAAAGTCACCTCCCTCGCGTACAGGAGCCAGGACGAAGGTTCTGTCCTCGAAGATTGTCTTCAAGGGCAAGGTCTTCTCCGTCCACCGCGACGAGGTGATCGAGCCCAGCGGCGTCGAAAATATCCGCGAGGTTATCCGGCACAACGGGTCCGTCGTCATCCTCGCCGTCGATGAGTCCAGAAACGCTGACGATCCCGATGTCATCCTCGAGCGCCAGTACCGCCACGCCGCCGGGCAGTTTCTGCTCGAGCTCCCCGCTGGTCGGGTTGAGCCCGGCGAAGCCACCCTGGCCGCCGCCAAACGCGAGATGATCGAGGAGACCGGCTACCGGGCCAAACGCTGGACCCTGCTGGCGAAGTACTTCGCCAGTCCCGGCTTCCTCGGCGAATGGATGCAGATCTATCTCGCCCGCGACATCCGCGACGGCAAGGCGCAGCCCGAGGCCGACGAACAGATCGAGGTCACCCGAATGCCCCTGTCCGAAGCGCTAGCGCTGGTGTCCGCCAACAAGATCCACGACGGCAAGACCCTCATCGGACTCATGCTCTTCGATCGTCTCCTCCGGGAGAAGCGCCTCTAAAGAACTGAACGAATCGAAAACTGAACGCACCCATGTGTCCCCCGCATCCCGCTGTGGCTTTTAAATCGCATCAGATCTCCGCTGGCCGTGAAGCTAACCACCGTGATCCCCTGAAGCGCATCGCGTCACGAACATTCAGGATTAACACATTCTAAGCACAGCACTTCTCCTCGCGCGTAAGAGGGCTTACTTCTGCAGCAGCGGTAGTTAGGAGCTGTCTCGGGATTTTGCAGAAAACCCGGACTTCGCGTTTTGCGTCACAGTTGGTTGAGCTCGCGTGTCTGTATTTCCCGGAGCGTCGACTCGAATTGTTACGACAGCAAGGAGAAGGGTCTTGGCACAGTACAAAGGCACCGTTAAATGGTTTAACAACGCGAAGGGGTACGGCTTCCTTGGCCGCGACGGCGGAGCTGATGTCTTCGTTCACTACACTTCGATTCAGCGCGAAGGTTACAAGAGTCTCAAGGAAGGTGACGAGGTCGAGTTCGACATTATCCAGGGCACAAAAGGTCCGCAGGCGGACCAGGTCTTCCGTGTCAAGGAACTCGTTAGCTAGCAGCGGAGCCTCTCACAATATATTTTCGACACTCAAGCCTGGGCTAGTCCTTTGCCGGCAGGTCGATGCCTCCGCCGCACTCCGACACGCTTGATGTGGCGATGCTGCATACTGACTCAGGGGTCCGGCGGGCAAAAGGTCGATCCCGGGTCAAACTTTCATGGACAATATCTCGATTGCACGCGTGCTGGAGGAGACGGCTGCTCTCCTGGAGATCGACGCAGCCGATCCCTTCCGCATCCGCTCCTATCGTCGCGCCGCCGAGGCCGTCGAGCAGCAGACCCTCCAACTCTCCACCCTCGCCGCAGATCCCAAACAGCTGCTCGCCATCGCCGGAATCGGCAAAGGCATGGCCGCGAACATCGTCGCTATCCTTGAGACCGGCTCGACGCCCCTGCGCGACGAACTCCTCAAAAAATATCGCCCCTCCATGCTGGAGTTGCTCCGTCTGCCTGGAATGGGCCCCAAGACCGTGGCCCTAATCTGGTCTTCGCTCGAGGTCTGCGACATCGACGCCCTCGAAGAGGCCGCCAAGGCCGGCCATCTCAACAAACTTCCTCGCATGGGAGAGAAATTCACCACCAAGCTCCTCAAAGGCATAGAGGACTACCGCAAGAACACCAGCCGCTTCCGCATCGACCAGGCCCGCGAGCACGCTGAACGAATCTCCGAGCTCATCCGCGAGTTCCCCGGCATCGACGAGATCACCCCTGCCGGCTCCCTTCGCCGCGGACGCGAGAGCGTGGGCGACCTCGACCTGCTCGTCACCGGCCCCGCCTGCGAGGCCGATGTCGTCGCTGCGGCGGTCGAGCACGTCGCCTCCCTCCCCCTCATCGACAAGCTCATCGCCCGCGGACAGAATAAGGTCAGCTTCACCCTCCGAAATAACCTGCAGGTCGACGTCCGCCTGCTTCCCCGAGCGAGCTACGGCGCCGCGCTCCAGTACTTCACCGGATCGAAGATGCACAACGTCGCCCTGCGCCAGCGCGCCATCAAGCGCGGCATGACCCTCAACGAGTACGCCCTCGTCCGCGTCGAAGACAACTCCATCGTCGCCGCGGCTACCGAGGAGCTGATCTATCGCGCCCTCGACCTCGATTACATTCCGCCCGAGCTTCGCGAGAACTCCGGAGAGCTCGAGGCAGCCGCCACCCATGTCCTTCCCGAGCTCATCACCCTCACCGACATCCACGGCGACCTGCACATGCACACCGTCGAGACCGACGGCGGCAACACCATCCGCGAGATGGCTGAGGCCGCTCTCGCCCGCGGTCTCAAATACATCGCCATCACCGATCACTCGAAGAATCTCGCGATGACCAATGGCATGGATGACCGCCGCGCGCAGGCTCACGTCAAACGCATCCGCGAGGTAGACGCTGCGATGCAGGGCAGCATCCGTGTCCTCGCCGGCATCGAGGTCGACATCCTCGCCGAAGGCGAGCTCGATCTCTCCGACGAGACCTTCGCCCAGATGGACATCGTCGTCGCCAGTGTCCACAGCCGCTTCGACCAGCCCGCGGAGCAGATGACCGAACGCATCCTGCGCGCTATCGAAAATCCCTACGTCCGCATCCTCGGTCACCCCACCGGCCGAAAGGTTCTCAAGCGCGACCCCTACGCTCTGCAGATCGAGGCCATCCTCAAACGCGCCTCCGAGCTGGGCGTAGCCGTCGAGCACAACGCCAGCCCCGCCCGCGCCGACCTCAACGACCTCCACCTCCGCCTCGCCAAACAGCACGGCTGCAGGATCGTCGTAAATACCGACGCGCACTCCACGACCGAGCTCGACCAGATCCGCTACGGAATCACCCAGCTCCGCCGCGCCTGGCTCACCGCCGCCGACGTTCTCAACACCCAGCCCACGGCAGAGGCTCTGCTGGCCCAGATGCGCCGACACCCCTGAAGCCACGGCCTTCTTCCCTACCCGTCATTCTGAGCGAAGCGAAGAATCCCCGTATTTCGCCTGTCCCGCCATCAACCTATCCCGCCCTCAACGTCTTCCACCCCCGCAACACCTCTCCAAGTGCGCTAATCGTCCTCTCAAACCGTCCGCTGTTCAAAAAGCGTTATCCTTAGATCGTGGCGCAATCCGCGACAACTCCGGCGACGATCTCCGCTCGAAAGATAGCGGCTGAACCCGGCCTGCTCGCCGATTACGCGACCCTGTTCAAAATTCGCGTCACCGTCATGGTGATCATCACCGCCGGCGCAGGCTTTTATCTCGGCTCACTGGCCAGCGGAATCAGCCCCTTTCACGCCGGCCTCATCCAGGCCCTTGCCGGAATCGCCATCGTCACCTGCGGCTCCAGCGCTCTCAATCAAGCTCTCGAGCGCCGCACCGACGCCCTCATGCGCCGCACCTCCAACCGGCCCATGGCCGCCGGCAGAATCTCCCTCGCCCATGGCCTCCTGCTCGGCTTCGCGGCGATCTTCTTCGGCTCCCTTTACCTCGCCCATGTCACCAACGTTCTGACCGGGACCCTCACCCTCATCACCGCGAAGCCGAGCAGGAGGCCA
>Ga0193742_1001450_pt1 | contig 14275 bp, 20 predicted proteins | sample L2c1metaG_FD_165511 | JGI IMG/M metagenome (GOLD analysis project Ga0193742, IMG submission 165511) | Soil microbial communities from a riparian zone of the East river system, Colorado, United States - L2c1 | ecosystem: Environmental > Terrestrial > Soil > Riparian zone | place: USA: East River... | reverse complement strand
TAACACGATTTGGGTTTTCAGAATTTTGGTACCAAAACCTACAACAGGAACTTGCTCATTGTAAGCAATTGAGCATATTGCCCCTGCGGTGTATCGACCGATGCCAGGAATATTAGCCTCCATATCTTTGGCATTTCCAGGCAATTTACCGCCATATTCTGTCACAATTTTTTGGGCTCCATCTAATAATCGACTGGCTCGACTGTAGTACCCAAGACCTTTCCAAAGAGCATTGACTTCGTCAATAGATGCCTCAGCCTAATAAATCATGGTCAGTCATCAACTAGCTATTGACACTACTAACTCAATACCCACAAGATGTTGGATACTCGGAAACCTGAAGAAAAATGGTTAGGCCAGACAATTTTAGATCCAATTAGATTCATACTTTTCCATCCATCGGGTATAGTATGGGATCACGGTGGCAACTTGAGTCTGTTGCAACATAATCTCAGAAACCCAAACCTGTCCAATTTTAGATAATCACGACAAGGTTCATGAGCATTCCCTACCTCGTAAGCTCTCTGTGCACGCTCATCGGGGTCTTGAGTTGGGTCATATGGTTTTCTCCAGGGCATCCCACGAGTGTCATGGACGATTTTGTACCACTCTAACAAAGCGAATCGTATAGGAGCAGGAGATCCAATAATATGCGAAGACTTTGAATGGACTAGGCTGTCAACATTGATCTCCTGTGAAACGGAGGAAGAAGAGGCGTCAAGTTTTTGAATTTTCTTCTTTCTTCGCGCTGACTTTGATGTGATAGATGAAGATATTCCCTTTTTCGACGCGTCATTACTATCGGAACTGACGACTTCTGCTTCGTAGCTCTTGCTAGACTCGGAATCAGAGTCAAAAAAGTTGGATAAACTGCGTTTGGGCATTTGAGAGAGCTGGTGGTAGGAGATACTAAAGACGCAACCAGCGACTACCAGGCTGAAGGCTCACAGCTCTGATCCTTTGACCTGGGCAGGACGCGAACCTGATGCGAACTTTGTCGTGCCTGTCGGCAAATACATACAAACTTTTCAGGAGCCACTCCGCCCTTATTCGGATCAAGCCCGGTTTGCCGATATTTGTTTGTACTGAGAAGGATCGCCGTAGGACCTCCAGTCCCGTATAACTTTGTAAATTGTGGCCTTGTGCTCGTAATAGCTAGCAAGGGAAAGTTCTGCTCTTGTATCGTTAACTCCGACACGGCTGCCTTTGTTCTAACCGCTTTTATCAGACCGCTTACCAGGTATCATTGGATTAATCGAGCGCAGTACAAAGGATTTAGTAACGAACAAAGCGTGTTGCACTTATTTTTGAGGGTGCATTCTCTATCCCTCTCGAGTTCCATGTACTCGACAGGAGAAAGCCTTTCCCCGTTGCCTGTCCAGCTGAGTGCGCGAGTGGCGCCTGAACTCTACGACAGGATCCTTGACAATCTACATGACTCAAGGGAGGACCTTTCTGTATGCAGCATCGTTTGCAAATCTTGGTTGCCAACCTGCCGATTTCACCTCTTCGCTGAGGTGATATACAGCCCAGAGTTTGCTCGTTTTCTCGATTCCTCGACACACGTGCTTAATTCGATCGCGCCATACATCAAACAGATTACCGTGAAAGGCCCATTTAGCCAGAAGGACAAGTCGTATATTTTATCCCACTCGATCTCGCGTTTGGAGGGGGTGGTTAAACTTCATATCGAGGCGTTCAACTGGGAAAGTGTTGAACCTTTGAATTCCACTTCCTTTTCATTCTTGATACCTGAAACCAAAATTTCTCAGCAGTTGACGAGCCTGACTCTCCGATTTATCAATTTCCCGTCATTCACGGTCCTTACGGCTTTTCTTGATGCATTTGTCGTTTTACAAGAACTCTCGATTGTCGATGTGACATGGGGTGCACATCACAGTTTGGGTGGTAATGCATCAAAACGGTGGACCGTTCTGAAGCAGTCTAATCTCAAGAAGCTATATATTGAGCGCTGCAACAATCAAGCATTATTGAACTGGCTACGTTACGGTGTCATGTCGTTTCAGAATTTGAATGACGAGCAACCCCACCGATCGTTTCCTCACTTGGTCACTCTTTCGATCTACGACATCCTCCCTGGAGAACGAGGTATGCTCAGTGGATTTATGTCGGCTCTCGGCGAAAACTTGGAGCATATAGAGGTGGGGTTCTTGCCCTGCAATCTTGATTACCGAAACGTCGACGAAAGTAGGGTTATAATTTCAATCCAATGAATTATCCAATAATTCATTCATTCTTACAGGGATAACCAACACCGTCAACCTCGCATCAAACACAAATTTGAGAACCGTTACAATCCACCAAGTCATGCTCTTTCAGTTTCCCTCCTTCAATACAGGTGCCGTGGGTGGATTCACTCCGCATCCATCCATGCCGGCGCCTACCAAATCTCCATATGCCTGTATTCCTTCTTTTCTTTCGACCATTCAATCGCATCATCTCCAGACTATCAAATTTTACATTTGGTTAAGTGACGAATTCCACCTTGACTCCGTCGATTGGTCTCAGCTCGCTGACCTTTTCAACCGTCTCGAGGTACCCCGAATTTTTTTTTCAATCACCGGCGTAGGGCTGCCTTTGGTGGAAGGTTGGTTCAGAAAGCGGTTGAGAACTATTGACTCTTCAAAGACAGCTCTAGAGTTCGCCTTTCCCACTAGCGGCTTCCGTTGACTGTTTTCACTCTTCTATTTTCCTCAAAGATCTATGACATCTGCGAGCGGACACACGCACACGTACAGTCCAAGTGTAGCAATAGTACAACTTATTAGAGCAGCTTAGCAACTTGAGCTCAGTCTTTCCAAATTCTTTTGTATTTTTGGAAGTTTTTTAGCATCCACTGTATCCACCAACTCCCGCGTTTGTATCCTTAGTAGTTGAATCTTTGCTTGATATTTTTGTATACGTGATGATTTTATTCTATGTGTTTAGCTAGTGAAAAAACAACATTCTAAATGTGTGCCGTATGTTTTATAACTCTACAATATCGGGAAATCCGAAGTCTACTGATTGCTAGTATATTTATCCACTTCCGAAGGGCAAATCATGATTCTTTCCAGTCGGCGACTCGGCGTTGAGGTGTCTGCTTCTGCTTGCTTCTGCGGATCAACTTCAAATTGGTCATAGGAAAGACAAATAAGTTCATTTGTGATTTCAAAGAATCAGGCGCAGAGCTTTGAATACCCTTATAGATAGGTTGGAATTAAACAGAGAGGTGTCATGAAGAGTACTTCGTTTTAAAACAACATTTGCTTTGGCAAAAGATATTACATGGATTTGACGAAGGTTGTGGTTGGGTTGTGGTGGATTGTGGTAGTAGATTGAGAATCGCATGTCGTAATGAAGAGCTAAATGAAAGGAGAAGAGCATTAGATAATTAAATTTGGTCAGTTCGGATCATAAGTTACTGTATAACCAGTCCAGTGAGGTTTTGAAAGTACCAGCTGCTGACATAAGCATCGCCACGTCGTGACTTGACACGTTCACGGCTGCTGGTTTTCCATCACCACCTCCACCATGTCGTCGAGAATCAGTATAGCTCGTCCTCAATCCAACTACAACGCTGACCCTCACGGTCTCTCAAACTCTCGTCCATCGACAGGATACAGAGCTGCAGATCCCGATGACCCGCTCGAGAAGCTTAGGGCTTTCAGTAAAACGGTCGAGGATAACGTCGAAATTTACTCTCAACCGTTGAAACCCCATTTACCGGCAATTGGTCGTTTCCTTATTGTTGTAACGTTTTTGGAGGATGCTTTGCGTATCCTCACTCAATGGAGCGACCAAATTTGGTACCTTCAACAGTGCGTAAAATTATCGTGATGGGCTTCAACCCTCTATACCTAATTCCCTAATAGACATCGCCATTTTCCATGGGGCATCTCTCACCTCTTCCTCATTATTAACGTTATTGTATGTACCTACCTGCCAACTTGGAAATGTTTCCTGACACTTTTTTTTTTCTCTCGAAAGACCATGCTTGTTGCCTCTGGTGCTGTCATTCTCAAGAAACACACTGAATTCGCTGTGGGTGGCCTCCTAGGGGTCGTGGTAATTCAAGGTTTCGGATATGGCCTCATTTTCGACATGAACTTCTTCCTCCGCAATCTCAGTGTCATTGGTGGTCTCTTCATGGTTTTCAGCGATTCGATGGTATCGAGAAAAACCCTGTTTGCTGGTCTGCCAAGCATCAGTGAAACCGACCGCAAAAAATAGTGAGCCAATAAGTTTGTTCCATAGTTTTCGGCTGCCTAATGGGTTCCGTAAGCTTCCTCCTTGCAGGTCGTGTTCTCCTTATCTTCCTCTTCTTGGGCTTCATCCTTCAAGGTGAATGGAGCCTCGTTCGCGTATTCGTCAGCATTATTGGTCTCGCTGCCTGTGTCATGGTGGCTGTTGGTTTCAAGGCCAAGTGGTCAGCCGCCTTCCTGGTTCTTGTATTGAGTGTGTTCAATGTATTCGCAAACAACTGGTGGAGTGTACATTCCGCGCATCCTCAACGCGATTTCTTGAAGTAGGTTGCCCCACATTCTTTGTTGATTTATTTTTTTGCTGATTGCCTTCGCAGATACGATTTCTTCCAGACTCTTTGTTCGTCACTTCATGTTGTGTTTTGAATCCATGAGCTTATCAGAACATTTTTACAGCTATTGTTGGTGGTCTCATTCTTTTGGTCAACATGGGTCCCGGTGAGTTTCGACAGTCGCTCTCACAAATTCATCCATCTCACCTTTCTTCAAAGGTGGACTCTCAGTAGATGAGAAGAAGAAGACATTTTGAAAATGATGTCACAATATACATTTACAGATGATGGAGTTACTGGACTGTTGGAGGGGTGGTATGATAATACACAAGGATCTGTGAAGCACTGCTCTTTTTTACATCTTTGTAGGGCTCGGCGCTGTATGATCCATTCAAAAGATATCTTATTTCATCGCTTGTAACAGTAACCCCAATTGCTTGAGGGTACGAGTTGACTAAGCTAGGGGGCATTTTTGACCATATCTTCCAGCACTCGTAGTCACGAAAAAGAGATCCAAGTACCGAAGGAAGTTAGTCTAAAGTTGAAGGAGTAGCGAGCGCATTTGCCAGATCTTCGCTCAGGATTTTTGGGTCATCAAGATGGTTTTTGAACACAATCCTTTTATTAGTTTATGAGACATGCCGGGCCGGCAGCCCCGAGGATCACATGGTTCATCGAAAATTTGCGAGCTGTCAGAACTAATCCGAGTCTTTATACAGTCAAGATGGTTGCAGATCCAAGTACTGTCAGAGTTTACACTGTCAACGGAGCGGCCGCAGGCTCATCTTCGTCGCTTCCTGACTGGCTTACACGAAAGAGAGCAGCAAAGGCGAAGGGCAAAAGAGCGGTCAGAGAACATGTCGAAGGGACAATAGAGCTCATCCAAGGGTTTGAATTCCCCGAAGCTAGCAATCGTGTAAAAACTACTCGGGACGGCCACCATGTCATTGCCACTGGAACGTATAAACCGCAGATGCGAGTTTGGGATCTGGACCAACTCTCATTGAAGTTCGAACGACATTCAGATGCTGAAAATGTCGATTTTGTTGTACGTGAGTTGGTCTACATCCCCTGTAGCAACAGGCGTATGTAGATATTGACCAAAGACCATCCTGCTTTATTAGCTCCTGTCTGATGATTGGACGAAATCCATACACCTACAAAACGACCGTACAATTGAACTGCATACACAAGGCGGTTTCCATCACCGTACCAGGATACCACGCTTCGGTCGTTCTATCTCATACCACTTTCTATCATGCGATGCCTACATTTCTGCTTCTGGCAATGAAATTTATCGTCTCAACCTAGATCAAGGACGGTTTATGATTCCTCTGGTCCTTCAGGAAGAAGCCGACGGGGAAATTCTAGGTGTCAACACCATAGACATCAACCCCGCTCACCAGTTGCTTGCTTTCGGGATTGAAGGAAATGGAACAGCACAATTCTGGGATCCGCGATCTCGTTCATGTGTAGGAACCTTACGACTGCCGCGAAATCAATTGATGCCTGTCAATGTCGTTGATGAAGGAAGCCTCAGTATTACAGCTATATCATCACGAGCGGACGGCTTGTCTTACGCTGTGGGGACATCAACTGGTCACACCCTGTTATACGATATTCGAGCGGCAAAACCTTTTGCGTTGAAGGATCAAGGATATGGACTACCAGTTAAGAATGTGACATGGATCGAAGGTGGCAGTCGGATGGCTGGCGATGGCATGGTTCTCAGTGCCGATAAAAAGGTCATCAAAATATGGGACCGTCATTCAGTAGGTTTATTTTGGGCATAACACCCCCCACATTTCATATTCATATTGATCCATTAATTTCTTCAGCCTGCTGTGAATTTCGCATCGATTACGCCTGCAAGCGACTTGAACGACGTTCATCACGTTCCCGGTAGCGGATTGATCATGACTGCTAACGAAGGAATACAAATGGCCACATATTATATTCCTCAGCTTGGACCTGCACCACGATGGGCTAGCTTCCTTGAGAATATCACAGAAGAGATGGAGGACCAAACGACACGATCTGTCTATGAAGATTACAAATTCTTAAGTAGAAGTGAACTTAAAACGTATGTAACAATCATTTCACATTACATTACACTACTTACCTTACCTTCTCTTTTTACAGTCTCGGTTTAGATCATCTCGTTGGTACACCAGCTCTCAAACCCTATATGCACGGTTACTTTATTTCCCTCAAACTATATGACACGGCCCGCGTCATCGCCAATCCCTTTGCCTACGATGAGCATCGTGCCAAGATGGTCCGCGAGAAGATGGAAAAAATGTCCGAATCGCGCATTCGGACAAAGAAAGAAGCAGGCGTCAAGGTCAACAAAGCTCTAGCAGAAAAAATCCTTCGGGACGAAGAAAAAGCTCAAAGGAGAGCAGAGAAGAAGAACAAGCGCAAGCAAGGAGCAGCCATGGACGTGGACGCAGAATCGGCAGACAAAGACGAAAACAGGGACGATGGCGATGCAACAGCACCAAGCATATTATCAGATCCTCGATTTGTTAAGGTGTTCGAGAACCCGGAATTCGCAATCGACGAGAATTCAAGAGAGTTTGCATTACTCAATCCTTCCTCCGTCGGCCAAGTCAATCGAGGCAAGACTGTTGTAGAAGAGGAAGACGAAGAAAGCGACAAGTCATCTTCCGATGGCTTAAGTGGGAGTGAAGACGAAAGTCAAGATGACGATGACAAAAGTGATTCGAGTGATAGCAGTGATGAAGGCGGTTCGTACTCTCTTTATACACCTAAAACACGAAATTGACGCTAACCGATTCTTTTTTAGAACTTACCAAATTCGACCTTCGATCTCGCCCTGGCCAGAGAAACATTCGGGCTGAAGAAGCTTATCAACGCGACCGAGCACGAAATAGGGCCGCAAATGTTAACATGGTTCCTATGCGTCCTCAAACAACAGGAAGCAACAGCTCTCAACGACCTGGGGATAAAGATGCTACCTTCGGTCGACGGCGAATACCACGGTCGGCATCCTCCACCAATACAACCGGGAAATCTTCTTTCAGAGCCCATGACAATGACGATGCCCCCATGGAATTTAGCTGGGTGCCTTCATCTTCGTCGTCTGCTACTGGTCGGAAGGATGACGGTGATAGGCAAAGTAAGTCGAGAAATGGTAAAGATAAGCATCGCAAAGGGGTTGAGATGTTTGGTGCTGGGCTTGAGAGGGGCGTCGAGGAGAGAGTAGAGTTTTCCCATGACTCGGAGAGGCAAGGGAGGTCGCATAGGAGGAAAGGAGTAAGAAGTGGGAGCAAAAACACGTTCAGGCGTCTTTGAGGGATAACTCCTTTGTCGTAGGCATTCAAGTTCCATGTACTCTGGTGTCATCTTATATGTTTTCCATTTCCTAAAGGTGATATGTCCGAGTCGAAGCTGATACTCAAAACTTAACCTTTCAGGTGAATTGTAACCTCACTGGGTAGCACTGCAGCACATAGTACATACACATCATGACATCTCAACCCAGTTTCCGACGACAAATCCATATCCTTTTCGTGACCAATCTGGCATTGAACAGCTTGAATATCAGGGCTACACATTTCCAAATTCATTAGCCTTAATATGTATAAAATCATGGCAGGCTGCAGATTTTAGTGGATCAACAGACTACATGGAATTCCTTTTCATCCTCCTGCAATGTGTGGGCATACTATTACCCTATCTGATCACAAATGCCTAGGGCTCAAGCACTCACAGCCATTCTGATTTAAAGTCCCATAACATTGACTATTGAAAAACAATATCTTTCAAGGCTTCAAGGCAACCTTACATGCGGTCTTACTTTTCATCTTCTCAAGTGCTTTGTCAAAGTCCCTGATAGAAAAAACATCTGTAACCTATGGGAAAGAACAGTGGTGATACCTCATTGCCGCACAAAATAAGTAAAATGGTAGAACTTACCATTCCCTTCACTCTGACCTTACCACTATCCAGGTAAGCCACGGCGCGAGGGAAGCAATGTGTTTGTGCGAACGAACCAATGATCTGGTCCCAGTCCGAGGGTCAATGATGGACCGGAAATGAAAATGTGTAGACACACCTTTATTTCGTTTTGAAAGATTTTCGCTGGTGACCAATGCACAAGGTCACTATTAGCATAAACGCCATAGATCATCAAGCTTCCACCTCGCCGAACAAAGCCTAAAGCATCATTGGCTACTTGTTCTGACCCAGTAGCTTCAATCTGCGAGAGGCTATAAATTCTGATCGATAAAAGAGATTTAAAGGAGTGTTACCACCACATCGAAGCTGTCCTGATAGTCTTCTTTCAATTTTGCCCATTGGGAATGAGGGTCATCCCGCTCCAATTCAATATATTCGTCACCGGCATCAAGCTGTCGAGCGATTTGCGTCTTTATCCCTTTGTTAGCGACGATCACGACTTTGGAAGCTCCATTCAGCTTCAACAGCTGTGCTAAGATGATTCCTAAACGCAAAAAAAAAGTGGTCGGAGATTAGGACGTCATAATCAATCAGGATGTAGTGTGATAGTGCGATTTACCAGTAGGACCTGCTCCGAAAATCAAGGCCTCAACCCCGACTGGAGGATTAAGTTTGTCTAGTCCATGAATCGCACAGGACGCAGGCTCCACAAGGGTTGCTTCTTCGTCAGTTAGGTTCTTTATCTTGTAAACCTTCTTACTTTGTCTGAAAATCCTTACAAGGTTAGCATTTGCTTCTCCGGTTTCCCTCTCCCGACCTTTCCAGTTGGGATTGGATTGGATTTCAAGGCTCACATGGCGACATACTCAGCAAATCCGCCTGCCATCGTAACACCGAGGCTGTCGAAGTTTTCGCAAAGAACATATTGTCCGCGGCGACAAAAGAAGCATGAGTCGCACTGGGTTTATAGCGCTAAACACGGTATTTGGGTGGATAAGATGGAATGACTTACAAGTATCGTGTTATCTGCGACACAACGATCGCCGATTGAAAACCCTACTACTGCCCGACCAAGCTGTGAAATGATACCGACAATTTCGTGTCCTGGGATGAGCTAAAGATCCGATATGGTTAAATTATTATGTGAGATCACCATTCCACTGGTAAGACTTACTGGAAATTTACTGATGAATTCTCCCTAAAACTTTGATTAAATATGAACCCCTTGATTGCTCCGTTAAAAGTAGTGAATGCCACATCATACTAACTTCTGCCAAATGCTGGTCAGTGCCACAGATGCCACAACATGTTACTGCGAAAAAAAAAGAAGACGAGTGAAAAGTGTGAGCGAGCTTCCTGAGCAAGCCTCAATCATACCTTTGATAAGGACTTGATCGTCGTTTATTTGAGGTATTGGAACGGTGATAATGTCCAAATCTCGAGGCTTTGGGGTGACCAACAAGCCAACAAGCTTAAGCATTGAAGATATCAAGTTTTGTGAGGTTCACGCACGGCATGGTAGCAAACAGCGTCCATGGTGATCTGTCAAAGCAACTCTTCGTGTTGGATCCGTGATAAGAACGTTGGTCGTCCGTCCATCTGGACCTCTGGTCAGCTGCTATTGCGGTCCGGTATTTTGAGTGTGTGACACCTTTGTGACCATGAAAGTTTTATTTTGACTCTGACCAATGGACGATCGCCTAAGCAGGGTGGTAGCCAGACTACAAAACCTTCCTTCCATCTCGCTTCCAACTGATTATCCGCGCCCTGCTGGGACCAATAAAATTATCGAATCAGAGCATTTAGCACAACTTTCTGAGCAGACTTCGCTCAGTTTACTCAAGTTGGTCTTGCACGTCCATGACGAACAGGAAGATGATGAGGACGAATCTACAGTATCAGTAAACCGACCGTCGGCTTTTCACCTGCTTCTGGCTGCTTTTACTATTCTTCTGCATCGGTATACTGGAGACACTGATGTCGTTATTGGCTCTTCATCTGCTTCTGCACGCGAGCCTCTGATTCTCCGACTTTCCGTCGATCCTCAAGATCCCTATTGGGCCATTGTTCAACGCGTACAACAAACAGAAAAAGAGGCAGAGGCCGACGTTCTACCGTACGATCTAATAACTCAAGAGCTCAACAAAGGCAAGGAAGAAGGTCTTGAAGCACCCATCTTCCGTGTCCGCTTCTTTGACGAGACCGATGAATCGACTGAGAATTTTATTAGATCTACCAGTCTTACCTCTGATATAACCTTTTTTGTTACACGCCCTCCAGCATCCGCTCGAGGATCTATTGCTCCCCGTATCTCACTCCGAATCATCTATAATTCTCTTTTATTCACCACTACACGTATATCGTCTATCGTCGACCAACTTTCAGTTCTTCTGCGCAAAATTGCTTCCAATCCCCTTTTACCCGTGGGCTCCGTACCATTGTTGACCCCACATCAGAAGGCGAACCTTCCCGATCCAACTGCAGATCTCGACTGGTGTGGCTGGAAAGGCGCCATCACAGACGTGTTTTCTCGAAATGCTCGTCAAAATCCCACGTGGCCTTGCGTTGTACAGAGCCTTCCCTCCGATGGCTTAACTTTGAAACAAGAAAAAGTCATCTTCTCATATGACGCAATCCTACGAGCGTCCAATATTCTTGCACACCATCTTATCACAAGCGGTGTTCAAAGAGAGGAAGTCGTAATGGTATATGCACACCGAAGCGTCGACCTAGTCGTCGCTGTTATGGCCGTTCTTAAAGCTGGCGCAACCTTTTCGGTTATTGGTCAGTGGACATATTATTAAATACTCTGTTACTGATCACTTGTAATTTAGACCCTGCATACCCAGCCTCGCGTCAAACAATCTATCTTCGAGTTGCCCACCCGCGTGGTTTAGTTGTCTTAAAAGGCGCCGGTTCCATCAGCCCATCTGTTCGTGAATTCCTGTCCGAGGAATTAAAAATCAGGGTCGAAGTTCCCGCTCTGGAGGTATTCCCAGATGGTACCATCCTCGGTGGTATAAATCACGATAGTGGCGAGCAAGATGTTCTCAAGCCGCAAGCTCATCTCGGAGAGACCGACCCCAACGTCGCACTTGGTCCAGATAGCATCGGAACCTTGTCGTTCACCAGTGGAAGTACAGGTATTCCCAAAGGCGTGAAAGGACGTCATTTCAGTCTTACTCATTTCTTCCCGTGGATGGGAGAACACTTTGGTTTAAATGAGAATTCCAAGTTTACGATGCTCAGCGGGATTGCGCATGATCCTATTCAGCGCGACAGTCAGTTCTTTTTTTCGTCACGCCTCCACGCTTATGAATTTATCTTCTTTCTAGTGTTTACACCTCTCTTCTTGGGTGCACAACTTCACGTCCCAACGGCTGAGGATATCGGCACCCCTGGTCGTTTGGCTGAATGGATGGCCGAAAGCGAGGCCACGGTAACCCATCTCACTCCTGCCATGGGTCAGCTACTTTCTGCACAAGCCACTCGTCAGATCCCGACCCTCGGAAACGCCTTTTTCGTAGGAGACGTCCTCACCAAGCGAGACTGCCTTCGTCTCCAAGCCCTCGCCGCGAATGTCCAGATCATCAACATGTACGGAACGACGGAAACGCAACGTGCTGTCTCATATTTTGCCATTCCTCCGAAGTCCAAAGACTCTACCTTCCTCACCATGCAAAAAGATATCATGCCAGCAGGACGAGGCATGATTGACGTCCAGCTTCTCGTCGTTAACAGGAATGACAGAAATGTGCCTTGTGCCGTTGGTGAAGTCGGCGAGATCTATGTACGTTCAGGTGGTCTAGCAGAAGGATACCTGGACCAAGACGCCACCGCTGAAAAATTTGTCCCAAACTGGTTCAGCGTCAACGCTTCTGCCAGAAAGGACACCATTTTACACCCCCCTGAGAGGCTAGCGGGACCAGAAGCCCGTTATTGGCACGGAATTCGTGACCGTATGTACCGATCTGGCGATCTTGGAAGATATCAGCCAGATGGAAGAGTCGAATGCACGGGGCGAGCTGACGATCAAGTCAAGATCCGGGGGTTCAGAATCGAGCTCGGAGAGATTGACACTCATTTGAGTCAGCATCCATTGGTTAGAGAGAACGTCACACTGGTGAAGAGAGATAAAGATGAGGAGAAGATTTTGGTTAGTTACTTCGTGCCTTTGGATGGACCGAATCTGGATGAGTTTGCGAGCGATATTGATGGTGGCGATGATACTGGTGCTGTCGCTGCGACGGCTCAAGTCAAGGCGGTCAAGCAGTACAGACGACTCATCAAGGATATCAGAGAACATCTCAAGAAGAAGCTTCCTAGCTACAGCGTCCCAACGCGTACGCCATTTTTCCGTCGAAAGTTCTTTCAGATGAACTGACTACATCTACATCTACCTCAGTATTCGTCCCTTTGACTCGTATGCCTCTGAATCCTAATGGAAAAATCGACAAAGCAGCTCTTCCCTTCCCCGATACTGCACAAGCATCTCTCACAGGGGTTGCGGCTGTCACAAGTGGTACTAATCCTACGGAAATCACGATGCAAGCCATCTGGGAAACCATCTTACCCAACGCACCCAGACCTCTACCTACCGACGAGAGTTTCTTCGACCTAGGTGGTCATTCCATCCTAGCCACAAGACTCATATTCGAGATTCGCAAGATCTTCGTGGTCGACGCGCCTTTAGGCTTGATATTTGAGAAACCAACCATTTCAGGTCTAGTCAGCGCCGTCGATGCTTTAAGAAATGCAGATTTCGTTGGTTATAAGGAATCTGTCGCAGCTGGGTTCCTTACTGCCGAAGCCAAAAAAATTGTTGCGCCAGTCGAGTATGGTCAAGATTACATCAATCTATTAGAGAAACTACAGCCATCTTACCCATCAATTCCTACCGATTATCATGACCATCCGCTTACGGTGTTCTTAACGGGGGCTACTGGCTTCCTAGGCGCGTTTGTCTTGCATGATCTGCTCTCACGACACGAGAGAGTCGAGAAAGTGGTTTGTCTTGTCCGAAGTACGAGCATACAACAGGGACTCACTCGTCTCAGGGAAGGTTCTACGGACAGATGTGTTTGGTCAGATGAATGGGTTACTAGTGGAAGATTGGAGGTCGTTACAGGTGATCTTGGTTTGGATTTCTTTGGTTTGGGTGAGCAGGAGTGGACACGTATTTCTAATGAAGCAGATGTGGTTCTGCATAATGGTGCTCTCGTGAGTTGTCCTCAGATTCTCATAACATTTGTCTTTCCCCTTATCTAAAACCCTTCTTCTATCCCTAGGTTCACTGGGTTTTTCCATACGAAAAATTACGATCTGCAAACGTTCTCGCCACACTGACCGCTATCAGTCTCGCCTCAACTGGAAAACCTAAATCGATTGTTTTCGTTTCTTCGACCTCTGCCATTGACACCCAATATTACGTGCAGCTTTCCGAATCCTCGATCCGCGAACGCTCAAACTCCACAGGCGTACCGGAGGATGACGACCTGGAAGGAGCCAAATCATCGTTGAAAACGGGTTATGGCCAGACTAAATGGGTTTCCGAAAAACTGTTGTTTGAAGCTGGTAGACGAGGGTTGAATGGGCATATTCTTCGCCCAGGTTATGTCGTGGGTGATTCGAAGACCGCTGGTGGGAGTCATTCCTTTTCTTTTCATCAAATAATGAGGTTGACACATTTCACTTCAGTAACCAACACGGACGATTTCATTTGGCGCTTAGTCAAGGGATGCGTCCAGTTGGGCCTTGTTCCTGATATCAACAACACCATCAACATGGTACCAGTTGATCACGTCGCTCGTTGCA
>Ga0193742_1001449_pt1 | contig 14277 bp, 10 predicted proteins | sample L2c1metaG_FD_165511 | JGI IMG/M metagenome (GOLD analysis project Ga0193742, IMG submission 165511) | Soil microbial communities from a riparian zone of the East river system, Colorado, United States - L2c1 | ecosystem: Environmental > Terrestrial > Soil > Riparian zone | place: USA: East River... | reverse complement strand
GCTATGAGGCCGATGGTGCCGGCGATCTCGGCGACGCCCAGCAGCCACATCTTGTCCTTCGGGAATCCGACAGCCTCCATGATCTGCAGCTGTTTGTCCTTCCGCAGCTTGCTGAAGCCCGACGCGAAGAGGGCCACGGCTAGCAGCGCGGACACGATGACGGTTGCGATGAACATCAGCTCATCACCAGCTGAGCGTTGGGAGGGGCGAGCCTAGAGTTCGTCGGTTGTCCATAGATAGTATGTGTAGCACAAAGTATTTGTGAGACACAACTAGAGCGTGACGCGCGCGGAGGCTGGAGATGTGATCGCTCATAGTGGTTCCTTCAGGGCTCTCGGACTGCGGCATGCAGTGCAGCCACTGTTCCTTCGCGCAGGCGCCATTCGCGTCCGTGAAGACCCCGGCCGGATCCCCTAGTCATTCGCGGGGGAGCGCACGCCAGGACGAGGCACGCGAGGTCAGGGCGGACCGCCCGCAAGACGTAACGGAGAGACGGCGCCGTAGTACTGCGCGGCGGGGATGGTGCAGCATGGCGGATCTAGACCGGGTACGGGGCAAGGCTCCAAGCGGCAGCCGCGTACCAGATTCCGAAGACCAGACTTGCACTGCCCAAGGCAGGCGCAACGGCGCCTAACGAGGTGCGGATGGAACGTGAGGCGAGCATGGAGCCGAATCCGCTGGAGACCAGGGTCATGGAGACGGCGGTGAAGATCGCGAGGAGCACGAGCGAGACGACCGCAAGGCCCGTCGAGCGAACCGATGCAAGGACTAGTACGCCGACGCCTGTGCTTCCGCCAGCGCCATGCACGAGGCCGATTGTGAAGGCACCCCGGCGCGTCCGCCCACCGCGCCGGTATGGATGGAATCCAAGCTCACCGCGCCGCCAGCGGACCAAGAGGCGAAGGGCGAGATAGACGATCACGCAGCCGATCACCGTCTCCGCTGCCTGCTCCAACCGCCGCGGCAGAAAGTTGTCGAGGAGAAGGATCGGAAGTCCGAAGGCGACCAGAGTCGCCGCGTGGCCAAGTCCCCAGGCGAGCCCCAGTTCCCCGGCGCGGCGAGCCGCGCCCTTCCCACCGCCGGCAACGAGCGTCGTAACCGCGGCGAGGTGGTCCGGGTCGCTCGCATGGCGCAGTCCGAGGAGAACTGCAACGGCGAGAACGATCCAGATCGACGTGCCGTCGGAGAGAGTGGCGATCGTCTCGTCGAGGCCGAACATCGGACACCCCTAACTGCTTGTGGACCAGTCAAGTACCGACCTGAATTGCCAGAGACTGATCCTCGCCATTCGTTGGCGCAGTCGCGTCCGAGGTTCCCCTAGGCAGGGCCCCAGTCCGACCGGAGGGGAGCGCGCCTAGGCACTTGGCTCACGGTTCACAGACTCGACGCACGAGATCCTGCCAACCCTTGGACATCCGCTCCTCGACATGAGCAGTGCCCTCCGTGAGGTGGCGGGAATGCTGTGGCAGAGGTGGAGTCCGGAGTCGTCGCCTGGCGGACCCTGTGGATTCCTTGAATTAAAGGCACGTTCGGCCGTTTGGGGCCACCAGCAACGATGGCGCAAACTTGCCACGGCCAAACTGGCCACGCTAAATGGGTCCGAAGCTGGCATGAGTGAGCCACGGCGCAACCACGCCAGGCCGAACCTGTAGACCGGGGCCCGAAGCGGGTCGATGCTCTCGCCATCATCCGCTCAGCGAAGGGGTCTCCCATGCCTCCCAATTCCTTCCGCAGACCAGGGCTGATCGCCCTTGCTGCGGTCGCTGCCATGACGGTGGTCGCGACTTCGACTGCCGCCGTGGCACCGTCCGGCCCGATCGCGTCTCTCGGCTCCGTCGCTCAGCAGCCACCGGGGACTGGCAACGCGCGCAGCGTCACCCTGATCACTGGCGACAAGGTCACCGTCAGCACCGCCGCCGACGGCACCTCCGTCCAGTCTGTCCAGGGTCCGAACGGGACCGCCGCCGGCTTCGTTCGCACCGTCGTCGACGGGGCGACGTTTGTCTATCCCAACGCAGCCCTGCCGTATGTCTCCGCCGGGGTGCTGGACGAGCAACTGTTCAACGTGACCAATCTGATCGCCGACGGTTACGACGACGCCAGCACCGACAAGCTGCCGCTGATCATCCGCTACACCGAAGCCGCGGCCGGCTCCCGGACCAAGGAGAGCTTGGCCGGCGCTACCGTCGTACGCCCGCTGGACAGCGTGAAGGGCGCGGCTGTCGCGCAGGAGCGCAAGCAGGCCACAGGATTCTGGTCTTCGTTGACGGCGACCCCATCCGGTACGCCGGCCCAGCGCGGGTCGAACAACCCGACGTTCGCCAAGGGCATCGCCAAGGTCTGGCTCGACGGCAAAGTGAAGGTCGACCTGGCCGACTCGACCGCGCAGATCGGTGCGCCGAAGGTCTGGGCGGAAGGGAACACCGCGTCGGGGGTTCCGGTCGCGGTGCTCGATACCGGCGTGGACGCCGAGCACCCGGATCTCGCCGGGCAGGTTGCCAACACCGCCAACTTCGTCCCGGAGGAGCAGGACACCACCGACTTCCACGGCCACGGCACGCATGTCGCCTCGACGATCGCCGGCACCGGCGCCGCGTCGGATGGGAAGGAGAAGGGCGTCGCACCTGGTGCCCGGCTGCACGTCGGCAAGGTGCTGAACACCGAAGGCGGTGGGCAAGAGTCCTGGATCATCGCGGGGATGGAGTGGGCCGCCCGGCAGGAGCACGCCAAGGTCATCAGCATGAGCCTGGGTGGCCCCCTCAGCGACGGCACCGACCCGATGAGCGAGTCGGTCAATCAGCTCAGCGCCGAGACCGGCGCGTTGTTCGTCATTGCTGCGGGCAACGGCGGTCCGCAGAGCATCGGCACCCCGGGCAGCGCGGACTCCGCGCTGACCGTCGGGGCGGTCGACTCTGCCGACCAGCTCGCCGACTTCTCCAGCCAGGGCCCGCGATCGGGCGACGGCGGTCTGAAGCCGGAACTCACCGCACCCGGCGTCGATATTCTCGCGGCCCGCTCCCAGTTCGTCCGGGGCGGCTCGGGTTACTACACAACGATGAGCGGCACGTCGATGGCCACTCCGCACGTCGCCGGCGCTGCCGCGCTGCTGGCCGCCGCACACCCTGACTGGACCGGACAGCAGCTCAAGCAGGCACTCGTCAGCAGCGTCAAGCCCACGCCGTCGTACACCCCGCACCAGGCCGGCGCCGGGCGTCTCGACGCCTTAGCGGCGGTGCATGCGACGGTCTTCGCTACCGTCAGCGCCTACTCCGGCTTCCACCCCTGGCCACCTAAGCCGGGCGAGACCGACGTGAAGCAGGTGACGTACACCAACGTCGGCGATGCTCCGGTCGCCCTCGATCTGGCCATCGACGCCGCCGCGGCGCCGACCGGCCTCTTCGCCCTCTCTGCCAGCCGGGTAACCGTTCCCGCACACGGCACTGCCGCGGTCACGCTGACCGCAGAGCTGGACCAGCTGCCGGTCGCGCGGCAGGTCAGCGGCATGATCATTGCCACCGACAGCGCCAGTGTGGTCCGGGGGCGCACCCTCATCGGCGCCACCAAGGAGGGGGAACAACACAACCTGACCATCGTCGCCAAGGACCGCACGGGCACGCCGCTCGCCTGCCCGTCTGACGAGAACCGTTGCCAGGTCTTGTTCGCCAGCAAGGGCCGCTGGTCGGCGATGCAGCTCGACGAGTCCGGCACTGGCACCATCCGGCTGCCCGCCGGTAGCTGGAGCGGCTGGCTCAACGCCGAGGTGCAAGGGGCCAACGGACCGCACTCGCGGGGTATGGCGACGCTCGGCTTCACCGATACCTTGCTGGACCGGGACCGGACCGTGACCCTGGACGCCAGTGCGGCCCGCCAGGTGGTGGCGCATGTGCCTCAGAAGACCACCTCCGCCGAGGTGCGGCTGGACATCAGCCGGTCGTGGGGCACGCCCGGCGTCGAGGGGTTCAGCAGCGTGGCGAGCACGCGCCTGCCGGACCAGTCCTTCGACAGCGTCTGGGCGCTCCCGACCGGTCAGAAGGTGACCGATGGTGCCTTCGAGTTCGGTGCCCGCTTCCGCCTGGAAGAGCCGGCGCTGACCGTCGGCACGAACTCGCGCACCTATGACGACCTGCGGGTCACGCGCTCGACGACGCCGCTGCCGGCCGGCACCCGGAAGTTGACGGCGGTCTTCGCCGGCGACGGCTCGGAGGCTGAGCTGGCCCATCGCGACGTCCGTGGCAAGGCCGTGGTGGTACGGCGCAGCGACACAGTCGCGATCCGGGAGCAGGCGGAGGGCGCGGCAGCGGCCGGTGCGAAGCTGCTCCTTGTCGTCAACGACGGCACCGGCCGACTGGCGCCGTGGGAAGATGCTCCCTTCACCCCCCTGAACCCGGCACCGGTGACGGTGGCGACGATCACCGCCGACGAGGGTACGGATCTGATCTTGGCGCTGCGTCGTGGGAGTGTCCCGCTGACGGTCACTTCGAGCCCCACCACCGACTACCTGTACGACGTGGTGCACCACTGGACCGGCTCGGTGCCAGCAAATCCGACCTGGCGGTCGACGCCGCGCGACCTGGCCCGTGTCGACGTCTCCTTCCGCAACTTCCAGCAAGGCAAGGCAAGGGAGATCCGCCACGACGTCTGGCAAGGGTGGCTTGCTACCAACGTGCTCAACACCCCGGCCCAGGGCGAGCGGACCGATTGGGTCACAGCCGACGTCAGCTGGGTGGACGAAGCGTACATCCTCAGCGAGATCTTCCAATGGAGCGTGAATGTCGCACGCTACCCGGCCGGGTCGGTCAGCAAGGTCAACTGGTTCGGGCCGATCCAACGGCCGCGGATGGGTCCGATCGGCTATCTGCCGGTGCGGTACCTCGACGCGGTCTACATCCCCGTGCCCGGCTGGGGCGACTCGGGCGGGGGCCATGTTGGAGGAGCACTCGGAAATTTCGAGGTCAAGAACCATGTGGCGCTCTACCAGGGTGATCACGAGCTCGACTGGGGCAACGCCGAATTTCTGCCGGTCACCGGGCTCGCCGCGGAGCGGCTGCCCTACCGGCTGGTCGTTGACAACGACCGAGGCTCGTGGGCCAACCCATACTCGACTCATACGCTGACCGAGTGGAACTTCACCTCTGCGGCCACGGGGGCGGAGCGGGAACTGACCCTGCCGCTGATCCAGCTCGACTACCTGGTGAAGACCGACAAGACGGGCCGGGCGGCCCGGCGTACGGAATTGACGCTGACCGCCTCGCATCTGCCCGGGGTGACAGCCGACATCCGGAAGCCCGCCCTCGAAGTCTCCTACGACGACGGGGCGACCTGGCGGCGACCCACGCTGACGCAGGGCAAGGGCGGATGGCGCGCCACCCTGGCGGCTCCGGCCTCGGCCACTTTCGTCACCCTTCGGGCCACCGCCGAGGACAGCGACGCCAACAGCGTCTCGCAGACGATCACTCGAGCCTTCGGCCTGCGCTGACAGCGCCCTGACGCACACCGTCACCGGGCGGGGGCCACATCCAGTGGCCCCGCCCGATGACATGTCGGAAGGTCGATCCCGTCAGAGCAGGCCGCGCTCCCGGGCCTGCCAGCCCAGTTGCAGCCGCGATCGGGAATTGGTTCGCTCCATCAGTTGCTGGACGCGGCGCGCGACAGTCCGCCGGCTGATCCCGAGCCGGGCCCCGGCTGCCTCGTCGGTGAGGCCGGCGACCAGCAACGACAGCAAGTGCCGGTCATCGGCAGACATGGTGGCCTCGGCGGACAGGACGTCTGCTTCGGTCACCGACAGCGGGCTGGCGCGAGCCCACACGGTCTCGAAGAGCGCGACGAGTGCGTCCAGCAGGGCGCAAGGGTGGACAAGCAGTGCCGCGTCGTGTGCCGATGTGGTCCAGTCCAGCGGCAGCAGGGCCAGTGCTTGGTCGGCGACCGCAAGTTTGGTCGGCAGTGCGTCGGCGATTCGGGCTTGCTCCCCGGCGCGGACATGGCTGACCGCATTGGCGGCGAGTAGCTTGTCGGCCAGGACTGTGCTGTCATAGACGGCCCGATAGACGACGCCGGCGGCCTGGCGCTCCAGCTCAGTGTGGTTGAGCCCGGTGGTGGCCGCGTAGGGCGGCGCCACCAGTACGCGCATCTCCTGGCGGGCCGTACGCTGCACCCGGTCGAACGCCCAGCCCACCGCCTCGCGGCCGGACACGATCTCGATCAACTCCTCGGTACGCCGGTTGCCGGGCCGGTTGCGGGCCTCCGCCGCCAGTCGCATCGCCGCGTCGCGGATCCATTCGAGCTCCTCGTGCTGGCGCTGCATGAGCTGCTCGACCGCCAGTTCGGGTGGCACCGATACGACCAGTTCGTGCGGCGGCGGCGTACGGTGCACGAACCCCTCCCGCTGCAGGGCGGCGACTGCGCGGCGCACCTCAGCAACTGACAGCCCCACCCGGTCGGCGAGCTGCGTAACCGACGCACCGCCCTGCCGCACCAGCGCCAGATATGTCGATTCCTTCGCCGAACTCAGCCCTGCAGGTTTCAGCATGTACCGCCTCCTGACGCATCAGGGCTTCCTCAACTTCTGTTACCCAGGCGGCCAGCTGTTCGCCCGCCGAGGTCGTCATGAGCAGGTCCAGCACGATCGCGTCCCGGTCCACCAAGATCAGGGTCGAGGTGCTGGCCAGGTCGCCTGCCGCGCCGGGCTCCAGCCGGCAGCCGCCGGGATCGGCCGAAGCACTTCTCGTCTCTGCAAAGGCGACCACCCGCCAGGCGACTCCCTGACCACGAAGCTCCTCGAGTCCGACGGCAGTTCAACCTAGCCAGGGTTGGATGACGTGTCAACCAAAGGCGGTTCTCGATGATGTCGATTCCATCGGGCCGTGGCTCGATCCACTCCTCGATGACGGTGTCATCGCAGCCAGCGCATCGGAGTCGACGGAGCACGGTAGGACGGGTCGGCGCCGGCCGCCTCGTCCTACCGGATCACGCTGACGCGGAACAGTCCTGGCCGTGATCCAAAGTGATTCGTAAGTGGTTCGTAGACAGCACAAAGGCCCAGGAGCAGATTGCGATGTGCCGGATGGTGCGGACGACGTCCGCGGATTTGCTGAAGCGTGCGGGCGTGCGGGATGGGTGCGCTCTCTTATATCCCGGGTGTCCCGACGAACCGTGTCATTTCACCGTGATGATGATTCTGCCGCGCGTGCGCTCTGTGAAGGCGGCGGGGGCGGCGGCCAGGTCGCGGACGGCCGTGACAAGGGGTGTGAGCCGCCCATCGCGGAGGCGAGCGGCCAACTGCGCCGACTGTTCGCGGTTGGGCTCGACAACAAAGAAGATTGCTCGGCCGTCGCGGGGATGGATGGTCGGCGGATCGGCGATGGTGACGAGGATGCCGCCGGGGCGTACCAGCGCGGTGGAGCGGTCGCGGATCTCGCCGCCGATCACGTCGAACACCACGTCGACCTCGCCGGCGTCCTCGAGGCGGTCGCCGTCCAGGTCGAGGAACTCGTGGACGCCCAGGGTTCCGGCCAGGTCCCGGTCGGAAGCCCGGCCGGTGCCGATGATGTGGGCTCCGGTCTCGCGGGCCAGTTGGACGGCGACCGAGCCGACGGAGCCGCCGGCGCCGTGGATGAGGACGGTTTGGCCTGTTTGCAGGTGAGCGTGATCGAACAGCGCTTGCCAGGCCGTCAGACCGGGCATCGGCAGAGCGGCCGCGGCAATATGGTCGACGTCGGCGGGGAGCGGAGCCAGGTTGCGGGCCTCAACGGCGGCGTACTCGGCGAGCGAACCGTTGCGGGCCCAGTCGGTCAGCCCGAAGACCCGCTGACCGACCGTGAGACCGGTGGTGCCGTAGCCGAGCTCGACGACTACACCGGACAGCTCGTGGCCGAGGACACTTGGCGTGCGGTCGCGGCCGGCGCGGTCGGTCCAGGTCCCGGGCCAGTCCAGCTCGCCTCGGAGGAAGCCGGCGGCGTGAACCTGCACGATGACGTCGTTCTCGGCGGCGTGGGGGTAGGGCAGCTCGGTCAGGGACAGCCCGTGGCCGTCGGCCTCGCGGTCGCTGACAGTGATGGCACGCATGAAGGTCCTTTGCAGTGGTCGTTGTGCTGGTTCGAGGTCGACCCTACGTAGGCGTGGCCCGCGACCGGTGGGCCATTCGGCGGCGGTTTCGATGGGCCACTGCGCGTGCGTTGTCCGGGTTCCGCGTCCAGCGTGAGCTGCAGTCGATATGAACAGATCTGTCTGACTCCAACTGCATTGCCTCGGCAACACTATCGCATCGAGCGTTGCGTTTGGGGTACACTGCCAATCTATCGCATCGAACACTGCGTTAAGTTGAGGAGGCGTCACGGTTCTGCAGGACGGCCCTCGCACCACCGGCGGACAGGGCGCGACGCCGGGGAGAGTCCGAGTGCGCGGGATCCAGTTGGCGCGTCGACTCCGCGCGGACACTGAGTCCCGCTCGTTTATGCGCCGACCGATACCTAGAGAAGAGTAGCTCGTGGATCTACGGCAGATCGATTGCTTCCTCGAGGTGGCGCACGAACTCCACTTTGGCCGCGCTGCCCGGAACATGTACCTTGCGCAGTCGTCACTTTCAGAGTCGATAAAGTCTTTGGAGCGTGAGGTGGGCGGGTCGCTTTTCGACCGAAGCAGCCGCAGCGTTGCACTGACTCCGCTCGGAGCGAGCTTCCGGCTCGGCGTCGAACCCGCTGCTTCCGCGTTGCGGAAGACGCTGGCGGAGTGTCGACGTCAAGCTCAAGGACAAGGCGCAGTCCTCCGAGTCGGCTTTCTCGGAGGTGGTCTCTATGAGCTGACCTTACCTCTATTGGCGAAGGTGAAGGAGTTGCTTCCCGGCGTAACGCTTGAGTGGGTGGAACTCACCCTTGTCGAGCAATTTCAAGCCGTTGCCGACGGCCGAGTTGACGTCGCCTTCTGTCGTCTCCCGCTGGGGCACGATGACCTGATCGCCGGCGATAACCTGCTGGTGGACCGGCGCAAGCTCGTTGTGCCCGTTGGTCATCGGCTGGAAGGCAGTGACCTGGTCGATCCGGAGGAACTTGCCCATGAGGCGCTGCCCTCCGTTCCTGAAGATTCGCACATCGCACCCTGGATGGCGTTTCACTTCCCGCGAGTTACTCCTAGTGGTCGTGCGATTCGCAGGGGTCCTGTCGTCAGGACGGTGCGAGAGTGCTTGGCCGCAGTGGAGACAGGGGATGCAGTGGCAGTCATGTGCTCTCGCTCGGAGTCGTACTATTCGAATCCTGGTGTGCGGTACCTGCACATCGACCTGCCGCCCGTTCCGACAGCTCTCGTTCGGCGGCGATCTGACACTCGGCAGACAATTCTCGACCTTGAGGAATGTGCGCAAAGCGTGGCCCTGCGACGTGCGGCAGTGTAGGAAGATCCTGGTCCGCGTGGGGTCCGGTCATCGTCCCATCAACCGCCCTGAGGCCTCCAGGTCCCATTCGAGATAGATGCGGTCGGGCGTCCATGAGTCGTCACTCAACGCCTTCCTCCAGATCGGCAGGATAGACCGGACTGCGGCACCGCGTTCTTCCCGCATGTTCTTGCCTCTCGTCCAGGTGGGCCAACCGTGATTTTCGCCGGAGGTCATCCGACTTTGAGCTGGAAGATCTCGTCCAGTTCGAAGGTGACGACGTTGTCCGAAACAAGCGGAAGTCGGTCAAGCTGTCGCCTCGCGTCATCGAAATCGGCGACTTCCAAGATAAGAGCTACGCCGGATTGTGTCTTTCCGCTGCGGTACGAGGCGATGAGGACGCCGTCGTCGCGCATCGCTCTACCAGCTTTGTTCTCGGCCTCGGCGTAGGGAATGAGAGCCGTGTGATCATCGATAGTTGTCGTAGCCAGAACGTACATTACTCGATTTCCTCAACTGTTCGGTTCGCCGGTGACTCAGTGGGTGGCTTTGGTTGCCAGGCAGTGTCCGGCGTTCAACACCGCTCCGCAGCCCTCATTCGGATGTTACTGTCCGGGTCCGCAGAACGGCACTCCACATTGATCGGTTGTTCCGAACGGTTTATCGCAACATGGCGCTTGATGACAGACATCGCGCGATGAATGATTGTGGATGCTCCCGGGCTTTGCCTTTGTTCGGGAACCGGACAAAGCCAGCTAGGACCGGAAGATGGGCAATGGCCTTCCAAACAAGACGATCGCCGAAAAGGTCTGGAACTACGAAGCCCGCACGGAGACCGCGCGGATCCTCCAGGCTCCCGGGTCGAGGCGCGAGACGCTGGTGGATTCTTGGTGTGATCGGCGTCGCGCAGCTCATGGTGACGCTCGACACCACGATCGTGAACATTGCCTTGCCTTCGGCGCAACGGGATCTGGGATTCTCGGCACCAGACCGGCAGTGGATTATCACGGCCTACGCTTTGACGTTCGGATGTCTGCTACTCATCGGCGGTCGGGTACCTGACATCATTGGACGGAAGAACGCGTTCATCGTTGGTTTGACAGGGTTCGCCGTTGCCTCGTTCGCGGGCGGTGCCGCGACGAGCCTCGGTATGCTCGTCACGGCGCGTGCTATCCAGGGCGTGTTCGGCGCCCTGGTCATGCCAGCGGCGCTCTCGCTGGTCGTCGAGACCTTTACCGATGTACGCGAGCGTGCCCAAGCCTTTGCCGTGTACAGCATCATGGCGACGACCGGTGGAGCGGTCGGGCTCATGGTGGGCGGCGCCCTCACCGAGTACCTGTCGTGGCGATGGTGCCTGTACGTGAATGTCCCCCTCGCGTTCGTCGGCATCGCCGGGGCCGTACCGCTCATCCGTTCTCGGACAAACCGAAAGACGGTCATCTTCGACATCCCAGGCAGCATCATCTCCTTTGGCGGTCTTGCCGCCATCGTGTACGGCTTCGGCGAGGCATCGGTACGTGGTTGGCGCCATCCGCTCACCTACGGCCTCATCGCCGGTGGCATCGTCCTTCTCGGTGTCTTCTTGATGGTCGAACGTGTCACGCCCGGTCCGCTTGTGCCGCTGCGAGTTTTGACCAACCGCACGCGTGCCGCCGCGTACATCGGTCGGACGATTGGAGGCTTGAACGCGGCCGGCTTCTTCCTGATCATGACGTACTACTTCCAGGGTATTCTCCGGTTCTCGCCAACGAGGACAGGTATCGCATTCCTGCCTTTCGTCGCCCTGTTCATCGCTGGTGCTCAGCTCGCGCAAAGGCGCCTGATCAGCGTGCTGGGACCCAAGATCGTCATTCCGGCGGCAATGGTCATCGGAGCTGTCGGCCTGGGATGGCTGAGCAGAATCGACCTGCACAGCAGCTACCTGGCGGTTGTTCCCGGCATGATGATCCTGGGACTGGGCGCGGGGACGTTTGTCGCGTCCTCGGTCGGCCTGGGAGTTCACGGCGCGGATCCCGCGGACGTCGGCGTCGCCTCAGCACTCGTCGCCGCGTGCTACCAGCTTGGCGCATCGATCGGGGCGCCGCTGCTGAACACCCTGGCCACGAACGCGGCCTCCGACTACCTCGCCGCTCATGACGGGGGCAGCGACGCTGTGCAGGCGGCTGCGCTGCATGGGCAAGTCCTCGCTCTCGTCACCATGGTGGTGATCTACGTGTGCGCGGCCTTAGCCACGTTGCTGCTGTACCGAGGGCGCGACCGGCCGAAGCTGCCGCGGCCCACCGGTACACACGGCACTCCTGCCGCCAGCTGACCTACCGCCCCAACCCTGGCTGCCCGCAACTCAAGGACCTGACCAGTTGCGAGTCACTTTGATTTCGCTGAAGTACCCCGTGTCAAGAGCGGTTAAGCAGAAGCCGCGAATGATCGGAATCGACGATCAATCAATCGCTAGATGGTTCTTGAGAGCATTGAAGCGAATCGTTACGCTCATTAGGAGAGCAACCGCCGAGGTTATAAATTGCGTCGCTACTTTGGAGTCCGGTCCGCGTCTGGTGCGTCGTATCGGACTATTTGATGGTTTGACATTGGAACCAACGGTCAGGAGGCCGCTGCTATGAAGCAGTCGAGGTTAGAAATCGTCGACAAGGTTGCGACGATCACGATGAACAAGCCGCCGGACAACCGGTTTGGCTTCCAGATGATGGACGAGTTCGACGAGGCACTCGATGAGGTCATCGCCAAGAAGGCACGAGTGATGATCCTTGCCGGCGACGGGCCGGATTTCTGTCACGGTGGTGACATTCTGGGTTGGCCGGATATGGCACGGCACGAAATTCTGGCCATGCTCCGGCGGTACAACGAGGTTGCTTACCGGATCGAGCGGCTCCCGATCCCCGTGATCGCGGCTGTACAGGGCCTCTGCAACGGCGGTGGGTACGAGCTCGCACTTCGTACCGACCTCATCTTCGCGACGAAGTCCGCGCGCTTCAGTAACACGGAGCAGCAGATCGGCTACATCACCGGTATCGGCGGCGCGTACCGTTCGGCCGGACGGGCGGGCCGTTCGCTTGCCTACGAGTGGCTGCTGACCTCGGAACAGGTACCGGCCGAGGTGATGTGTCAGCACGGAGTGGTGAACCGGGTGGTTGACGACGCCGACCTGATCAGCGAAGTGACCGAGTTCGCCAAGCAGGTAGCGAAGGGTCCCGCTCTCGTACATGCCGCGCACAAGCAACTCATCAGGCACGCGGTGACCAACGGCATTCAGGCAGCTGACGATGCGATGCTCGATCTCCACGATGGCCTTCTCGCCAGCTATGACCTCGAGATTGGTATGAAGTCAGCGGTCGACGTCTACCTTGCGGGTGGCTCGTTTGACGACCGTCCTCAGGTGCCGTTCGAAGGCAGGTAGCCGCGGGGCTGCGTGGCGGCCGCACCTGAGGCGAGCACGAACAGGTGGGCCCGGAGCAGTTCCTAGGAGCTGCTCCGGGCCTGTCCAGTACCCACGGTCTTGCGGTCCCGAACGGGCCACGCGGCGGAAGCGCCGCGACACGGGATCCACTGCGCGGCAGCCATCCCCGATCGGTTGGTTGCGCGCTCGAGCGCGCACGCGGGATCACGGCCACTCGACGATGAGACCGAGTGGTTGAGTGCATTCTGTTTCGGCTGTGCCGATCGATCGGTCGCGATATGGCGCTTGATGATCGGTCCCGAGTGGCCTGACGATTGTGGAGCTTTCGGGGTGGCCATAGACCCGAGCCGAGGCATCTCGGCGTCAGTCGGACAAGAGAATCATCATATCGAGGAGACGTCATGGAACCGGACGAAATTCGAGTCCCCGTTAACGGCGGCGTGACGCTGCATGCGTGGCTGTTCCGCCCACTCGGCACCGGGCCATTTCCTGCCATCACGATGGCGCACGGCTTTGGGGGCCTGAAGTATCACGGACTCAGGCAATTGGCCGAGCGCTTTCGCGACGCGGGTTTCGTGGTGCTCGTCCACGATCACCGCAGCTTCGGGCTCAGCGAGGGCGAGCCACGTAACGATATCGATCCTTGGCGGCAGATCGAGGACTGGCGACGCATCATCACGTACCTCGAAAGCGTGGACGACGTGGATCGGACCAGACTGGGCGTGTGGGGGACGAGCTTCGCCGGCGGTCACGCGATGGTTCTTGGCGCCACTGACCGAAGGCTGAAGGCCGTCGTAGCCCAAGTCCCGATCTGCAACGGGTACGAGCAAGGCTTGCGACGCGTACCGGCCGAGCTCCGCGCCGCAGTACAGGAACGCTTCAACGCCGACGAACGAGGCCAGTTGTCTGGCAGAGCGCCGCAGACCCAACTGTTGAACAGCCTTGAACCTGGGACGCCGGCTGCGTACCACTCGCAGGACATGTTCGACTTCTTTGCCAGCTTCCCGATCCCCGATGGTGTCCCGGCGGCCGACGTGGTGACAGTGCGCTCCAGTCTCAAGGCGTCGCAGTACGAGCCTGGGACGTGGGCCGGCCGAGTATCCCCGACTCCCTTGATGATGCTGGTGGGAACCGGCGACCTGGTGACGCCCACCGACATCGCCTTGAGAACCTACGAGCAGGCCCTACAGCCTAAGCGGCTCGTGATGTTCGATGGCGGACATTTCGACGCGTACGACGCGCAGTTCGAAACGACGTCGGCAGCGGCGACGGAGTGGTTCGTTGCACACCTGCGCTCCTGAGCAGCGGGCGGGAGCGGGAAATCGCATGGGCCGGAGACGGGTTCAGGTCTAATGGCAGGGACCTCCACCGCCGACTTTGCCCGCGTGCTATTCGCAGGTGGGCAGAAGGTGGGCGTTGGGAAGGCCCTCCGAAGTCGCTTGATGCTCTGCGTGCAGGGTGACGATGCTCGCACACCCTGCCCGTCGGATTGACGGAGCGCTGC
>Ga0193742_1001447_pt1 | contig 14285 bp, 11 predicted proteins | sample L2c1metaG_FD_165511 | JGI IMG/M metagenome (GOLD analysis project Ga0193742, IMG submission 165511) | Soil microbial communities from a riparian zone of the East river system, Colorado, United States - L2c1 | ecosystem: Environmental > Terrestrial > Soil > Riparian zone | place: USA: East River... | reverse complement strand
GCGGGGGGTGGGGCATCCGGGGCCGGGGGCTGGTCCTCGCCGGTCATGCCGGTGGGGACGAAGCACAGGGCGATGTAGTCGCCGGCGGCGAGGTCGACGACCATGTACCCGCTCTCGCCCGGCGGGGCGAACGCCCCCGAGCCGACGGGGGTCACCTTGGACATGACCTGCTCCTCGGGCAGGGCCAGCAGCTCCTCGACGGGTTCGGTCACGCCGTCGTTGCGGCGGACGAGCTGCAGCTCGTGCATCTCGGAGCCGTCGTTGCCGAGCTCGAAGCTGACGGGGCCGGCCGCCAGCTCGTCGGGCAGCCCGGCGAAGGCGTACTCCGTGGCGGTGACGTCCTGGCGGGTCCAACCGCAGTTCTCCAGGTCGAACGCGTGGAGCGTCGCGAAGGCCGCGACGGCGTCGGGCTGCTCCGTCACGGAGGGATCTCCCGTCTCGGCCATGTCGGCGAACGCCTGCGAGGCGACCTCGGCCTCGTCCGCGATCTCGTCGGGGGCGGCGGCCCGGGCCTCGGCCACGAGCGGCTGCACCGTGTCGGTGGCGTAGGCCCGCAGCGCCGCGGCCTGCTCCTCGGGCGACGCCGACTCGAAGTCGACGTCAGGGGGCGGTGCGGTCTCGACGTCGAGCACGGCGTCGCAGTAGGCCTCGACGTTCGCGCCGTCGCCGGTGGCTGCGGCCGGCTCCCCGGCGGCGTCGGCCTCGCTGTTGCTGTCGCTGTCGTCGTCGCCGCAGCCCGCGGCGATCAGTGCCACGATCGCCACGGCCGCGAAGCCTCTACCGAATCGCTGTCGTTGCATGTCCGTGTCTCCTTGCTTCGGGTGGGTGGTTGTCATCCGGTCTCCTCCGTGACGTGGCGGCCGTGGCGGTAGACCGCGGCGACGCGATGGAGGGCCGAGAGGTCGGTGAGGGGGTCGCCGTCGAGGGCGACGAGGTCGGCGTCGAGACCGGGGGCGACGCGGCCCTTCCGGTCGGCGAGGCCGCACACCCGGGCCGCCTCGACCGTGGCGGCACGGAGCGCCTCGTAGTTGCTGAGGCCGATCTGGCCGAGCAGCTCGATGCCGTACGGCAGGACGTCGTGGGGCTTCGGCGGCCCGATGCCGGCATCGCTCGCGGCCAGGATCTGGGCGCCGGCGCGGTGGAGGCGCCCGATGGTCGCCCGCATGGCGTCGAGGCGCTGGGCGACGGGCGGGGGCGGCACGGCACCGGGGAGCGCGCCGAGGGTCGCGCCGATGGCGACGCGCTGCCGGGCGATGCGTCGGATCAGCTCGTCGGGTGCGTCCACGCCGTCGTCGGTCATGAACGAGCAGTGCTCGATGCCGTCGACGCCGGCGTCGAGCGCGGCCGCCACGGACAGCGTGCTGTGGGCGTGGGCGGTGACCGGCAGACCGTGGCGGTGGGCCTCGTCGACGGCGGCCCGCAGCTCGTCGGCGTCGAACTGGGGGACGAGGCCGGTCGACCCCGGGGTGATGAACCCGCCGCTGGCCATCACCTTGATGACGTCGACGCCCCGCGCGGCGTGCTCGCGCACCGCGGCACGGACGGCGCTCTCGCCCTGCGCGGTGGCACCCAGGAAGTGGCAGTGACCGCCGGGCGTCGTGATGGGCGGGCCGGCGGCCACGATCGTCGGGAGCCCGTGGTCCGTGGCGTCACGCAGGCGGAGCGCCAGGTAGTTGCGGTCGCCGAGGTCGCGGACCGTGGTCACCCCGGCGCGCAGGGCCCGGCGGGCGGCGACGGCCATGCCGGCGAGCACGGTGGCGTCGTCGCTCGCCCGGAGGGCCGCGACCGGGTCGGGGCCCGCGTCGAAGGCCAGGTGCAGGTGCGTGTCGACGAGCCCCGGCATCAGGGTCGCCGTGCCGAGGTCGACCACCGTCGCGTCGTCGGGCGGCTCGACCCGGCCGGTCTCGACCGCGACGATCCGGCCGTCGTCGATCAGTACGAGTGGATCGGGGCGCAGGGTCGCCCCGGTTCCGTCGAAGAGCCCTGCGGCGCGGAGGGCGAGGCGCTGTCGTGGTCGGCGATCCGTGGTCACGGGTCAGTAGTACGACGGAACCGCCAGCGCCGCATCGTGGCGACTACTCATCGCCGGTACTCATTTCTCAGGGCCGCTTGCCGTACCCGAGCGCCTCGACGATCTTCCCGTCCCGGACGCGCATGAGGTTCACGCCCCGGTAGTCCTCGGCGCCGGTGATCCGCCACCGGATCACGGCGCGGTCACCGTCGACGTCGACGTGCTCGACCTCGAACTGGATGGTGGGGTCGGAGGCCAACCCCTGCCAGCCGGCGAGGCATTCGTCGTAGCCCGCCCAGCGGTTGCCGTCGGGCGCCGGGCCGGTGCCCTCCATCACGCAATCGGCGGCGATGAGGTCGACGAGCTTCTCGGGTGCCCGCTCGAGGAAGGCGGCGTTGTACCGGTCGATGACGGTGGTGGTGTCGGTGGTGGTGTCGGTCATGGCCGCATCGTCCGCCGAGGCGTGCATCGCAGCAACTCCCTGGAGGGAATGGCATCGAGGTCCGGCGTGGGTAACGATCGTCGGTGATGTCCCGATTCCCCACCGAGCTACGGCGCTGGCGCACGGCGCGCCGGTTGAGCCAGCTGGAGCTGGCGATACGGGCGGACACGACCCAGCGGCACGTGAGCTTCATCGAACAGGGCCGCTCCCGACCGGGGCGCAACGTGGTCGTGCGGCTGTCGGAGTCGATGGACCTCACGCTGCGCGAGCGCAACGAGCTGCTCCTCGCCGCCGGCTTCGCGCCGGCGTTCCCGGAGTCACGGCTCGACGACGCGGCACTCCGGCCGATCCGCGAGGCGCTGGACACGATCCTCGACGGCCACCTTCCGTACCCGGCGATGGTCGTACGACCACACGGCATCCTCGTCACCGCCAACCGGGCGTTCGAGCTGTTCCACGAGGACGTCGACCCCGCGTTGCTGGCGCCGCCGGTCAACGTGTTCCGCCTCGCCCTCCACCCCGACGGCAACGCGTCCCGGGTTCGCAACCTGCCGGAGTGGGGCCGGCACATCACCGAGAACCTGCGGGCCCAGCTCAGCCGCAGCCCGGACCCGTCCCTGGACGCGCTGCTCGCCGAGCTCGAGGGCTACCTGCCGCCGCTGCCGCCGCCGGACGACGTGCTCGGCTTCGCCGTGCCCCTGGAGCTCGGTTCGGCCGACGGCGACCTCCGCCTCATCACGACGCTCACGTCGTTCGCCACCGCCGCCGACGTGACGCTCGCCGAGCTGCACCTCGAGGCGTTCCTACCCGCCGACGATCGCACCGCCGAGGTGCTGCGCCGCCGATGGGGGTGACGATCGACGACGCCCGGGCGATCGCCGCCACGCTCCCTCGCTCGTACGAGGCGCTCGTCCGCGGCGAGGTGAGGTTCCGGGTCGGCCGCATGGTCTACGCCGCGTTCTACCACGACGACACGATCATGGGCTTCGGCTTCCCCAGGGACGAGCGGGAGGCACTCGTGGCCTCGGAGCCCGACAAGTTCCTCATGCCCCGCCCCTCCGACATGCGGTACCGGTGGGTCTGCGTACGGCTCGATGCCCTCGACGTCGACGAGCTGCGGGAGCTGCTCGTCGACGCCTGGCGCATGTGCGTGCCGAAGAAGGTGGCTGCCGCCTACGAGGGTTGACCGATGCCCTCCGCGCGAGTCCTTAGTGTTCTGCGCATGTCGACGGAGCAGCGGTTCGTGGGGCGCTCGTCCGAGCTGACCACGCTCGTCGGCGCCCTCGACCGAGCCGTTGCCGGCCACGCGACGAACGTGCTGGTCACAGGCGAAGCGGGCATCGGCAAAACCCGCCTGCTCGAGGAGTTCGGACGCCTCGCCGGGTCCCGCTCGGTCCCGGTGGTCTGGGGGCGGGCCACGAACGAGGAGGGTGCGCCCCCGTTCTGGCCGTGGCGCCAGATCCTGCGGGGCTGGCTGGCCGGGACCGACCCCGACGCGGCGCAGGCGCTGCTCGGCGGGGCGGCCGACGACCTGACCCGCATCGCCCCCGAGCTCCGTGCCCTGACCGGCGCCACGCCCGGCAGCCCGATCGGACCGGCGCTCGCCGGCACCGAGCAGCGCTTCGCGCTCTTCGAGGTCGTCTGCGACTTCCTCGTCGCCGCGGCCGCCGACCACGGGCTCGTCCTCGTGCTCGACGACCTGCACTGGGCCGACACCGCGTCGCTCCTGCTGCTGGCCCATCTGGTGCGGAACGTCCGCGACGCCCGGCTGCTCGTCACCGGCGCGCTGCGGCCCCTCGACGCGCGGTGGGCCGGTGAACCGGGCGAGGTCCTCGCCGACATCGGCCGCCAGCGCTCGATCACCAGGATCGACCTCGTCGGCGTGACCCCGACGGAGGTCGGCGAGCAGCTCACCCACACCCTGGGCCGCCGGCCCGACGACGCCACCGTGGCGACCGTCGCGCAGCGGAGCGCCGGCAACCCGCTGTTCGTCCAGGAGATCGGCCGCCTCCTCGCCAGCCACACCCAGCCGGGCCCCGACGCCGACGCTGGCGCTGGCGCCGACGAGGGCCTGGTGCCCGACGCGGTCCGAGCCGTGATCGTCGAGCGGCTGGGGCACCTGTCGCCATCGTGCCGCGAGCTGCTCGCCCGGGCGGCGGTCGTCAGCGTCGACATCGAGCCGCACCTGCTCGCGGCCATCGCCGACACCGGGCTCGACGCCGTGCTGTCGGGGCTCGACGAAGCCCTGGCCGCGGGGATCGTGGTCCGGTCGCGCCTGTCCGCCGGCTACCGCTTCGAGCACGACCTGGTGCGCGACAGCCTCCGCCTGGAGGTGCCCACCGCGGCGCGGGCCCGCGCCCACCTCCGGGCCGCCGAGCACCTGACCGCCACCGACGTCGACGGCCACCGCTCCGAGATCGCCCACCACCGTCTCGAGTCCCTGCCGGTCGGTGATCCGCTCGCCGCGCTCGAGGCGACCGGCCGGGCTGCCGAGCTGGCCCTCCGCCAGCTCGCCTTCGAGGACGCCGCCGTGCTGTACGGCCGGGCGCTCGACGCCACCCGCGGCGCTCGAGTCGACGGGCGCGCCCGCGGCCGCCTGCTGGTCGAGAAGGCCCGGGCGGAGCACCTCGCGGGCGACGTCAACGCCGCCACGGCCAGCGTCGAGGAAGCCGCGGCCCTCGCCCAGCAGGCCGGCGATTTCGAGGGGCTGGCGCGGGCCGCCGTCGTCATGCCCGACGTGTCGTCACCCGAGTGGCTTCCCAAGGTCGACGGCTGGTGCCACACCGCGCTGGCCGGACTCGACGCCGCGGACAGCCCGCTGCGGTCGCAGCTCCTCGCCCAGCAGGCCCTCGCCTGGACCTTCACCGGCGACCTCGAGGACATGGCCGCGGTGAGCGCCGAGTCGCTCGCCATGGCCGAGCGGCTCGACGACCCGACCGCACTGCTGATCGCGCTCCGCGCCCGCCAGATGGCCCTGTCGAACCCCGACGGCGTCGGTGAACGGCTGACGCTGGCCGGGCGCATGCGGCAGCTCGGCGAGCGGACCCACGATGCCGCCGCGGTCATGTGGGGGCGCCTGTGGCGCTTCGACGCGCTGGTGCAGCTCGGGCGGATCGACGAAGCGGAGAGCGAGCTCGACCGGCTGGAGCCGCTCGTCACCCGCATGCGTCAACCCCTCGGTCGCTGGCACCTGGCCCGCAGCCGGGCGGCGATCCTCGCCGGCCGTGGCCGCTTCGCCGACGCCCTCGCCGCCACCGACGAAGCCACCGCCCTGGCCGAGTGGGGCCAGCACCACATCGCGCTCATGGGATCGGAGGCCGTCAGGGTCGTCGTCGCCACGCTCACCGGCACCGATCTGGTCAGCTCGTCGACCTGGGCGGCCGTCCTCGACATGCCCCTGCCGCTCGGGCCGCTCATGCGGCTCAGTCGCGCCGAGCTGAGCCTCGCGCTGGGCCGCCCGGACGAGGCCGCCGAGCTGTGCGAGCACCTGCCGCCCCCGAGCTGGCGCCCGCCACCGTTCTTCACCCCGACCTACCACGCCTACCGCGGCGCGGTCGCGGCCGCCCTGGGCGACAGCGCCGCGGCCGAGACCGCTTACGAGCGCCTGCTCCCCCACGCCTCGGTCCATGTCGCCAGCGGCGCCGGCGTCATCCTCACCCGGGGGTCGACCGAGAGGTTCATCGGCGTCAGCGCCGCGGGGTGCGGCCGGTTGGACGACGCCGTCGATCACCTCCGGGCCGCCGTCGCCGCCAACCGCGACGCCGGGCTGCTCGCCTGCACCACCGATAGCCAGGGCGCTCTCGCCGAGGTGCTCCACCGACGGGGTGGGCCCGGCGACCGCGACGACGCGTTCACGGTCGCGACCGAGGCCGAGGCCACGGCGCAGCGCCTCGGCATGGCGCCCGTGCAGGCCCAGGCCCGGGCCGTGCTGGCCGACCTCGGTCGTCCGGGCGGCGACGCCGACGCGGACGCCGCCGGCCCGCTCAGCCGCCGCGAGCACGAGATCGCCCGGCTCGTCGCCCAGGGCCTGACCAACCGGCAGATCGCCGCCGAGGCCCACATCGCCGAACGGACCGCGGAGAACCACGTCCAGCACATCCTCACCAAGCTCGGCTTCAGCACCCGCACCCAGATCGCCACCTGGGTCACCGCCCGCACCGTCGGGGAGACCCGCCCCTAGCCGAGTCGTCTGTGGTCGCCAACCCACGGTCGAGTCGTTCGTCGTCGGAGACCGACTACAGACGACTCGAGAACGACAAAACGACCACGAACGACTCGGGGGTCAGATCGGGGTGGGGCGGCCGCGGTGGGTGCCGAGGCGGGTGACGTTGCGGGGAAGCGACGGGTTCGCATCGGGTGGGGGGCTCGGGGGTAGCTCCAGGTCCGAGCGCGGCGGGCCGAGGCCGCTGCCCGGGGCGGGGGCCAGGTCGTCCTGGGGGAGCTCGACGCGGCGGCGCAGCGTCCGGCTCCGGAACCACGGGCGCAGGCGGGTCCGGATCGGAGCGAGGTTGCCGTACAGCAGCACCCCCTCGCCCTCCGCCAGCTGCCGGGCGTGGGCCGGCGGCAGCAGCGCCCGGCGCAGTACCGCCCCGGCCCCGACGTCGCCCCCTGCGCCGGCGTCGCCGACCGTGGCGAAGTCGATCCGGGTCGGGAGGTAGAGCTTGGCCCGGTGGTTGTTGACCACCGCCGCCGCCTGGTCCCGGTAGCGGCGCTGGATCTGGGCCACGTCCTGGAACAGGGTCACCAGCTGGATGCCCGACAGCGCCGCGCTCGACGCCACCGTCTCCAGGTCGGCGGTCGGAGCGATCGCCGCACCCTCGTCGACCACCAGCAGCGCCGGCCGGGCCAGCGGCCGACCGGACGCCGCCGCCTGCTCGTAGGCCCGGGTGACGATCTGGCGCAGCACCGCCGCACAGATCGGCCGCAGCCGGGCCCGCGAGTGGTAGGGGCTGGTGACGTACAGCGTGTGGGCCCCGCCGTCGAGCAGCTCGTCGGCGACCACCTCGTGCTGCTCCGCCGAGCGGGCCACGTGGGGGTCGAGGTACGGCTCGAACAGCAGCCGCAACGCCTCGAACACCGCCTCCCGCACGGTGTCCTCGAGGCGGAACACGGCCTGGAGGTGGGCGTGGGCCACGTCGGGGTGGGCGGCCGCCAGCTCGGCCAGCACGTCGTCGCGCTCCTCCCGGTCGAGCCAGTAGGCCAGGTCGGCCACCTTGCGGTTGGTGAGCGCCGCGGCGAACAGGTACGGCGCCAGCGCCTTGGCCACGGCGTGGGTGGGGATCGGCGGGGTCTCCGGGTCGACCTGCGCGGCGGCCTGGGCCGCGGCGGCCAGGTCCTGCGCGGCCCGCCGGGCGCCGGTCCAGGTGCCGCAACCCGCCAACGGCGACCAGCCGGAGCCCCGGAAGCGGCTGGCGTCGCCGGGGTCGAACACGTGGACGTCGCCCAGCCGGCTGCGCCAACCGATCGTGTGGTCGACCACCGACGCCTTCGCCGACGCCACGACCACCAGGCCCGGCCACTCGAGGATCGCCGGGATCGCCACCGCGCTGCTCTTGCCCGAGTTCGACGGGCCGATGACGAGCAGGCTGTGCCGGTCGCGGACCACCAGGCGTCGACGCCCGCCGATGCCGGTCACCACCTGCACGAAGCGGGTGACCGCGGGTTGGTGGGCGCTGCAGCCGACCACCACGGCGGCCTCGTCGTCGCGCCGGGGGCGGAGCCGGTGCTGGTCGCGCCACGACGCCCAGCGGGTGCCGTCGCGCTGGCGGCGCGGGTCGCGCCAGGGGACCCACCCGCCGGCGTTCGAGGGGCTCAGCGCCCCGGCGAGGCGGGTGCCGATCCGCCGGGTGACCGTCGCCAGCGTCACCAGCCGCGACACGAACAGCAGGTACATCGCCCACCACACCGCCGGGCCGGGCGGCTGGGCGCCCCGGTTCACCGGCGTCCACGCAGCCGCCGGATCGCCCGGGTGCTCGACCACCCGCCAGACGATGCCGGGTGCGTCGTCGACGTCGTAGCTGGGCCAGTCGCGCTCGAACATCCACGTCGCCAGGTGCCCGGTGACCAGCACCAGGCCGGCCGCCGCGGCCAGCAGCATCAGCGCGGTGGTCAGGGCCGACTGCCAGGCATCGTCGCGATCGCTCACCACCGGGTGGATGCACGACGGGTGCGCGGCGATGGCAGCCGCGGGACTCCCCCGTCGGTCGTATGGGGCTCCACCTGGGATTTCTCGGCGGGCGGGAGCGTCGCGGGTACCGCTGGCGGTACTCCCGCGTCGCACGGTTCGCTCCATGACGAGCAACGTGTTCACGGACCTGGACCGGGACTGGCGCCGGCTGGCAGGCTCCCGGGCCGCCGCCCGCCAGCTGGCCGACGTCCGCCGGGTCGCCGGCTCGGCCCAGACGCTGGCCGACGTCGAGCAGTACGTGCGCCGGGCCGGGCCCGCCGAGGCCGACCGGGTGCTGCTGGCGCTGGTGGCGCGGGCGGTCGAGGGCGACGGCCTGGCGGCCCGGGTGCTGCTGCAGCTGCTGCTGCCGGGCACCCGCAACCTGGCCCGGCGCTGGTGGGCGCTGGGCGACCACGACGAGCGGGCCGCCGCCGCGGTCGCCGCCGTGTACCAACGCATCCGGCGGTACCCGTTGGCGCGGCGGCCGGGCCGGGTCGCCGCCAACGTGCTGATGGATGCGTCCCGCGACATGCGCAACGCCGTGCCCCGCCCCGAGGTCCCCGCGCTCGACCCGGCCGACGACGCCGCGGCGACGGCGGCGCACCCCGGCGTCGAGCTCACCGAGGTGCTGTGCGACGCCGTCCACGACGGGCTGCTGGCGCCGGCCGAGGCGACGCTCATCGCCCGGTCCCGGATCTCCGGGCACCGCCTGTCGGACCTGGCGGTCGCCAACGGCATCCCCGAGCGCACCCTGTTCGCCCACCGCCAGCGCGCCGAACGCCGCCTCGCGACCGCCTACGCGGCCAGCCGGGAGTAGCGGGTGGCGGGGCTACGCAGAGGCGGGGGCGACGGAGACCGGGATGCCGTTGAGGACGGCGGTGCCGGAGACGGGGTCGAGGTGGTCCTCGTCGGCGAGGATGTTGGTGTTCACGCCGGCGTAGCGGCTCGCGACCGACAGCTCGACGCCGGGGAGGTCGTGGCCCCAGCCGTGGGGGATGCTGACGACACCCGGGCGGATGGCGTCGGTGACCTCGACCGGGACCGTCACCTTGCCGGCCCGGGAGGCGACCTCCGCCGCGACACCGTCGGTCAGGCCCAGCCGGGTCGCATCCGCAGGGTGGACGTGCAGGGTGCAGCGGGGCTTGCCCTTCACCAGCACCTCCACGTTGTGCATCCACGAGTTGTTGGAGCGCAGGTCACGCCGGCCGATCAGCAGGATCTGGTCGTCGGGAACCCCCGCCGCCAACCGTTCGGACATCCGGGCCACGTCGGCCACCAGCACCTCGGGCGCCAGCTCGACCATGCCCGACGGCGTCCGCAGCACCTCCGGCAGCCGGGGGGTCAGCGGCCCGAAGTCGACGCCGTGGGGGTTCGCCAGCAGCACGTCGAGCGTCAGCGTCCCCGGGCCCGCCCCGAAGCCGTCGCCGTACGGGCCGGTGCGCAGCATCAGGTCGATCAGCCGCTCCGGGCCCCGGCGGTCGCCCAGCTCGGCGACCACGTCGTCCACCGAACGCCCAGCCAGCGGGCTCGTCTCGTCGGCCACCATCGCCCCGACGAGCGTCCGCAGCACCAGGTCGTCGACCAGGTCGGGCGACGCAGAGGCGCCGAGGCCCTGCAGGATCAGCGCCAGGCGGGCCAGGATCTCCCACTCGTCGGGCTGCCCGTCGGCCAGTGGCAGCACCGGCGGCGAGTAGTTCGCCACGTTGCGGATCGCCAGCTGCAGCAGCGCCAGGTCGTAGTGGCCCTTCTGCAGGGCCGTCGGAGGCGGCAGGATCACGTCGGCGTGGCGGGTGGTCTCGTTGACGTACGGGTCGACCGCCACGTAGGCGTCGAGGGTCGCCAGCGCGGCGTCGAGCCGCCCGGAGTTGGGGGTCGACAGCACCGGGTTGCCGGCCACCGTGATCAGCGCCCGCACCTGGCCGTCGCCGGGCGTGTCGATCTCCTCGGCCAGGCAGGCGACGGGCAGCTCGCCCAGCGTCTCGCCCGCACCCCGCACCCGGCTCTGCCGCCGGTAGAGGCGCAGGCCCCGCCCGTAGCGGGGAGTCCCCCGGGTGTTGGAGGAGCCCGCGGCCGCCCGGGTGAACATGGCGCCGCCCGGACGGTCGAGGTTGCCGGTGAGCACGTTGAGCACGTCGACCAGCCACGACGCCGCCGTCCCGAACTCGGCGACGGTGGTGCCGATGCGGCCGTAGACGCAGGCCGTCGGCGCCGCCGCCAGCTCCCGCGCCAACCGACGCACCGTCTCCGCGTCGATCCCGGTGAGCGCCGCCGTGGCCTCCGGGGTGAAGGGCTCGGCCGCCGCCAGCACCTCGTCGAGACCCGCCAGGTACGGCTCGAGCCCGGCGCCCACGTCGACCAGCCCCTCGGTCGACAGGACGTTCACCAGCGCCATCAGCAGGAAGGCGTCGGTGCCGGGGCGGACCGCCACGTGCTCGCTCGCCGCCTCGGCCGTGCGGCTGCGGCGGGGGTCGACCACCACCAGCTTCCCGCCCCGTTCGAGCAGAGCCTCCAGGCGGCCCGGCCAGTCGGGAGCGGTGGCCAGGCTGCCGTTCGACGCGAACGGGTTGGCGCCCAGCATCAGCAGGTAGTCGGTGCGGTCGACGTCGGGGACCGGGACCGTCAGCCCGCCGCCGAACATCAGGCCCGACGAGATCTCCTTGGGACGCTGGTCGACGGTGCTGGCCGAGAAGACGTTGGTGGTGCCCAGCGCCCGGACCATCGGCCGGGCGAACAGCAGGGCGCCGAGCGAGTGGGCGCTGGGGTTGCCGAGGTAGACAGCCGCCGCGTCGCGGCCGTGGGCCTCCAGCACCGGGAGGAGCAGCCGCTCGACCTCGGCGAACGCCTCGTCCCACGTGACCGGCACCAGCTCGCCGTCCCGCCGCACCAGCGGTTGGCGCAGCCAGTCGGGGTCCTCGTGGAGCTGCTTGAGCGTCGACCCCTTGGGACAGATGTACCCGTGGCTGAACACGTCGTCCCGGTCGCCCCGGATCCGCTTGACCCGATCCCCCTCGAGCGTGACCTCCAACCCGCACCCGGCCTCGCACAACGGACAGATGCGATAAGCGGTCCTGACCTCGTTCGTCACCGTCGTTCCCATCACGGCCCCCCTTCGGCGCCGACCATTGTGCTGGCTCGCCACCTCGTTGCGGCGCCCAACGACCGAACCGGTCGCCTCACGCCGCACGAGCCCGACCCTCCGCGTAGCGCGCCAGCAGTGCAAGGCTCTCGCCGCACCCCGTCGTGAGCTGGCTGTAGGTGAACCGCAGGACGTCGTAGCCCTGGGTGGTGGCGACGTTGTCGCGCCAACGATCCCGCTCGAAGTCGGTGACACGCGTGTGCCAACGCCGACCGTCGGCCTCGACGATGAGCCGCCAGTCGTCGACGAGGACGTCGACCCGGGCGTCGCCGTGCTCCCACCCCGGCAGCGCGGCCTGCCGCCGACGCCGCGGCAGGCCGCGGACCCGGTCGAGCAGGGCGTCGAGCAGGCGCTCCAGGTCGTTGAGGGCCGGGGTTTCGCCCGTGTCGTGCTCGCGGAGCAGCGACCGCACGAGCCCGATGCCGGGCAGCCGGGCGTAGGCGAGGTCGACGTACCGGTCGGCGATCGCAGCGAGCACCGGCGGGTGGGCGACGACGGCGTCGGCGAAGAGGGTTCGGAGGCGCAGCTGGTCGACCATGCCGGCGAGCTGGAAGACGGTGTCGGACAGTGTCACGGTCGGGATGCCGTCGACGATCGTCGACCTGGGCCACGACGACTCGTGCACCGTCGCCAGGCGACTTCGGTGCCGCGACCCTCGGGGAGCGACGAGGTGCAGCGGCCCCGGCCGGAACCCCGCCAGCTCGTGCAGCACCGCGGCGCTCACGTGGGACACGGCGGCCCCCTCGATCACGAGCGTGCCCGCCATGCACTGCCGACGCCAGGTGCCCGGGTGGCTGGGGAGGGCGTAGACGTGGTGGTCGAGCGGGAGCCAGCGGCCGGTGGCCACACGGCGTCGGATCATCCGCTCCGTGGCACCGGCGGCACGTGCCTGGCGGTCACCGAAGGCCCCGTGCTGGCGACGGGCGAGTCGGTCGATGGCCTGGTCGAGATGGCGAGCAGTCATGACCCGCATGATGCCGACGGGGTGTGACAAGCAAGGAGAGACCCACGGCCAGTCGCTGCGGCACCCAACGACCGAAAGGGTCACGTCCCATCGCAACGACGCCGCCGCCCACGTCGATGCGGCGCCCAGCGACCGAAACGGTCGGCCGGCATCGCAACGACGGGCGAAAGAACGTCAGCCCGAGAGAGCTCGCTTCAGGTCGTCGAGGACCGGGATGGGGCCCGGGTCGAGGTTCTCCTGGGCGGCGAGGTGCAAGGACACGAAATCGCCCATGAGGATCAGGTCGAAGAGCTGGGCCAGGGGGCCCTCGCCCTCGGCGCGGACCTCGACCACCTCGTGGACCACCTCGGCCATGATGTCCCGCGTCAGCTCGAAGCGCCGGGCCTCCTGCGGGTGCTCCTCGTCGTGGCGCAGCTCGATCAGCGTGAACACCTGGCGGGTCATGTCGCCGTGCTGGCCCCAGCCGGCGATCTCGTTGTGGCACAGCTCCGGGATCTCCGAGGCGAACGCCGGCGCCTTGGCGTTCTCGTTCACCTGCGTCTTCCAACGGCGGGCCGCGACCGCGCCCAGCGGACCGGCGCCCACCACCAGCGGAATCGTCCGCCCGATGGTCCGGGCCAGTGAACGGGCCCGGGAGTCGGCCCCGGCCGCCACCAGCTGGTCACGCCGCGCCGACACCTGGGCCACCGCGGCCTCGACCCACGCCGACGCCCCCGGGAACAGTCCGACCGCCTCCATCACCAGCAGCGGCGGCACCGCCAGCGCCCCCAGAGCCGCCCGCGGCATCGGGATGCCGTCGGGCAGCGGCACCCGCACGGCCCCCCACCGCGGCGCCAGGTCACCCAGGACGCCGCCCCGGGCGATCACCACCATCCGGGCGCCCGCAGCCGCGGCCGCGGACGCCGCCTCCACCGTCTCCTCCGTGTCGCCCGAGAACGACACCGCGAAGCACAGGGTCTCCGGCCCCACGAACGACGGCGGGGCGTAGCCCTTCGCCACCACGATCGGCACCGGCACGAACGGACCGCCCACGGCCGTCAGCACGTCGCCGGCTATCCCGCTGCCGCCCATCCCCAGCACGACGACGTTGTCGATCGCGTCGTGGTCGGGCAGGCCCTCGAGGCCCTGCGCGGCCCCCACGGCCGAGCGGACCTGCTCCGGGAACCCGGCGGTGACCCCGAACATGTCGAGCGAGTCGAGCAGCTCGGGCGACAGCATCCCCGACACCTGGCGCTACGCCTCGAACGTCGGGGTGACGCCGTGCGACTCGGCCTTGGCGAGCAGCCGGGTGTCGGTCTCGTCGTCGACGGTCTCGGCCTCCTCGACCAGCATGATCGGGATGTCGTCCCGGATCGGGTAGCGGCGCTTCAGGCGCGGGTTGTAGAGGGTGTCCTCGTCGTCGAAGTAGAGCAGCGGGCCCTTGTCCTCGGGGCAGGCGAGGATCTCGAGCAGTTGCGGGTCCAGCGACATCTGTCAGTTCTCCTTGTCAGAGGTGATCAGCGACCGTACGGCGGCGACGTGCTCGTCGGTCGCGGTTTGGCTGGGCGACTCGAGGTTGAGCCGCAG
>Ga0193742_1001446_pt1 | contig 14287 bp, 16 predicted proteins | sample L2c1metaG_FD_165511 | JGI IMG/M metagenome (GOLD analysis project Ga0193742, IMG submission 165511) | Soil microbial communities from a riparian zone of the East river system, Colorado, United States - L2c1 | ecosystem: Environmental > Terrestrial > Soil > Riparian zone | place: USA: East River... | reverse complement strand
CCCTTAGCTCGATCAGCAGTTCATTGGCTGCCCGCGACAGCACATGCGGCTCGACGACAGGCGCGATCGACGCCGCGTCGGCGGCCTTGGCAAGTAGGCGCACGCAACGCGCCTCGACCGTGACCGGGCCGGCACCCGGCTTTGGGGCAAGCGGCATTACCGATATTCCGTGCTTCTCATTCTCATGAGAGCAGGAGTTACCCTTTCGGCCGCCTGTCGTAAACCCGCTTGGCCTTGCCCAAGGACCGCTCCAGCGTATCGGGCGCCACGATCTGCACGCCGGTGGTGATGCCGATGGTGTTCTTGATGAAGCTGGAAATCTTTTCGGCGTGGACGATCAGCCCGCTGCCGTCCCAGCTCTCGGGGCGCGCTTCGGCCTTGACGACCATCGCGTCCATCCGGCCCTCGCGCGTCAATTCGATGATGAAATGGCCGCCGCACCAGTCGGTCGCGAGCAACACTTCCTCGATCTGGGTCGGGAACACATTGACGCCGCGCAGGATGATCATGTCGTCGGAACGGCCCGTGACCTTTTCCATCCGCCGCATGCCCGGCCGCGCGGTGCCCGGCAACAGCCGCGTCAGGTCGCGGGTGCGATAGCGGATGATGGGAAATGCTTCCTTGGTCAGCGAGGTGAAGACCAGCTCACCCTTTTCGCCATCCGGCAACACCGCGCCGGTCTCGGGGTCGATCACTTCAGGGTAGAAATGGTCTTCCCAGATATGCAGCCCATCCTTGGTCTCCAGGCATTCCTGCGCCACGCCGGGACCGATCACTTCCGACAGGCCATAGATGTCGGTAGCATCGAGGCCGAAGGTGGTTTCGATCTCGGCACGCATCGCATTGGTCCAGGGCTCGGCGCCGAAGATGCCGAATTTCAGCGATGACTTCCTGGGGTCGAGACCCTGCTTCCTGAACTCATCGAGAATCGCCAGCATGTAGCTCGGCGTCACCGTGATGATGTCGGGCTTGAAGTCGTTGATCAGTTGCACCTGCCGCTCGGTCATGCCGCCGGAAACCGGCACCACGGTGCAGCCGAGCCGCTCCGCGCCGTAATGCGCGCCAAGGCCGCCCGTGAACAGGCCATAGCCATAGGCGTTGTGCATGATCATGCCGCGGCGGCCGCCGGCGGCGCGGATCGAACGCGCCATCACCTCCGACCACATGTCGATGTCGGCCTGGGTGTAGCCGACCACGATCGGCTTGCCGGTGGTGCCGGAGGAAGCGTGGACCCGCACCAGTTTCTCACGCGGCACCGCGAACATGTTGAAGGGATAATTGTCGCGCAAATCGGTTTTCACCGTGAACGGAAATTTGGCGAGATCGGATATCTGCTTGAAGTCGGACGGATGAACGCTGGCCTTGTCGAACGCCTTCTTGTAATGCGCGACATTGTCGTAGGCATGCGCCAGCGACCAGGCGAGTCGCTTTATTTGCAGGGCCAGGATTTCGTCGCGCGACGCCCGCTCGGCGTCGTCAAGTTCGGCCTGGTAGCCGATTGCTCCGGGATTAAGCTTTGTCGTAGCCATCTCGCGTTTCCCTCTTTTGCTTTTTATTCTTGTTCTTGAAGCTGATGTTTATTTGCCGCCGCTATCCTCCACCGGCAGCCATGTGCCCGCGATGGTGCGGGAATGCCCGCGGAACTCCGCGATCACGACATCATCCGCCGTGACACGGATATCGTAAATTCCCGACCGCCCGCTGCGCGAGATTTCACGCGCGGTCGCGACCAGCCGGTCGCCGAGCTTGCCCGATCTGATGAAGGTGATATCGCACTGCGCCGCCACGGCGCGCTCGTTGCGCGAATTGCAGGCAAAGGCGAACGTCGAATCCGCCAGCAGAAAGATAAAACCACCATGTGCGATGCGCTGGCCGTTGACCATGTGTGGCTTGACCGTCATCGTCAGCGTCGCGCGCCCCGGCCCGACGTCGACGATCTCCATGCCAAGACCCTTGCTGGCATCGTCTTCCGCCCACATCGCGTCCGCACAGGCGCGCGCGAGTTGGTCCGGCGAGAGCGTGGCTGCGGCGCTAGACATGATCATAATCCACCACGACCTTATCCGACGCCGGCCGCGCCTGGCAGGTCAGGATAAACCCCGCCTTCAGCTCCCACGGCTCCAGCGAATAATTGACGTCCATCGGCGCCTCGCCCTCGACGAGATGGGCGCGGCAGGTCGAGCACATGCCACCCTTGCAGGCGAATGGCAGGTCCATGCCGGCGCGCAGGGCGGCATCGAGAATGGACTCGCCCTCGGCGACCGGCACTTCGCGGCGTTTGCCGTCCACCACCAGCGAGGCCACAGCCTTCGGCGGCGCGCCCGGCGCGACAACGGCCTTGGCGCGTGGCTTGCCGCCGAGCCCGGAAACAAAACGCTCGACATGAATACGGTCCTCGGCGATGCCGATATCGCGGCAGGTCGCCTCGATATCCTCGCTCATGCCGGTGGGACCGCAAATGAAGACGTGATCGACGCTTGTCGCCGGCACCAGCGAGCGCAGCAGCACCCGCACTTTTTCGCCATCGAGCCGGCCATGCAGGATCGGGATATCCTGCTCCTCGCCGGAGATGACGTGGAAGATCGACAGCCGCTGCATGAAGCGGTCCTTGAGTTCTTCGAGCGCCTCGCGGAACAGCATGCCGCCGGTCGAACGGTTGCCGTAGAACAGGAAGAACCGGCTCAGCGGCTCGCGCGCGAGGACGCCCTTCACGATCGACAAGATCGGCGTGATGCCGGAACCCGCGGCGATGCCGACATAGACCCTCGCCTCATCCGGCGCCGGCGCGATGCCGAAACGGCCGGTCGGCGTCATCACGTCGAGCTGGTCTCCGGCCTTTAATTCATCGGCGGCCCAGCTCGAGAACGCGCCGCCGTCGACCTTCTTCACCGCGATGCGCAATTCACCGTCGTCGGGGCCGGAGCAGATCGAATAAGAGCGGCGCACTTCCTCGCCGTCCATCGTCGTGCGCAAGGTCAGATACTGGCCGGGTGCGAAGCTGTAATCGTCTTCCAATTCGCTCGGGATCGCAAACGTCAGCGACACCGCGTCGGAAGATTCACGGCGCAAATCATTGACAGCGAGACGGTGAAAGCGAGGAGTTAGCGATGACATGATCAATGACACTTGAAATAATCAAAGGGTTCGCGGCAGCTCTTGCAACGCCACAGCGCCTTGCAGGAGGTCGAGCCGAATTCGGACAGCAATTCGGTATTTTCGGAACCGCATTGCGGACAAGCCACCTGCTGCTCGCCAAACAGCGCGCGGCGGCCGCTTCCAGCCTGTGGCGGCGCAATGCCATATTCCCGGAGCTTGCGGCGGCCATCGTCGCTCATCCAGTCGGTGGTCCAGGCCGGCGACAGCACGGTTCGGATTTTCGGACGTCCAAAACCTTCACGCTCCAGCGCCAATTCGATTTCGAGGGCGATCATGTTCATCGCGGGACAGCCGGAATAGGTCGGCGTGATCGCGACCTCGATACGACCATCGCTGACGGCGACATCGCGCAGCACGCCGAGATCGGCGATGGTCAGCACGGGGATCTCGGGATCGACCACGGAAGCCGCGGCATCCCAGGCGCGTTGCCGTAATTCGTTGTCTCTGAGCGTAGCCGTCACCATATTGCCCCCGGAAAACTCCGCTGCATCGATTGCAGCTCGCTGAGCAGATGGCCGAGATGCTCGCTGTGACGGCCGCTGCGGCCGCCCTGCTGCATCCAGTCGCTTTTCGGCAGCGTCAGCGTCGCCTCAGCCACCACGCTTGAAACCGTCTTGAGCCATTGCGGGCGCAACGATGCGGGATCGTGGGCGATGCCGCGATCGATCAAGCCGCGCTCGCTGTCGTCGACCGCGAACATCTCGCCGGTATAGGCCCAGAGATCGTCGATCGCGGTCTGCGCACGGCGATGGCTTTCCTCGGTGCCGTCGCCGAGGCGAAGGATCCATTCCGAGGAATGACGCACATGATAGGCGCTCTCCTTCTCGGATTTGGCGGCAATCGCCGCCAGCGTAGCATCTGACGATTGCATCATCGCGCGCCAATAGAGATCGGCGAATACCGCATAGAAGAACTGTCGCACCATGGTGCGCGCGAAATCGCCATTCGGCTGTTCGACCAGCAACAGATTGCGGTACTGCCTGATATCGCGCAGATAGGCGAACTTGTCTTCGTCGTTATCCCTACCTTCGACCTTGGCCGCGTAAGCATAGAGCTCGCGCGCCTGTCCGAGCAGATCGAGCCCCATATTGGCCAGCGCCATGTCCTCTTCCAGCGCAGGCGCATGGCCGCACCATTCCGACAGCCGGTGCCCGAGGATCAAGGCATCGTCGGCCCGGCGCAGCGTATACAGCACCAGCGGAGTTTCGGAGACCGATATCGATGCGACGGACATGTTCTGCAACCCTATTAAGAATTGAGTTCGTCATTGCGAGGAGCGAAGCGACGAAGCAATCCAGTTCTTTCTTGTTGCCCTGGATTGCTTCGCTACGCTCGCAATGACAGCCCTGGCCTGCCCGCAACCATCCTTCGAGACGCGCGCTAAGGCGCGCTCCTCAGGGATGACGGCCGGAAAAAAATCACATATGCCCGACTTCGTCCGGCACGTCGTAAAACGTCGGATGGCGATAAATCTTGGATTCCGCCGGCTCGAACATCATGCCCTTCTCGGCGGGATCAGAGGCGGTAATTGCGTTCGACGGCACCACCCAGATCGATAATCCCTCGCCGCGGCGGGTGTAGATGTCGCGTGCGGCCTGTAGCGCCAGGGTCGCGTCGGTCGCGTGCAGCGAGCCGACATGCTTGTGCGCAAGCCCGTTGCGGCTGCGGATGAACACTTCCCAAAGCGGCATGTTCGGCGTCGCCATGATGACCTCCTTATTCAGCAGTTTGCCTATTCGGCCGCTTGCAAGACGGAGCGTTGCCGGCGCTTTTCGGCATAGGCCGCCGCAGCCTCGCGCACCCAGGCGCCGTCGTCATGCGCCTTGCGCCGCGCCGCCAGCCGCTCGCGGTTGCATGGACCATTGCCGGCGAGCACCTGGTTGAATTCGTCCCAGTCGATCGCGCTGTATTCCCAATTGCCGGCTGCGTTCTGCTTCATGCCGGGATCGGGAATGGTCAGGCCGAGAAACTGCGCCTGCGGCACGGTGGCGTGGACGAATTTCTGGCGCAACTCGTCGTTGGAAAACCGCTTGATCTTCCATTTGGTCGAGGCGTCCGAGTGCTGGCTCGCTTTATCGGGCGGCCCGAACATCATCAGCACGGGCCACCACCAGCGATCCAGCGCGCTCTGCGCCATCGCCTTCTGGTCTTCGCTGCCGCGCGCCAGCGTCATCATGATCTCAAAGCCCTGGCGCTGATGAAACGACTCTTCCTTGCAGACGCGGATCATCGCGCGCGCGTAGGGGCCGTAGGAACAGCGGCACAACGGAATCTGGTTCATGATGGCGGCGCCGTCGACCAGCCAGCCGATCGCGCCGATGTCCGCCCATGTCAGTGTCGGATAATTGAAGATCGAGGAATATTTTGCCTTTCCCGCCAGCATCATGTCGACCAATTCCTCACGCGAGGTGCCGAGTGTCTCGGCTGCCGCGTAAAGATAAAGCCCGTGGCCGCATTCGTCCTGCACCTTGGCGAGCAATGCGGCCTTGCGGCGCAGCGACGGCGCGCGCGTGATCCAGTTGCCTTCCGGGAGCATGCCGACGATTTCGGAATGGGCGTGCTGGGAAATCTGCCGCGTCAGCGTCTTGCGATAGGCCGCCGGCATCCAGTCATTGGGCTCGATGCGATCATCGACATCGATGCGCGACTGGAATTGCGCGGCGCGTTCGGCGTCCTCGATGTTGCGGTCTTCAGTATCCGCGGTGTTGAGCGCTTGCGTATACATGGCCTTCCTCCCCGGAAGTTGTTGAGACCAACATATAACATAAAATACGAATCGCAAGTTAATTTTGTAACATATTGGGCGTCTAACCGAACCGGCGCCCGAGTTCCACGCTGGGTGCCGGTAGCGGCCCATTTTCGTTGTTGGCATGGCGGTCAAGCCATTGTTCGGACGCCGGGAGCAGCCCGCGATAAATCTCGCCGCAGAGCGCACGCGCCGCCCTGCCCGGCCAATCCGCCGGCAGCAGCGCGGTGGGCAGCAGCGGATCGCGCAGCACCACGCGGCGGTAATGGTGGATCAGCAGGATACGCGCGGTGAAGGCGTCGGCGTCCGAAAGCGCTTCGCCGCGGCCGATCCAGCCGCGCAGGGGGTCAAAGGTTTTCATGAACTTCAGATAGGCATCCGAGGTGCGATCGAGCGGCCAGCTCTGGCTCAGCAATCGCCTGCCGCTATCGTCTTCGGCGGAGACTTCCAACCGGATCGCGGAGGCTGCTTCCTCGGGGATAGCAACGCCCGACGGCGCGACCCACACGCCCGGCAGCGGGCTGCCAAAACCGGCATTCTTCAGCGCCTCCCGGCTGGCGTCGCGGTCCTCGCTGGCTGGAATCAGCAACAACTCAAAGCGTCCGGTCCAGTCGGACGGCGGTGGATCGTAGATGTGCCGGGTCGCGGCATCGAAGGTCTGCCGCCCCTTCTCGACCAGCCCGTAGTAAGAGTTGCGACCGACCTTATGGCGCTCGAGCCAGCCATCGGCGGCAAGCCGCGACATCGCGGTGCGCACCACGCCGCTGTCGATCTCGAGCGCTTTGAAAAACTCCAGCAGCGTGCCGAGCCAGACCGAACCGCCGCGCGGCACGATGGCGTCGCCGAACAGCGTGATGACGATGGAGCCCGTACGCGACGGTTCGCGCTTGAGCTGGTCGATAATGCGGGAGAGCGGTTGCGGCATCCGAAACGCATAGCGCGTTTTGCGCGGCCGCTACAATGGACGGCCGCTTCTCCCTCGCCCCGCTTGCGGGGAGAGGTGAAGCAAGTGCTCTCGCCGGCTTTACCTTGCGGGATCCGGATAGACCATGCTGCGCCAGCCTGAGCGATCGAACGGCGCCCATTTGCCTTCGGGCTGCGCCAGGCGATCGGCTACCGCGTAGACCACGGCGGGATGATGGCCCATGCCGCAATGGCTGCTTTCGACTTCGATGTTCTCCGAGCGCGCGGACGGCTTTTCCATGCAGCCCTGCCAGGCGCAGATGCCATCGGTGCGGCTGAAGATCGCGGTGGTCGGCACCGGCGGTGTTTCCGAGAGCGATCCGCCAAACCGCCTGTCCTCTTCGTCGGCACGGCGGCCGCTCGCCAACTCATAAACGCGCCAGGCATTGGTCGCCTTCGGACTGCCGGCAAACGGACTGCCGAGCGTGATCACCGAGCGCACCCGCTCCGGCATCATCTTGGCAAGTTGCCGCGCATAGAGACCGCCCAGGCTCCAGCCAACCAGGCTGATCTTGCGGCCATGCGCGTCGCTGAGTTCATTCACCAGATCGACCATCGCGTGCTGCACGCCATCGCGCAGTCCGAGATTGCGGCCCTGGCGCCAGCCGCTGACGGCGTAACCGCGGCTCTTCAGGAAGCTGCGCAGCGGCCGGGTCGACATGTCGGAAGCGACGAGCCCGGGCAGCACCAGCACCGGATGGCCGTCGCCGCGCGGCGCCAGGCTGAGCAGCGGCAGCGCGCCGAGAAAGGCGCCGAATTCATGCATGGCGCGCCCTTCCAGAAACATCAGGGTCCTGGACGGCGGGCGAAGCGTCTGCGCAGTAACGGACATCCTTAGCTCCTGTTGTGGCCCGATCCCTTACGTCGCGGCAACCGGCCAAGTAGGTCAATAAGACTCAGAGGTCGATCAACCCAGATCGATGGGAAGACCGCCAATCTCGATAAATCGTTCCGCAATGCAACAAAGCCTGTGAATCAAGTTAGGCCGTCGTCTCCCGCATTCAAGCGGTTGAGCTCGGGCCGGACGATAGGCATCAACAACTAAAGTGGCCTCAGTGGTTTAAAAGTCACAGCCACCGCAACAGGAATTCGGCCGTGTAAAGACCCAATCCCGCGAGACCGCCGATCAACGAGCCGTTGAAGCGGATGTATTGCAGGTCGCGGCCGATGTTGATTTCGATCAGCGAAATCAGTTGCCCCATATTCCAGCCCTTGACCTGGTCGGAGATGAAGCTGGAGACGCCGCTCTTCTGGTCGGCGATAAAACTTCGCAGCACGGTGACAAAACCCTGGTTGATTTCGCCGCGCAGTTCGCCATCACCGGCGAGCGCCTCCCCGGCTTCCATGAACATACGGCCGAGATGCTGCTGCAACACCTGGCTCTCGCCGGATGCGCTGCGCTCGATGAACGATTGCGCATTCGACCAGATGTTTCGCGCGAGATCGGCCAGTTCGGGCCGCGCCAGCAGATCGCGTTTCAGGCCGTCGATCTTGCCGGCATAGAGCGGATCGCTGCCGAGCCGGTCGACGAACGACAGCACCATGCGGTCGAACTCGCCGCGGAACGGATGGCTGGGATCATTGCGTACTTCGTCGAAGAATGAGGTCGCGGATGCAACGAGCTTGTTCACCAGGAACTTGTCGGCGCGATAGAGTTTTAGCAGCGTCGGCAATTCGCCGCGGATTTTCTCGCGGACCATCGCCATGGTTTCCGGCTGCTTCAGCGACTGATCGACGACGCGCAGGATATCGTCGAGCAATCCCTGATGCCGGCCTTCGGCGACGAAAGCACGCAACGTGCCGGCGGCAAGCGGCGCCAGATCGATCGACTGCAATTGCGTGGTGACGCGCCGGGTGATGAATGTCATCAGGCCCGAATTCTCGGTCGCCGAGAGCGCCTCGGGCATCAGGTGCAGCACGAAGCGGGCGAGATCGGTGCTGCGCTTGCGGTCGCGCAGCCAGTCGGCGATGAACGAGCCGAAATCGATCTGGCGCAGTTTCGCGTCGACGGGGGCTGCTTCGAGAAAATGCTGCTCGATGAATTCGCCGAGCTTGTCGGCGATGCGGTGCTGGTTGCCCTGGATGATCGCGGTGTGCGGGATCGGCAATCCCAGTGGCCTGCGAAACAGCGCCACCACGGCGTACCAATCGGCGAGGCCACCGATGGTGGCGGCTTCGGCGAAGGCCGCGACAAAGCCGAACGCAGGATGCACCGGCAGCAAGATCTTGGCCGTCACGAACAGCGCGAGCGTACCCGCCAGCACCAGCGTCGCCAGCGCCTTGACGCGCCGCAACTCCGCCGCACGCACCGCATCGCCGGGGGATGAGAACGAGAAGGTGGCGGGAAGGCTCATGACGGCTTTCGCGGCTGATCTTAGCTATAGATAGGTGCCACGCACGCCGCCGTCATCCCCGGGACGAACGCAGTGCGTTCGCCCGTAGGTGCGCGCACTTTCTTGCGCGCCTCGAAGATGCTGTTCAGCGCTGTGCCTGTTGCCATCCTTCGAGGCTCGCAAGAGCTCGCACCTCAGAGGGTGTGAACCTTTCGATTTTAGCAATTTTGGCATGAGTCAAATCAAGGACTTACAGACACCAAAATCGCAGAAATCGAATAAAATCACAGCCTCTCAGGATGACGCGCTGCCGAAATAGCAAAAAGAAGGCCCGCCTGAGCGAGCCTTCGAAAAGAGCAGTTGGCTGAACGGTCGCGATCAGGCGGTCTTGGTGTAGACCTTGGAGAAGTTGTCCTGCGCAGTCTTGGCACCGTCGGCGACGAGCTTGCCGAGATATTCGGTGGTCGACTTGGCCCGCGACACGAACACTTCGCCACGTGCACGGATCATGTCCGACTGGATCTGAACCGCTTCATTGAGCGACTTGGCGGAAGCGAGCTTGTCGATGCCGGCGAAGAACGCTTCGGCGTCCTGGTAGAGCGCCTGCTGGATGCTGCGGCTGATCTTGGCGGCCTCGGTGACCGAACCGGTAGCAGCGGTCTCGATCGCGGCGGTCACCTTCTCGGAACCCGCGTGCAGGTCGGCAGCGCGCACCTTGGCGGTCTCGGCCTGCTTGCGCACGAATTCGCGGGCAGCCTCGGGAACTTCAAGGTTCTTGAAGGCATCGGTAACGGGAGCGAAAGCGTCCTTGACGCTGTTCAGCACAGAGTTGGTTTCGGTGGTCATTGTGGTCTCTCCATCCTCAGGTTTGAGCTATGGGCTCACCCCGTCCGGTATGGCCCGGGGCGAGATCGTTGTGCCATAGTTAATGGTGCACCGCAACATCAATGTTGCATTGCAATATCACGAATTCGTGATCAGTCTGAATATCGAGCGACCTGCCCGGGAAACCGGCAGTGCCCGGCAGTCCTTGGGACCTTTGGGACCTAAGACTGTACGGCGCCGGGCAGCCCGTAGGCCTCCATCTGCGCCCTGACCTGCGCCACGTTATGCCCAAGCATGACGATATCGTGCGTCTTGCCATCGACGTCGCGGACGTGGTCGCGCAGCAGCGCCTCGGCCTTGAAGCCAAGGCCCTCGAAAAGCGCAATCGCAGCCTGCTGGTCGACCGTCATCTGCACCGACATCTTTTCCAGCCCGGCGGCGAGCGCCAGCGCAAAGGTCTCCTGCGACAACGCCCGTCCCACTCCCGCGCCGCGGACATCGAGCGATACCACCATGCGGATTTCGCCGACATGCGGCGACCACGAGTGCGGATCGCGCACCACCGTGCCGCAACCGACCACCTCGCCGTCCTTCACCGCGAGCAGGCTCGTGATGGCGCCGCGCTCGATCTCGTTGATCCAGGCCGACAGCACCTTGGGCTGGCTGATATTGCGCGGCAGGAACAGAAGATCGTGGCTCGGGAGTTTTTGCGCGAAAGCGAGCACCGCGGCTTCGTCCGCCCTGTTCATCAGGCGGAATTCGATATCGCCGGCATCGGACCTGATGTGCCGGGGGTAGTTGCGCGTCTCGTTCATATCGATCTTCCACCTAGCCAGGAGTCGAGTTTCGGCCACAGCCGCTTGATCGCATTGGCGCCGGCGACGAGGCTGACATGGCCGCCCTTCAGCATCACTTCTTCCTTGTCCGACGAGCCGACCTTGGTAATCAGGTGCTTGGCCGCGTCATAGGGCACGATGTGATCATGTTCGGCAACCGCGTGCAGGATCGGCAGCTTGATCTTTGCGAGATCCGCCGGCCTCCCGCCCACCGACATGGTGTCGTTGAACAGTTTATTATCCCACATCAGGTCCTTGGTGATGGCGCGGAAATACTCGCCGGCCAGCGGCAGCGTATCGGTCGCCCAGCGATCGAACATGCGGTACGATTTGACGTATTCATCGTTCCAGATGTTGTCCCATAGCTGCACCTGGCTTGCGACACGCGACGCCGGCCGCAGCATTTCGAACGACGACAGGATCATCTCCGGCGGCACGTTGCCGACGCGATCGACCAGACCGTCGACGTCGAAATAGCGCCGGTCCGAGAAATTCTGGAACAGCTTCATCTCGCGGAAATCGATCGGCGTCGTAAAGCAGATCAGGTTCTTCATCGGCCCGTCGGGAAAGATCGAGCCGTACAGCAGCGACAGCACGCCGCCGAAGCAATAGCCGATCACGGTGACGTCGGTCTCGCCGGAATCGCGTTGCACGCGGCTGATGCAATCGGGAATGAAGTCGAGGACGTAATCCTCCATCCGCAACGACTTCTCTTCCGGCTTCGGCGCGATCCAGTCCAGCATGTAGACGTCGTAGCCGCGCTTGAGCAGGAATTCGATGAAGCTCTGGCCGGGCACCATATCGAGGATATAGCCGCGGTTGGTGGTCGCCATCACAATCAGGATCGGCACCCGATAGATTTCGTCCGACATCGGCCGGTAGTGATAGAGATTCATGGTGCCGCGGACATGCAGGATGTCCTTGGGCGTCGAGCCAAGCGACGGCCCGGAGGAGGCGATATATTCGACGCCCTTGATGCTGCGCTGGATCGCGCGCTGCACCTCGGACTGGATCCGCTCCGGGATCGACGCCAGATCGAAGCCGGCGGCGGCGCTCATTTTGGTTCTCGGCCCGGCGACGGCGGACGTTTGGTGCGCGGCGGGCGCGGCGCGCCGGCCGCTCCGCTGTCGCCCGCGCCAGCGTCGCGCTGCATCTGATGCAGCATCGCCTTGATCTCGTTCAACTGCCCTTCCATCGATTGCAGGCGCTCGGCCATGCCGACCATCTGCGCCCGGCTCGGCAGATTCATGCTGACGAGGTATTTCTCCATGAGATCGCCGAGCTGCTTCTGCGCGCCCGCCGAGGCTCCGCCGACCTGGTTGACGACCTTGCTGAATTCCGGCGACGCCATCGCTTGATTGGCGAAGGAGTTGAATCCCTTCTCCATCTCGCCGATCATGGTCTGCCAGATCGCGACCGGATCGTTGCCTTTGTCGGCCATTCGGCGCCCTCCCGCGCTATCACGAGAGCTTTTTGCCCTCCTCGTTTTCGCTCATACGACACCGTTGCGGCGGCCGGGTCAACTGCGCAAGGCCCCGGTCGCCGAGCACCGGAAAACCTTCTGCGTTGCGGGAAACCGTGTCATAAGGTCCAGGTTGCATTGCCACCGGAGGAACAGCCTCAGTGAATTCGCTCGCCCATCAGCCGCCACAGATCGCCCAGGCCAATGGCCTCGATCTTTGCTACGAAATCTTCGGCGACGCCGATGCCGAACCGATGCTGTTGATCATGGGGCTCGGCGCCCAGATGATTCTTTGGGACGACGATTTCTGCCGGCAGTTGGCGGCGCGCGGGTTTCGCGTCATCCGTTTCGACAATCGCGACATCGGCAAGTCGAGCCAGCTCTCCGGCGGCGGGCGCCTGAAGGCGCTCGAACTGCTCAAGCTGCGCTTCCTGAGGATTCCGGTCGCCGCGCCCTACAAGCTCTACGACATGGCGCAGGACGTGATCGGGCTGATGGACGCGCTGAAGATCAAATCGGCGCATCTGGTGGGCGCGTCGATGGGCGGCATGATCGCCCAGGAAGTCTCGATCTCGTTTCCCGAACGGGTGCGGTCGCTGACCTCGATCATGTCGACCACCGGCAATCCGAAAGTGCCGCCGCCGACCCGCGAAGCGACCGCCATGCTGATGGCGCCGCCGGTCGCGACGCGGGACGAGTACATCGTACGCTTTGCCCAGACCTGGAAGGTGCTGCGCGTAGGTCGTTTCCCGGAGGACGAGGCGCTCGATCGCGCGCGTGCCGAACGCAGCTTCGAGCGCGGGCTAAGCCCAGCCGGCGTCGGACGGCAGCTTCGCGCGATCCTGGCGTCCGGTAGCCGCAAGCAGCGGCTGGCCTCGGTCAAGGCGCCGACATTGGTCATTCACGGCACCGTCGATCCGCTGGTGCGCCCGGAGGGCGGCAAGGATACCGCGGCCTCGATCCCCGGCGCCAAGCTGCTGATGGTCGACGGCATGGGACATGCGCTGCCGATCCCGATGTGGCCGCAGATCGTCGGCGCGATCGACCAACATGCCCACGCGGCGGCCGCGAAGGCGACCCACTAACCACAACCGAGGGAGGATAACATGAAACTGGAAGGCGGATGTTATTGCGGTGCTCTGCGTTACAAGGCCGAAGGCAAGCCGATGCTGAAGGCGCAATGCCATTGCCGCGAATGCCAATATATCAGCGGCGGCTCGCCCAACATGTTCGTGCTGATGCCGATCGACGGCTTCGGTTACACCAAAGGAACGCCGAAGAAGTTTTCGCGCACCGATCTTGAACGCGCGGTGACGCGGGAATTCTGCGCCGAATGCGGCACGCATATCGTCACCCGACCGGTCGGCCTGCCCGCCGTCGTGGTGAAAGTCGGCACGCTCGACGACCCCACGCAGTTCGGCGACGCACAGATGGCGATCTACACCGTCGACAAGCAGCCGTTCCACCAGATCCCCGAAGGCCTGCCGACATTCGAACGGTTGCCGCCGATGTAAGCGAAAGAAAACAACATCACGTCGTCCCGGCGAAAGCCGGGATCTATACGGCGAGGACTCGCTTTTTTCGGCAGTGCGGCCGATACCTTCTCTAACAACTAATGCCAGGGGTTATGGGTCCCGGCGTTCGCCGGGACGACCAGAGATTTACCCACCCGCCCACACATCCAGCACATAGCGGTTTTTGGCGCCGAGGTCATCGATCCAGCGCGAGCCCGCCGCCGCATCGGCGCCGCTGCGCTCGCGATAGATCGCAACCAGCGCCGCCTTGACGTCCGGCTCCATCTTGCCGCCGTCGCCGCAGACATAGATGATCGCGCCATTCTCGATCAGGCTCCAGACGCGGTCCTTTTGCGCCGCGACCAGATGCTGCACATAGGTCTTTGGTCCGTCGGCGCGCGAGAACGCCGTGTGCAGTTCGGTGATGCCATCGGCCGCGAAGGTTTTCAGTT
>Ga0193742_1001445_pt1 | contig 14291 bp, 9 predicted proteins | sample L2c1metaG_FD_165511 | JGI IMG/M metagenome (GOLD analysis project Ga0193742, IMG submission 165511) | Soil microbial communities from a riparian zone of the East river system, Colorado, United States - L2c1 | ecosystem: Environmental > Terrestrial > Soil > Riparian zone | place: USA: East River... | reverse complement strand
ACCGACCGCACGATCGCAGGCGCGGGCCTGGTGACCGATCCCCTGACAAATATCTCGACGGTGGTGTCCGTCAATCGCTCTACCAGCGATACGGACCTTCTCCCCAACGCCAGCGCCCGCGTCGTCTTCGGCGGCGGACTGCAATCACGGTTCAACTTCTCGAAAACCTTGTCGAGGCCCAGCTTCGGATCGCTCAATCCCGGTCTGAGTTACGTCGTGTCCTACGTGACCACGATCCAGAATTCGGGATCCGGCGGCAACCCCGATCTGCGGCCGCAAAAGTCGGCCAACTATGACGCATCGCTGGAATATTATTTTGGGCGAAGCAATTACGTATCCGCCGTCGCCTTCTACCGTGACGTCACCGATCGCGTGGTGACCGATTCGGAGATCCGTAGAATCGGTGACTTTGATTATATCATCTCCACTCCGCGCAATCTTGGTTCTGCGACGATCAAGGGCCTTGAGCTGAGCGCCCAGATGTTCTTCGATTTTCTGCCGGAGGGCCTCGACGGGTTCGGTGCGCTCGGCAACTTCACCATCGTCGATAGCGAAGTTACGATAGTTGACGATCGTCTGGAAGGTCTGCCGCTGTTCGGCGTGTCCAAATATAACTACAATGCCGGCCTGCTGTACGAAAAATACGGCGTTTCTGCCCGGATCATCTACACTTACCGGTCGCAATATTTTACCGGCGACAACACCAACGGGCTGTCGCTTCGTCCGATTTCCATCCCGGTGGGAAGGAGCGGCATACGGGCTTCCGGCCGTCTCGACTTCGGGGTCAACTACGATCTGACGCCGGAAATCACGGTCAGCCTGGCAGGAACGAACGTCACCGGCGCGAAAACACGCGCGTTCGAATCGCGGGAGGACTTCCCGCGTGAAGTGTTCAACGACGATACGACCTATTCGCTCGGCGTCCGTTTCAATTTTTGAGGCCGACGAAACGGGAAAGGGGGGTGCAGTTTGCCTGACGTGGGTAACTACACAGGCGCTGTGCACTGGTGGGATGGCTTCACGGGGCTTCGTGCCCTGTAGAGCGCATCCCACCAGAACATCTTCGGCGTGCTCGGCAGACTGCTCAAGCTGAAAGGCTTGCTTGATAATGGCTTGGAACAGGAGGAATGCTTGCGACATAATTTGACGGGTACGACCGCTTGGTTGGCTGCGGCCCTGATCGCCAGTGGCTCAGTGCCTGGCCTGTATGCGGCGCATGCTCAGCGCGCTACGACCTCCTTGAACCAGCCGACACAAGCGCTCTCCGGGGGCGTTCGGGTCAGCAAGACGGCCGATGCCATGACGATCGACTGGCCTGCCGGATCGGACAATGAGCGTGCGCAGATGGTGCTTTCGCTCAAGCGCGACACGCCGCTGATCCGGTCAATCGCGGTGGCCGGCCAGACTGTCCTAGCCGATGTCGATCCCGCCGGCGTGATCACCGTGGGCACGCGTGATCTGAAGGAGGGTTGGACGGTCTTCTTCGACAACCCACGCACACGGCCGTTCGAAAGCTTTCCGATGACACTGCAGCGCGACGCGATCACCGTCCGCAAGCAGGGGGGATATACCAAGATCATCGTCGGGGGCGCGGCCGCGGGTCCGTTTTCCGGCACTTTCGAGTTCACCATCTATCCGGGCTCCCGTCTCATCCGGGCGGCGATGGTTCTTTCAACCCAACGCCCGGCGACCGCCTATACCTTCGATGCCGGTCTGACAGCCGCCACCTCGGCCACCCTGCCGTGGCGTTCGATCGCCTATACCGACCAGTCAGACAGGCTGGTCCGCGAAGAGGGCGCGGATGCACGCAAACCGGCCGCCGCACCTCAGGTGAGAGCGCGGATGATCGTCGCCGAAGGCGCGACGGGAGGGGCCCTGGGCATCGTGCCGCCGCCGCATCAGTATTTTTATCCGCTCGACTACGCCAACAACGACAACGCCGCCTGGTATGGCAGCGACTACCGCAATCTCTCCGGCCGCACCGGTTTCGGCGTTCGACAGACCCTTGAAGGCGATCGGCGCTATGTTCCCTGGGTCAATGCCCCGCCGGGCACGATGCAGGACATGGGCGTATTCTACCTGCCCGATAGCGGCGACGCCGCAAACGTGACCGAGGCCGCCCTGGCGTTGACCCGGAACGACCGATTCAAGTCGCTTGCGGGTTATCGGACCTTCACCAGCCACTACCATGTCGAACACTCGGCGGACTTCCTGGAAAAGGCCAAGTTCCAGCAGGCGACCGGCGTGCCGGCGGACCTTGAGGTTCCCGAATTCATCTCACGCTTCAAAGCGATGAACGTAGAGATCGTGCATCTCGCGGAGTTGCATCTTTCCCGCGAACGGCTTGATCGCGCGGGCGACCGGCTCAAGCTGCTCAAGACGATGCACGCGGAAACCGAGCGGCTATCCGATGACCAGCTTCTCCTCCTGCCGGGAGAGGAGCCCAATGTTCACCTCGGGGGCCATTGGATCAGCATGTTTCCGAAGAATGTCTACTGGACCCTCGACCGCAAGGAAGGACAACCCTTCCTCGAGAACGATCCCGTGCTGGGCAAGGTGTATCACGTCGGGTCCGAGGAAGACGTCCTCAACCTCATGGAAGCCGAGCGCGGCCTGATGTGGACCGCCCACCCGCGGATCAAGAGTTCGTTCGGTTTCCCGGACAAGCAGCGGGACAAGGCGTTCTTCAAGAGTGACCGCTTCCTGGGCGGCGCCTGGAAGGCAATGCCGGCGGACTATTCGGAGCCGCGCCTCGGCTCGCGCGTCCTCAACCTGCTCGACGACATGAACAATTGGGCTGCGGTTCCAAGCGAGCGCAAGTTCACGCCCGGCGAGGTCGACATCTTCCAGATCGATCGCAAGAGCGAGCTCTATGCGCATATGAACGTCAACTATCTGCGGCTGGACGGGCCGCTGCCGACCCATGCGAGCGGTTGGGGTTCGATCCTCGACGCGTTACGCGGCGGTCGTTTTTTCACCTCGACAGGCGAGGTGTTGATCCCCTCCTTCACGATCAACGGCGCGCAAAGCGGTGATGAGGTCGCACCCGACAAGATGGCTACCGTGCGAGCCACGATCGAGTGGACTTTCCCGCTGGCTTTCGCCGAGATCGTCAGTGGCGATGGAACGAAGGTCTATCGCGACCGCATCGATCTTTCCGAAAGCGGCCCGACCGGCAGCCGCACGATAGTGAAGGACGTGGACCTGCGTGGCCGCAAATGGGCGCGCCTTGAGGTGTGGGATGTCGCGACGAGCGGCGCCTTCACCCAGCCGGTCTTCCTTGGCCAGCAATAAGCGCGCGATCCGGGGCGAAATCCTGACCTGCCAATCACATTAGGTAGCGGCCATGTTCGAGCGAACCTACTACGCGACACATCCGAAGATCATGGATGGTGTCTCCAACGAAGAACTGCGCGATCATTATCTGATCCCAACTCTGTTCCGCCCCAACGAGTGCGTTCTGAACTACACGCACGCCGACCGATTGGTGATCGGCGGCGTGCAGGTGGAAAGCGGAAGCGTGCAGCTACCGCGCCACGCCGCCCCACCTTCCGCTGCCGAACATCCCTTTCTCGAACGTCGCGAGATGGCGGCGATCAATATCGGGACCGCGCCTGGCGCCGTGACGGTCGACGGGGAGGTCTTCGCGCTCGGGAACAAGGACTGCCTGTACATCACCATGGGTGCCCAGCAGGTCGAGTTTTCGGGCGACGGCGCGCGCTTCTACCTGGCATCCTGCCCCGCCCACAAGGCGTTCCAGACGCGCAAGCTTTCGATCGCCGATGCCAACATGCTCGAGCGCGGAAGCCCGGAGGAGTCGAACGATCGCCTGATCTATCAACTTGTCATCCCGGGGGTTTGCGACAGCGCGCAGCTCGTGCTCGGGCTTACCACGCTCAAGCCCGGCAGCGTGTGGAACACCATGCCGCCCCATGTTCATGAGCGCCGGAGTGAAATCTATTTCTACTTCGAACTCGACGATCTCGAGAATGATCGCGTCATGCATTTCATGGGCGAGGGCAATGCCACGCGCCACCTGGTGGTGGCCAACCAGCAGGCGGTGATCTCACCACCCTGGTCCATCCACATGGGCGCCGGAACGAAGGCCTATACCTTCATCTGGGTGATGGCGGGTGAGAACCAGGACTATTCGGATATGGACGTGCTCGACATCTGCCAGTTGATCTGATGAACGAGCCTTTCAACGGCGTCTGAATTCACGATGCCGCACGCCCTTCGGCTTCACCAGTCCTCGCCAACTGCGCGGGTTCGAGGCGCGGCGCGAGAACGTGCACGATGAGCAAGGCGATGACGTATATGAAGCCGATCAACATGAAGATCGGCGTATAGCTGCCGGTGGTCTCAAGCACATATCCGGCATAGGTGGACATCAGCATGCCACCGATGGCGCCGGCCATGCCGCCAAAGCCGACCACCGATCCCACCGCGCTACGCGGCATCATATCGGATGCGAGCGTGAACAGATTGGCCGACCAGCCCTGATGCGCCGCAGCGGCAAGGCCCACGATCGCCACCGCCAGCCACAGATTGTCCGCGCCGGCGGCAAGGCTCACCGGCGTGACGCACAGCGCGCAGACCAGCATCGCGGTCTTGCGGCCGGCATTCACGCTCCAGCCGCGCCGGATCAGGTTCGACGACAACCAGCCGCCGCCGATGCTCCCGACGTCCGCCAGCAGGTAGACGGCCACGAGCGGTGGGCCGAAGGTCTTGAGGTCGAGCCCGTGGTTCTTCGCGAAGAAATCCGGCAGCCAGAACAGGAAAAACCACCAGATCGGGTCGGTCATGAACTTCGCAATCGCAAACGCCCAGGTCTGCCGATGCGGCAGGATCGCCTTCCATGGCACGGGCCGGTCGTCTTCGGGCGGATCGCTGCGGATATGGGCAAGCTCGGCGGGCGACAGCCCCGGCGTCTGTTCGGGCGAGCGATAGATCGCCAGCCAGAAGGCGAGCCAGATCAGGCCCAGCGCGCCGGTGATGAAGAACGCGGCTTGCCACCCCAGCGCCAGGACGATCGGCGGCACCATGAGCGGCGTCAGCACCGCCCCGACATTCGATCCGGAATTGAAGATCCCGGTCGCAAACGCGCGTTCCTTCTTCGGAAACCAATCCGATACGGTCTTGATCGCGGCCGGAAAATTCGCCGCCTCGCCCAGCCCCAGCGCGAAGCGCGCAACCGCGAAACTCGCCACGCCGCGTCCCAGCGCGTGCGCCATCGCGGCCACGCTCCACACCACGATGGCGAAGGCGTAACCACGACGGACGCCGATGCGGTCTAGCAATCGTCCCGTCACCAGCAGGCCGGCCGCATAGGCGACCTGGAACCACAGCACGATCGTTGCATAGTCGGTTTCGGACCAGCCCAGCTCGACTTCCAATGTCGGCTTCAGAATGCCGATGATCTGCCGATCGACGTAATTGATCGTCGTCGCAAAGAAGAGCAGCGCGCAGATCACCCAGCGCCGGCTACCGATGCGTGATGCCAGCGTTTCCGAACCTACCGAATGGGGCAATGTAACCCTTCCCTTCCTGTCAGCATGCTTGTCGCACGCTGCCTGTTTGGATCACGCGGCTAAAAGGCGCGTCTTGTAATCGCGCTGGCCTGCCTAGCTGAGGTCGAGTTTCGGCGAAGCGAGATGCTCGTCGACCAATGCAACCCCCAGGCCGGGGCTGCCGGTGCATTTCGCAACACCGTTGGCAACCTGAATGCCGTCTGCGCGGATCCCCGGGAACGTGGAATCGTCGAGCTCACATATTTCCCAGTTCGGAACCACCATCGACAGGTGGGTCATCGCATACAGGCCCATCTTGGAGCCGAAATTGTGCGGCGCCATGGTCATGCCCAGTGAACGCTGGGCCTCCGCTTTCTTGCGGAGGTACAGAAAGCCGTGTGCGTTCATGTCGGCCTGCTCGATATCGACGAGCGGCTCGGTCCGGCCATCCGCCACTTGTATCCGGAGTTCGTATACGGCGTCCGGCACGCCGCCGCGGTGCGATTCGCCGTACGCCAGCTTCACGGGATTGCCGGCCGCGCGCAGCGATTGCCGCAGCTTTATCAGGGCCTCGGTCTGCTCTTCGGGGAACATCTCCTCGAGCAGATACAGATCGTCCCGTTGTACCGCTGCCGCATAGCGGGTCGCGAGTTCGGGCGACGGGCGGTAATCCTTGTTGGCGTCCACCAGCAGTTGAATGTCCGGCCCCACCGCATTCCGGATTGCGTGCGTGATATCGATGTCGCGCTGCAATGCTTCTTCGGGGTTCGCCATCCAGCGGCTTCGGCCGGTCTTGATCTTGAGAGACCTGATGCCTTCCGGCCGGCTCTTCAGGATCCATTCGGCCTTGATCGCGGGCAGCAAGACAGGATTCGCCGGGACGCCACGCCCCTGCAGATAGGCGACGTCCGTCAACTGGTCCGCAGTGAGCAGGTCCTCCATGTAGATCGAGGAGTCGTATACGGCGATCTGGTCACGCACCGGCGCGCCGAGAAGGGCATATGCGGGCTTTTTCATCGCACGCCCGATCAGGTCCACCAGCGCGATATCGCTGCCGCCCAGCTCCGCCAGCAACGCCGCATGGTCCGGCGCCGGGCCAGTGATGCGATCCCCGCTCCAGCTGAACAGCGCGACCGCGTCGAGCCCGATCAGGCGGCCCAGGATCGCCGGGTCCGAGGTCGAAGCGCGGGCAATGCCTTCAACCCCGTTGGCGGTGCGAATCCGAAGGATCGTCTCGCTGACATCGTAACCGCGATAATCCGCATAGGCGTTGCGAGCGACCGGCGTCAGCCGCCGCCCCTTGGTCTCTTGCACGAGGATGCGGGCGATCCGCAGCTCTGGAACCTTGGCTGCCGCTAGCGCGGGTCGCGACAGTGCAACTCCGGCAACTGCAACCACACCAAGAAAAGTACGCCGGTCCATATCGCTCCCCAATCATCAGCCGGGGCAAGTGATATGATGACATATGATAGGTTGTCAAACTTGCCTTCGGTTATGCCATTCCTGCAATCGGCGGCGGTTCGTGGCGGCAGCAAGCGTGGGAGGTTCGGGTTGATCCGGTTCACAATGCGGGCGTCATGCCGCGCCAGTTTCATTTTTGTACGCGGCATGGCGAGGAACCACCCTCCGCCCCTGCTTGTTTTCATGCCATCTGGTCAGGAGGATATCATGACGACAGTGGAACGCGATTCGCACGGCCGGTTCACCGAGGACAAGGCGCGGCCCAAGGGTCTCAAGAATTTTGGTGTGATCGCGGGCGCCGCGGGTGCGGGCATGGCGATGGGCGTGCTGGCGATGATCGGCCGCAAGGTGGCCGTCCAGGCGCCGACCTACCTGGCCGGCGACTGGGATGAAGCGCTGGCGGCGGAACACAAGGCAGTGTTGAAGTTGTTCGACGCGTTGGAGGCAACGGCCGCCACCGACAAAGGCAAGCGGACCATGCTGCTGATGCAGATAAAGCACGCGCTCGCCAAACATGCGCTGCAGGAAGAGAGTGTCATCTACCCGGCTTTGCGCGAGGCGGGCGAGAAGGACGCGGCCGACGAGCTCAACAAGGAACACGGCTACGTGAAGCAGTATCTCTACGAACTGGAGAACATGCCCAATGGATCGGCCGATTTCCTACCCACCGTCGCGCGTTTCCGTGCGGACATAGAAAAGCACATGCGAGAGGAAGAGGACGATCTTTTCCCCAAGCTCAAGGCTGGCCTCAGCGAAGCCAGGAACAAGCATCTGACGATGGCGATGAACAAGGAGGGCTTCAAGCTGGCCTGACGCCGCGCCGGATCACCCAAACGTCGTCCTGGGGATGTGGGTAATCCGGCAGGCTAGGTCCGATTCGCCGGAGACCACGACATAGACGTCGCCGTGAACGGCAATGCCCGTGGTGAACACCACATCGCGCACGTACATCTGGTGTTCCAGCGGCTGGGTCAGCGCCGGATTGGCCTCGAGCAACGGCGCGTCGCTGGTGCGGATGGTGCGCGCGGGATCGCCGCGGTCGAGCAGCGTCCAGTAAGTCCGGTAGATACCGACGATCTCCTTGGGCTCGACACCGTGCCACAGACTGAGCCACCCGGCGTCGGTCAGGATCGGGGGCGTGCCACCGCCCATTCGCGCGGTCGCCAAGGTCGACGCGTGCGGGCGGATGCCCGGATCGCGGTGCGGCTTCCAATGCCGCGCATCGGGCGAGGTGGCGAGATTGATCGATGGCCCGGCGCGCCACTCGCTGCCGGGAGGGTAGGCGAAATAGAGATCGCCCAGCGGCCGCGTCTGCGCCCAGTAGCGATCACCGATCAGCCCTTCGAAGATCAGCATGTCCTTGTTCTGGTGATCGAGCACAATGTCCTCGAAGGCCCAGTCGAGGCCATTGTCCGAACTATACAATGTGGTCGAATGGCGCTCGGGGCTGACCGAGCAGGTCGTCATCAGATACCGCTCGTCGATCCGGCTGATCCGCGCATCCTCCACCCCGTAGCACTGAAAGCTCGCTGCCGGCGCGACCGCGCGGTCGTAATGGACTTCGACGACCTCCAGACCGTCGGGCGATAGCTCTACCGGGAGTAGCCATGACAGCGACGTCAGCGCCATGATCTTCCACCCGCCGCCGCGCAGCAGGAATTTGCGTGGATCGGCGGTATCGGCATATTCCAGCGGCCACGCATCGAGGACATATTTCCCGGCATCCCAGCGGATCGCGTGGACGTGGCCGTCGCGTATTGGGGTGCGCAGCGCCTCCGCGATCCGCACCATCATCACCAGGTTGCCCGAAGGCAGGCGCGTCAGGCCGGGATTGAACGCGCCCAGTACATAGGTTTCTGCGTCAAGATGCCCGGCGAGCGGCGAGCGCGACAGATCGACATCGTCGGGAACGAAAACCAGCCGATCTACGGCAAATTGCGTCATGGGTGATCGAGCCGGGTTTCGACGTGCATCAGCGACACCGCGGTCCGCCGCGGCTGGCTGAGCATGAAGTGCACCGCCACCGCGATATCCTCGGCGCGCAGCATACGCTGTTCGTTGATCAGCCTGACCTGCTCCTCCGGCGGATATTCGGGATACTGGAAATCGGCGCCGGTGAAGCCGGGCTCGACCAGCCCCACCTTGATGTCGCGTTCGGCCAGTTCCTCGCGCAGCGATGTGGCGAAACCCTGAATGCCCGATTTCGCCGCGACATAAATCGACGATCCGCCCTTGCGTGATACCGCGGACATCGATCCGATCAGAATGATATCGCTGCCCGCCTCCATCCGTTCGGCCGCGGCGTGGGCGCTCGCCAGATAGGCGGTGAAATCGGTCGCGATCTGTTCGCGCAGATCGGCATCGCTGGTGTCCGCAAGCGCACCCGCCGGTATCGCCGCGTTGATGACGGCAATGTCGGGCACGCCAAGATAACTGTCCGCCGCGGCGAAGAAGCGATCGAGATCCTCCTTCTTGGCGAGATCGACATTCACGCCGTCCCCCTCACCGACCTCGCGGATGCGGGCCAGTGCGTCCTCCAGATGCTCGGGCGTCCGGCCGCAGACAAACACCTTCACGCCGCAACTAGCGAGCAGCACGGCAATCGCGCGGCCGATGCCGGTGGTCCCGCCGGTGATGATCGCTTTGCGCCCGGCAAGATCGGGCATTTCGGTATGCGCATCGGCGGCTGGCTGGGCCATGATATCTCCATCGGACTGGATCGGGTGGAATATGTCTCAATCCGCGCGTGCGGCGGGGGTTCCGCTCAATTCCAGCTGATCGTCACCCGACGGTTGGGCGGCGCGCGATAGTCGAGCCGTTTCACCTCGTACCGGTAGCGAGGGACGGGCCGCGCTTGGAGGCGCTGGCCGAGAGGCTACGCGCACAAGAGGGGGTCGCGGTTGACGTCCTGCGAGCCGATCGCTCGGCTATCTGATGGAGGTAGACGAGCTGGTCGACGTCAGCTTCTCGACCGGATCTGAGTTCATCGCCGGCGGCCGCCAGCTACTCGGCCCGGTGCCGGGCTCCAGCCAGCGAGCGTCTCGCAGCTCCGATCTGCAGGCCGACATCGGATGAAGGCAAGTCGGCCGTCAGTTCTCCCGGCCGGCAATCCAAAGGCTCTGCAGCAGGGGTTCGGTCAGGTAGGCGAGTGCGGTGCGCTTGCGGAGGGGGATCATGATCTCCACCGGAAGGCCCGCTTTCAGGCCGCCGTCCTTCCTGATGCGGCGCAGCTTGGCCAGTTCGGCGGGCGGCACCAGAACTTCGATACGGAAGAAATGGACGCCGGTCCTTTCATCCTCAAAGCTGTCCGCCGATATTTTGGATATGCGCCCCATCAATATGGGCATGTTGCGTTCCTGCAGCGCGCTGAAACGAACCTGTGTCTCCATGCCGGGCCGCAGGTCGTCCGCATCCGTTGGCGACGATTTGCCCTCGATGACGAGCGCGCGATCTTGCGGGACGATCTCCATCAACTTCTCGCCGGGGGCCGCAACCCCGCCGACGGTGAACATTTTCAGGCCGACAACGCGCCCGCCCGCGGGCGCCCTGACGGTCGATCGTTCAAGCTGCTCGCGCGCCGCGATCAGCTTGGGCTGAAGCTCGTCCAATCTAATCTGCCCGTCGCGCATTTGCGTGGCGACTTCTTCCATCTTCTGCTTGTCGAGCGCGACCATCTGCATCCGGGTTTCACCAATCGCCTCGGACGACCGCGCGACATCCGCCCGATACGCGCCATAGTCTCCATCCAGTCCGGCGGCGCTGCGCTCGATGGCGCGAATCCGGTTGATCGACACGAATCCTTTGGAGACGAGTCCGCGCAAGCCCTGGAGTTCGTCGCCGATCAGCCGTTGCTGATCGCGATTGGACCGCATCTGGTGGGTGAAGCCGTTAATCTGCTCCGAATGCTGGCGCAGGCGCTGGCCGAGGACGCCGCGCTCGGTTTGAACGGAGTTGCGGCGTGCATCGAACAACAGGCGCTGGCCCTGGAGCGCGTCCGCGGCGAGCGGTTGATCCTCTGGCGCCAACGCGGCGAATTCGGGCGGTGCGGCGATGCGTGCCAAGCCGCCGCGCTCGGCCGTGAGACGCGCACGCTGGGCCAGCAACGCAATGACCTGACCGGTCAGACCCCGCTCAATAGCGATAAGTTCGGAGGCTGAAATCTTGAGGAGCACATCGCCCTTGGCGACCTGCTGTCCCTCAACCACGTTGATCGCGGTGACGATGCCGCCGTCCCGGTGCTGTACGGCCTGACGACTCCCCGATACCGCCACGACACCCTGTGCATAGGCGCCTGCGTCCAGCGGCGTGACCGCAGCCCATCCCAACAACCCGACGAAGAATGCTGCGGCGATCCCTCCTCCGATCCACAGTTCGCGGCGCGGCGTGTCGATAGCCGCGTCATCCTCTTCGCCACCATATGCGCCGGCGGGCGATCCCCATGACATATCGTTCATGGTCGCGTGCCCTCCTTGAACGGAACAACATTCGGCCGCCCGGCGGCCTCTTGCAGCGCGGCCAAGACGTCCGCGCGCGGGCCAAGCTGGGCGACGGCGCCGTCGTTCAGGACCAGCAGCCTCTCCGCATTGGCCAGGATTGCCGCGCGGTGGGCGACGATCATGATGGCTGCGCCCTTCAGCTTGGCGGCGGCGACGGCGCGGATCAGCGCCTCCTCCCCTTCGCCGTCGAGCGCCGAGTTCGGTTCGTCCAGCACCAGCACGCGGGGGTTGCCATATACCGCACGGGCAAGCGCGATCCGCTGCGCCTGTCCGGCCGATAACCGGTGCCCGTCACCGTCGATATTGGTATCGTAGCCGGCGGGCAGATGCAGGATCAGTTCGTGTACGCCCGCCATCCGGGCGGCCTCCACCACCTCCAGGTCGACGATCGGCCGCGGTACGCCCCGAGCGCCGGCGAAACGGGAAATATTGTCGCTGATCGTCCCCGGCAGCATCGCGCAATCCTGCGGCAGATACCCGATATGCTGGGCGAGCTGTTCCCGATCCCAATCATCGAACTTGGCGTCATCCATCCGGATGTCACCAAGGTCAGGCACCAATGCGCCTGCGGCAACCCTGGCCAGTGTCGTCTTGCCGGCGCCAGAAGGTCCGATGACGCCCAGGATTTCGCCGGGCACAAGCTTCAGCGAAACATTCTTCAGAATGAATGCGGTGCCCTGCGGATCCCGCACGATGATGCGATCGAGTTCGAGTTGCCCCTTGGGTTCCGGCAGCATCGTGCGATGCTCCGTGTCGTCGGGGGTGGCGGCGTAAAGCTGGTCGAGTGTCTGCAGCGCCTGGCGCGACTGGATGATGCTCGGCCAATGTCCGACAAGCTGTTCGATCGGCTGCAGCGCACGGCTGAGCAACACCGATGCGGCGATGATCGCGCCTACCGAAATCTCGCCCTTGACCGCCAGCCACGCGCCGGCGCCAAGCGCCAGCGACTGCATGAACATCCGTACGAACTTGACCACCGAATTATATCGGCCCGCCGAAAACTGGACCGTCGCGTTGGCGTTGAGCCCGTCCCGACGCTCATCGATATGCTTGGCGACGAGCGCGCGGCGCATGCCCAGCGCGCGCACCAGTTCGGCCTGGCGGAAAGTCGCCTCCTGCGATGCATAGGCGATCGCATTGGCTTGATAGGCGGCACTGGACCGCCCCTTGGCGCGGCGCTCGTTGGTCAAGGCCAGCCCGATCAGGATACCGCCGCCGGCAAGGACGAGAGCGCCAAGCAGCGGATGGATCAGGAACGCAACGATCAGGTAGAGCGGGGTCCACGGCACATCGAACAATGCGGTGGCCGCCGGACCGCCCAGCACGGACCGGAACAGATCGAACTCCCGCATCGCCTGACTTGTCGAAGGCGCATCGGGCCCGGAGCGTGAGCGCGCCATCAGCCGATCGAGGATTTCGGCCGACAGCAGTCGGTTGAGCCGCAGCGATGCACGCACCATCACGCGGGACCGAACCGCATCCAGCGCGGTCAGGGTGGCGATCGCGACACCGACGATCACGGTGATCCAGAACAGCGTCAAAACCCCGCCGGTCGGAACCACCCGATCATAGACCTGCATCATGTAGATGGTCGGCGCGAGATAGAGGATATTGATTCCCGCGCTCAGCCCCGCCGCAAGTAGGAAATGCGCCCGGCAGGCCGCGATCGCGCCTTCCAGGGGCTTGGGTACGTTCATCCAGAACAGTCGCATGCTCGATCTCCGGTCAGCGTGTCCGAACAGGCAAGCGCCAAGACCCCGGGGGGCAGGGTCCTGGCGCTTATCCCCTCACGACATCAGATAATCGGAGTGATCGAAGTCATGGCGTATGCTCCTGCCATCACCGCCGTGGTCCATATCCAGATACTCGGACCGGAACAGGTGGTTCGATTGCCGGCCCTGTTGAGCCGATCCGCGCCCGCCGAAGTCCGTATCCATCAGGTCTTCGAAGCGGTCCGGTAGCATGTTCATCGACTGGAGCTTGTTCAGCAGCGCGCGACTGAGCGTCGGCATGTCGTGTGACGGTTGCGACGGCTGGGCCGTCGAAAATCCGATCACATCCTGCGGACGCGCCGTCCCGAGCAGCGTGTCGTGCCCTCCACCCGAGTTGAACACCAGCCGATGTTCGGAGGTCAGACCCCTGATATCGACCGTGTCGTTCCCGCGGCCGCCATTGACCGTGATGGTGTTGAAGTTGAGGCTGGTCTGGGTGAAGTCGCCAAACACCTGGACGGTGTCTCCACCGTTCACTCCCCCGACGGGGGCGCCCGGTCCAACTGGAGTCACGTTCAGGGCGTTGACCACCAGTTCCTCGATATTGTCCAGCTCGGCAACGATCTGGGCGTTCGAGGTGCCATTACGGGTGACGACGATTTCAGTAGTGGCGTTGAGACCGGACATGCCCGCCCCTTCCGCCGCGGCGCGGGTATAGATGCGGAAGGTTTCCGCACCCGCCGCCCCGAGCAGTGTGTAGGTGTCGCTGCCTGCACCGCCGTTCACCAGATCTCTTCCACCGCTTGCGCCGGTTTGGCTGATGCTGTCGGTGCCAGCGCCCGCGTTGATGAGATCGTTACCCGCCCCACCGTTGATGCTGTCGTTGCCGCCAAGGCCGAACACAGCCTGGGAGCCTGCCGCACCACCGGCGCCATTCAGGTTGTTGTTATTGGCGCCGGTTCCCGTGACGACGGCATAGTTGACGCCGTTGAAGCGGAGCACTTCGATGGCGGTCAGGCTATCGATGCCGTCAGTGCCGACATTGTCGGTAACGACGAGGTCGGTGCCGCTGGTATCGACCGTGTACGTGCCGATGGCGCCGGCGAACACCG
>Ga0193742_1001444_pt1 | contig 14292 bp, 12 predicted proteins | sample L2c1metaG_FD_165511 | JGI IMG/M metagenome (GOLD analysis project Ga0193742, IMG submission 165511) | Soil microbial communities from a riparian zone of the East river system, Colorado, United States - L2c1 | ecosystem: Environmental > Terrestrial > Soil > Riparian zone | place: USA: East River... | reverse complement strand
GAAAGCGGCGATGGCGGCGGCAAGATCGGGGCCAGCGCTCGCGAACCCGCCATTCTCGCCTTCGCTGTCGCCAATCCCGCGCCGGTCGTACCGCAGCACCGGATAGCCGGCAGTCGAGACTTCGGCCGCCAGCCACGCCATTCCCCGATGCGCGCCGATACGGATTTCGTTGCCGCCCGAAACGATCAACAGCCCGGTATCACCGCGAGCCTCGTCGAGTGTGCCGAACAGCGTCGCACCCTCGCACGGAAAGGCGATCACCCGGCGCGGCATGTTTTCACCCAGTCTGCGATATCGTCAGCAAGGATCTGCGCAAGATGCAGGTCATTGCTCGGCTCGGCCCGTCGCCAAAGCGGTGCTGCTTCGATTAAATGATCCGCGGGCTGGATATCGCCGCCCAGCCTCACCGTGCGCAATGGATGCACCGGCGGCGGCACCGCCTGTTCGAGATCGCCGAACAGTGCGGGCGTCAGCCAGTGGCCGGAGAGTTCGATGCCGTCGCGCATGGCCGCTTCGGTCAGCGTCGCGGTGCTCGCCTCGCGGCCGTCCTCGCGCAGTCCGGCGATCCGTGTGCGGATCAGTTCGCGCAGCAGCTTGGCGCCGTCCTGCGGGGTCAGCCGCCAATGGCCGATCGCGCCGTCATCACCATCGAACAATGCGCCCGCGCGCAGGCTGGCGATCAGGCGGTTCTCTCCAATCGATGCGCTGGCGGCGGCGAACGCCTGTTGCCAATCCGCCGGGCGCGTCGCGGCGATATCGATCATGCTCTCGCCGGTTCCCGGCAGATCGGGAATGGCTGCGCCAAGCCCTTGTTCGCCAAGCCGTCTCGCCACCGTCACGGCGAGCGCGCGCAGGCGGTTTGCCTCCTCGAACGGCGGCAGCGCAATCATCACGACCGGCGCTTCGGCGGGTCCGAAGCGCATCATCGCCTCGCGTCCGCCGCGCCAGTCGTAATGCGATATCACCCCAGCGCCTTGGCCATCGCGAAGCGGGTGAGCGCGCCGAAAGTCTCCAGCATCTCGCCGTCCACTTCGTCATCCTCGATGATAATGCCCAGCCGGTCTTCCAGTTCGGTCAGCACGCCGGCGACCGCCATCGAATCGAGTTCGGGCAGTGCGCCGAACAACGGGGTTTCCGCCGCGAACGCATCGACACGGTCCTGCGATATGCCCAGCACGTCGCGCAGCACAGCGCGCACCGCGTCTTCAACCTGTTGGCTTCCTTCGGGCAGCAATCCCATTCCCCCTGTGGCGACACCGGTCCGCCGCCGATAGTCAATGGGTGCTCTCGCCACAAGTGCGCCGCGGTTAACCCCGCCTTGGGCAATTCGCTGGCATGGGGCGCGTTCTGACCATTAGAAGCGTGGGCCATGACGCCACCCGATCCGACACCCCGGCCACTCGACCATATCGCCCGGCTCGGCGCGCGCGCTGGCGTCGCCTTGATCGACAAGACGGGCATGCTCGATCATGCCGGTCTGGAGCGCGAGACCGGGCGGTTGGCGGCTTGGCTGGCGGGGCAGGGGCTGGCCAAGGGCGTGCGCGTGGCGACCTGGCTGCCCAAGACGCGCACCGCCTGCCTGATGCCGATGGCGGCGGCGCGCGCGGGCCTGGTGCATGTGCCGATCAACCCGGCGCTCAAGCGCGCGCAGGTAGCGCACATCCTTGGCGATAGCGGCGCTGAGTTGCTGGTTACGGCGTCGGCGCGCGCTGCGACGCTGGAGGATGGAGACATCGCCGCAGCCAGGATCGTCTTCGAGGATGCGGTCGATCTGCCGGACACGGGCCTGCCACCGTCCTCGGCGCATCCTGACGATCTGGCGGCGATCCTCTACACATCCGGATCGACCGGACGGCCCAAGGGCGTGATGCTCAGCCACGCCAATCTGTGGCTGGGCGCGATCAGCGTCGCGCATTATCTGAAGCTGGCGGCCGATGACCGCGTGCTCGGTGTACTACCGCTGAGCTTCGATTACGGCCAGAACCAGCTATTCTCCACCTGGGCGGCGGGCGGCGCCTATGTCCCGCTCGACTATCTGACGGCGCGTGACGTTACCAAGGCGATCGCCCGGCATGAGATCACGACGCTGGCCGGCGTGCCGCCTTTATGGGTGCAACTGGTGGAGACCGAATGGCCCGAACACCATCTGCGCCGCATCACCAATTCGGGCGGGGCGCTGACGCCGTCGCTCGTGCGCCGCCTGCGCGCCGTGCTGCCGCAAACCGACATCTACGCCATGTACGGCCTCACCGAGGCGTTCCGTTCGACCTATCTCGATCCGGCGCTGATCGATGCGCATCCCGATGCCATCGGCGGCGCCATCCCGTTTGCCGAGATCATGGTGGTGGATGCCGCAGGCAAGGCGGCCGAGCAGGGCGAACTGGTCCATGCCGGACCACTCGTCGCGCAGGGTTATTGGCGCGATACCGAACGCACCGCGCAACGCTTCCGCCCGGCGCCGTCTTGGTCGCAGAGCGGCGGCATGGCGGTATGGTCGGGCGATACCGCACGTCGCGGCGCGGACGGCTTGCTGCGCTTCGTTGGGCGTGACGACGAGATGATCAAATCCGCCGGTAACCGCATCAGCCCGAACGAAATAGAGGAAGCCGTCATGGACGGAGGCGAGGTGCGCGAGGCGGCGGCGTTCGGTATCGCGGACGATCGGCTAGGGCAAGCGGTGGTGGTCGTGGTTGCCGGCGACGCGGCGTGCGAGGACGATCTGCGTGCGCGATTGCGGCGCGATCTTCCTGCCTTCATGCAGCCGCAGCATTACTTCTGGCGCGAGGCATTGCCGCGCAACGCCAATGGCAAGCTCGACCGAAGCGCATTGAAAGCGGAGATCGCAGCATGAAGCCGATGGGGTCAATTCCGGCGGATTATCGCTGGTCCGGCGATGGATTGCTGATCGGCGGAGAGACCGTCGAGGATTTGATCGCGCGGGCAGGGGACACGCCGCTGTTCGTCTATGACATGGCCATCGTCCGCGACCGTATCGCGCGGTTCCGTGACGCCATGCCCGCCGGGCTGGCGCTGCACTACGCAATCAAGGCCAACCCGCACCCCGATCTGCTCACGGCAATCGCGCCACTGGTCGATGGACTGGACGTAGCTTCCGCCGGGGAAATGGCGAAGGCGCTTACCGTGATGCCGCCCGACAGGATCAGCTTCGCCGGCCCAGGCAAGCGCGACGACGAACTCGAAGCCGCGATCCGCGCTGGCGTGACGCTCAATCTGGAAAGCCCTGCCGAAGGCGCGCGGGCGCTCGCCATCGGGCGGCGGCTCGGCGTCAGGCCGCAGCTCGCGGCGCGGGTAAACCCGGATTTCGAGTTGCGCGGATCGGGCATGCGGATGGGTGGCAGAGCCAGCCCGTTCGGCATGGCCACCGCTGAAGTCGCGCCTCTGGTGGCAGCGATCGATGCCGGTGGCGGCGATTGGCGCGGCCTGCACATCTTCGCCGGATCGCAAGCGCTCGATCCCCAGGCGATCGTCGAAACCCAAGCGGAAACCCTCGCGCTGGCACAGCGGCTCGCCCAACAGATCGGCCGCCCCGCGCCTCTGGTCAATCTCGGTGGCGGGTTCGGTATCCCCTACTTCCCCAGGGAACGACCGGTGGATCTTGCACCCATTGGCAAGGCGTTGCAGCAAATCCTGCCAAGTCATTCACAAACAAGTCATGCTATCGAACTCGGCCGCTGGCTGGTCGGCGAGGCGGGGGTCTATCTGATGCGCATCGTCGACAAGAAGGTCAGCAATGGCGAGACCTTCCTCATCACCGACGGTGGCCTGCACCATCAACTCGCCGCCAGCGGCAATTTCGGCACCGTTGTACGCCGCAATTATCCGCTGGCCCTGGCAAGCGGAAAGGGCGGTCCGGACGAGGTCGTGAACGTCGTCGGCTGCCTATGCACCCCGCTCGATCGGCTCGGAGACCGCGTATCGCTCCCGCATGCCGAGGTTAATGACGTCATCGCCGTGTTCATGGCCGGGGCATACGGCGTCACAGCCAGCCCCAGTGCCTTTTTGGGACATGTCCCAGCGCGGGAATTGTTGCTGGTTTGACGCCAACCCCCGCTGTCCTAACGCTATCTTCACCTCTTGCCCGCATAGCCTGACGCCATTCTGCGCCAGATGTCCCCGTCGGGCGGCGCGTTAGCAAAGGGTTCTCGAGATGCGTTCCGGCAAGACCTCCACCATCTTCCTCGGCAGCGCGATGGCCGCGCTCACCCTGGCCGGATGCGGTGGCGGTGGTGGCGCGCAATTGCCGCCCGCGGCATTCGTCTCGCAGTCCGAATTGCCCAGCGAAAGCTACGTCATCGGCCCGCTCGACGAGCTGACCGTGTTCGTCTGGCGCAACCCCGAACTGGGCGCGAAGGTGCAGGTGCGCCCTGATGGCCGCATCACCACGCCGCTGATCACCGACATGCCGGCGGTGGGCAAGACGCCCAAGCAGCTGTCCGACGACATCAAGGTCGCGCTGGCCGAATATATCAAGGATCCGCTGGTTTCGGTGATCGTCAACAGCTTCGCCGGCACCTACAGCCAGCAGGTCCGCATCGTCGGCGCAACCGACAAGCCGGCCTCATTGCCCTACCGCGCTAACATGACCTTGCTCGACGCGATGATCGCGGTCGGCGGCATGTCCGAATTCGCCGCGGGCAACAAGGCGCGGCTGGTCCGGCATGATCGCACGACCGGCAAGCAGACCGAATTCGCCCTCCGCATCAACGATCTGATCAAGCGCGGCAATGTTGATGCCAATGTCCAGCTGATGCCCGGCGATGTGATCATCATCCCCGAGAGCATGTTCTGATCGGGCGCCCGGCATGAACGGACTTTACGAAGAATTGCGGCTGGCGCTGCACACCGTGTGGATGCGGCGCTGGTTCGCGCTCGGTGTCGCCTGGGCGCTGTGCCTGGTGGTCGCGATGATCCCCAACAGCTACGAATCGAAGGCGCGCGTGTTCGTCCAGCTGCAATCGCTGCTGCCCGGCAAGATCGGGGTTTCGACGGGCGATCAACAGCGCGAGATCGATCGCGTCCGCCAGACGCTGACGTCATCGGTCAACCTGGAGAAGGTCGTCCGCGGCACCGCGCTGGCCGATACCGTCGCGAGTGACCGCGATGTCGCATCGCGCGTTGGCGCGCTGCAGAAGCAGATCAAGATCACCGCCCAGCAGGAAAACCTGTTCGAGGTCAGCGCGACCGTATCCAGCGGCACGTTGTCCGACGCGGAAACCGCCAAGCTGAGCCGCGACATCGTCCAGAAGCTGATCGACCTGTTCGTCGAGGAGAATCTCTCCGGCGACCGTAACCAGACCAGCCAGACGCTCAAGTTCCTTGATGGCCAGCTGGCCGATCGCCAGCGTCAGCTAAGCGAGGCGGAAGCCAAGCGTGCCGAATTCGAGCAGCGCTATATGGGCCTGCTGCCCGGCGAAGGCTCCTTGATGGAACGGGTCAATACCGCGCGGCGGGAACTGGGCGAGATCGAATCGCAGCTCGTCTCCGCGCAAAGCTCGCTGTCGTCGGTCAACGCCCAGCTCGGAACCACGCCGCAGACCATCGCCACGCCCGGCGTCGGCGGGGTCGGCCCGGCGCGGGCGCGGCTTTCGGCAATCGAGGGCCAGCTGGCCGATGCCCGTTCCAAGGGCTGGACCGACGCGCATCCCGATGTGGTGGCGCTGAACGGCCAGCTTGCCGCCGCGCGCGCCGCGGCGGGCGTCGAGGGACGCAGCGGCGCGGCCTATGGCAGCCCCAATCCCATGTATCTGTCGCTGCGCTCGATGCAGGCCGATCGCCAGGCGGCGGTTGCCGCCGCTACGGCGCGCAAAAGCCAGCTGAGCAACGATATCTCGCAGATGCTGTCACGTCAGGCGGCCAATCCCGGTGTCGCATCGGAGATGGAACGCATCGGCCGCGATTATGCGGTGTTGAAGACGCAATATGACGAGATGCTCGCCGACCGCGAGGAAATCCGCCTGCGTGGCCGTGCGCGGAGCGAAACCGATGCGGTGCGCTTCCGCGTGATCGATCCGCCTTTGCAGCCGGGCTCGCCCGCAGCGCCGAATCGCCCGCTGTTCCTGATCGCGGTGCTGGTGCTCGGAATCGGCGGCGGAGCGGCAGCCGCCTTCGCGCTGGGTCAGCTCAAATCGAGCTTCGCCACCGCGCCTCGCCTCGCCAAGGCGACCGGCCTGCCGGTGCTGGGTGGCATCACCGAAGTGATCACCGCCGCGCACCGCGCCACTCGCGCGCGTCAGCTGAAGTTCTTCGCGGGCGGGCTCGGCGCATTGGGCGGCGCCTGCGCGCTGCTGCTGGCGGTCGAATTCGTCCAGCGCAGTCTGGTGGCTTGAGGATGGACATGAGCGACGCCACACCCCGCCGGATGACCGGATCACTGCTGGAGCGCGCGGCAGAACGCTATGCGTTCGCGCCGGCCAAGGTCGCGATTCCGCATGACGCCCAATACGCACCACCCGTTCGCCCTGAGCCTGTCGAAGGGCCGTCTTTCTCTGCTCGAGCAGCCGAGGAGGGCAGGGCTTCGACAACCCCGGGCCGGGACCGAACGGGAACTGGTAGCTTTTCTGTGCAGCGCCCTCGCGCGCGCAACCGCACCGGCACGGTCGATCGCGAACGGCTGATCGAGCAGGGCCTGATTCTGCCCGGCGCGCCCGTCACAGGGCTGGCCGAGGAATTTCGCATCGTGAAGCGCCAGCTGATGCTCGCCGCGCGTGGCGATGCGAAGGCGCGACGCATCCTCATCTGCTCGGCCCAGCCGGGCGAGGGAAAAAGCTTTTGTTCGGTCAATCTCGCGTTGTCGATGGCGGCGGAAAAGGACGTCGAAATCCTGCTGATCGATGCCGATTTTGCCAAGGCAGAAATCCCGGTGATGCTCGGGCTGGATGCCGGCATCGGCCTGCTCGATGCGCTGGTCGATCCGGCGATCGATGTCGAATCGGCGATCATCCGCACCGATATCCCGCAGCTTTCGGTGCTCAGCGCCGGCACGCGCAGCCATGACGACACCGAATTGCTTGCGTCCGATCGCACTGCGCAGATCCTCGACGATCTGCAGGCGGCCGATCCGCGCCGCATCCTGATCTTCGATTCGCCGCCGGCGCTCGCCGCGTCGCCCGCGTCCACGCTCGCCCATCAGGTCGGCCATGTCGTGATGGTCGTCCGCGCCGATCGCACGCCGGAAAGCGAACTGCGGGAAGCGGTGATGCTGCTCGATGGCTGCGACGATATCCAGCTGCTGCTGAACGGAGCGCGCTTCACCCCCGGCGGCAAGCGGTTCGGCACATATTATGGATACGGATCATGATGTTGCGCTGGGTTCTTGCGAGCATGGCGATGCTTGCCGCGATTCCGACCAACGCGCAGGATGCGCCTGCCGAATCGCGCGGTGTGATCGACATCGCGCCATATATCGAGATCGGCCAGGTCGTCGTCGCAGAGCTTTCGCCGGGCGACGAAGTGCTGACCTATACCGAGCTGTCCGCCGGGATCGACGCATCGATCCAGCGCCGCAACATCGAAGGCCAGGTCAGCTACCGCTATGAACGGCGGATCGGCTGGAGCGACGATGCGGGCGACGATGAGATTCATTCGGGTCTGGCACGCGTTTCCGCACGTGTCGCGCGGCCGCTGACGATCGAGGCGGGCGCGCTCGCCACGCGGGCAAGCTCCAGTGGCGGCCAGTTCTTCGATTTCGCCCCGCGCGACGATGTGTCCAATCTCTACGCGGTCTATGCCGGTCCCAGCTTTGCCGATCGCTACGGCAATCTGGACGTCTCGGCCGGCTATCGCTTCGCCTACACCAAGGTGGAGGCCCCCGACGCGATCGGCAGCGGCCAGGATTATTACGACGACGCGACGATCCATGTCGCGCAAGGCTCCATCGGCATGGGCAGCCAGGGCAGCGATCTGCCCTTCGGCTGGACTATTTCGGGTGGCTATACCCGCGAGAATGCCGGACAGCTCGATGCCCGGTATGAAGGCTGGTACGCACGTGGTGACGTCGTCGTGCCGCTCAGCCCGACGCTCGCTGCGGTCGGCGGCATCGGCTGGGAAAAGATCGACGTCTCGCAAAAGACGCCGCTGCTCGACACTGAAGGCGATCCCGTGGTGGACGGCGACGGGCGGTTCGTGACCGATCCGGACAGTCCGCGTCTTGTCGCCTATGCCGAGGACTCGCTTTATTGGGATGTCGGCGTGATGTGGCGGCCAAGCCCGCGCACCTCGGTGGAGGCACGCGCCGGAGAACGCTATGGTAGCTTCAGCTTCACCGGATCGCTCCAATGGCAGGCCGGGCGGCGCACGGTGCTGCAGATCGGGATCTATGACAGTGTCGACAGCTTCGGCCGCCGCCTGACCGACGATCTCGCCGATCTGCCGACACGCTTTCGCAGCAGCAATGACAGTTTCTCCGGCGGATTCAGCGGCTGCGTGTTCGGCACACAGGAAGGGCAGGCGGGCGGTTGCCTGACCAACGCGCTCGCCGCGATCTCGACGGCCAATTACCGCTCGCGCGGCGTGGATGCCGTGCTCTCATCGGGTATGGGCCGGTGGAGCTATGGCGTCGGGGCGGGCTATGCGCGCCGCGATTATTACGCGCCCGATCTCGGCCCCGGCATCACCCTGTTCGGGGTGGAGGACGAGAACGCCTATCTCCAGGCCTATATAGAGCGGCAGCTGGCGCCGAATTCCTCGGTGAACGGTCAGTTCTACGCCACCTGGTACGGCAACAACTTCGCTTCGAGCGACGTGTTCTCGACTGGTGCGGTCGGCACCTACAATTACAGCTTCGGCCGCTTCGATGCGATCGGATCGCTGGGCGTGCAGAGCTTCCAGCAGGATAGCTTCGAAGACAGCACGGTCGCATCCGCCCGCCTCGGTATGCGCTATAACTTCTGAAGGGAAGGCCGCAATGTACGAAGATCATTATGGATTGTCGGCCAAGCCATTCCAGCTGACGCCCGATCCGGCATTCTGGTTCGATAGCGCCACGCATCGGAAGGCGATGGCCTATCTCGGCTATGGTCTGGCGCAGGGCGAAGGCTTCATCGTCATCACCGGCGAAGTCGGTGCGGGCAAGACCACGCTGGTCGCGCATCTGCTGGAAACCGTCGATCGCGATACGCTCAATCCGATCCGGCTGGTCTCCACCCAGGTGGGTGACGAGGATATGCTGCGGCTGACCGCGCAGGCGATGGGGATCGACACCGTCGGGCTCGCCAAGGGCCAGCTGCTCGGAGAAATCGAGCGCCAGTTGCACGCGGTCGCCCGCGGCGGGCGTCGCACGCTGCTGATCGTCGACGAAGCGCAAAGCCTCGGCGCCTCGGCAATCGAAGAGTTGCGCATGCTCTCCAATTTCACCGCGGGCGGGCACGCGCTGTTGCAGATCGTGCTGCTCGGCCAGCCGGAGTTTCGTGAGCGTCTCTATACCGGCGCCGAATGCGAGCAATTGCGCCAGCGTGTGATCGCGACGCATCATCTGGAGCCGATGGAGGCAGAGGAGATCGAACCCTACCTCGCCCATCGCCTCGCACGCGTGGGTTGGAAGGGACGGCCCGATTTCACCACCGATGCCTGCTCAGCGCTGTACCGCGCATCGGGCGGCATCCCGCGCGTGATCAACCAGCTCGCCAGCCGGGCGATGCTCTATGGTTCGGTCGAGGGCATCGATGTCCTCGACAAGGATGTGATCGATACGGTGGTGGCCGATCAGGCAGACGACACGCCCGCCCGCGCGCCCGTCCAGCCGACACGCCTGCATCTGGCGCCCAACACCGCGCCGGCCGCGGCACAGCCCGATCCCGCGATCGAACGTCGTATCGCGGAACTGGAGGCGCGGCTGGAGGACCAGGACCAGGCGCTTCGCCGGGTGCTGCAGCTGCTGGTCGACTGGGTCGAAGCGGATAGTCCCGCTCAGGCCCGCATGCGCGAAACCGCCTGAATATAAAATCATGCGCCACGCTCTTTCCGTCGATATCGAGGACTGGTTCCAGGTCGGCGCGTTCGAGCGCGTGATCGATCGCTCCACCTGGGACGCCCGCGAACACCGGGTGGAGGCGAACGGCCATGCCGTGCTCAATCTGTTCGCCGATGCCGGCGTGAAGGCGACCTTGTTCACGCTCGGCTGGGTGGCCGAACGCTATCCCGCAATCATTCGTCGCGCGGTAAACGAGGGGCATGAAATCGCCAGCCACGGCTGGGACCATCTCCGCGTATTCTCCATGACGCCCGAACAGTTCCGCGCCGACATCGGCCGCACACGTCAGGTTCTTCAGGATGTGTCGGGCGTGGCGGTCACCGGATACCGCGCGCCAAGTTTCTCGATCGATCAGCGCACGCCCTGGGCGCATGAAATCCTGGCGGCGGAGGGCTATGCCTATTCCTCCAGCGTCGCGCCGATCAAGCACGATCATTATGGTTGGCCCGAAGCGCCACGCTTCGCCTTTCGCCCGGTCGCCGGATCGCAGTTGATCGAACTGCCGGTAACGACCGCGCGCATCGCCAACCGCACGCTGGCGGCAGGGGGCGGGGGATTCTTCCGGCTGCTGCCTTATCGCTTTTCCAGCTGGGCGATCGATCGTGTGGCAGGCGAGGGCCGGCCGGCCGTGTTCTATTTCCATCCCTGGGAGGTCGATCCCGGTCAGCCACGTGTCGCCGACGCCTCGATGAAGTCCAAGCTGCGGCATTACACCAAATTATCCGGGATGTCGGGCAAGCTCGCCCGGCTGATGAAGCAATATGACTGGGATCGCACCGATGCGGTCGCCGCGCGCGAGGCGGCGCGCACGCCGTGACCGCGATGCCGGTCGATGCGCCGGTGACGATCCATGCCGCGGATTGGGCGCGAGACGCCGCAGTGCTGGACGCCTATGTCCGCGCGCATCCTGATGCCACGCCCTTCCACCTAAGCGCATGGTCGCTGGGCGTGGCCCAAGGCTGCGGCCAGCGCGCGCATTGCCTGGTCGCGCGCGACAATCTCGGCATTCGCGGGATGCTGCCGTTGACTGAGGTGCATTCGCCGCTGTTCGGCCGGGCGCTGGTGTCCAACGGCTTCGCGGTTGGCGGCGGAATATTGGCAGACGATACCAAGGCGGCGCGCGTGCTCGCAACCGATGCATGGGCGTTGGCCGAGCGTCTGTCCTGCTCGACCCTCGAACTGCGCGGCGGACCTGCCCCAGGTGCAGGCTGGCGGCACAACGATACCACCTATCTCGGTTTCGCGCGGGATCTGGCGGCAGATGACGAGGCCGAACTGCTCGCCATCCCGCGCAAGCAGCGCGCCGAGGTGCGCCGCAGCCTGGACAATGATCTGACGATCGATTTCGGCGACCGCGATGCGCATTACCGCGTCTATGCGGAAAGTGTGCACAATCTGGGCACTCCGGTTTTCCCGCGTGCGCTGTTCGGAATCATCCTCGATCGCTTCGGTGACGATGCCGATATTCTGACCGTGCGTCACGCCGGCGTGGCGGTGGCGAGCGTGCTGAGCCTGTATTTCCGCGGCACCGTCTACCCTTATTGGGGTGGCGGCACCGCAGCTGCGCGGGCTTCACGCGCCAACGACCGGATGTATTACGCGCTGATGTGTCGCGCACGCACGCGTGGATGCACGCGGTTCGACTTCGGCCGCTCGAAAGCCGGTACAGGCCCTGCCGCGTTCAAAAAGAATTGGGGCTTCGAAGGCGTCCCGCTCGGCTATGCATTGCGCACCGCGCCGGGCGCAGAGCCCCGCGCGATCAACCCGCTCGATCCGAAGAACCGTGCGAAGGTCGAACTGTGGAAACGGCTACCACTGCCGATCGCCAATCGTCTGGGGCCGCTGTTGTCGCGCGGGCTGGGCTGATGCGCGATCTGCTGTTCCTGGCCCACCGCGCGCCGTTCCCGCCCGATCGCGGGGATAAGATCCGCTCCTATCATCTGCTCCGGCATCTGGCACAGAACTGGCGGGTGCATGTGGTGGCGTTCGTCGAGGACGAGGATGAAGACCTCGTGCGCAGCGGCCTCGCTCCACTGACCGACAGCATCGCGTTGATCCGCCGGACCAAGGGCACGCCCCGGGCCGGATTGGAGGCGCTGGCGACCGGGCGCCCGGTATCGCTGACCGCGTTCGATAATCATGCGGTGCAGGCGGCGGTGGATCATGCGCTTTCCGTCTACCCGATCGGCACCGTCTTCGTCTTCTCCAGCCAGATGGCGCAGTATGTCGAGGGCTTCTCCAGACGAGTGGTGATGGACTTCGTCGATATGGATTCGGCCAAGTTCGCCGCCTATGCCGATGCCACCAAGGGGCCGATGCGCTGGATCATGCGGCGCGAGGCAAGGCTGTTGCTGGCGCATGACGCCAGGGTCGCACGCGTCGCCACCGCCAGCCTGTTCGTCAGCGAGGCGGAGGCGGTGCTGTTTCGCAAACTTGCTGTGGCCGACCGCGTGCATGCGATCGAGAACGGCATCGACACGGTACGCTACGATCCCGCCGTCACGACACCGGTCGAAACCGCGCATCCGTTGATCGTCTTCACCGGGCAGATGGATTATCGGCCCAATATCGACGCTTTGCGCGCGACGTGTTCCCTGTGATTCGCGCCGTGCACGCTGACGCCGGTTTCGCCATCGTCGGTCGCAATCCGCCCGGCGAGGTGCGTGCGCTGGACGAGCGAGCCGGCATGACAGTGACCGGTGAGGTCGCCGATGTCCGCCCCTGGATCGCCGCCGCGGACGTGGTCGTCGCGCCGCTGGGTATAGCGCGCGGTATCCAGAACAAGGTGCTGGAGGCGATGGCGATGGCCCGGCCGGTGGTTGCATCTCCCCAGGCCGCCGAGGGGATTGATCATGACGACACGATCCGGATGGCCGATAACCGGCAGCAGGCGCGGGCAGTGCTCGGGCTCCTCGCCGATCCGGCTGGCGCGGCGACGTTGGGCCAGGCCGCACGGGCGCGTGTGATCGCGCGCTATGGCTGGGATGCACGGCTCGCACTGCTCGACGCGTTGATGGAGCCCGCGGCATGACCGCGCTCGCCTTCGTCACCCGCATGGAGGACGCCGTCGCTCCAGCCTGGCGTGTTCCGCTCGCACATCTGGCCATTGCCGCCCTGATCATCCTCGCGCTGTTTCACCGCGATGCCGCGGATATGGCGGGAATCTGGTGGAACGACTCTAATTTCGGGCATGTACTGTTCGTGCCTCCAATCATCGCGTGGCTGGTGTGGCAGCGCCGTCATGCGCTGGCTGAAATGCGTCCGCTGAACTGGTGGCCGGCGCTTGCGCTGGTCGCTGCAGGTGGGCTTGGCTGGTTGCTCGGCCAAGCGGCGGGAGTGGCACTTGCGAGGCATCTGGGGCTGGTGCTGATGCTGCAGGGCGCAGTGGTCACGCTGCTTGGCCTGCACATAGCCCGCGCGCTGCTGTTCCCTATCGCTTATGCTCTGTTCCTCGTCCCGTTCGGCGATTTCCTGGTTCAGCCGCTGCAGACGCTGACCGCCGAGATGTGCATGGCCTTGCTCCACCTGTTCGGTGTGCCGGCGACGATGGACGGCGTGCTGATCCGCATCCCGAACGGCTATTTCGAGGTGGCGGAGGCCTGCGCCGGAGCCAATTTCGTGCTGGCGATGGCGGCCTATGCCGTGCTCGCCGCGCATCTGTGTTTCCGTGGCTGGCAGCGGCGCATCGGCTTCGTTTCATTCGCGCTCGCCATGCCGGTGATCGCCAACGGCATCCGCGCCTTTGCAACGATCTGGGTGGCGTGGCTGACCGATGTCAATGCCGCCGCCGGGTTCGATCATGTCGTCTATGGCTGGTTCTTCTTTGCTTTCGTGATGGCGCTGGTGATGGTGGCGGCGTGGCCTTTCATGGATCGCGCGCCGGGTGTGGTGGAGATCGATCCGGCCACTATACCGGGGCGTGCCACGGTGCGGCCCCTCGTTGCACTGGGGTTGACCATAGCCCTGGCGACCTCGCCGTTTATCTGGAGTACCGTGACGGCCGCACAGAACGCCGCCGTCGGCCATATCGATCTGCCCGCTGTCGAAGGCTGGCAGCGCGTGGCGCAGACCGGGGAGCCATGGGCGCCGCACTATGCCGGGGCGGATGTGCGGGTGATGGGCAGCTATGCCGATGCGTCGGGCACGCCGGTGGAACTCGTCGTTGTGGCCTATGCCCTGCAGGAAGAAGGGCGCGAACTGGTCGGCTTCGGGCAGGGCGCGGTCGGCCCTGGCAGCCCGTGGATATGGACCAGCGATGCGCCCGCGATCCCTGATGCAAGCACAGAGCGGATCACCGGACCACA
>Ga0193742_1001443_pt1 | contig 14294 bp, 12 predicted proteins | sample L2c1metaG_FD_165511 | JGI IMG/M metagenome (GOLD analysis project Ga0193742, IMG submission 165511) | Soil microbial communities from a riparian zone of the East river system, Colorado, United States - L2c1 | ecosystem: Environmental > Terrestrial > Soil > Riparian zone | place: USA: East River... | reverse complement strand
TCCAATCAGAGCATGGGTAGAAAACTTGTGCAGAACTTTCTTAGACTATTCCACTATGGCAGCCAGATGAGTGCCAGTTTCTATGGAGCTATCTGGGCATTTCTCACATGTCTCGTTATCACGATATTACTCAGTTCGTTCACTCGGCCGCGATCGATCCGAGAGCTTGAAAGACTTACCTATAAAACGCGCCGCAGAGATCTCGCGCGACCACCGGCAGCCCATGGATACTGGCAGTTCTGCTGCTGGCTGCATGTGTATGGTTGACCTTGCTGTTTGCTAGTATCTCGATATCTATTGAGTGCGGGCAACTGCCGTCGAGCCTCGGATCACCAGCTTCGTCTCCGCAGAGTATTGTCGTCCGGATGAATGAGGCTCAGCTTGTAGCGCTTCCAGCGCTTTGAAGAAGGTGGTTGCCAGGGCGGAACGCGAGAGGCGCAGGGTCGTCAAAGGCGGCTGGAGGATATCTGCAAGATCAATATCGTCGAAACCAATAATCGAGATATCTTGTGGCACAGTAAGACTTCGATTTTGTGTGACACGTAATGCACCAATCGCCGTCAGGTCATTGGCGGCTAGAACGGCAGTAGAATGCGGCTTGACGCTAAGCAACTCTGCCATAGCGCTCTCTCCGCCCTGCATACGATAGTTGCCGGGGCGAATAAGCTCTAACTCTGCCTTAAGGCCGTTATTCTTCATAGCTTCAATGAAAGCGCTGCGGCGATGGTCGGATATCGTAGGGCCGACCGATCCACCAATGTAGCCGATTCGGCGATGCTTGAGCTTTTTCAGATGCTTTATAGCTTCATCCATGCCACTGCTGTAGTCGATCAGGACATCGCTCAAGCCTGGACCAGTCAGGCGTCGGTCCATAGAAACCAGAGGAACTCGATTGTGGATCAGTGCTTCAATCGGCTCGGTTTCGATCTCTGAGGCTAGGAGAGCCACTCCATCCACTCTGCGGATGAGCATGCGCCGAATGGACTGCTGTACCCGTGAGGCGTGAAAGGCAGTGGTGGCCATGAGCATATCGCGATTCCGTTCCACCATGATGTGCTCAAAATTTCGAATAAACTCCGGAAAAAATGGATTGGTGATATCGGGAATGATAAGACCGTATGTAAGGCTCTTTCCTCGTTTCAGAGTCGTGGCGTTATTGTTCGGATAAAATTTCGCCTCCGCGATGGCCCGATGAACCCCGTCGGCTGTGGATGGCTTGACATTGTTCATGCCGTTGATGACTCTCGATACGGTTGCGCTCGAGACGCCGGCAAGTTTCGCAATGTCGCATATATCCATTTTAATATCCTCGAAGGAGCACTTACATCGTGATGGTGCTAGTTTCGACAGTCTATGTCACCTTCCGCACCACTGCTTGTATTTTGTAGCTCATCCGCTATTTCATATGGAACCTGGTGCCATCTGAAGGGCGGCGCGAAAGCCGCAATTGCTTGTTCATAATGAGAAAGGCACCGAGCCCATGAAAAGTCATCTGTATCCCGTGGACGGTTGAGGTGAAAAGTTAGATCACCTACATTTGTTCCTCCGCAGATGTTGGCAATATGCGCTTGCCCGTTCCCATCCAGTGAAAGTTGTGTAAGAACACCCCGGTATCCTTTACAGGCCACCTCGGTCATACTTTTTGGAATATATTTACGTTGTACCGCCATATAAATCATATAGGTGTACATTGATGAACTTGATGTTTCAAGCCAGTTGCCGGGTGTTGTTACCTATCGACCACTTAATACCAGAATCCTGTCGCAACATCCTGATATTTTGCGTATGCATGTGCACGTTGAGCACCCTGTGCGGTGAGTTCTTTGCGGTGAGAAATGATTGTGAGGCAGAATTTCGAGAACTTCGATCAGCGCCATGCCAAACCAGCCGATCGCGCGACCCCAGAGAATAGAAGAGTGATGAGTCGTCGGGTTGGTCCAACTTTGAGCACCAGATTCATCTTATGCGTGCCACATCAGACCTGTCGGTGGGTCGTTCAGGTGCTTAACATAGATCGGCAGTTGCTTCGCTGCTTCATCGTTTGCATAGGTTTCTTCATGGAAAGCTTTGCCGTAGCGAACCAGGAAGGGCATTGACATGAATATGCCATCAAGCCATAACTGGTGTTGGCGGGATAATGCGTGCCATAAGCCACCATCTTCAGTGCGTGGATAAGTATTTAGGCGTCTGCGAATGCTTTCCGCTGCTTTACGGTATTTTTCTTGTCTGCTCTCCGCGTGGAGCTGTACTAGCAGGTTGCTGGGCTGCATATAGTCGAGGGCGGAAATTGGGCGGTCGATAACTCCATCCCCTGAGACGTGCAGGTCGACCCAGCCCTGGATGTAACCGAGATACTTCTTCTCACCCGTCCTCTTATAGACGAGATACTGACCATACAAGTAGAGCGAGATCGCATAACCCCAACCGCCGAGTTTCTTCGGGTCTGAGATTCGCTGCATTGTGGAATCGCAAAGCGCTTTTGACCAATCTGTTACTCCCTGCATTGTTTTGTCTTCGAGGCTGAACAACACTTCGGCGATAGCAGAATGCATCGTACCGGAACGAGAAGCAATGCCGGTGCCAGCTCCTTTATCATCTCTCGTTGGTTAAAAATCTTCGTAGCTCCCTTTCGTCGCCAGACTATTTTGCGAATGCCCTCTAGCGGGAGGATGTAATGTGATACGACTTGCCTGCCTTCGTCTCGATAATGATCTGGCCCGCTCATCAGGAGTTAAAGAAGAATGGGAGGACGAGATGATTACTGAAGTGGCTCCCAGGGACTCTGTACTCTCAACGGTCCGACCTTTTCGCTGGCAATGTCGATCGAGAGCACCCTACCGTTCCTTTGTTCGCTCGTTACAAGAAATGCGCCCTTCGCGCGGAGTCTGGTGAACGACGCATCCATCGAAGCCGGCCAGTCAGGAAAGACACGCATAACTCCATCTTTATGCTGCAGCAGCATGGAGTTCAGCGCTTCAATCGAGCCAGAGGTCTCGATTCCGCCGCTGCCCTGAAAGACGATCAGGTTACTCGCGCGCCATTGATGCAGGATACCTGCTTTGAACTTTGCAACCAGGTCTTCGGCCGGCCACCCAATGCGTGCTGCGATAGGGAAAATCTTACAAAAGCCATTATTGGTGTTACCTCCCTTCATAACACCCCGGGAGTTCATCTCCGCCATCGAATTGCGTGCGATTTCAAGCTGTGTGGCATCGCCGCCGATTGCCAGATTCTCGCCGGGATATACTGTGCCTTCCAGGTTGATGGGTTGATCGCCAGGCTCGAAGAGTCCTTGATTTTTGATCTCATTCTTTACCGAGGATGCGATGTAATAAACCGTCTTGCCGTTGACTGTTCCAGTCGGATAAGGACTCAGTAGATCGAGAAAGCTTTGCCATATAGGGCGCATCGCTTCATCGACGCCGAGGGATTTGCATGTTTCAATCAGTTCGCGCTCGATACGTCTCGCAAAACCGATGTCGAGGTTGGATTCACATCGTCGCCCCCTCATGGGCGGAGCTGTGCTCAAACATCCACATCTGTCCGGTGGCATCGCGTACGGCAAAATCTCGCCAGAAGGCGTCCAGCTCCTTCATGGACGGATAGGTCTCGTTCCAGCCTGCAAAGACGACGTTGAGTTCGTTGATCAGGTTCGGACTGGGAATGAAAGTGAGATTGAAGCTGGCGTTCTTGCCCGGCGTCGAGTAGACGAAGGGATAGCCCCACTGCACGCCGCGGTTACCGAGGCGACGTCGGCGCCATTCTGCTCCCGTCGTCGTGCGCATGTCGCGGAAGTAGGCTGCCACTTCGGCGTGAGGTTGTAATCCACGCGAAGAACCTGCTGATCGACCGGCGTCTTCACCGAGCCCTGCGTCACGTAGTTGTAGTTGCCGCCGCCCTGCACGCCAAGGGGAGTCGCGTTTCCGGTGGGAAGAATCGCGAGCAGCTTCTGTGTGTCCGAGTTGATGCGGCTCGCAGGGATGATGGCGTTGGGGAAGCAGCCGGGATCGCCTGCCTTTGCGCAAGTCTTGCCCTGTGCGATCAGAGTGGGATCCTTGATGAAGACCTGCTTGCCGCTCTTATCCACGCTAGCGGAGAAGTGGCCCTGCTTCTCGAGAGCTGTAGGCATCATCCAGAACAGCAGCGTGCCCGGCTTGGTCGTAGACCAGTACTCCTACGACCAGAAAAAGAACATCTTGTCCTTGTTGGTATTGAAGAAGTGCGGAATGAAAGCCGGACCGCCGACATTGTATCCCACTATGTTGTAACGGGTACGTGGGCGTGATCACGTTGTCTATCAGCTCAGAAACGATGCACTTGCGGAGGCTGCTGTCGCTTTTGGGCTGGCGTTTCAATTCACGCACAGGGCAGAGTACGCAAAGCAGGCTGCAAACTTGCTGAAGGCCTACGCTCGCGTGTATCCGACCTATGCGCTGCACGACAACTATGGAAAAGCCAGTCCAAATGGCGCGAAGGCATACTCTCAAACACTGGATGATGAGTCCATCTGGCTAATCAAGATTACATGGACGTACGACCTGATTTTGGAGCGAGCGCCCTCACCTCTCAGGAGAAGCAGGAGATTGAAGCCAATGTCCTCCGCGCCTCATCCGCGACGGTGATGAAGGCTCATAAAGAGCCGACTTACAACATCCAGTCATGGATAAACGGCGCAGTCGCTGCCGTCGGCTTCACCCTCAATGACCAGGTTCTGATCAACGAAGCTATAGACGGCCCGATCGGCTTCCGTCATCAGATGCATCAATTCATTACGGAGGGATTTTGGGCAGAGGGTACAGGTACCAGTTCTATGCTATGCGCCCATTGACGATGCTTGCGCAAATGGCGACTCGAAGGGGAATTGACCTATGGAAGCAAGAACCTAACTTGCTCGCACTCTTCCACTCTCCGCTCGGGGTCGTACTCCCGGATGGCAAACTGCCGGCCTTCAACGATAGCGGATCCCCCGACCTCTACGAGCAGGCCTACCTGTATGAGGTCGCATATGCATCCACATCAGATCCCACCCTGTTGGCCGTAATCGAACATGGTCCGCGATCCAATCGTGAAGCGTTTCTCTTCGGTGTCGAGCAGCTTCCCCGTGCGTCTCCGCCAAAACTGGTTAGCACGGTCTTCCCGGAGGCAGGCTACGCCACCCTTCGTTCCGCGACGAACGATCTGACAGTCGTCATGAAGTTTGGCCCTCACGGTGGCGCTCATGGGCACTTTGACAAGCTGAACTTTGTTCTCTTCTCGCATGGACAGACACTCGCTGTCGACCCGGGAACTCACCCTACGGACTACCCATCCATCGTGAGTGGGATTCCATGACCATTGCGCACAACACGATCTCAGTCGATCAGCAGAAACAATCTGCCTCGGCCGGCAAGTTGCTGAATTGGCACGCCGGGGATGGCTGGGTGGCGGTGCGCGCAGACGCGCGTGCAGCCTATGCGATGGCCCATCTTCAACGAACGATCCTGTTGACTCCCAGTTATGTTTTAGTCGTAGATCACTGTGAATCGGCAGATGGTCAGTTCGCATACGTATGACTGCTTACCACAATGTCGGAATAGAATCTTCAGTTAGTGCCCTGAAAATGGAGTCGTACAGGCTTCCCGCAGCAAATGGGTACCAACATCTGTCAAACGGCATGCATGGCACTACGTCGGATGCTATCGCTATTCGCTATGTGAGTAACCAGAGATCTACCACACAAGGACACGATTCCAATAGCTCTCCAGAAACATACCGCTCAGGCGTTACGTCCTTGCCGAAACCTCCACCGCAGACTGCGAACGTGGAACTCGATCTCCAGATGCAGCCTGCTCCACTAACGGAGATCTTCACCGGTGATGCTCCAAGCAGAAGCTCTCTGTCGCCGGTGCCTTTCGTGATCGTGCGACGGTCAGGTACTTCGGCCGCATTTGCAACTCTACTCTCAATATCAGATGAGGGAAGCACGGACGTGACACGGCGTATAACGCTTACGCAAACCACTTCAGGACGGTACCAAATCGATGGCCCAAGCTTTTCAGACAGTTTCTTAGATGAGAATAACTTCGACTTTCAGCATCACGTGAAATGAAACCTGTGCTGGGGCCATCCTGAGGAAGCAAACTAACTCGAGTCGTAACCCGAAAAGCGAAGGAGATTTTATTGCTGAACTCCATGCTTGACCAACGGACTCAACAATTGCGTCTTTCTAAATTGAGAAAATGGCCCCGGCGTATAAGAACTGGGTGCTGTCCTCAACTAAGTAACTGATTGCCGGAAGCCATTTATGAAGACAAATCGCGTCCAGTTTTCTCTTGGCCACTGGTACAAAGCAAGTCAGACGGATGTGTTGCAACGTACGGGTTGGCGGTTGGGTGACGTGAAAGAATCGCGAGATGATAACCCGACCCGCGATCTTCAAATGGCGACAGACCGAACCTAATTTCATACTTTGTGCGGTTTGGTGGTAACTTCGATATTCGCGATGTCGAGGAACTGCTGGAGGAGCGTGGTCTCAACGTCGATCACACAACGGTCTGGCGCAGGGTGCAGTATTACGGTCCCGAGCTGGAGCGGCGACTGCGACGGTATCTCAAGGCCACAAACAAGTCTTGGCGGGTAGACGAAACGTACGTTCGGGTGAAGGGCCGTTGGTGCTACTTGTACCGGGTCATCGATTCCACGGGTGCCACCATCGATTTCCTCCTGTCAGCGTTGCAAGACGCAGATGCTGCCAAGAGTCTGTTTCGCAAGGCGCTCAGCGATCGATCCCATCCACAACCTCGAGTGATCAACACCGACTTAGCCCCGATTTACAGCTCCGCGATTCCCGATAGTAGGAAGGAAGGGGACGCTGCGCAATCGCTGTCGACACCGACCCGTACAGTACTTGAATAAGATTCTCGAACAGGATCATCGAGCCATCAAGCGTCGAGTCAACGCCAAACAGGGCTTCCGAGAGTTCCAAGCGGCCCGGCGAACCATTCAAGGTTACGAAGCAGTCCACATGATCCGAAAGGAGCAGATTCGATGGGTGGCAGGTAATGATCTGCTTCGGCAGATTAAGTTCATCGACCACCTTTTCGATTTGGCAGTCTGAACATACCTGCACACATCCAATAACCTGTCTGCGGCTGAAGGTTGCAACCCTGCCCTTTGCGGTGTCCTTCTTGTAGTAAGAGTCCACGTTGCGGGCAGGAAACGTGCGTGTCTCAGAACGCGTATTTGAGAGAAAGCTGAATGGCCCTGCTGCCTCCAAACGACGAGATCACGCCGAAGTTGCTCGGCACGTTTGCCGCCACCGTCGCGGCCGGAGCATTTGGCAGCGGATGGTTGAGCGCATGGAAGATGTCCGCGCGGAACTGTAGGAACTGCTCTCGAAAAATTGGGAAATTTTTCGAGAGCGACAGATTCGTGTCTGTGTTGCGCGGAGCAATTAGATTATTGCGACGTTCGTTGCCGAGCTCGTAAGGACCGGGCTGCACGAAACACGCGGTGTTGAACCAGCGGTCGATGGTGGGATGGTCCAGCTTCGGATTGCAGGTCTGACTGGCGCGCGATGCATGCGAGCCGCCAGTGTTGGAGTTGTCCGTCGCCGAAATATAGAACGGGAACCCTCCGTTCATGGAGAGGATACCGCTCAGATTCCAGCCTCCTATAGTTCCCGTAAAGAACGGATTGTGGTTGGCCCAGCGGCGATCGTTGCCAAAGGGCAGCGGCGCAACACCGCTCACTTTCACCACATGCTTCTGGTTGTAATCGGCCGGGCCCCAGTCGCGACTCAGGTCAGTGCCTGACGCGGGGTAAAGCTCTTCCGTGGTCAGAATGTCCATCGCCTTTGAGTACACGTAGTTAGTGTTGAAGGAGATTCCGTTGCGGAAGTGTCCGCGCCACTCCAACTCCATGCCGTTATAGTTGCCGGCGCCAAGGTTCGAGGCCTCCAGCACATCTCCCACCCACGGGTAAGGACGGCGGCTCTGCAAAGTTCCAGGATTATTAGGATCAGCCGGAAGTGCGGCCTGGTTAGGATTGTGACGGATCTGCGTATGCGTGCTCTTGTTGCCCAGATACGAAATCTGCACCACAGTCTGCGTGCCGATGGAGTGCTGCACAGCCACATTCCACTGCTGCACATACGGTGTTGGATTGTTCAAGGCCACCGTGTACGGCGCCTGTGAAGATGATGTGGGATGCGGATCGAAGGCATCGTAGGTGGGCACCACCTGCGTGTTGGTGTAAGTGTTGTTCTGCAGGTAGTAGTTTGGCGGATTGAGCATGAGGAACTGGTAGTTGTTGTAGAGCGGAAGAGCGTAGTAGAGGCCGTAACCTCCACGCACCGTCATCTTCGAAGTAGCCGCGTATGCAAATCCAAACCGTGGAGCGAAGTTGTTGTAGTTCTGGTGAAAGGTTCCGGCGTGCGTTGTGTTGTCGCTCACGTTGTAGATGTGCGAGTGACCGTTGGCATCCGCCGGGGACTCGTAGAAGTCGTATCGGATGCCTAGGTTCAGCGTCAGCTTGTCGGTGATGCGCCAGTCGTCCTGGAAGTACGGCATGAAGTTGTACTGCCGCAGAGCAGCCGTGGAGGCGCCGATGCCGGCTTCGGAGTTGTAGGGCAAGCCCAGCAGAAGGTCGGCGATGTCACTGCCGCCCGTGGGCTTGGCCGCGTGGTTGTTGGTGTAGATGCCACTGAAGCGAAAGAGGCCGTTGTTATATACGGTCCAGTCGGCGTTGAAGTGGACGCGATCAAGCTGGAAACCAAAGACGTAGGTGTGCCGTCCGCGCACCCAGTTCACTTCGTCTGCATACTGAAACAGGTGCTGCTTGGCGCCATCCGGAGCTGTAGCGTTACCCAGGCTCGTGTGGGGGGCCGTGAGATACACAATAGGCGGCGCCCACTGTTCCGGTGCAGGCGACAGTGCCGTCAGACCGAACTCCAGCGAGTAGTTCTCCCGGCCGTTGCCGCTGATGCGCTCCTCAATGTCGGAGTAGTTGTAGCCGAAGCGGCCCGTGTTCACCACATTGGGCGAGAAGATGTGTGTCCACTCTGCATAACCGTTCTTCGCATCGCGTGTGGAGGCACCGTTGAAGATGTTACCCAGGGCCCAACTTGGCGACGTGTCGGCAGGATTGGTCGTTGTGTACGAACCGTGCAGCGTATCTTTGCTGCCAATGATGTAGTCCACGCGCCCGAAGTACAGGTCGTAATCCGTGCGTGCTGCTCCGCGGGCGTAGTAATTGTAGCCGGCGTTCGGATTGCCGGTGGGATCTGGGAAGTAGGCGAGAAATCGCTTTGCAAAGTCGGAGATATTGGGGATTTTATTGCTAGGAAACGGCTTGATCGTCTTCGTCACAGGGTTGTAGGTGCTCGGATCGTAGATGATGTAACTGTCGGCCGAAAGATCGCCCTGCTTCTCCGCTACCGTCGGCACGTTGGCGTTCAGAATCGAAAGGCTCGACTGCCTCAGGCCAGAGTAGTCAACCAGGAAGAATAGCTTGTTGTGCAGGATCGGTCCGCCGATGTTGGCGCCGAACTGGTTATAACGAAGCTGCGCCTTGGTGGTGTTGTTCTTTACATAGGCATTCAGATCGTCATTGCGGAGATAATCGTAGAGTCGGCCGTGGAACTGATTTGTGCCGCCCTTTGTAACCACGTTTACGACGTTCGGTTCGTCAAAGCGCGCATTGGCTCCGTTACGAACGATAGTGACTTCCTGCGTTCCCTCAATTGAGGGCTGAATATTCGCCGTCTTGGTCAGCAGGTTGAAGTTCGTCACGCCGTCTTCCAGGAATGACTCCATGCCATAGGAGTTGCCACCGATGGTAAGTTCGTTGGCCGTGACACCGAAGAAGTTGATGTCCGATCGACTGTTGCCCGATCCGGTGTACCCCTGCACGTTGGCCGATTGCGTCAATGTGGAGAAGACCGTGCGTCCGTTCGCCGGCAGGTTTTCGATCTCCTGCGCCGTCACCGTATCTGCCAATTGGTGGCTCTCCGTCTCCAGCGAAAGCGATGTGGCAGCGACGTTAACCGTCTGGTCCGATGCGCCCACCTTCAGCATCGGATCCCACCGGGAGATGTGACCGGCCGTCAGCGTGACATCGGTCTTCTGTATGGCGAAGCCCGGCATGTTAACTGTAACGGTATAGGTACCAACAGGAAGATTGGCGAAGCTGAAGGCGCCGTCAGGCGTGGTGGTGGCGTTGCGCGCCAGGCCCGTTTCGTACGAGGCAGCAGTGACGTCGGCGCTGCCGACGGTAGCACCCGAAGGATCGTGCACCACGCCGTTGATCGTGCCGGTGGTGTACTGGGCCAGTGCCGGAAGCGTGAGCAGAATAACCGCAAAAGCAGTGAGAAACTTCGCTAGGGCAGCCAGTTGCGCGGGAAGCTTGCAGAAACGGTGAGCGAACATCAGAAGGGCTCCGGTGGAACGTGACATGCGCGGCAAAAAACACGAGCGCCGCCCAATCATCCGCATATGAAGAAGTGGGCGGATGGTTTGGGCGGCGCTCGGTATCTCTGCCGCATCCAAAAAGATTTTGCGACTGCGAGAGACTGCTTGTCAAACAAAGAACGATCTCTTCATCGGAATGCAACTAAGCAGCACCTTCGGCAGCTCATCCCAACGCTTCGTCCAGCGAGGGAAGCGAAATCTAGCTCGCAATTTCCACCGGAAATCTAGATCCCTCGGTAGAGGGTGCGAACGATAGGTTCTGTCGCGCTAAGGAAGGCAGATCGAAGAAAGGGTGTTGTGGAAGTTGGTTATGCAGGGGGAGAGTGAAATTGCTGGGCGGGAGTACGCAAGAGGCGGTAAGTTTTCATCTGTCCTTTGTTGATGCTGTGCATGAGTTCGATGCCGTTTAACCAGACGCGAGCGCTACTGAACTTCTTGAATTCCAGCCTCGGTCGAATGCGACGCTTGATCGCCCTGTGATCCTGCTCGACGATGTTGTTCAGATACTTTCTCTGACGGATCCTGATGGGTGTTCCCCGCTTGGCGTTGATAGCTTTCAGCGCAGCCAGGTTGGCTCCGCTTTTGATCGATCGTCACCGTTTCGGGCCCTCCCTTGTGAGCCATCGATCTTTCAAAATAACGCTGCGCCGCAAGTCGGTCGCGCCGAGTGCGAAGCAGGAAGTCAACGGTGTGGCCGTCCTAGTCCACACCGCAGGTTGGCTTCATACTGTGCCAAATCGAACGCCAGCTTTGCCTGATCCAAGCTCTTGCGGATTTGGGAAGCATATATTCGCCCAATAGGACTCGGCTTCATACCCTGTGGAGTCTTGTCGAAGAGATTGATTCCCAGCTCGCTGGCTAACGCTTTCAGGCTTCTGGAAATCGTCGAATGGGTTGTATGGAGTCAGTGGGCAGCTCGAACGAAGTTGCCCTCCTCCAGAACAGCCTCAAGAAATCGAAGCTGCTGCAATGACGGACTGTACCACATGCCATTTGTCTCCCGGCTGCGAGATCGCTTGCGTGAAACGTCCAGCACGAGAGTAAGCGGAGATGTACTCGTCAACTTGGGAAAGATTTCCGCGAAATCCCCTAAAATTCCGAGGGAGCGGAGCGACGGCCTAAGTCATAATGCACGTCCGGGGACGTGGTCTCGATTGCGACGATGGGATGCGGAAACGCGAACAGTTCGCTGGGACGCAAAGCGTTATGCCCTCCCACCCAACGGGCTGAGAAGCCGAATCGATGAACCTAAAGATAGGTGTTCAGTACCGCGCCGGGTCCCTGCGTCTCTTCGCTATTTGAGGTATGCCCTGACCAGATCAATCATGTCTTCGGCGAGTTCGTGAGGGGGAGTGACATTTCGCTCAGGCGAAAGAAGGTGATGGCGAATGTGATCTTCGAGCACTTCGGCCATGAGACTAGTAACAAAAGTCGCGCCCTCGAGATAGGGAACGGCATCGACGATCTCGTGAATTTCGCCGATGCGTCCCATTGGATGCATGGTCGCGAGGAAAGCATGCGTATCCATCGCATGCATGAGGGTTCGTATTGCGCCGGGAGCTACCGCATTCACCCGGATGCCTTTGTCGGCGTACTCGATAGCGAGAGATCGCGTTACTGCGTCGAGCCCGCCCTTTGTGATAGCGGTCAACGCAGCAGACAGGGCCTTCAATGGCTGTTCTGCCAAGAGACTGGACGTAATGTTGACTTTATGTCCGCTCTCGCGACGAAGCATTTCAGCTATCACCTTCTGCGAGATGTGAAAGAAACCTCCGAGGTTTACTTCTAGGAGCGTCGTAAATTCGCTCTTGGTGTACTCCGTAAAGGGCTTGGGCAGGAAAGCACCGGCATTGTTAACCAGAGTGTCCACACGTCCGAAGTGCTCTTTGGCTCTTTGGATGATCAAGGTGGCTGTTTCCGGCTGTGAAATATCACCAGCAACTTCGACCAGATTCGGTTGGCCGGTGGTTGCGATGTTTCGTGAACAGGCGACAATACCGTAACCTTAGCGAGGAATTACCGGACGATTACGGCGCCGATTCCTTGAGATGCACCTGTTACTACAGCAACTTCCTCTGCTGAACTCATCATAAGTCTTCGCTGACATCAGCTAGAATCCAATCTAGCGATCTCTACGAAACTAGTCCTGGAGTTTTCGGACATCTGCTTCAACGTTCGGTGACGAAGAGATCCGTTGGACGCGAAGTATCTTCCTCTACGTTTCAGCCATATCAGAGTCATTGTCCGCCTGCCGATTACACTGTCGGTTTGGACGTTGGTGGTCCACCTTCAAATTGGCCACATAGGCAACCGAGCTCTTCCACAAGTTACTTTTTTTAGTGCGAGCGCTCGATAGTGCTTATTCTAGTGACGCTCGTTTCGCACAAATCTTAGTCTTTGTTATCAGTTTTATCCCTTCGCGTATTCCTCTAATGGGGTGTGGCAACAAATACAAGAAGTTTTAACGCCGATTCCCTGACCCAATCTGGCGTATCGATAAGACCTGAGTATTTCAGCATGGGGAACAAAACCCATCCCAGAATTGTTAACTCTACGTCCGATTACTTCTGCTTTGTAGTCGACTGGCTGATATAGGAAGTATCTATCAGGGGTACACTTGAGAGTTTCACTACCTAAACAACGTTAGAGATAGTCATGCATAACGATAACAAGCACGTGCAACAGTGATGTTATTCATGGCAACTGCAGCAGAGCTGCTGTTGGCACGACCCATTAGCCAATTCGTATCGAGAACATATGGTGCATCGTACAATGCCGATAACTACGCTAGTTAGCCAATTGGAGTGAGATCTCACGCAGTCTTGAGCAGGTAACAACTCGACAGGTCACTGCATACCTGAATGAGAGCGACATTCCCGCTATTAACTGGCGCGTCAAACGCCAACTCCTTAGTAGATTTTTCAGCTTCTGGACAATCTGCGGCGCAATGCCCGTATTGAGGTTGCCGCCACTGAGACAAAAGCTGCAACAGACATTTGTACCCTACACTTTCACTCGATCTCAACTTCGGGCACTGGTGCGAGCGACTAAACAGGACGACAACCCGCGAAGCAATATGGACCCTCAAGCGACGCGTGTTCTGATTCTTCTGCTTTATGGAACTGGAGCACTTCTGGGGGAAATCGTGCAGTTGCTGTCAGATACAAAAGAGGGTGCGACAGCTTTGACCTGATTTCAATAACTTACCTATATAAAGGATCCGACAAAATCTGCGAAGTGGATGCTGCAAAGCTTGCAAAACTGCGAAGTCGATGCAGCAAAATTTCACAACGACCTCCCACTCTGCTCCTTCTTACTGGATGTCGAATGATTGAGGAATGCTTCCCGCATTTCCCACCAGCTCATCGAGATGTGGGGCACCGGCAACTCGAAAAGCAGATTAGGCACGAGAACGCTCTGAATCGTTTTTTAAAGAAAGGTCTTGCTTGCCCGCAACGATGGAGTAATACTGGCACCGTTTCCCCAGATCAGATTCGTTCGCAAGATGCATAGCCATGGAGAGTAACTATGTCACTGCTTAGACGAAGTGTCCTGGTGGTCGCCGCCTCGTGCGCGCCCCTAATCCTCACAAGCTGCAACAACAACGAAGCGTCCAAAGCTGCACCTGGACCGGTAACCGCTACTGCATTACCGGCGGTTGCAGTTCCAGCACAGGCTGGAGCCGTCGAAGGCAAGACCGAGAATTCGGATGCCTTCCTCTGGGAACTGTTCACTCAATTCACGGCGCCAGCATCTACCAAGGCTCCGTCACCCGTGGCATTCGAAACCTGGGCATCGGATGCAGATACCTTCACGTCTAAACCGCATTGGCCCTCCGCGCCAGAG
>Ga0193742_1001442_pt1 | contig 14300 bp, 11 predicted proteins | sample L2c1metaG_FD_165511 | JGI IMG/M metagenome (GOLD analysis project Ga0193742, IMG submission 165511) | Soil microbial communities from a riparian zone of the East river system, Colorado, United States - L2c1 | ecosystem: Environmental > Terrestrial > Soil > Riparian zone | place: USA: East River... | reverse complement strand
GAGTTCGCGAAGGCTGCTGAGGACGCGGGTGCCGATGGCATCCTGCTGCTGCCTCCGTACCTTGTGAACTCAGACCAGGCGGGGCTGGCAGCGCACGCGGAGGCGGTTTGCGCCTCCACAAAACTCGGCGTTATCTTCTACAACCGCGACAACGCCATTATGGATGACGTTACCTTGGCGAAGCTGTGCGAACGTTGCCCAAACCTGGTCGGCTATAAAGATGGCTACGGCGATATTGAACTGATGACCCGTATCTATGCGCGGCTGGGAGATCGCCTGACCTATATCGGTGGTCTGCCGACGGCGGAGACCTTCGCGCTTCCATACCTGGAGATGGGAGTAACGACCTACTCGTCTGCGATCTTCAACTTTCTTCCAAACTTTGCGCAGGCGTTCTATGCGGCGGTGCGGCAGCGCAACCGGGATGAGGTCTACGCGCGTCTGCGCGAGTTCGTCCTGCCATATATTGCCATTCGCAATCGCCGCAAGGGATACGCGGTCTCTATCGTGAAGGCCGGAATGAACGCGATTGGACGGCCTGCGGGGCCGGTTCGTTCTCCGCTCGTGGATCTAAACCACGCCGAGCTTGACGAGCTTACGAAGCTGATTGGAAAACTCGACTGATGGCTGTCGCCTCGGGCATGCCGGTCGCGCCGGAGCAGAGACAGACGCACATCCGCTACGTGATTGTGCTGATGCTCTTCGTTGCAAGCTGCTTCAGCTATGGCGACCGGGTGATGCTGTCGATTACGGGGATCAGCTTCTCGAAAGATCTGCACATGGACGCGTTGAAGCTGGGATATCTCTTCTCGGGCTTCAGCTGGGCTTATGTCGTGGGCCAGCTGCCTGCGGGCGGTTTGTTGGATCGCTTCGGTTCGAAGCGTGTGTATGGAATCAGCATCGTCGGATGGTCGATCTGCGCGATCCTTGCGGGCTTCGCTGGATACCTGCCTGCGGCTGCGGCCTTTCTTGTTATCTTCGGCCTACGCCTGGTTTCGGGACTGGTGCAGTCACCGGTGTTTCCCGGCAATGGCCGCATCGTTGCGAGCTGGTTTCCTACGGCGGAGCGTGGCCGGGCTTCGGCTATCTTCAATGCGTCACAATATTTTTCGCTTGTTCTGTTCGCTCCAATCCTCGGGTGGATCACGAATGTCTGGGGATGGAAGCAGTGCTTCTGGTTTGTGGGAATGGCGGGTTTGCTGCTGAGCTTCGTCTGGCACAAGGTGGTCTATGGTGTGAAGACTCACCCGCGCATCAACCAGGACGAGATCGACTACATCGAGCAGGGCGGCGGGCTGGTGAATATCGATCCTAGCGCAGGTTCGACGCAGAAGGCGCCGAAGCTGACGTGGGCTGCGATCCGTATGCTGCTCGGGAACCGCATGCTCGTCGGCATCTATATCGGCCAGTACTGCATCACGACGCTGACGTGGTTCTTTCTCACGTGGTTCCCGGTCTATCTTAGCCAGGCGCGGCATATGTCGATCACAAAAGTTGGTGTGATGGCTGCACTCCCTGCGCTTTGTGGGTTCACGGGCGGCATCCTGGGAGGGGTTGTATCGGATAAGCTTCTGCAGGCTGGGCACTCGCTCTCGTTTGCGCGCAAGACACCTATTGTTGCGGGCATGCTGCTCTCCGTGACCATGATCGGTTGCAACTATGCCAGCGCGCAGTGGGTGGTGATGGTGCTGATGTCCCTGGCCTTCTTCGGAAAGGGATTTGGCGCGCTGGGGTGGACGGTGATCGCGGACACCTCGCCGAAGTCGCTGATCGGCGTCAATGGCGGACTGTTCAACCTGATCGGTAATCTTGCGGGAATCACGACTCCGATCATCATCGGATACATCGTCAAACGGACGGGTTCGTTTCACGATGCGCTGATCTTCGTGGCGGTCACGGCGTTGATGGCGATTGTTGCTTATCTGCCGATCGTCGGGGAGATCAAGCGTGTCGATCTGACATTGCCGGAGCCTGCGGGCGGGAGAGCATGATGGAGGATCGGATGGGCCAGGGATCTCCCCGGATCAAGACGATGCGCGTCATTCCGGTTGCGGGCCGGGACTCAATGCTGCTGAATCTCAGCGGAGCTCACGGGCCGTACTTCACACGGAATCTTGTCGTGATAACCGACAACACTGGAGCAACAGGAGTTGGAGAGGTGCCGGGTGGGGAGAAGATTCGCCAGGTTCTTGAAGAGAGCCGTCCGTTGGTGGAGGGCGAAGGCATCGCTTCCTATAAAAGAATTCTGAACAGGGTGAAGGAGCGCTTCGCGGATCGCGACGAGGGGGGGCGCGGTCTGCAGACGTTCGATCTGAGAACCACCGTCCACGCCGTGACCGCAATTGAATCTGCGCTGTTGGATTTGCTGGGACAGTTTTTGGACGTTCCGATCGCTGAGCTGCTGGGTGAAGGACAGCAGCGCAGCAAGGTCGATGTGCTTGGATATCTCTTCTACATCGCGGATAGACGCAAAACAAATCTGCCGTATGAGAGCGAGGAGAAGAGTAGCGATTCGTGGTTTCGGTTGCGTCACGAGGAAGCGCTAACGACAAAGTCGCTCCTGCGATTGGCTGAGGCTGCACAGGAGCGATATGGGTTCCGCGACTTCAAGTTGAAGGGCGGAGTTCTGCCGGGTGAACAGGAGATGGATACGGTAGCGGCTCTGGCCGAAAGCTTCCCCGAGGCGCGCATTACGCTCGATCCCAACGGCGCCTGGTCTCTTGAAGAGGCGATTCGACTATGTACAGGTAAACGGAATCTTCTTGCGTATGCGGAGGATCCTTGCGGTGCGGAGCAAGGTTATTCGGGCAGGGAGATTATGGCCGAGTTTCGCCGCGCTACGGGAATCCCCACGGCGACGAACATGATCGCGACGGACTGGCGTCAGCTGCGCTACGCCGCCGAGTTGCATGCGATCGATATCCCACTCGCCGATCCGCATTTCTGGACGATGCAGGGTTCTGTGCAGGTGGCGCAGTTCTGCCGTGAGTGGGGACTCACCTGGGGCTCTCACTCGAACAACCACTTCGATGTGTCGCTTGCAATGTTCACGCATGTGGCCGCCGCGGCTCCCGGAAGAGTGACGGCCATCGACACACACTGGATCTGGCAGGACGGGCAGCGGCTCACGCGCGAGCCGTTGACGATCGAGGATGGAAGGCTGACGGTTCCCGAAAGGCCGGGGCTGGGGGTCGAGCTCGACATGCAGGAGGTCGAGGCCGCTCACGAACTCTATCTCAAAGTAGGGCTTGAAGCGCGAGATGATGCTGCTGCGATGCAGTTTTTAAAGCCGAACTGGAAGTTTGATCCCAAGCGTCCGTGTCTTGCCTAAGTGATCGGAGCTGGATTGAAGAGCGCGAACTCGTTGTGGAGTCCCCAGTGGTCTGCGCAGGTTTGTTTGCGACCGCTGGCGACCTCAAGAATCATGCGGAAGATCTCTTCGCCGACCTGCTGAATTGTCGCTTCGCCGGTTGCAATCGTTCCAGCGTCAATGTCGATGAGATCGGACCAGCGCCTGGCGAGAGCTGTTCTTGAGGAGACTTTGATGACAGGAGCCATCGCCAGCCCGTAGGGAGTTCCGCGGCCCGTGGTGAAGACGTGCATATTCATGGAAGCCGCAAGCTGAAGCGTTCCGCAGACGAAGTCGCTCGCAGGTGTTGCTGCGAAGACGAGACCTTTCGAGGTCACACGCTCCCCGTGTCCGAAGACGCCGTTGATCGGGGTAGTGCCTGACTTCGCGATGGAGCCAAGAGCTTTTTCCACGATGTTGGTCAGTCCTCCGCTTTTATTGCCGGGGCTGGGATTGGCGCTGCGATCGATCGCTCCGCGCTCGAGATAGCTGTCGTACCACTCCATCTCGCGAACCAGCCCTCTTGCGACGTCAGGCGACGCGGCGCGGGCGGTGAGGAGATGAATCGCATCACGCACCTCAGTGACCTCGGAGAACATGACGGTGGCTCCTGCTCGCACCAGCAGATCGGCGGCATAGCCAACTGCGGGATTGGCGGTTACGCCGGAGAAGGCATCGCTGCCTCCGCACTGCAGGCCAACGACGAGATCGGAGGCAGGGCGCGTGACCCGCTGGCGTGCGTTGAGTTGCACCAGGCGTTCCTCGGCCATCTGCATGATTGCCTGAACCATGTCGCCGAAGCTGTGATGCTCGTCATCCTGCAGGCGCACCACGTAGGGCCGCGCAGACAAGATAGGCAGGGTACTGCTGGGCAGCATGCGGGCCGGTTGGAGCTTCTCGCAGCCGAGGCTGACCACCAGCGGTGCTCCTCCGAGATTCGGATTGAGGCTGAGATTGCGCAGCGTGCGAATGGGAATCTCTGCGTCGGCGGCGTCGATCGCCACTCCGCAGCCGTAGAGGTGTGTGATGGCAATGACGTCATCCACATTGGGATATTGGGGCAGAAGCTCTGCCTTGATCTTCCTGACGGCGTATTCGACAGTTGCAGAAACGCATTGCACGGTGGTGCTGATGCCGAGGATGTTCTTTGTTCCGACGGTTCCGTCATCGTTGACAAAACCTTCAAAGGTGAATCCTTCGAGCGGCTCAATTCGGGCGTCGACTTCGTGCGGAGAGGCAAGCTGATTCAGCGCCGGTGGTTGCGGGAGCGTGAGCACGCCTTCGTGAACCCAGCTCCCCGCGGGAATCTCTCTTTGAGCATGGCCGATCGTCTCTCCGTAGCGGATGACGGGCGCGCCTTGTGAAATCGCTTTGAGCGCTACTTTATGGGCCTCCGGAATTGCCTCCGTAAGCACCAGGCCGGACTCGAAGACTGTTCCTGCAGCCAGGCCGCCTTCATTGACTACGATAGCAACGTTGTCCGATGGATGGACCTGGACAAAGAGTGGCTGAAGATTGCTTCGCATGTGACCGAATGATACGCCTCGTCGCCAGGGATTTTCCTGTTGCCAGAGCGCGGCGGCTTGGGCAAGCATGATAAACATGCCGGAGTTGCCTGACATCGCTGCCTACCTCGCTGCGCTGGAGCCACGGATCGTGGGCCAGACGCTAGAACACGTGCGCGTGGCGAGTCCGTTTTTGTTGCGCACCGTGCGGCCTTCTCTTGAGGATGTGGAAGGACATGCGGTCCGCGAACTTCGGCGGATCGGCAAGCGCATCGCATTCGGCATGGAGAACAACCTGTGGATCGTCCTTCATCTCATGATCGCGGGGCGTCTGCACTGGCGCTCCGTTGGAGCGAAGCTGGGAGGCAGAAACAATCTTGCGGCCTTTGACTTTCCCCTCGGAGCGCTGGTTCTTACTGAGGCCGGCTCCAAGCGGCGAGCTTCACTCCATGTCTTTGCCGATGAAGAAGGACTGGCTTCGATCGATCCCGGAGGGATAGACGTATTTTCGGCGAGTCTGGGGGAGTTTCGTGAGGCGATGACAGTAGAAAACCGCACGCTCAAGCGCGCCTTGACCGATCCGCGCATCTTGAGCGGCATCGGCAATGCGTACTCGGATGAGATTCTGCATGCGGCGCACCTTTCTCCGATTCTGCAAACGCATAAGCTCAGTCCGGAGGAGTGGGCGCGGCTATTTGAGGCCACGAGGTCGATCCTGCAGTTGTGGATCGATCGGTTTACCACAGAGGCCGCCGCGGGATTTCCTGAGAAGGTGACAGCGTTTCGGCCGGAGATGACTGTTCACGGAAGATATGGATAATGAGACCAACTACTGCCCTACCTGCCAGACCGGGGGCAAAGTGCTTGCCGATCGCAGTCTGTCGCGGTTGCTGGGGAAGGACTGGCCGCGTTCTCTTGAAGAGCTGGAGGCACTCAAGCGGCGTTAATATTCCGCTTTTCCGGCTTCTCATTTAAGATGAAGCGTCTGGGCCGCTCGAGTTGCGGCGAGACAGCGAGGATGAATCGTTGGCGCTTTACCTTGCAGTAGATCTGGGCGGGACCAAGACAGAGTATGTATTGGCAGATGAGACACGTGAGCTTGCGCGCATTCGCGGGGGCACGATCAAACGCATGCGTACCGACGCTGCTACGGCGGACGAAAACTTTGCCGCGGCAATTGTCGAGCTCGAAGCGACGAGCGGAGTCTCGGTTCGGGACGTAGCACGAAGCTGCGTTGGAGCGGCCGGGGTCACGGTGACGCTGGTGACGGATTGGGTCAAGGAGGCCTTCGCCAGATATGTTGGAGGGTCGCTGATCCTGCTCGGCGATGTCGAGATCGCGCTCGACGGAGCGTTCTTCGGCGGTCCGGGAGTCCTGGTTATGGCGGGCACCGGATCGAACGTCGCCGGACGCAGTGCTGCCGGCGAGCTGACCACGGCGGGCGGATGGGGTCCAGTGCTGGCGGACCAGGGCTCAGGCGCGAGAATCGGTCTCCAGGCTTTGCGTGATACCTTCCTCGCATTTGATGAGGAACGTGAGACCACGCTGCTGCCGGCGATTATGAAGTTGTGGGGTCTCAAGAATGTCGATGAATTTGTAGGTTATGCCAACCAGATTCCCGCGCCGGATTTCACGAAGCTCGCACCGCTGGTCTTGTCGTGTGCGGAGTCCGGGGACGCTGTCGCCCGGCAGGTGCTTCACCGCGAGGCGGAGGAGCTGGCACACCTGGCTCGGCTGGTGATCGATCGGATTCGCCGCACGGATACGCGGCCCGATTGGATTCCGGACCTTGCCTTTACGGGGAGTATCCTCGAACACGTTGCGCCGGTTCGTGAGGGAATCGTGGAGGTGCTGCGTCGTGATCTGCCTGCCTTGAAGGTGGTTCCAGGCATGGTTGACCCGATCCTCGGCGCTCTCTGGCGCGCTCGTCACGGATGATCAGGGCTTCAGCAACTCGGGGCGTGTCGCCGCAAGAATTCCAACCAGCTCGCCGAAGAGGGTGTTTGCCCAGGCGAACCAGGACCGCGTGAAGCGTTTCGGGTCGTCCTTGAAGTAGCTCTCATGCATGAAGCCGGAGCCGGAGGCTGCGTTCTTCAACATTGCAAGCGAGCGGCGGATCTCTTCGTCGTGCGTGCTGGTGAGGGCATAGATGATCTGCGACATCGGCCAGATCATATCGCGGCCAATGTGTGGTCCCCCGATGCCCTCGCCTGCGCTGCCGCGGAAGAACCAGGGATTGCGCTCGCTCCAGCAGAAGGCGCGAGTTCGCGCGTAAAGCGCCGCGTCGGGCGAGCTGCCGAGGTAGGGAAGTCCAAGAAGGCTGGGAACGTTGGCGTCGTCCATCAGAAGCTGGCTCCCAAAGCCGTCGACCTCGTAGGCCCAGATTGTTCCGCCTGGCGTGGATGCGATCGCGTACTGACGCAGGGCGCCTTCCACTTCGGCTGAGAGAGAGCTGGCGTCATTGGCGAGCGTATCATCGTGCAGAATTACATGGGCCATCTCGGCGAGCTGCCGCAGCGAGGTGACGGCGAAGAGGTTTGAAGGAACGAGAAAGGGAAAGATGCAGGCGTCGTCTGAGGGCCGGAACCCGGAGGCGATCAGGCCGACACGACGCACAGGATTACCAACGCCGGAGCAGGGAAGTGTCTCGGTCGAGACATTGGAGATGCGCTGGAAGCGATAGGGGCCATCTCCCTGCTTGCGCTGCTGAACCCGCAGCGTGTTGACGACAAGTTGCATCGCTTCGCGCCATCGGTGATCGAAAGGGCTGGTGTCGCCTGTATGCCGCCAGTAGCCGTGCGAGAGCCGGATGGGATAGCAGAGCGAGTCAATCTCCCACTTGCGCTCGCCCACACCTCGATGAAGCTCGGTCTTATCGGTAAGGCTCCACGGTAGCGGGGGGGCGTTGAGATCGGCCATGAAGGCGTTAGCGTAGGGATCGATCAGGATGCAACGTGCCTGGCGTCGAATAACGCCTTCCAGCAGATCACGCAGCGTGCGATCGTTCTTCGTCAGCGGGAGATAAGGCCATACCTGCGCAGAAGAGTCGCGCAGCCACATCGCCGCAATATCCCCGGTCAAGACCGCGGTGTCAGGCTTGCCTTCAAAGACACCGGGCTCGACTGTAGTGTCGAGCGTATTTGGAAAGCAGTTGTTAAAAAGTGTCGCAAGAGCCGGGTCGGCGATACGTGCGCTGCGCTCCTTCAGGAAGGCCTCGACCGCGTCACTGCGAAATCTACGCTCTTGCGGCGCAGGCCGTCCCTTTGTCATATCCCACGGTGCTGGAGCGAGAGGGGTCTCCACCTGGGAGGCGCCGATGACTGGATTGAAAGAGAAAGGAAGGAGCGCGGCGCCTGCTGTGGCACGAAGAAATTCACGTCTGCTGGGTGTTATCACTGGAGGGTTCATTATTTCTGGCTTCGTGTCATTTTGTCACAGTTGCCTATCTCGTTATCGCTTAGGTAAGAAGAGTTACCATATCTCCTATAGGATTTTGAGCGGTTGACGGGTCGCGACCACCATCCGTCAAACTCAGAATCGATGGAGAATGAATGATCAGTCGTAGAAGATTTTTGGAGCGAAGCGCTGCCGTCTGTGCGGCAAGTGCGCTCCCTGTGAACAGGTTTGCTTATGCTGCTGCGGGAGCCTCGACAGAAGATCCGCTTCGCTGGGTCGATCCCCGGATCGGTACCGGAGGTCATGGACATTGCTTTCCTGGGGCGGCGCTGCCGTTCGGAATGGTGCAGCTCAGTCCGGATACCTTCAACGACGGTTGGGACTGGTGTTCGGGGTATCACGTCTCCGACACCTCTATCATGGGCTTCAGCCATACTCATCTGAGCGGAACCGGCTGCGGCGACTTGCTCGACTTCCTGGTGATGGCGGGAACCGGGACGGCGCACCTGGTGCCTGGCGATCGCGACAATCCAGACGCAGGTTATCGCTCGCGCTTCGATCATGCAGAGGAGCACACAGAACCTGGCTATTACTCCGTGATGTTGAAGGATTACAAGGTCCGAGCGGAGCTGACGGCGACGGAGCGCACCGGCCTGCACCGCTACACGTTTCCCGCAAGCGATAAGGCTTACCTCATCCTTGACTTGCAGCACGGTTACGGACCTGGCGCAGGGCCGTGCGATTCAGCTGAGCTGCGCCTGGCTGCGCCTGACACTCTCGCCGGGGGGCGACGCACTTCGGCGTGGGGGAAGAATCGCCACGCGTACTTCACGCTTAAGGTATCGAAGCATCCTGACCGCATCGTCTTCTACTCAGACGACAAGGAGATCACCGCGCCCGCATCAGGGGATGAGTTGAAGGGGAAGAACCTGAAGTGTGTTCTTTACTTCACCACGAAGGCGAACGAGCAGATTCTCGTCAAGACAGGCATCTCGGGGGCGGATGTTGATGGAGCAGCGAAGAACCTCGCTGCTGAGATGCCTGGTTGGGAGTTCGACAAGGTGCGCGCAACCGCCCGTGAGATCTGGCAGCGCCAGATCTCGAAGATCGCAGTCACGAGCGCAAACGAGACCCATAAACGCATCTTCTACACGGCGCTTTATCATCTCTCGCTTGGGCCAACGCTCTATGACGATGTGGATGGACGCTATCGCGGGATGGACAACCAGGTTCATACGCTTGCTTCGGGCGAGCGAAACTTCTCAACCTTTTCGACGTGGGATACCTTCCGCGCGGCCCATCCCACCTACACGCTCATCGAGAAGGAGCGGGTTCCGCTGTTTGTAAATACGCTGATGCGTATGGCCGAGCAGAGTCCCGCAGGCATGCCGGTGTGGCCGCTGATGTCCACTGAGACCGGGACGATGACAGGCTATCACTCGGCCGCCGTGATCTCAGAGGCATGCAGTAAGGGCTTCACAGGAATCGACTACAACAAGGCTTATGACCTGATGATGAAGCGGGCCATGGTGGACGACTATCGCGGTCTTGGCTACTATCGCAAACTTCACTACATCCCTGCGGACAAAGAAGAGGAATCGGTCTCGAAGACCTTCGAGTACTGCTATGACGACTGGGCGATCGCTCACGTCGCGCGCAAGCTGGGCAAGAGTGGCGATGCAGCCATGCTGACGAAGCGATCGACGAACTATCGCAACTATTTCGACAAGTCAGTCGGCTTTATGCGTCCCAAACTTGAAGACGGAAACTGGACGACTCCCTTCCGCCCCATCGACATGGGCCACGCAAAGCGCTGGCGGGACTTTACGGAGTCAAACGCCTGGCAGGCGACCTTCGGGATACAACACGATGCCGCAGGCCTTATTGAACTCTTCGGCGGACACGAGCCCTTCGTCGCGAAGCTCGACGGTCTCTTTAATGCGCCGAGCGATCTGCCCGAAGATGCGCCGCCGGACATTGCCGGCATGGTTGGACAGTACGCGCACGGCAACGAGCCATCGCATCATATCGCGTATCTCTACGTCTATGCAGGCGCGCCGCACAAGACGCAGGCGCGAGTCCGCAGCCTGCTTGAGACGATGTATGCCGATAAGCCCGATGGCATGCAGGGCAACGAGGACGTGGGACAGATGTCGGCCTGGTACATCCTGAGCGCTCTGGGGTTCTATCCCGTCGATCCCGTCAGTGGAAATTACATTCTTGGCTCAGCCTTGTTCGAGCATGCGACGGTCGAGCTTGGCCGTGGCAAGCGGCTTGAGATTACGGTGGAGCGCAAAGATCCATCGCATCAGTACATTCAGTCCTTCACGCTCAATGGCAAAGCGCAGCAGAGGGTGTGGTTCCATCACTCGGAGATCGCAGAGGGAGGAAGGCTCGTTCTTAACATGGGGCCGGAGCCAAACCAGTCCCTGGGTGCGAAGCCATCGGAGCTACCGCCTTCGCTGAACCTTGCATGAGCAGCACGATCACCTTCGAGCTCTGCGCTGAGACGCTGCAGGCCTGCAGGGCAGCACGCGAAGGTGGGGCCAATCGCATCGAACTTTGCTCGGCGCTCAGCGAAGATGGGCTGACGCCGAGCCATGCCCTCATTCGTGAAGCCGTCAAACTCAGTGGTTTGCCGGTGTATATTCTGCTGCGGCCTCGTGCGGGCGGTTTCGTGTATAGCGAGGAGGAGTTCGCCCTGATGCGCGAAGACCTGCTGCACGCACGCTCGCTCGGCGCACAAGGCTTTGCGATCGGCGCTCTTCACGCGGACGCGACCGTCGATATCGAACGCACACGGGAGCTGGTCGAACTGGCCTTCCCGCTTGAAGTAACGTTTCATCGCGCGTTCGACCTTACCCCTGCGGTCGACCAGGCGCTCGAAGATGTCATCGCAACAGGTTGCAGGCGAGTGCTGACCTCGGGAGGCAAGAACGATGTAGTCGCGGGAGCCGCGAATCTTGCAGAGCTGGTTGAGCGGTCGAGAGGCAGAATCGATGTTGCAGCAGGTGGGGGACTTCGTCTTGGCAATGCGGCTGAGGTCGCGAAGATAACGAGGGCGAGTCACTTCCATGGAAGCGTGAGACGAAGGTCCGATCGCGTAGCGGCTCAAAGAGAAGACGTGCTTGCTTCCGCGATCTTGAGCGACTTCTTCGTCGATCCCGACGATGTGCGGGCGATCCTCCGCTCCCTTAGGGCAGCGGGTGAGGATGCGGCGAATACTGGGTGAGTCCGAGAGACCAGCGGATCGCCTCAAGATACATCTGCTGGATGCGGGGATCATCCCAACTGGCATCCAGATGCCCGAAGGTGCTGTAGAAGACTCGTCCACGACCGTAGGGCTTCACCCAGGCCACCGGGAAGTCCCCGTCCGTGCGATGGAGATCGAGTATCTTTTGGTTGACCTTGCTGGCATCGAGACGAGCGAGAACATCGACCTTCTCACGTGAGTAGGGCTTATTGGTGGGAACATAAATCTCATCGCGCAGCGTGAATTCGGCTGGCAGGTGCTTCATTCCCGGAAACGAGGGTTCTTCGACAAGGATAGGCGCATCCGTTACGCCCCAGGGGTGGTTGTCGAAGTAAGCGCCGATCATCTCGCCGAACTCGGGCCAGCTGTAGAAGGCGTCGATGGCAGAGTGCGCGCCGACAAAACCCTTTCCATCGTCGTGCACAAAAGAGAGCAGGTCGGTCTTCTGCTGCGGGGAGAGATCCTCTTCCCCGAGGCCATAAAAAAAGATCGCATCAAAATAGTTGAGGTTTTTCGCATTGACGCGTCGCGTTCCTTGAGGTGGTGCGGCGTATCTCCCGGTGCCGAAGATCTCGCTCCTGGTAATGAGCTGCGTATCTGTCCGGATATAGGTGATGAAGTCGCCACTCTCGCGTCCCAGCCGCTCGATCGTAGCCAGTGCATGGGACACCGAATCATGCTGATATCCGGTGTGCACATCGCCGATGGCGAGCACCTTCTTTTTATTGGCGAAGGGATCGCCTGCGGGCGCGGCTGGAGTCGTCTGCAGTGCTGAAGCCAGGCCTCCACCGCAGCTCGCAAACGCTGCAAGTCCACCGAGAAAGGATCGTCTTCCTAACATAGGTGCTTATCCTACTCATTCTGTGCCGGCAAAGTCGCTGGCAAACTACTCAATGATTATGCAGAGCGCTGGAACCTCGATTTACAGCAGCAGATGCCGGGCGGAATTCTCTTCGAGGCGGGCTATGTCGGACAGCATGGCGTGCATGTGGGAGTTAGCCGCAACATCAACTATGTTCCGCGTCAGTATCTCAATGTCGGTCAATCTCTGGATCCTGCAGTGTATGAAAACCTGACGGCGAATGTAGCCAATCCATTCCAGGGTATCTCCGGTTCCTCGATGAACGGGTCGACGACCACGAGGGAACAACTGCTCCTTCCTTATCCACAGTTCACCACGGTTACCATGACGAACTACCCGTCGGGCGCTTCTTATTTCAATGCCTTTCAGGCTCGGCTTGAAAAGCGCATGTCCGCCGGTGTCCGTTTTCTCATGAACTACGAATGGTTCAAACGGTTTGAGCGCGTGGCTTATCTGAACCCCCAGGATGTAGCGCCCGAAAGGCGCATCGCAGCCGACGATCGTCCACAGCACCTGGTGGCCTCCGGTACGTGGGAGCTTCCTTTCGGTCACAACCGCCGTTACGCGGTCAATGTTCCTGTCGCGAGCTACCTGGCGAGCGGATGGAACCTTACCAGCATCTTTACCTTCCAGCCCAAGGGCGCCCCGCTGGTTTGGGGAGACGTTATCTATAAAGGAACAGATCTGAATGACCTTAAGGTCAACCCTCACGCTCCCAATGGAGCCTTTGACGCTCTGCAGTTCGATACCAGCCCCGGCGACCAGCCTGTAACCGGAGCTCACATCCGCACCCTTCCGACGCAGGTTACGAATGCGCGGCAGGACGGCATCGTCACGCTGGATATGTCAGTCGTCAAGGACAATCGCATTACGGGGAGGCTCCAGGCGCAGCTTCGGGCCGACTTCTTCAATGCCCTCAATCACCCCAGCTTCTCTGCGCCGAATCTGACCCCGACCAGCGCAGCCTTTGGAACGATTACGTCACAGGCCAACCTGTCACGAACGATCCAGCTGGGACTACGACTGGCCTTCTAATGCTCGACGGAGGCTTCTTTCTTGATCGGAAGCGGCCTCCACGGGCTATATTATGGTAGTCGAAATTAATGAAACCCCGACCCGCCCAACGTGATAGAAGCGTCGTTCCGTCTGCCACGCCCCATCAGGGGGTGAGACGGATCGACCTCTCGTCGGCGCAGCTGGCATCGAGTGAACTGGCCCGCGATATCAACCGCGATATTGTGTTGGAGTTCATCCGCTTTCGGCAGCCGGTCTCGCGCGTGGACCTCTCCCGGTTCTCGGGCCTGCAGCCAAGCACCATCTCCGCGATCGTGGAGGACCTGATCGAGGAAGGCTGGGTGAAAGAGGGCGCGATTGTGCGCGGAGGTCGCGGACGGCCTTCTACGATGCTTCTGGTCAACGATGACCTGGTTACGCTGGCCCTGGATATACGGCCAAATCAGGCTATTGTCGCGGTCGTGGATCTGACTGGCCGTTTTCTATCGCACGAGACCATCCTGACGAGTTCGGAGCCCAAGGCCGCAATCGCAAAGCTGGTTAAGAAGATGAGTGCGTTGCGAAGCAAGCATCGGGATAAGACCTTCGAGGGCATCGGCGTAAGCGTTCCAGGACGCGTCGATCCGGTGACACACCGTCTCCTGATGGCGCCCAATTTGAGGTGGGGTGGGTTTGATGTCAGATCAGCCCTGGAGACGGCGATGGATTTGCAGGTCGAGATCGACAACGACGCCAACGCCTGCCTTCTCTCCGAGCTTTGGTTCGGCCGCCTGGAAGGTGTCAGAAACGCCGTGCTGGTCGCTGTTTCAGAGGGTCTGGGCACGGCCATTCTGGCGGGCGGACAGATGCACTCCGGCTTCAATGGCCTTGCCGGGGAATTCGGGCATATTCCCATCGACCCGAAGGGACCGATGTGCGGCT
>Ga0193742_1001441_pt1 | contig 14304 bp, 9 predicted proteins | sample L2c1metaG_FD_165511 | JGI IMG/M metagenome (GOLD analysis project Ga0193742, IMG submission 165511) | Soil microbial communities from a riparian zone of the East river system, Colorado, United States - L2c1 | ecosystem: Environmental > Terrestrial > Soil > Riparian zone | place: USA: East River... | reverse complement strand
CTCGGCCCAGCAGACGTTGAGCTGCGCGTAGCAAGGACCGGCTCCGCCGTTGGCGCGATAGCGGTCGACGCTCTCGTGGTCGGGTGAGTGACCCCAGTAGCCGTCGCCGATCCGCGCGGCGAGCTCGGTGGCCTTGGGCCCGAACCCGGACACGACGACCGACGGCGGCTCTACCGGCGGGTCGAAGAGCTTGGCGTTCTCGACCTCGTAGAAGTCGCCGCGGTGATCGACGGTCTCTCCCGACCAGAGCTCGCGGACGACTTCGACCGCCTCGCCGAGCATCGCCTGGCGCACGTCGGCCGGCGGCCAACGGTCACCGAGGATGTGCTCGTTGAGCGCCTCGCCGGTACCGACCCCGAAGAAGAAGCGGCCTTCGAACAACAACGACGTCGTGGCGGTGGCCTGGGCGATGATCGCCGGGTGGATTCGGATTATCGGGCAGGTCACTCCCACGCCGACACGCAGCCGCTCGGTCGATGCGGCGATGGCGCCGAGAACCGACCACACGAACGGACTATGTCCCTGCGCGCTCACCCATGGGTGGAAATGGTCCGAGATCGAGACGAAATCGAACCCCACCTCCTCAGCCCGGCGAGCGTTGCGGACGAGATCAGCAGGGGCGTGCTCCTCACCCGAGAGCGTGTAGCCATAGGAGATCATCGGATGCCCTCCAGGACGTAGCCCAGCGATCAACTGCCGCGTCGAAGTCCCTACCCCGAGCGTCGACCTGCAACCGGACCCGGGGCGTCGCGGCCGCAGGCCCGATGGGGTGCCGTGGTCACGACAGTGACCAGTCGACCGGCTCCTCGGGGTTGTAGCTGCAGAAGGTGCCGGTGTTGAGCGACCGTTGGAGGTGGCGGGCGAGCGCAGCGTGCTGGGAGCCGATGCTGTCGATGCTGGTCCGCATGCGCCGCCACACCGTCTTGCGGGCCCGCTCGACGGGGTCGCCGGGCTGACGGGGACGCCGCCCGAGTCCCAGGGCAGCGCTGAGGTGGGAGGTGATCGCCTCCAGCTCGTCGCGGGCCCGGTCGGCGCGGCCGGTGTCGGCGAAGCGCTGCGCCTCGTCCAGCTCGTCCTCGAGGTCGGCGAGGCGTCGCCGGTACCCGGCGACGGCGGTCGCGTCGAGCCCCGGGTCGGCACCGCGGTCGAGCCGGGGCTCCCCGCGGGCGGCGAGCAACTCGAGGACGTGGACGCCGCGACCCGGCGCGGCGAGCAGGGCGGCGATGTCGTGCATGCCCTTGCGGTCGCGCACGCTTGCGCTGGTCCCCTGGTAGGCGACGGTCCACAGCTCGCCCTCCCGACGGAAGACGTTGGCGGGGGCGACGACGGCGGCGACGACGGGAACGGCCGCGGCATCGGTGCCGGCCCGGGTGTCGGCGACCTGCCGGCGCAACCGCGGGATGTCCATCTCGTCGGCGAACGTCCCTGCCTCGTCGAGCAGCTCGTGTGCCCGCTCACCGTCGGCGGGGCGGCCGCGGGCCAGCAGGAGCGCGGCCCAGTCGTGCTGCACCTGGGCGGCCCACAGAGGCGCACCGAAGTGCCGGGACGCGGCCAGCGCGGCGTGGAAGTGCTCCTCGGCGGTGTCGGGCCGGCCTGCCAGCGCTGCCAGGCGCCCGAGCGAGTGGGCCACCGAGCCGAGGTGCAGCGCCCCGCTGCTGTTGACCACCTGCTGGCGCGCGTGGGGGAGCAGCTTGGCGGCGAGGGCCGGCGCCCAGTCGGCGCGCTGGAGGGCGACGCACGCCTCGGCGAGGCAGTAGGCGGCCGTGGTCCACTCCTGGTCCTCGGGCACGGTCGCGAACCCGTCGGCGGCGAGGGGCTCGAGCAGTGCCTGCGCCGAGGCCGGCCGGCCGAGCTCGGTGTGGACGAACGCCAGGGCGCAGCGGTAGACGGGGATCGTCGGGTAGCGGTGCGCCGCCAGAGCGAAGAAGCCCTCGACGTCGTGGAGCGCACCCTGGTGGAGCCGGATGCCGGCGAGCTGGATGACGAACTGCGCCAGGGCGTACTCGCCCCGGACCGCGGCCAGGCGTCCGACCTCGTCGGCGTGGCCCTGGGCCTCGACGAGCCGGCCCTCGGCCACCGCGCGGGTGCCCATCCAGAGCGGCACGAACCAGCGGAACGACGGGAGGCGTGCCCGGTCCACGCTCCGGGCGAAGGCCGCGAGCTCCTGGTCGACGTCCGACCGGCGGCCCGCGGCCATGAGGTCGACGACCCGTCGGATCCGCCCGAGCAGCGTGCGCTCGGAATCCTCGAGTCGCCGACCGAGCCGCACCAGCTCGGTGCTCGTCGCCAGGCGCTCGTCGATGTCGACGCCGCCCCGCTGCACGCGGTGCACCTGGATGAGCGCCTCCCACACGGCGACCGGGTCGCCCAGCCGGGTCGCCAGGGCGCGGGCCTCCTCGGCCATCCGCGCCGAGCGCGGCCGGTCGAGGTGGGACAGCTCCTCGGCGGTGCGGGCCAACAGCTCGGCTCGTACGGGGCGGTCCTCGGCCGGCAGCCCGGCGAGGGCTTCCTCGAGGAGGTCGATCGTGGCGTCGTCGCCGGCGTCGGCGAAGGTGCGGGCCGAGTAGGTCAGGGCCGCCCGGGCCAGCAGCTCCGGGTCGCCACTCGACCGGGCGGCGTCGACCGCGGCGATCGCTGCCCGGCGCGACTCGGAGCCGTCGCCGGCCCGGGCGACGACCGCGGCGCGTTCGATGCGCAGCTCGGCGACACGCGGGTCGGACCTGGCGGCGACGGCGGAGTCGAGCACCTGGAGGGCCCGGTCGTAGAGCACCACGGCCTCCTCCCAGGCCAGCGCGTGCGCGGCCTGCCGCGCGGCCCGGACGGTGTGGTCGGCGGCGGTCTCGTCGTCGCCTTCCGGGAGGGCGGCGAGCAGGTGCCGGCTGATCGCCGCCACGGGAACGCCGGGAGCGCCGGGCCCGGGCGAGGCCTCGATCAGCGTGCGACCGAGGCGCAGGTGCCGCGACCTGCGGTCGCCGTCCACCAGCCCCTCCCGCAGGGTCTCGGCCACGAGCCCGTGCGTGTAGCGGAACCAGCCGGGTCGTTCCGGCAGCGGCTCGGCGAGGCGATTGCGTCGTGCCGTCGCCAGGGCACGCTGCACGTCGCCGTGGGGAGTCCCGCTGGCCTGCTCCACCAGCCCGGTGTCGAACTCGTCGCCGGACAGTGCCCCCCACCGCAGGACGTCGACCTCGGCCGGGGCGACCCCGGCGAGCCGGCGCTCGATCACGCCCCGCACCCCGGCAGGCAGCGCCAGCCGGCCCGGCGGCTCGGCGAGGCGCCCCTCCGAGGCCAGCAGGCGGACGACCTCCTTGGTGAACAGGGGGTTGCCCCCCGTGTGCCGGTGGACCCGTCGCACTAGCTCCGGAGCCGGCTCGACGCCGATCGTCTCGGCCATCAGCCGGGCCAGTGGACCGGCGCCGAGCGGCCGGAGCTCGAGGCGGGTGGTGTCGCCGGGAAGGCGGCCAGCCAGTGCGGAGAGCGGGTGCTCCGGACCGATGTCCACGTCGCGGTAGGCGCCCACCAACAGCAGCGGCGTGCTGTGGAGGTTCCCGGCCAGGAACTCGAAGAGCCGCAGCGTCGGGGTGTCGGCCCAGTGGAGGTCGTCGAGCACGACCACCAACGGGTTCTCACACGCCGCGTCGTGGAAGGCGCGCGTCGCCCGGGAGAAGAGCTCGAACCGGGCCGAGTCGTCCTCGGGCCCGGACGGCAGGCGGTGGTCGCCGAGCCGTTCGCCCGACAGGAGCCGTCGCCCGGTGTCGGCCCCGGCGCAGGCGGCCAAGGCCTCCGACCACGGCCAGTAGGGCGGGGCGCCGGCACCGCTGGGACACCGGGCGACGACGACGCGCAGTCCCTGGCGCCGGGCATGTCGCGTCGCGTCCTCGACCAGCAGCGTCTTGCCGATCCCCGGCTCGCCGGTGACCAGGACCGCCCGGCCGCGGCCGGCCTGCGCCTCGTCGAACGCTCCGTGGAGCTCGGCGAGGGGCAGCTCGCGCCCGTGCGACTTCACCGACCTCACCCCGTGTCGACCGGTCCTGACCGCGCGCTGCTGACCACGGTTCGCACCGTATCTCGCGGTTCCGTCGGGCCGAACCCGAGGAGTCGCATCGCGACACGGCGTGTAGCGCCCTGTTCCTCGGGGCGTACGACAGGCGCGAGCGCGCAGGAGGAGTGGTTCGGGATGGATACGACGAGGCGATTGCGGATGGTGGTCGGGGCTCTGGCCGCGGCGACGGTAGGGCTCGTCGGGTGTGGATCCGGCGACGACGACAGTGCCACCGAGGATCCCGCCGAGGCGACGCCCGACACGACCGCCGACTCCGACTCCGAGTCCGAGCCGGCCGAGCTCGACCTGACGGGGCTGGCGGTCATCAACTCCGACGGCGGGATGTACGAGGTCCCCCGCCTCGAGTTCGTGGATCCCTCCACGGGCGAGGTCCGCACCACCGTCGCCTACGCCGACGTCACCTGGGAGCCGGCCGACGGCGAGATCGAGTCGCGGCGGTCGTACTCGGGCGACTGGCGCTACATGGCGGTGACGCTGGAGGGCGATGACGCCGCCGAGGTGCGGGTCATGCGCCTGAACGAGGCCGAGAGCGCCTACGAGGAGCTCTTCGCCGTCAGCGGCGTGGACGAGGCGAGCTACTCGACGGATCCCACGGAGTACCGCAGCCCGCGCTTCGGCCCGGAGGGCCCCACGCTGTGGATGGAGTCGGGCCCCGCCGGCGGCGACGAGTTCACGGTCGTGTCGGTCGACGTCGAGATGTACGAGGAGGGCGACGAGCCCGAATCGAGCGGGGTCGGCAACCGGGAGCGCGACGCCTGGGCGCTCGACGCCGGGGGTCGTCCCGTGCCGACCCTCCGTGACGACATGCGGGAGGCCGCGGCCGGCGGCGAGGACGGGCCCACGGTGGGGTTCTGGACCGATGCCGGCGGCGCGGTCGTCGCCGAGGGGTTCCGCGACAACTGCTCGGAGCTCGGGCGGCTCGACGACGGCGCCTACCTCCTCGCCACCTGTGGGGGCTCCGCCCTCGCCCGGGCCGTCCTCGACCCGCAGGCCGGGACCCTGCAGGTCACCGAGTTGGTGCCGGAGGGAGCCGACGGCATGCCCGAGACAGCCGTGGTCTCGCCCGACGCCACCGAGGCGCTGCTGCGGATCGAGGACGTCTGGTACCTGGCCTCGTTGGCGACGCCGGGCGCCGAGCCCCAGCCGGTCGACGGCCTCGACGTCGACTTCCGGGGCCAGGACGCCAACGCCTCGACGCTTCTCGGCTGGTCCTGAGGCCGGCGTGCGCCCGCGGATCGGGGTCCTCGCCGTGGCCGCCGCCGGGCTCGTCGCGACCGCGGTCGTCGTCGTGCCCCGCCTGCTCGACGACGACCCCGAGAGCCCCGACGGAGGCGCCGAGGCGACAGGCTGGACGGACCGCCAGCAGGCGCTGCTGGAGACCGTCGCGCCCAGCCCCGACTGCCCGCCCGCCGCCCCGCCTCCCCCGGTCGCCGAGGGCGAGGTGCTCCTCGACGTCCTGCGTGTGCGCGGCACCTGCCTCACCTACGAGGCGGTCATCACCGCGGCCGGTGGCGTCGAGGCGAGGCTGACGGAGCTGCGGGCCGAGCCGGACGTGCTGGCGGCCGACGAGTCCGTCGGGCTCGCCCTCGCCGACGCCCGGACCTCGCCTGCCGCGGTGCGGCAGGGCGACCCCTGGGGGCAGTGGGCGCTGGACGACCTCGATGCCGAGGATGCCCGGGAGCTGTGGCCCGAGGGCGCCTCCGTCGTCGCGTCCGTGATCGACACGGGCATCGACGAGGACCATCCCGACTTCGGTGGCGCCGTGCGGGACGCGGCCCCCGACCGTCGGGTGGGGCACGGGACGGGGAGCGGCCACGGCACGCACGTCGCCGGGATCGTCGCGGCCACGGAGGACGAGCACGGCGTCGAGGGGCTGATGCCCTCAGTGGACCTGCTCGATGCCCAGCTGTTGGAGGCCGTCGGCGACAACCCGACCGACGTCAGGCCCGTGGCGACGCTGGCGGAGCGGATCATCTGGTCGGTCGACCACGGTGCGCAGGTGATCAACATGTCGATCACGGAGGACGGCCGCTCGACGGCCAGCGCGGTGGCGGTCCGGTACGCGTTGCGTCACCGGGTCGTCCTGGTGGCGGCCGCCGGCAACCTCGGCGACGACGCCGAGACCGACGATCCCGACTCACCCGACTCGGAGGTGCGCTACCCCGCGGGCTACGAGGGCGTCATCGGCGTCGCCGCCTACGACCACGACGGCGAACGGTCCACCTGGTCGGCCAACAACGCCACGGTCGACCTCGCGGCTCCGGGTGCCGGCATCGTCTCGACGTGGCGCCGCGACGTCGCCTGTCCCCCGATGGCCGGCAACCCCCTCCTGGACGACCGCGCGCGGATCGCCTGGTGCCTCGACGAGGGGACCTCGATGGCCGCACCCTACGTGGCGGCGGCGGCCGCGCTGCTCAAGGCCCGCCAGCCCGGCGCCGACGCCCACCAGGTGACCCGCGCCCTGCTCACATCCGCCCGGCCGGCGCCCAGCCGGGACGCCCAGGGATCCTTCTACGGCGCCGGCAAGCTCGACCCCTCCGCCGCGGCGCGGGCGCTGGACGAGCTGATGGACGTGCTGCGGGAGTCGAACGGTGCCGACCCACTCGTCGCGGTGCGGGCCGACGGTGCGGCGACGCTCGCGGTGGTGGATGCGTTCTCCGGGCAGCGGGCGCTGCTGGCGCACGTCACCGGCAGCATGGGCACGCCGAGCTACCCGCTGCGCTGGAGCCCCGACGGTCGCTACGTGGCGGGCCGGACCGACGACGGTTACGTGACGGCGTGGGACGCCGGGGAGCTGGACTTCGGGTCGCCGGAGGAGGCGGAGTCGATCGACGTCGGGTCGGAGCACCCCGACGTGGGCGGGCGTGTCGTCGACTTCGCGTTCGTCGACGACACGACGGCCGCGCTCCTGGTGACCGAGGACTTCCTCGGAGCCGCGATGATCGACCAGGCCGACGGCACCGTGCTCCGCTACCACGATCTCGCCACCGGCGAGCTGAGCGACCCGGTCGCGACGCCGCGACTCGACCGGATCGTCGGCCACCTGGGCGAAGACGACGTGCTCCTGGCGATCGAGCGCCAGCCCAACCCGACGGGCGGCCCCGGCGCCCACGGGTTGGTGTGGCTCCGCCGCGACGGGCGGGTGCTCCGGCGTACCGGGCTCGGCCACGCCGGCGACCGGGTCACGGCCGCGGTGCCGTCGCCGGACGGGTCGACCGTCGCCGTGGCGCTCGCCGTGCCCGAGCAGGAGCGCAGCATGGCCGGCGAGGTGGGCGATCCGCTGGTCTCCCTCGTAGTGGTCGACACCGTGACCGGCGCGGTCACCGACGTCGAGCTGCCCGGCCCCGACACCGTCCTTGCCCTGCGGCACGTGCGCTGGTCCCCTGACGGCGACGACCTCGTCGCCAACCTCCGGCGCGGCGACGTCGGCCCGATGCCCGATCGCCGCGAGACCATCGACGGCCTGGTGGCCTACGACGGCGACAGCTGGCGGCGGCTCGACGGCGACCCCCTGCTGGCGGCGACGACGGTGGGCGACGACACGCAGATCGTCCTGACCGACGACCGCGAGGACGACCTCCACGGCACCGGCGACCTCTACGTGCTGTGGGGCCCGGCCGAAGGAGAGGCAGGCGATGCCTTCGCCGAGCCGACACCGACCGGGCAACCCGTGGCCGGCGACGTCAGCGACATCTGGCTCGCTGCGACAGGCGAGGAGTCCCCGTAGGTGGGTCAGCGGAGCCTGTCGACGTTCAGCCGTCGTCGACAGGCTCCGCCGAGGCGGTCAGCCGACGGGTACCCGGGAGGGCTCGGTGTCGGGCCCCGACTCGGGCCCGGCGGTCGCCGGCGCGGGGACGGCGCCCACGGCCTCGCCCTCGACGTCGATGCGGGGCAGCAGCCGGTCGAGCCAGCGGGGCAGCCACCAGTTGCGGTCGCCGAGCAGCTCCATCGTGGCCGGCACCAGGACCATCCGGACCACGGTGGCGTCGACGAACACCGCCGTCGCCAGGCCGATGCCGGCCAGCTTGAGGAACACGGCGTCCTCCATCACGAAGGCGCCGAACACCGTGACCATGATCGCGGCGGCGGCGGTGATGACCCGGGCCGTGTTGGCCAGCCCGTCGGCGACGGCCTGCCGGTTGTCGCCGGTGCGGACGTACTCCTCGCGCACCCGGGACAGGAGGAACACCTCGTAGTCCATCGACAGGCCGAACAGGACCGCGAACATCGTCATCGGCAGCCAACCGGGAACCGGCGTCGGGTTGTCGATCCCGACGAGCCCGCCGAACCAGCCGCCGTTGCCGGCGAGCGCCATGACGCCGTAGGCGGCGGCGATGGACAGGATGTTCATGATCGCCGCCTTGACGGCCACCGCCAGCGAGCGGAACACCGACATGAGCAGGACGAACGACAGCAGGACCACGCCCCCGATGAACAGGGGCAGCCGGCTGGCCGTCTGCTCGCTGTCGTCGATGAAGCCCGCGGTCGTGCCGCCCACCGACGCCTCGACGCCCGTGCCGGCCACCGCGGCCGGGATGACGTCGTCGCGCAGCGTGTGCACGAGATCCTCGGTGGCCTCGTCCTGCGGCCCCGTGGTGGGCACGACCGAGATGACCGCGGCGTCGCCGCGGTCGTTCACCACGGGCGGGACGACCGTCGCCACGCCGTCGGTGGCGGCGAGATCGGCCGCCACCCGGTCGACGGCGTCGGAGGCAGCGGCGTCGTCGCCCGCACGGGCCAGGTCGACGGCCACGAGGAAGGGGCCGTTGGCGCCGGGCCCGAAGCCCTCGCCGATGAGGTCGTAGGCCTGGCGGCTGGTCAGCTCGGTAGGGCCGTTCCCGGCGTCGGGCATGCCGAAGCGCATGTCGGTCACCGGGGCGGCGAGGGCCAGCAGCACGACGAGGGCGGCGAGACCGGCCACGAGCGGGCGCCGCTGCATCACGCGGCTCCACCGCCACGACAGCGTGCGCCGGCCGTCGACGTCGTGGCGGAACCACGGCAGGCGGAACCGATCGATGGTGCGACCGGCGAAGCCGAGCAGGGCGGGCAGCAGGGTGACCGAGGCGAGCACCACCACCGTCACCGCCAGGGAGGTCGCCAGGGCGACGCCCCACAGGTAGTCCCGGCCCATCAGCACCAGACCGAAGATCGACACCACCACGGTCGAGCCCGCGAACACGACGGCCCGGCCCGCCGTGCCGCCGGCGAGCAGCACCGCGTCCCGGGGCTCACGCCCCTCGGCCAGCGCCGACCGGTAGCGGGTCACGATGAACAGGGCGTAGTCGATGCCGACGCCGATCCCGATCATCGTGGCGATCTGGACGCCGAAGTCGGGTACGTCGAGCACGTTCGTCATCAGCCACACACCGCCCAGCGCGACCCCGAGGCCGAAGCCGGCGATCACGAGGGGCAGGCCGGCGGCCAGGACCGAGCCGAACGCCACCAGCAGGATGACGAGGGCGGCCAGCAGCCCGACCGACTCGGAGCCGGCCTCCTGCTGCTCGACCTGCTGGATCGGGTAGCCGCCGAGCTCGACCCGCAGGCCGTCGCCCTCCGCCTCGCCGGCGAGATCCATCACCCGTTCGACGGACGCGGTGGGCAGCTGCTCGGCCGCCACGTCGAAGCGGACCTGCAGGAGGCCGGTCGAGCCGTCGGGTGCGACAGGACCGGGCTCGGCTGCCACGACGTTCGGCACCTCACCGAGCTCCGCCGCCAGGCGGTCGACCCGCTGGGTCACGTCGGGGCCGGTGACCCCGCTGTCGGACGTGTACACCACGTCGACCGTGCCCCCGGCGAACGCGGGGAAGCGGTCCTGCAGCAGCTCGACCGCCTCGGCCGAGTCGCTGCCGGGGACCGTGAAATCGACCTCGTTGTCGCCGCCGGCCACGCCCGAGAGGACCGTGGCGGTCACCAGCGCCGCCACCCACAGCGCCACGACGCGCCGTCGGCGGTCGTAGCTCCAGGTCACGAGCCTGCGCAGCATCACGCAACCCCCCGGGTGATGGAGCCGAGGGCCGGGGTCGACAGGCGGGCGTGGCGCCGGCGGCCGACGGACCACAGGAGCTTCAGCGCCAGGGAGGATCTGGGGGATGCGGTGAGGGTGAGAGTCACGGTGCCCATGGTCGGTGTGCGGCGCCGCCGTGTCGTCGCCCGGGAGGCGGCTTCGTGTGGCCGTGCCTACGTCGTGGCGCGTACGCGCCGGGGCCGATGTGCTCGGCGACCGGGCCTCGTATCGTCACGGTCATGGATGCGCCTCGCGTGCGGAGGGTCGACGTCGTGCTGGCGACCGTGATCGCGGTCGCGCTCGTGGTCGTCATGGCCGTCATCGGCAGCGACCCCGAGCCCGGCCTCCGTTCGTTCGACGTGCTTGCGGGGGTGCTCGTCGCCGTCGCCGGGGGCGTGCTGGCGCTCCACCGGCGGGCCCCCCTGGTGGTGCTCGCCGTCACCACGGCGGCCCTGGCGACCTACAACCTGCTGGAGTACACGGGCGGCCCCGTCTACCTCACCTGGATCGGCGCCGTCTTCGCGGTGTCGGTGGCCCGGGGGCCCGCGAAGGCGTGGGTCCCCGCCGCGGTGTCGACGGCGGTGATCCTCGTCACCGGCTTCCTCTGGCGCGACCAGCCCGTCGGCCAGAAGCTCGCCGACTCGGCAGGGGTCGTCGCCGCCCTGTTCGCCAGCTGGGCAGTCGGTGCGCTGCTGCTGGGCGGCTCGGTGCGCGGCCGACGGGCCGAGCGAGCCGCGATGGAAGAGCGGGCCCGGCACCTGGCCGAGACCCGGGAGGAGGAAGCGCGTCGTCGGGTCGCCGAGGAGCGGTTGCGGATCGCCCGCGACCTCCACGACTCGGTCGCCCACAGCCTGGCCAGCTTCTCCGTGCAGGCCGGCGTCGGGGCACATGTGCTCGACGATCGGCCGGAGGACGCCCGGGCCGCCCTGCTCGCCATCAAGCGCGCCAGCGGCGAAGCGCTAGCCGAGCTGCGGGCGACGCTGGGCATGCTCCGCTCCAGCGAGGCCGCGCCCCGCGAGCCCACCGCGGGGATCGACCGGCTGCCCTCACTGGTCGAGAGCTCTCGCGCCGCGGGGCTTCCGGTCGACGTCGTGATCGAGGGGGAGGTGCGGCCGCTGCCGCCGCCCGTCGACGCGGCCGCCTTCCGGATCGTGCAGGAGTCGCTCACCAACGTGATCCGCCACGCCGGCGCCGCCCGGGCCACGGTCGCGGTGCGCCATGGCGACGGTGGCGTCGAGATCGAGGTGACCGACGACGGGCGAGGCGCCGTCGCCGGCAACGGCCGCGGCAACGGCAACGGGGGGCACGGGCTGGCTGGGATGCGGGAGCGGGTCGCCCACCTCGGCGGCGAGCTGTTCGCCGGCGCCGGCCGCTCCGGCGGCTTCCGCGTGCGGGCCCGGCTTCCGCTGTGATCCGCGTCGCTCTCGCGGAGGACCAGGCCCTCGTGCGGGCCGGGTTCCGGGTGCTGTTCGACGCCGAGCCCGGCGTCGAGGTGGTGGGTGTGGCCTCCGACGGGCGCGAAGCGGTCGAGCTGGCCCGGTCGCAGCGGCCCCACGTGCTGCTCATGGACATCCGCATGCCGGAGGTCGACGGCATCGAGGCGACCCGCCAGATCGCGGCGGATCCGGCGCTCGACGACGTCCGGGTGCTGATCCTCACGACCTTCGAGCTCGACGAGTACATCGTCGATGCCCTGCGCGCCGGCGCCAGCGGCTTCCTCCTCAAGGACATCGAGCCGGTCGAGCTGGTCCGGGCGGTCAAGGTCGTGGCGGCGGGGGAAGCGCTGCTGTCGCCCAGCGTCACCCGCCGGCTCATCGGCGAGTTCGTCAACCGGTCGGGAACGTCGGTGACCCCAAGCCCTGCGCTCGACGTCCTGACCGATCGCGAGCGAGAGGTGCTGGCCCTGGTCGGCGGCGGTCTCAGCAACCAGGAGATCGCTGCCGAGCTGTTCATCAGCGTCGCCACCGCGCGCACCCACGTGAGCCGGGCGATGACCAAGCTCCACGCCCGCGACCGCGCCCAGCTCGTCGTCGCCGCCTACGAATCCCGGCTCGTCACACCCGGCCAGCCTCCACCCCGATCTCGGGGCCGCGCCGACACACGTTCCCGCTCCACCGAATAGCCGCGGGCGTCCGCCTCTGCTGGCCCGCGATCCCCGCGCCGGGGGCGCCCACCGTCCTGGTCAACGCGGCCGACGGTCGGCTCCTGGCCTTCCGCCCTCGACGGCTGCGGGGCCGCGCCCGACTGACGTGTCGCCCGGGTCGGGGTGATCGAGGGCGTCGAGGAAGCCGGCGACCGCGACAGCTGAGTGGTGGCGCCAGGTCGCGACGACGTCGGCCGTCGGTGGGGGGACTGCCAGGCGGTCGAAGAGCTCGGCGAAGGCATCGCGCTGCGCTCGGATCAGCCTGCGGGTGTCGACGTGCAGGAGGTCGGCGATCAGCAACTTGAGCAGGAACGCGTTGCGGACGTCGCGCAGGTGGGCGACGGGTGTGTCGAGCCATGCCTCGAGCGTGGCTCGGCCCCTCGGTGTTGGCTCGTAGATGGTGCGCGGTGGGCCGGCCACGCTGGGTTCGGTGCGGCACGGCTGGACGAGGCCGAGGGCTTCGAGGCGTTCGAGTGCCCGGTAGACGAGCTGGCGGGTGAGTCGCCAGGCGTCACCGATGGGGGTTCCCGGCTGGAGGGCGGCGGCGATGTCGTAGCCGTGGTGGGCGTCGTCGACCAGCACGCCGAGCACGGCCCACTCGTTGAGCGACAGCGTGGGGCGACGTTCCACCGCATGAGGTTGTCACGGCTGATCGCCTGTCGCCGCGCTGCTAGGGTCAGTGTGACTAAGGACGATGGAGCTCGATGCCGGCGACGACCCCATCTGGAGGACCCCGATGAAGTTCCGTGCAATGCGTCTCGTGGCCGCGGCCTGCGTCCCGGTGTTGTTGTTCGCCGCCTGCGGTGACGACGATGACGACGCCAGCAGTGACGAGGACAGCTCGTCGACCACCGAAGCCCCGACCTCGACGTTGGAGGGCGACATCACGGTGTTCGCCGCCGCATCGCTGACCGACGCGTTCGACGAGGTCGGCGCAGCGTTCGAGGACGCCAACCCCGACGCGAGCGTCGACTTCAACTACGGCCCGTCCTCGGGGCTGCGGGAGCAGATCGTGGCCGGTGCCCCGGCCGACGTGTTCGCTTCGGCCAACACCTCCAACATGGACCAGATCGTCGAGGCCGGCGCCGCGGACGCCCCGCAGGACTTCGCCACCAACCTGCTCGAGATCGTCGTGCCCGCCGGCAACTCCGCGGGGGTCACCGGTCTGGCCGACTTCGCCAACGCGGACCTGTTGATCGGGCTGTGCGCCGAAGAGGTGCCCTGCGGCGACTTCGGTCGCGAAGCGCTGGCCAACGCGGAGGTCACCCCGTCGATCGACTCCAACGAGCCCGACGTCCGGGCCCTGCTCACCAAGATCGAGGCCGGCGAGCTCGACGCCGGCATCGTGTACGTCACCGACGTCCTCTCGGCCGGTGACGCCGTCGAGGGCATCGAGATCCCCGCGGACGACAACGTGACCGCCACCTATCCCTTGTCGACGCTGACCGACGCCGGCAACACCGAAGTGGCCGACGCGTTCGTCGAGTTCGTGCTCTCCGACGAAGGCCAGGAGATCCTCGCCTCCTACGGGTTCGACAGCCCGTGACCGAGCGGCGACCGGCCGCGAGGACAGGCGCCAGGCGAAGACGGGCGCGGCAACAGCGCTCTCCCTGGCTGATCGCTCCCCTCGCGGCCGTCGCCCTCGCCTACGTCGCGGTGCCGTTCGCGGCCCTGCTCCAGCGGGCACCGTGGACCAACCTCGGCGAGCTGGTCGGCCGCCCTGTCGTCACCGACGCGCTGCGCCTCAGCATCACCACCGCCTTCGCCGCCACCGCCATCGCCCTGCTCTTCGGCATCCCGCTCGCCTGGGCGCTCGCCCGCACGCAGTTCCCCGGACGATCCGCCGCCCGGGCCCTCGTCACCCTGCCCATGGTCCTGCCCCCCGTCGTGGGCGGCGCCGCCCTGCTCTTCGCCTTCGGTCGGCGGGGCCTGCTCGGAGGCCCGGTCTACGACTCCACCGGGTTCCTGCTCCCGTTCTCCACCTGGGGCGTCGTCGCCGCCAACACGTTCGTGGCCATGCCGTTCCTCGTGCTCACCGTCGAAGCCGGCCTGCGCGCCGCCGACCCCCGCTACGAAGACGCCGCCGCCGCCCTCGGC
>Ga0193742_1001440_pt1 | contig 14308 bp, 12 predicted proteins | sample L2c1metaG_FD_165511 | JGI IMG/M metagenome (GOLD analysis project Ga0193742, IMG submission 165511) | Soil microbial communities from a riparian zone of the East river system, Colorado, United States - L2c1 | ecosystem: Environmental > Terrestrial > Soil > Riparian zone | place: USA: East River... | reverse complement strand
ACCCGATGAAGGTCGCCACGAAGGTGTCCGCCGGGTGGTCGTAGATCTCCGCCGGCGGCCCGACCTGCCGCACCGTTCCGTTCCACAGCACGGCGATCCGGTCACCAAGACCCATCGCCTCGATCTGGTCGTGGGTCACGTAGATCGTGGTGGTGCCGATCTCGTCCTGGAAGCCCTTCAGCTCCTCCCGTGCGCTCGACCGCAGCTTCGCGTCCAAGTTGGACAGCGGCTCGTCGAGCAGGAACACCTGCGGCTCGCGGACCAGCGCCCTGGCGAGCGCGACCCGCTGCCGCTCACCGCCGGAGAGCTGCCGCGGCTTGCGCTCCAGAAGCTTCTCGATGCTCAGCAGCTCGGCCGCCCACTTCGCCTTCTTCTCCCGTTCCGCCTTGTCCATCTTCGCGGCACGCAACGGGAAGACGATGTTGGCCAGGACGGTCTTGTGTGGATAGAGCGCGTAGCTCTGGAACACCATCGCGATCTTGCGGGCGCGCGGCGGCAGCCCGGTGACCACGTGGTCGTCGATCAGGATGTCGCCGGTCGTCGGCTCCTCCAGACCGGCGATGGTGCGCAACAGGGTGGTCTTGCCGCAGCCGGACGGACCGAGGAGCACCAGGTACTCCCCGTCCGCCGCGGTCAGGTTCACGCCGTCGATCGCGTTCACCTTGCCACCGTCGAACTGCTTGACCAGATCGCGGACCTCGACGACCGCCACCCATTACCTCCCCTGAACCGATGGTTCGCTCAGCCGCCGATGAGCCCGGCGGTGCGCCACTTGTCGAAGACCGCCTTGACCTGACCCTCCGCCTCGGCCACCGCCTGCTCCGGGGTCGCCTCGCCGCGGGCCGCCCTGGCGAACATGTTCGGGATGACGAAGGTGTTGTAGATCTCGCCGATCGCCGTGTTGGACGGGCCCGGGTAGCCGATGTTCGCGCTCCACGGCACCGCGTCGGTCAGGATCTTCAGCTTGTCGGCCGGCTTGGCGCCGAACGGGTCCTTGGCGAGCCAGTCGCCGACGTCCGGGGTGAGTTTGGACCACGCGCTGAAGTCGTACAGCTTGGAGTTGTACGTGGCCTGGGCGAAGTTCGCCGTGTAGTGCAGCAGGAACTCCTTGGCCGCGTCCACGCCCTTGGCGTGCTTGGGCACGATCCAGTTGTAGAGCACGTGCTGCGCGGCCAGCGCCGCCTTCGGCCCCTTCAGTGCCTTGACGAAGAAGATGTCGTCGGAGATCGGGACGTCGCTGTCGCCGGCGGTGGTGCCCTGCTCCTGGGCGGTACGCCACGCGGAGATCGAGTTGACGATGTAGGACAGCTTGCCGGCCGCCATGCCCTGGTTGTTGCTCGCCGCGTTCCAGGAGAACACCTCTGGCGTCATGGTGTCCTTGTAGAGCCTGGCCATGAACTCGACGGCGGCGACCGTCTCCGGCGAGTTCAGCACGACCTGCTCGTGCTCGTCCTGCTCGGACGCGCCGAAGGACCACATCAGCGCGCGGGTCACCATGTTCGAGTCGATCTCCTGGGACATCCCGAGCCCCATCTGGACGTGCTGACTCTTCTTGATCTCCGCGCCGCCCTCGAGCAGCTCGTCCCAGGTCGACGGCCCGTTGGGCAGGCCGACCGGCGCCCACAGCGACTTGCGGAAGTTGCCTGGGTCGGGCACCCAGCCGGGCGAGTAGGCGTAGAACTTGCCGGTCGCCGGGTTGAAGCTGGACTTGCGGCACAGGTCCAGCTGCTCGCCCCAGCGCGAGCTGGCCTCTTCGACCAGGTCCTTCATGTCCAGCACGCTCGGCTCGTACTGGGAGAGCGTCGCGATGTACTGGATGACGTCGTGGCCCTCGCCGGCCTGGATCTCGGCGGCGATCCTGGTGTGGATCTCCGCCTGGTCGACGTGGTCGACGACGACGTTGACGCCGACCTTCTCGCCCCACGCCTTGGCGAACTTGTCGAACCACGTGTCGTGGCTCGGCACGAAGTGGCTCCACAGCAGGATCTTCAGGTCACCGGACAGCTTGCTCGCCGGCTCTTCGAACGTCAGCTTCGGCTCGTCACCCGTGGCGCCGGGGTCGACGACCGGGTTCTCCTCACTGGCACAGGCCGCGGTGCCGCCGAGTCCGGCGGCCACCGCCGCCATGCCGGCGGCGCGCAACACGTCACGCCTGGTGCGGGGTTGGCCGAATATCCGGGGAACGCCGTTGTTCATCGCTCACTCCAGCCACACGCGGAAGTAATTGAGGCACCGTATCGCCCCACCGCGGCGACTCACCAGCCCTGTGTGCAATCCGAGGTGCGACGATGTCCGCGTAGCGGACTGGCAGAAATCGTGGCGGATCAGGCAGTTCTGCCAGTGGCACCGTCGGCCGCTCCTGTGCTCGACTGACGTCGTCCGTCATGGACGTGGAGAGGCGACGTGGTGACATCCGAGATCGAGTGGTCGTCGCGCTCTGAGTTCGCGGTTCCTGAGGACGTGGCGTATTTCAACACGGCGAACCTGGCGCCGTTGCTGCACACGGTGCGCGCGGCGGGTGAGGCCGCGCTGGCCAGTCGAGGCATGCCGTGGACGATCTCCCCGGCCGACTGGTTCACCGATGTCGAGCGATTGCGGACACAGGTTGGTGCGCTGCTCGGCGACGACGCGGACGGTGTCGCCCTGGTCCCCTCCACCAGCTACGGGATGGCTACCGCGGCGGACAACCTGCCACTGGTACCTGGCTCGGCCATCGTGGTACTGGCCGAGGAGTACCCCTCCGGGGTGTACACCTGGCGCCGGCACGCCGAGCGGCGTGGCGCCACGGTCGTCACGGTGACACCGGAACCGGGTCAGGACTGGACATCCAGCATTTTGTCCACAATGGACTTGCTCGGCGAACGGGTAGGGATCGTCAGCGTGCCGCAGGTGCACTGGACCGACGGCTCGTGGGTGGACCTGGACACTGTCGGCACCCGCGCCCGCGAACTGGGCGCGGCACTGGTCATCGACGCCAGCCAATCGCTCGGCGCGGTGCCCATGGACGTGCGCGCGCTGCGCCCGGACTTCGTGGTCAGCGTGGGCTACAAATGGCTGCTCGGGCCGTTTGGGCGCGGCTACCTCTGGGTCGCGCCAACACATCGGGACGGCACGCCACTGGAGGAGAACTGGATCGTGCGCGCCGGCTCCGAGGACTTCGCACGCCTCGTCGACTACCGGGACGCCTACCAACCCGGCGCGCGGAGGTTCGACCAAGGACAGCGCACCGCGTTCGAGTTGACCCCGATGGCCGTCGCCGCCACCGCCCAACTACTGGCCTGGGGCGTTCCCCGGGTGGCGGCGCACCTCGCACGCATCACCGGCATCGTCCTGGACCGCGCCACGGCGCTCGGCCTCGAGGCACCGCGGCGACCTCGCGGGCCGCACATGCTCGGCCTTCCCCTGCCCGCGGGTAGCGGCGACCGCGTCACCGCCGCACTGGCCGAACGTGGCTGCTACGCCGCGGTGCGCGGCAACTCCCTCCGAATCGCGCCCCACCTGCACATCACCGAGCACGACATCGACACGCTCACCGACGCCCTCGGCACCGCACTCGGCTGAGTCGCGACCGAGGCGGCGCGTTGCGAACGCCCGGCGAGCCTCCGGCAGGGGTGGGCCGCGGGTGACGTCGCGTCCCGTTGTCCCGGAAATGTCACCTCGCGTCCGTTAGCACCCGGCAAGGCTTCGGTGGAAAGGCCGCAGAGCTGTGTGTATCCCGCTAGCGTGCGGCGCGATACCCGTTCGCCAGGGGAGGAAAGTCGTGACAAACGAGACAGGCCCCAACAATTGGGGCCAACCGGGGTATCCACAGCCGGGACCGCCTTACCCGCCGCGACCGCGCCAGCAGCGCACCGGTCTGACCGTCGCCGTCATCCTGCTCAGCGTCGCGCTCGTAGCCGCGATCGCGGTCATCGTGGTGGTACTCGCCAAGGACGACTCGTCCGAGCAGGCCGGCGGCTCCGACGGCGGCGACTCCGGCGACAGCGCGGGCGCCGGCGCGGCACCGAAAGGCGGTTCGGACGCCGATGCGGTCGTCGACCTGCAGATCGGCGACTGCGTGTCGATAACGACGTCTGGTAGCCGCGATTTCGCCACGACGGATTGCAATGACCCGAAGTCGAACCTGTTCGTACTGAACATGGCCGGCTCCAACGGCAGTTGTCCGGATGACGCGCACTTCATCTACGCCGGTGTGAAAACCACGTCCGGTGAGGTGCAGATGTGCTTCAACGTCAACTGGATCATCGGGCAGTGCTATCGCGACGACGGCGAACTAATCGCCGCCGCACCGTGTGGTCCCGACGCACCGATCCAACCGATGGAGAAGATGAACGGTACCGTCTACACCGCCGAATGCCCCGACGGACAGCAGGCGTGGTCGTGGCGGGAGACCGTCACGGTCATGTGCGTGACGGAATTCTGACGGCCCTTCTGGCCGGTAACCCACCACCCCCTCAGCGCCCGGGCACGGCTCTGGCCAGAATCGCCTTGGTGTCCACGCCGGTAGGTAGGGTGCCGAAGGCTTGGCCCCAGTCGCCGCCGAGCCGGGAGGCGCAGAACGCGTCCGCGACCGCGGGGTGACCGTGCCGGACCAGTAGCGCGCCCTGCAGCGCCAGCGCCATCCGCTCCACGATCCGCCGCGCGGCGGCTTGGTCGGGACCGGCGGCCAACTCGGCACGCAGCCGCGCGACGGCGTCGTCGAGCCGGCGGTCGGCGCCGGCGGCGGCGTCCAGTTCGGTGAGGAACGCGTCCACCGACGCGGGGCTCGACACCATCGCGCGCAGCACGTCCAGCGCCGCCACGTTGCCGGAGCCCTCCCAGATGGAGATCAGCGGCGCCTCACGGTAGAGCCGCGGCATGCCGGAGTCCTCGACGTAGCCGTTGCCGCCGAGGCATTCCAGCGCCTCCGCGGCGTGCGTTGCGGTCCGCTTGCACACCCAGTACTTGCTGACCGCGAGCGCCAGCCGGCGGAACGCGGCCTCGCTCTCGTCGCCGGCCGCCGCGCGGTCGGTGGCGCCGGCCAGCCGCATGGCGACCGTCGTGGCCGCCTCGGACTCGACGGCCAGGTCGGCGAGCACGTTGCCCATCAGCGGGGTGTCGGCCAGGTAGCTGCCGAACGCGGTGCGGTGCGCGGCGTGGTGCGCGGCCTTGGTGAGCCCGACCCGCATCCCGGCGGCGCCGGCGATCACGCAGTCGAGCCGGGTCATGTTGACCATCTGGATGATGGTCCGCACCCCGGCGCCCTCCTCTCCCACGAGCCACGCCACGGCCTCGTCGTACTCGACCTCCGACGACGCGTTGGACTTGTTGCCGAGCTTGTCCTTCAGCCGCTGCAGGTGCATCCGGTTGCGGGACCCGTCGGCCAGCACGCGCGGCAGCAGGAAGCAGGACAGCCCGGCGGGCGCCTGCGCGAGCACCAGGAACACGTCGCACATCGGCGCCGAGGTGAACCACTTGTGCCCGGTGAGCAGGTAGCTGCCGTCGGCCTGGGGCACCGCGCGGGTGGAGTTGGCCCGGACGTCGGAGCCGCCCTGCTTCTCGGTCATGGACATCCCGGCGGTGAGCCCGCGCTTGGTGTCCGGCACCCGCAGGCCGGGGTCGTAACTGGTCGCGGCGAGCAGTGGCTCCAGCCGCGCGGACAGCTCGGGGTGGTGCCGCAGTGCCGGCACGACGGCGTAGGTCATCGAGATCGGACAGCCGTGCCCGGCCTCCACCTGCGCCCAGGTGTAGAACTTCGCCGCCCTGGCCACGTGCGCGGCTGGCCGCTCGTCCCGCCACGGCGTGGCGTGCAGGCCGTGCTCGACGGCGACGGTCATCAGCTGGTGGTAGGCCGGGTGGTACTCGACTTCGTCGACGCGGTACCCGTAGCGGTCGTGGGTGTGCAGCCGCGGCGGGTTCTCGTTGGCCTGCCGTCCCCACTCCTGCGCCTGCCCGCCACCGGCGAGCCGACCCAACTCGTGCACCTCGGCCTCGGCCCACCCGGCGCCCTGCTCGTGCAGTCCGGCCAGCAGCGCCGGGTCTTCGGCGACGTCGTGGTCGACGAGCGGTGGCACCTGGTTGGTCACGGTGTGCGTAGCAGCCATGCGTCGATGTTACGTATCTCAGACGCGTGGCGCTAGATTGTAAGGATGGGGATCCCAGACGTTCCAGGGCTGCGACCGCTGACCGCCAGGTCCGCGGTGCTCTCCGCCCTGCTCGGCGCGCATCCGCCGCGGCTGCCGGCCGCCGCCCTGGTCCGCGTCGGCGCGCTGTTCGACATCGCCGAGGGCACGGTCCGGGTCGCGCTGTCGCGCATGGTGTCCGCGGGCGACCTGGCCTACACCGGCGGCGAGTACGAGTTGACCGACCGGCTCCGCCGACGGCAGACCAGACAGGACCAGAGCCGCGCCCCGCGCACCAGGAACTGGCGCGGTCGCTGGGAGATCGCCGTGGTGACCGCGGAGCGTCGACCGCCAGCGGAGCGCGTCGCGTTCCGGCAGACGATGGCCGACCTGCACCTCGCGGAGCTGCGGGCGGGCACCTGGCTGCGCCCGGACAACCTCTCCCGCCAGCGCCCGGACCCGGTCCGCGAGCAGTGCGCGTTCTTCACCGGCCGACCGGACGGCGACCCGGCGGCACTGGCGGCGTCGCTGTGGGACCTGACCGCGTGGTCGTCCCGCGCGACGGAGCTGCTGGCGGCGCTCGACGAGGCCGAGGGGCTCGCTGGGCGGTTCATGGTCTCCGCGGCCGTGCTGCGCCACCTGCTCGCCGACCCGCTGCTGCCGCCGGAGCTGCTGGCGCCGGACTGGCCGGGCACCGCCCTGCGCGACCGCCACGCCCGGTTCGACGAGTCGTTTCAGTCGATGCTGCGCGGGCACCTCGTGATGGCGGGCTGACCGCTTCCGGACAGCCGGACTCAAGCCCGGACTCAGCACGGCGACAGCCGGCCCCTGGTCGGGCCTTCTACCATCGGGTACTCACGGACCCCCAAGGGTGAGCCTGCGTGCTCGACCGCAACGCCAATAGGTACGGTGCCGCGTGTGATCGGCCTACCGGACCACGTGACGACGTGTCTCTTCGACCTCGACGGTGTCCTGACCAGCACCGCCGAGCAACATCGTGCGGCGTGGAAGGAGACCTTCGACGGATTCCTGCGCGCCAGGGACGGTGCCGGTTTCCAACCCTTCACCGACGACGACTACAACCGTTACGTCGACGGCAAACCGCGCTACGACGGCGTGCGGAGCTTCCTGACGTCGCGGCGCATCGAGCTGCCGGAGGGCACGCCGGACGACGCGTCGACGGACAACACCGTGCACGGCGTCGGCAACCGGAAGAACGACCTGATCAACAAGATCATCCGGGATGGCGGCGTGCACCCCTACCCCGGTTCGGTGCGCTATCTGGAGGCCGCGCGCGACGCCGGGTTGACCATCGGCGTCGTCACCTCCTCCGCCAACGGCGCTGCCGTGCTCGAGGCCGCCGACCTGTCGAAGTTCGTCCAGGCCCGCATCGACGGCGTGGTGATCGCCGAGCGTGGGCTGGCCGGCAAACCGGCTCCGGACTCCTTCCTGGCCGGCGCCGAGGCGCTCGGCGTCACGCCGGCCGAGGCGGCCGTGTTCGAGGACGCGCTGTCCGGCGTGGCCGCCGGCAAGGCGGGGAAGTTCGGCTACGTTGTCGGCGTCGACCGGGTCGGGCAGACCGAGGCGCTGAGACAGCAGGGCGCCGACATCGTGGTCACCGATCTCGACCAGCTCCTCGAGGACACCCCATGAGTGAGCCTGCGAGCGAATCATTGACGCAGTGGCATCACCGAGCCTGCGAGGGTATGGCATGAATGACGTAAACCACGGTTTCCAGGTCTCCCCGTGGGAGCTGCGCTGGAACGGCCTCGACCTGGAGGCCCTGGACCGCACCGAGTCCACCTTCGCGCTGTCCAACGGGCACATCGGCCTGCGCGGCACGTTCGAGGAGGGTGAGCCTCGGGTGCTGCCGGGCACCTACCTCAACGGCTTCCACGAGCAGTACACGCTGCCCTACGCCGAGGCCGGCTACGGCTACCCGGAGGCCGGCCAGACCCTGGTGAACGTCACCGACGGCAAGATCGTCCGGCTGCTCGTCCAGGACGAACCGCTTGACATGCGCTACGGCCGGGCCACCGAGCACCACCGGGTGCTCGACTTCCGCACCGGCACGCTGCGCCGCGAGACAGTCTGGGAGTCGCCGACCGGCCGCCGGGTCCGGGTGCGCACCGAGCGGCTGGTGTCCTTCACCCAGCGCGCGGTCGCCGCTATCCGCTTCGAGGTCGAGCCGCTGGACGGCGAGGCGCAGCTGGTCGTGCAGTCCGACCTGTTGGCCAACGAGCCGATCGAGCGCAAGACCAAGGACCCGAGGGTGGCAGCGCAGCTGCGCTCGCCGCTGCGCGGGGAGTACGCGGCGGCCAAGGACTACCGGGCCGTGCTGATCCACCGCACCAAGAAGTCCAAGCTGCGGATCGCCGCGGCGATGGACCACGAGCTGGAGACCGACGACGGCCTGCGCACCGAGATTCACGCCGAGGAGGACCTGGCCCGGCTGACCGCCGCCGTCGACGTGCCGAGCCACTCGAAGCTGCGGGTCACCAAGTACCTTGGCTACGGCTGGTCGCAGCGCCGCTCCGTGCCCGCGCTGCGCGCGCAGGTGGACGCCGCGGTGTCCGGCGCGCTGCAGACCGGCTGGGACGGCCTGCTCGCCGAGCAGCGTGCGTTCCTCGACGAGTTCTGGGCGTCCGCGGACGTCGTGCTGGAGGGCGACGACGAGCTGCAGCAGGCGGTCCGGTTCGCGCTGTTCCACGTGCTGCAGGCCGGCGCCCGCGGGGAGAGCCGCGCCATCCCGGCCAAGGGCCTGACCGGCCCCGGCTACGACGGCCACTCGTTCTGGGACACCGAGAGCTATGTGCTCCCGGTGCTCACCTACACGATGCCCGAGGCGGCGCGGGACGCGCTGCGCTGGCGTCGGTCCACTTTGGACGAGGCAAAGGAGCGGGCCGAGGCGCTCGGTCTGGAGGGCGCCGCGTTCCCGTGGCGGACCATCAACGGCTCGGAGTGCTCGGCGTACTGGCCGGCCGGTACGGCGGCGTTCCACGTGTCGGCCGACGTGGCCGACGCCGCGGTGCGCTACCTCAACGCCACCGGGGACCAGGACTTCGAGCGCCACCATGCGACGGAGCTGCTGGTGGAGACCGCGCGGCTGTGGAACTCGCTCGGCCACCACGACGTGCACGGCGGGTTCCGCATCGACGGCGTCACCGGACCGGACGAGTACACGGCGATCGTGGACAACAACGTCTACACGAACCTGATGGCGCAGCGGAACCTGCGTGAGGCCGCCGCCGTCTGCGAGCGCCAGCCCGACGTCGCCGAGGAGCTTGGCGTCACCGCGACGGAGCTCGCCGCCTGGCGCAAGTCCGCGGACAACATGGTGATCCCCTACGACAAGGTGCTCGACGTGCACCCGCAGTCGGAGCGGTTCACCGAGCACGCGGAGTGGGACTTCGAGGGCACCGCGAGCGAGCACTACCCGCTGCTGCTGAACTTCCCGTACTTCGACCTGTACCGCCGCCAGGTGATCAAGCAGGCCGACCTGGTGATGGCCATGCACCTGCGCGGGGACGCGTTCACGCCGGAGGAGAAGGCCCGCAACGTCGCCTACTACGAGGCGCGGACCGTGCGGGACTCGTCGCTGTCCGCGGCGCCGCAGGCGGTGCTCGCCGCCGAGGTCGGCCACCTGGACCTGGCCTACGACTACTTCGCCGAGGCGGCGCTGACCGACCTGCACGACCTGCACCGCAACGTGCGCAACGGGCTGCACATCGCCTCGCTCGCGGGTGCCTGGATGGTGGCCGTCGCCGGCTTCGGCGGCATGCGCGACCACAACGGCGAGCTCATCTTCGCGCCGCGGTTGCCGAACACGCTGTCGCGGATCGCGTTCCGGATGCTCTATCGGGACAGCCGGTTCGCGGTGGAGATCGGCCGGCAGGAGGCCACCTACAGCCTCCTGTCCGGTCCGGGCCTCAGCGTTACCCACCACGGCGAGGAGATCACCATCGGCACGGAGTCGGTCACCCGACCGATCCCGCCGGCGCCACGCAACCCAGCCCCGCGACAGCCGGCCGGCCGAGAGCCGCACCGGCGGACGCCGCTGGAGTGAGCCGGGCGCTGGTCTAGAGCAACACCACTTCGCGGGTGCCCTCGGCACCCGCGATCAGCACCTGCTCGTCGTTCTCCTTGACGGCACGGTAGACGAAGTCGCCATACCCGATGAGCCGGCGCAATGCCTCGGTGAGAGTGACACCTTCGCGCTCGATGACGTTCTCCAGCGCGGCGACCGTGTCCGGCGAGATGGCGACGTTGATCCGCTTGGGCTCGGTGCGCAAGCGACTCTCTCGAGCCACGTCAACGTCCGGGCGGTTACCCGACATGATCACTTCCTGATCTGTGCGAAGACCCTGCAAGGGACTCATAGCGAGCACTTCCTGACGATCGGCCCCGTGTGATCCCGCCCCGGACTCAGCCTCACGTCTGCCAAAGGCCGGTATGTCCGCCGCCGATGTCGGCGACGCGTCCAAGTTTGGCACGCGATATACACAGAAGCAACACGTAAGATGCGTGCAAGAAGCGTTGTTTATGTGGCACTCTGGAGTTACTCTGCTCTATAGAGTGATGTTCGCGACGCGAACACCATCTCCGGTCCCGCTTCCGGCGGTCCCGCATCGCCGGACACAGGAAAGAACGGCGCGCATCATGCAGGACACCACCCCGGCGGCGAGCCAGCCCCGTCCCGAGCCGGTCACCGGCCGTGGCGCGCTGGACGGCGACCGGGCCGATGTCACCTGGTACGAGCACATCGACGGTCCGATCGTGGACACCCCGGTGATCGCACTGATCCCGGTACCACCCGAGCCTGACCAGGACTCGCCATGAGCACCCGTAAGCCCGCGCGCACGTCGGGCGAGAACCAGAACCACGCAACGAGCGACGGCGTCCGCAGGCTCCGCCGGCCGCGCTTCCTTCGGCCGACCGCTGGCTACATCGAGGACGACGGCACCTGGGTCGACCGCTCCCCGCCGGGCAACCGCGAGCTGATCGCCAGGGGCAAGGAACTGGAGCTGCGCGCCCAGGAAGAGGAGATCGAGGCGAAGCACGCGGCACGCGAGCACTACCTGCGCATGCAGAAGTGGGTGCTCCTCGGCGTCGGGGTCCTGCTGCTGCTGACCGTCCTGGTACTCGTGGTCGGCCTGTGGGTGAAGGCGATCAGCGCGTCGTTCGCCTCCGAGCTGGCGCGCACCATGCTGCCGATCCTGCTCGGCGCCGCGGCCACGATCGTCGGCGCGTTCTTCGGTGCCGGCGTCAACATCAACCCCAACAGCGAGGACGGCTACCGCGGCTTCCGCACCAGGCAGGGCCGGCGGCGCCGGCGGCGCCGCGGCGATGACGACGAGTAGCCGCGATGCGCTGGCAACTGGGGGCGAGCGCGTTGTCGCGCACCGGATCCGGACAGCCGAGCGGCGCCGCGTGCCCGCCCGCGCGCAGGGCACACGGCGCTCATACCGCGTGGCTGATTGGTCCTACTCAGTGACCATGAATTTCCCGCTGCACCGGCACGAGCATGATCAGCGGGGTGTCCTGTGGAATGTCGTCCGACGTGTCGAACCACGTGTGATCCACCGGATCCACCCCGGTGACCATCACCTGGCCGCTCGGAGCGCCGGCCATCGCCTTGTCTCGGACCGCGCGCCGACGAAACGCGGGCGAGCTGGTGTCTCGCATCCTCTGCCCCTCCCCGGTGGCCGCCGAACCCTCGCCCCGGCGGGCCACCGAACGGGTGATCTGGGCTTGGGAGCCCAGGTCAACCCTGAAATCTGAGAATAGCGCTCCGAGTGACACCATGACAACACTCAGTGAGTGTCAATTACGTGTAGTTTCTGTGTTGCATCCGCGCCGACTCCGCACCTACACTTAACCCAGATGCACGAGTCTCACGTACGGGATGTGACCATGTCGGCTAACGGCGCACGATCCGAGTCCGCTGCGCAACAGATCGCTCCCCGCGCGGAGCCCAAGAGGATCAACGTCGCTGTCTCCCCGGACACCGTCAGCGCCCTGGAGAACGTCATCGAGCGCGAAGGTGTCACTCTCACCGAGGCGCTGCGTCGGCTGATCGGCTACGGCGACTTCGTCTACCGCGCGGTGCGCGAGAACCGAGAGCAGCTCGTCGTGAAGGGCCCGGACAGCGCCCGCGAAGTCGTTCTGCTCTGATCCCTAGCCGAGGCTCGTGCCCAGTGCCTGCCAGTCCAGGACTGGCGCGGCAAGGTCACGGATGGTGGCGAGCAGACCGAGCCGCGCGGCGCGCAGCGCCGGATCCTCCGCCATCACCAGGATGTCGGAGAAGAACGCGTTGATCGGTGCGGTCAGCGCGCCGGCCGCGGCGACGAAGTCCGCGAGCGGGTGCGGACCGGCGCCCAGCACGTCCCGAACCTTGACCACGGCCTGGTGCAGCGCCTGCTCCGCAGGCTCCGTGAGCGCGTCCGCGCCGTAGCCGGCGTCGGTGCCGGCCGGCACGATCCGGCGGACCCGCTGCAGCGCGGTCGCCAGCTCAGCGAAGTCCGCGTCGTCGAGCCGGCGCTCCACCTCGACCAGGGTCTCCTCCGCGGTGGCCGGCGCCGAAGCCAGCCCGAGCACGGCGGCGACGTGCCGGTGGTCGTGGCCGGCGTCGAGCAGCTGCTGCTCGTAGCGACGCACGGTGAACTCGACGACCTCGGCAAGCGTCTCGTCGGACACCTCGATGCCCTGCGCGCGGATCGGCGCCGCGGCGGCGGCCAGCCCGCGCTCCAGGGTGATCTCGGCCAGCTCGGGGTGGGCACGCAGGATGGTGACCACCCCGCTGGCCGCGCGGCGCAGCCCGAACGGGTCCGAACTGCCGGTCGGCGCGGCACCGACGGCGAACAGCCCGACCAGCAGGTCGAACCGGTCGGCGAGGGCAAGCACGGCACCCGGCGCGGTGCTCGGCGGCGCGTCGCCTGCCGAGCGCGGCCGCTCCATGTCGAACAGCGCCTGCGCGACCGCCTCGGTCTCGCCGGCACGCACCGCGTACTCGCGGGCCATCACGCCGGCCAGGCTGGTCAGCTCGACGACCATCTGCGAGCCGAGGTCGAACTTGGTCAGCGCGCCGGCACGGGCCAGCGTCCCACTGTCCTTTTCGGACAACACGGTGCCCAGTTCCGTCGCCACGGCGGCGATCCGGTCGGCACGCTCGGCCATCGAGCCGAGTCGCTCCTCGAAGGCGAGCTTGCCGAGCCCGGCCTTCATGGTTTCCGGCGCCACCTTCAGGTCCGCGCGCCAGAAGAAGCTGGCGTCCTCGTAGCGGGCGCGCAGCACGGCCTCGTTGCCGGCGACCACGGCGTCGCCGTCGCAGCTGCCGTTGGCCACCGCGACGAAGTGCGGCAGCAGCGCGCCGTCCGCGCGGCGCACCGGCAGGTAGCGCTGGTGCTTGCGCATCACGGTGGTCAGGATCTCCGCAGGCAGCTCGAGGTAGGTCTCGGCGAACGAGCCGAGCAGCGCGGTGGGCTCCTCGACCAGGTTGGTGATCTCGTCGACCAGCGCGGCCTCGCCGTCGACGTCGACGCTCCCGCCGACGGCGGCGGCCAGCCCGGTCGCGGCGGCCACGATCCGCGCCCGCCGCTCGGCCTGGTCGGCCACGATCCCGTGCCCGGCGAGGAAGTCCAGGTACCCGTCCGCGGCCGCCACCTCGACCAGCGGCGTGGCCGACGTGCGGTGCACCCTGGTGATCCGGCCGGCGGCCAGCGACGAGACGGTGACCGGCACGACGACATCGCCGAGCAGCGCCACCAGCCAGCGCACCGCGCGGGAGAACGACAGCTTCGGGTCGTTCCACCGCATGTTCTTGTCCGCACGCAGCTCGGTGACCAGCTCGGCGAGCACGGTGCCGAGCACCTCCACCGCTCCCCTGCCGGTGTCGGTCTTCGTCACGCCGACGTACTCGACGCCGTCGACATCCACCCGCTCCAATGTGGACGGATCGACGCCCTGCCCGCGCGCGAACCCGGCGGCGGCCTTGGTCGGCGCGCCGTCCGCGTCGAACGCGGCGGAAGCACGCGGGCCGCGGGCGAACCGCTCCGCGTCCGGCTCGCGCGGCGCGACATCGCCGACCAGCGCGACGATCCGGCGCGGGGTGGCGTGCACCTCGATCTCGCCGTGGGTGAGCCGGGTGGCGGCGAGCTTGCCGGCCAGCGCCTCGCGCACCGTGCGGGCGGTGCGGGTGACCTCGCCGT
>Ga0193742_1001439_pt1 | contig 14312 bp, 16 predicted proteins | sample L2c1metaG_FD_165511 | JGI IMG/M metagenome (GOLD analysis project Ga0193742, IMG submission 165511) | Soil microbial communities from a riparian zone of the East river system, Colorado, United States - L2c1 | ecosystem: Environmental > Terrestrial > Soil > Riparian zone | place: USA: East River... | reverse complement strand
GAGGAAAACCCTGCGATGGGCTGGCGCGCGCTGCGCGTGGCGCTGGAGCGCGACGGGCTGATGAAGGCGCAGGCGCGCGCGCTGCTGGAGGCGGCCGCCGGGCGCACGCTGAACGTGATGTTCCCGATGGTCTCCGAACCCTGGGAGTTCGACCAGGCGCAAGCCTTGTTCGAGGCGCAGCGGGTGTGGCTGGCGGGGCGCGGGCGGCGATTGCCCAGCGAAATCCGCTACGGCGCGATGCTGGAGGTGCCGGCGCTCGCCGAAAGCCTGGACATCCTGCTGCCCAAGATCAATTTCCTGTCGATCGGCACCAACGATCTCACCCAGTTCCTGTTCGCCGCCGATCGCGCCCACCCCAAGCTGGCCGAGCGCTACGACTGGTTGAGCCCCTCGATCCTGCGATTCCTGCGCCGGGTGATCGTGCCGTCCGACGCCGCCGGGGTCGAGGTCTGCGTATGCGGTGAAATGGGCGGCCGGCCATTGGAGGCGATGGCGCTGATCGGCATCGGTATCGACCGGCTGTCGATCACCCCCGCCGCGGTCGGTCCGATAAAGGCGATGGTGCGCTCGCTCGACGTGGGCGCGCTGCGCATCGTCATGGCAGAGCTGCTCGCCCGCCCGCCGCACTCCATGCGCGAGACACTAACCACATGGGCAAGCGAAAATGGTGTCGAACTAGCCTGATTCGCCTTGATCCAGATTATCCGCAGTTGACAGGCGTGGGGGCATTGGCGGACACGGTTACCCGGACGGACAAATACAACATTTGGTCGCAAAACCGTCCGCAAAGGAGCCGCATGGCTGAGATGGCCCCCGACACGATGGAACCGGATACAGCAGAGACGGTCGGCCAGCGTCTGCAGGCCGCGCGACTGGGCGCAGGGCTTGAGCTTTCCGACATAGCCGGGCGCACGCGCGTGCCGCTGCGCCACCTCGAGGCGATCGAGCGCGGCGACTATGGCGCGCTGCCCGCGACCACCTATGCCACCGGTTTCACCCGCGCCTATGCGCGCGCGCTGGAACTGGATGATGTGGCGCTGGTGCGCGACCTGCGTGAGGAAATGCAGCACATCGCCGAGGCGCCCGAATATCAGCCCTATGAGGCGGCCGATCCGGCGCGCGTGCCGCCCAGATGGCTGGCCTGGGGCGGGGTCGCCGCCGCGCTGGTGGTGCTGGCGTTGTTCGGCTGGTGGTATTCGAGCCGCGATGCCCTGCCGAGCGCCGCGCCCGAAGTGGCCGCGGTGCCTGCCCCGACGACGGCTGCCCCGGATTCACCGGTTGCGAGCGGCCCGGCTGCCGCGCCCGCGCCCTCGGTCGGTCCGGTGGTGCTGACCGCGACCCAGCCGGTGTGGCTGCGCATCTACGACGCCACCGACACGCGGCTGTTCGAAAAGGAAATGGCGCAGGGTGAGCGGTACGAAGTGCCGGCGAACGCCAATCAGCCGATGATCCTGACCGGCCGGCCCGATGCGCTGCAGGTGACGGTGAACGGCCAGCAGGTCGCGTCGCTGGGCGATGGCAGCCGATCGATCAGCGGCGTGGTGCTGACGGCGCAGGCACTCGCCGCGCGTGCTGCTCCTCCGGTCGCGCCTGCCGCCGCCCCTTAAGGCTGGCGACAGCTTCGCCTTGGCAACATGATTGATATGTGAGAATCCCGAAGCCTTCGGGACGTTGGAGCGTGGGGACTATAATGCGCATTTTGGTGATCGCGGCGGTGCTGGCGACGAGCGGCTGGGCCAGCATGGCGTCCGCGCAATCGATCGAGGGCCGCGTCGACAAGATCGAGCGTGAGATGCGCGCGGTGCAGCGCAAGGTGTTCCCCGGCGGTGCCGGGATGACGATCGAACCGCAGATCACTGCGCCCGAGCAGGGGCCGGTGGTCGCGCCGGGCACCCCCGCATCGGGCGTCATCACCGATCTGACCGCGCGGGTGGGCGCGCTCGAATCGCAGATGGCCACGCTGACCGGCCAGTCCGAGCAGAACGATTACAAGATTCGCCAGCTGGAAGAGGCGTTCGCCGCGTACAAGACCGCGACCGATGCCAAGCTGCAGGGGTTGCAGGCGCCGACGAACGAGGTTCCGGGGGTTGGCGGCCCCGCCACCTCGGTCGATCGCGCTACCCCGCCGGCACGCACTCGCCCGCCGGTCGTGCGCCCGACGGCATCGACCAGCCGGGCCGATCCGGCGCGGGTCGAAGCGGCGGCCGCGGTGGAAAAGCCATCGACCGGCAACGCCGCTGAGGACGGCTACACCTACGGATATCGGCTGTGGGAGGCCAAATTATATCCCGAAGCGCAGGCCGCGCTGAAGCAGGTTGCGGACACCTATCCCAAGCATCGCCGCGCGAGCTTTTCGCAGAATCTGCTGGGCCGCGCCTATCTGGACGAGGGCAAGCCCGCGCTGGCGGCAACTGCATTTTACGACAGCTACAGCAAATGGCCCAAGGGCGAGCGCGCGCCCGACAGCCTGGTCTATCTGGGGCAGGCGCTGACCCAGCTGAAAAAGCCGGCCGACGCCTGCAAGGTCTATGACGAGCTGGCGGATGTCTATGCCGGCCAGATCTCGGGCAGCCTGCAGGCGCAGGTGACCAAGGGCCGCGCCGCCGCCAAGTGCGGATGAGGTGACCGCGCCCGATCCGGCGCACATCGCGCGGTTCGTAGCCGACCTGGCGGCGCTCTGCGGGCCGGGCGATCGATTGCTGCTGGCGGTTTCTGGTGGGCCGGACAGCCTGGCGATGCTGCTGATCGCCCATGCCGCCATTCCGCAGCGGATCGCCTGCGCCACGGTCGATCACGGGTTGCGTGCGGCGGCGGCCGATGAGGCGGCGATGGTCGCGGCTGTCTGCACCGGGCGCGGCATTCCGCATGCCACACTCCATCCTGATCCGCCGTTGGAACCGGGCGGCAATGTGCAGGCCCGCGCCCGCACGGCGCGCTACGATGCGCTGGCCGCGCATGCCGGCGCGACCGGCTGCGTCGCGATCCTGACCGCGCATCATGCCGACGATCAGGCCGAGACGCTGCTGATGCGCGCTAGCCGTGGCAGCGGGGTGGACGGGCTGGCGGGGGTGCGTGCAGCTGGAAAATGGGGCGGAATCGCGGTGCTTCGCCCGCTTTTGGGTTGGCGGCGGGCCGAACTGGTGGCGATCGTCGAGGCGGCGGGGCTGACCGCGGCGGACGATCCCAGCAATCGCGATCCGGCACATGATCGCAGCCGGATTCGTGGGCTGATCAGGGGGTCTGGCGATATCGATCCGGTGGGCCTGGCACGCTCGGCGGCGGCGCTGGCCGATGCGTCCGACGCGCTCCGCTGGAGCATGGAGCGTCTGGTTGCGGAGCGTATCACCGCATCGGGACGATCCTGTGCGATCGATTCGGCGGGTCTGCCGCGCGAATATCGCCGGCGGTTGCTGGCGCACGGCCTTGCCGCGCTTGGCGAAGCCGCGCCGCGCGGACCGGCGCTCGACCGGCTGCTGGCCGCGCTGGACGCCGGCGAAAGCGCGATGCTCGGCGCCACCCTGGCTCGCGTCGAGGGGGCAATATGGCGTCTCGTACCGGCCGCGCCGCGCCGTTCACACTGATCGACGTTGTTCCATTGCCATTAACGTTCGCGCGCTTATCTTGGGTGGAACCAGCAGAGGTGCGCATTCCGCGATGAACGACAACGATAGACAGCCGCAACAGCCAGAGGGACCAAATCCCTGGATGAAGAGCCTGATGGTGTGGGTGGGCATCCTCGCCGCGCTCGCGCTGTTCGTGACGATGTTCGATACGCGCTCCACCGCGGCGGCGGGCGACCAGATCGGCTATTCGGACTTCCTCAACAAGGTTGAGGAAGGATCGGTTGCGCGCGTCGATATCGCCGGCGAGACGATCACCGGCACGCTGACCAACGACCAGCGTTTCCGCACCTTCGCGCCCAATGATCCGCAGCTGATAGAACGGCTGCAGTCGAAGGGCGTGCGATTCTCCGCCAAGCCCGAGGAAGGCCCGTCGATCTGGATGGTGCTGCTGTACCAGTCTCTGCCGTTCCTGCTGTTCCTGGGCATCGCCTTTTTCGTGCTGCGCCAGATGCAGAAATCTTCCGGCGCCGGCGGTGCGATGGGCTTCGGCAAGAGCCGAGCCAAGCTGCTGACGCAGAAGGAAGGCAGGGTCACCTTCGAGGACGTCGCGGGCATCGATGAGGCGCGCGAGGAGCTGCAGGAGATCGTCGAGTTCCTCAAGGACCCGACCAAGTTCGCCCGGCTGGGCGGCAAGATTCCCAAGGGCGCGCTGCTGGTCGGCTCGCCCGGCACCGGCAAGACTTTGCTCGCCCGCGCCATCGCGGGTGAGGCGGGCGTGCCGTTCTTCACCATTTCGGGTTCGGACTTCGTCGAGATGTTCGTCGGCGTCGGCGCGAGCCGCGTGCGCGACATGTTCGAACAGGCCAAGAAATCGGCGCCCTGCATCGTCTTCATCGACGAAATCGACGCGGTCGGCCGCCATCGCGGTGCTGGCTTGGGCAACGGTAACGACGAGCGCGAGCAGACGCTCAACCAGCTGCTGGTCGAGATGGACGGGTTCGAGGCCAATGAAGGCATCATCATCGTGGCGGCGACCAACCGCCCCGACGTGCTCGATCCCGCGCTCCTGCGTCCGGGCCGGTTCGACCGTCAGGTCATCGTCCCGCGCCCCGATATCGAGGGCCGGGTGAAGATCTTGCAGGTGCATATGCGCAAGGTGCCGCTGGCGCTGGACGTCGACGCGCGCACCATTGCGCGCGGCACGCCCGGATTCTCGGGCGCGGACCTCGCCAACCTGGTCAACGAGGCAGCCTTGCTCGCCGCGCGCAAGGGCAAGCGTCTGGTTGCCATGTCCGAGTTCGAGGAGGCCAAGGACAAGGTCATGATGGGTTCCGAACGGAAATCCATGGTGATGACCGACGACGAGAAGCGCATGACCGCCTATCACGAGGCCGGCCACGCGATCGTCGCGCTGCACGAGCCGGCGTCCGACCCGATCCACAAGGCGACGATCATCCCGCGCGGCCGCGCGCTGGGCATGGTGATGCGCCTGCCCGAGCGGGATAACTACAGCTATCACCGCGACAAGATGTACGCGAACCTTGCCGTTTCGATGGGCGGCCGCGTCGCCGAGGAAGTGATCTTCGGCTACGACAAGGTGTCTTCGGGCGCGTCGAGCGACATCGAATACGCCACCGGGCTGGCGCGCGACATGGTCACGCGCTGGGGCCTGTCGGACGCGCTCGGGCCGCTGCAATACGCAGAGGCCGAAGGCGAGACCTTCCTCGGCTATTCGCAGAGCCGCCCAAGCCGCGTGTCGAGCGAGACCGCCAAGCTGATCGACGGCGAGATCAAGGCGATCGTCGTCGGCGCGTATGACAAGGCGACCAAGGTGCTGACCGAACATGTCGACCAGCTCCACAGCCTGGCCGCCGCGCTGCTCGAATATGAGACGCTGACCGGCGACGAGATCACCAAGCTGATTGCGGGCGAGGATATAGACCGCACCAGCGGCGACGCCGCGGCGAATGCGATGCCCGCCGCGGGCAGCTCGATCCCCAAGACCAAGCGGCCCAAGGGCCCGTTCGGCAACCCGGCTCCTCAAGGCGCCTGATTGCGGATGCCCATGCCCCCGCCCGTCATCTCTCGGTTGAGAGTGACCGGCGGGGGTTTTGGTATCTGGTGTTGCGCGGGGTTCGCGTTGGCGCTGGCGTTTCCTGCAGCCGCGCAGGGGCAAACCACGACCGTCGCCGAATTCCTGGCCAAGACCGAGATGCTGCGGACCGGTGGCGCCGCCGCGCTGCAATCGCCGGACATCGTGCATTTGCGCACCGAGATGGCGGCGGTGATCGAAGCCTACCGCGCCGATCTCGCCCGCCAGCACGCGGCCGGCCAACCGCCGCATAGCTGTCCGCCGCCCAGGGGACAGGCGAAGCTCGGCTCCAACGATCTGATCCGTGAGTTCCGCGGGATTCCGGTGGCGCAGCGGGGGATGAGCATCAGGGACGCGTTCTACGCGATGATGCTCAAGCTCTATCCGTGCCCGGCGCAGGCGTTAGCCCATTAGGCCCATGCCCAGCAGCATGAGCAGGAAGAACATCAGCGCGACAAAGGCGAAGCTCAGCAGGAACATGGTGCGCCACAACGCGGAGAAACGGCGCAGGCGGTAAGCGCCGCGCAGCTGCTTATACATGTGGAGCGGAGGAGCCACCAATGCGACCGTTCCGATCACGTCCGAGCCTAGCCCGGCTGCACCGGCGATGCTCAGTATGATCACCAGCAGCGTCATGAACGACAGCGAATAGGTCACGAACATCGCGTGATCGTACATGTGGAAGCCGCGCCGCCACAGGAACAGCAACCACACGAACGGCACCGACAGCGGGATCAACGCCCAGCTGAATTTGTAGGCGGAGGATTGCAGCTTGTAGATCAGCAAGCCGGGATTGGCCCTGGCCTTGGCGATGCCCTTGTCCAGCCGATAGATGCCGGTCTTGAAATTGGTGAAGCTCTGCGTCCTGCCGCCCTTCACTTGTGCGCTGGCCACTTCCATGCCCTGCTTCGTCGCGTCGATCACCGCCCGCTGCTGATCCAGATCGGCGGTGCTCCGACCGGCCTTTACCGCGGCGGCGCGCTCGCGATCGATCCGCGCCAGTTCACCATTGGCCTTGTTCAGCTGGAGGTTCATTGCCTCCAGCGTCTTCTCGCGCTGCTGGGTGTTCAGATCCGGCGGCACGATCTCGCCGCCCAGTGCGCTGATCGTCGCGAACATCAGGAAGACCGAAAACAGGAACAGCGCCAGCGGCGAAAGGAAGCGCGTGCGCTCCCCCGCTACATAACGCCGGGTCAGCTCGCCCGGACGGAAGATCAGCAGCGGCAAGGTGCGCCAGATCTTGCCTTCGACATGGAGCACGCCGTGCGCGATATCATGGCCGATCGCGCCCAGCGAGCGGTGGACATGGCCGGCCTGCCCGCAGGCATGGCAGTGGCTGCCGATCAGCGCGGTGCCGCAATTCAGGCATTGGCCGCCGTGACCGCCGGGCGAATCGGACACGCCGCCCACCGCGCGCGCCCATAGCGCACCGGTCGCGATTTCGCCGGCAGCCTCGACTTCCCCCGTCATTCCCGCCAGATACCGCACCGGATGGGCGGCGTCGAGCGACTATGCTAGCGCAATCGGCGATGACCGATGCAACTGTCCTGATCCACGATATGGCGACCCGCGCGCGCGCCGCCGCGCGGCTGCTCGCACGGGCCGATACCACGACGAAATCGCGCGCGCTGGCCGCCGCCGCCGCCGCCATCCGCGCCGATACCGATCTGATCTGTGCGGCCAACGCGCGCGACATGGCGCTGGCCGAGGCGGGTGGGCTTTCGCCGGCGATGCTCGATCGGCTGAAACTGACGCCCGAGCGCATTGCCGCGACCGCCGACGGGGTCGCCGCGGTCGCCGCGCTGACCGATCCGGTGGGCGATGTGATCGACCAGTTTGTGCGGCCCAATGGCCTTGTCATGAGCCGTGTGCGCGTGCCCCTGGGTGTAGTGGGCATCATTTACGAAAGCCGTCCAAATGTGACCGCCGATGCTGCGGCTTTGTGCGTGATGGCGGGCAATGCGGCGATCCTGCGCGGCGGCAGCGAGGCGGTGGAGAGCAATCGCGCGATCCACGCGGCCTTCGTGCGCGGGCTGGAGGAGGCGGGGCTTCCCGCCGATGCCGCGCAGCTGGTGCCGACGACCGATCGCGCCGCGGTGGGCGCGATGCTCGCGGCACACGGGCTGATCGACATCATCGTGCCGCGCGGCGGCAAGGGGCTGGTCGCGCGCGTGCAGGACGAGGCGCGGGTGCCGGTGCTGGCGCATCTCGACGGGATCAACCACACTTATGTCGATGGCGCCGCGAACTCCGACATGGCGGAGCGTATCGCGGTCAACGCCAAGATGCGCCGTACCGGCATCTGCGGCGCGACCGAAACGCTGCTGATCGACCGCGCCTATCCCGCAGCCGCCGGGCTGGTGACGGCGCTGGCCGCCACTGGCTGCGAGTTGCGCGGCGATGCCGAGGTGCAGGCGCTGGCGGACGTCCAGGCGGCGTCCGATGCGGACTGGGACACCGAATATCTCGACGCGGTGCTGTCGATCGCGATGGTCGACGGGGTGGACGGCGCGCTGGCGCATATTGCACGCCACGCCTCGCACCATACCGATGCGATCGTTACCAACGATGCAGTTGTCGCTGAGCGCTTCCTGGCCGAGGTCGATTCGGCGATCGTCATGTGGAACGCCTCCACCCAGTTCGCCGACGGCGGCGAGTTCGGATTGGGCGCGGAGATCGGCATCTCCACCGGGCGGCTCCACGCGCGCGGGCCGGTCGCGCTGGAGGGGCTGACGACCTATAAATGGCTGGTGCGCGGAACGGGGCAGACGCGCCCTTGATCGCGCGCCGCACCGGTCTTCTCGGCGGATCGTTCAACCCCGCGCATTATGGACATCGCGCGATCACCCTGGCCGCGATCCGGGCACTTGGGCTGGACGAGGCATGGTGGCTGGTATCGCCGGGCAATCCGCTGAAGCCCAAGCGCGACATGGCGCCGCTCGCCGCGCGGCTGGCGTCTGCGCGCAGGATGGCGCGGCGCGCGCCGATCCGCGCCACCGCGATCGAGAGCCGGCTGCGCACACGCTATACCATCGATACGATCCGCGCATTGAAGCGCCGATACCCCAAACGCCGCTTCATCTGGCTGATGGGCGCCGACAATCTCGCCCAGTTCCACCTTTGGCGCGACTGGCGGAGGATTGCGCGCGAAGTTCCGATTGCGGTGATCGCCCGGCCCGGATATGATGATGATGCCCTCGCGGGTGTCGCGATGGGCTGGCTGCGGCGCACCGTCCGGCCCGCAGGCCAGGCTCTGAACTGGACGCGGTGGAGTTTACCGGCGCTCGTGCAGTTGCGCTTTCGCCCCGACCCGACCTCCGCGACCCTGCTTCGGCAGTCAGACCCGAATTGGCATCGCCGCCTGGACGATGCCGCCCCGGACGAACCTCGTCCTCCGTCATAAGGAACGCTCTTGCCCCAATCCGTCTCCGTGCCCCGTGCGTCCGCCCCCGATGAGGTGGCCGCGCTACATGCGCTCGTGCTCGGTTCGCTCGATGACGATCAGGCGGTTGATACCGTCTCGATCCCGCTCGCGGGCAAGAGCGCTATCGCCGATCACATGGTGATCGCCAGCGGCCGTTCGACCCGCCAGGTCGCATCGATGGCGCAGAAGCTGGCCGAGCGGATCAAGGCAGAAACCGGTCGCCCGGCGCGGATCGAAGGCCTGCCCAACGCTGATTGGGTCCTGATCGACGCGGGCGACGTGATCATCCACCTGTTCCGGCCGGAGGTGCGCACCTTCTACAATCTGGAGCGTATGTGGTCGTTCGGTGAGGCGCCGGTCGCGGGCAACGCCTGACCGCGGGACGTTGCTGCTACACATCATTGCGCGCGGCAAGATCGGGCGGTCGGCGGAGGCCGAACTGGTCGATCGCTATCTGAAACGCGTCGCATGGCCGACGAGGATCAGCGAATTGCCCGATGTCGGCGGGCGAGTGCCGCTGCCCGTCGAGGGACTGACGCGCACCGTCATGCTCGATGAAAAGGGCGATCAGCTGGGTTCGGTCGCGTTCGCCGAGCGGCTGGGGAAATGGCGCGATGAGGGCGTGCGCGAGACGCGGTTCCTGATTGGCGCGGCGGACGGCTTCGATGACGCCCAGCGCGAAGAGGCCGATCTGCTGATCGCCTTCGGTCGCGCGACCTGGCCGCATCTGATGGCGCGCGCGATGCTGGCCGAACAATTGTGGCGCGCAACCAGCATTCTTGCCAATCATCCCTATCACCGCGAAGGATAGCGCCGATGCGCGCCGTCCTCATCCTCTCCACCTTCATGCTGGCCGGCGTCGCCGTGGCGCAGGACCGGGGCGTGGAGGCGGAGCGGGCGCGGCTGGTGGTGGCGCGGTCCGCCGCCGAACAGGCGCGGGCGCGGGCGGCGCGGTTGGAGCGCGAGGCGGCGCGCGCGAGCGACGCGGCGGCCGAGGCGCAGGCGAAGGAAGCGGCAGTCGCCGCGCGAATTCAGGGATTCGAGGCGGAGATCGGCGCGGCCGAGGCGCGGGTTTCGATCCTCTCCACGCTGCAGCGGCGGCAATCGCGGCGGCTGGCGGAACAGCAGGGGCCGATCGTGCGGCTGATGGCGGCGCTGCAATCGCTCGCGCGGCGTCCCGCGGCGACCGCGCTGGTTCAGCCCGGATCGATAGCTGATCTGGTCCATGTCCGGGCGACGCTGGCGACGGTGCTGCCGGTGGTGAAGACCCGGACCGAGGCGGTGCGCGACGATCTCGAACGCGCGCGGCGGCTGCGCGAAGGTGCCGATCTTGCCGCGCGTGCGCTGGGCCGGAGCCGGGCCAGGCTGGCGGCGGAGCGCACCGCGCTAGCCGCGCTGGAGACGCAGCACCGGTTGCGCGCGCGTGAACTCAATCGCGGGGCGATGTTCGAACAGGACCGCGCGCTCGCGCTTGGCGAGGATGCGCGCGATATCGTCGACCTGATGGGGACGCTGGACGCGCAGGCCGATATCCGCGCGCGGCTCGCGGCGCTGCCGGGCCCCGTGATGCGGCCCGTCAATCCCGAAGCGGCCGAGGCCGCGAACGCGGAATCGCCGACAGCAGGCGCAACGCCCGCCTATCGCCTGCCGCTGGCGGGGGCGGTCGTCACCGGATTGGGCGAGGTTGCGACCACCGGAGTGCGATCACGCGGGCTTACGCTGGCGCCGCGCGCGCAAGCGCTGGCGGTTGCGCCCGCGGGCGGCAAGATCGCGTTCGCCGGGCCATTTCGCCGCTATGGATCGATTGTCGTGATCGACCACGGCGACGGCTGGACCAGCCTGGTCACCGGCCTCGGCCCGCTTAGCGTCAGGGTCGGCGAGCAGATCGTGCAGGGCGCGCCGCTGGGCCGCGCCGGGGGCGAACGGCCCCGCGTGACGGTCGAGCTGCGCCGCCGGGGCCGCCCGGTCGATATAACGCCGCTGATCGGCTGAGCGACAGCCACGGTTAAGCATGGCTTTGCTTTGATTGGCGGGGCGAATCCGGTATCATCGCCGGAAATACCCTTCAGGAGTGCCCCGAACTTGCGCATCCCATCCGCCCTTCTCCAGGCCACCGCGCTGGTCGGCGCGCTTGCCGTCGTGCCTATCGCCACCGGCGCGATGGCGCAGGTCGATACCGAAACCTATCGCGAGCTCGACCAGTTCATGGACGTGTTCAACCGGGTGAAGGCAGATTATGTCGACCAGGTCGATGACGCGACCCTGATGAAGGGCGCGATCCAGGGGATGCTGACCAGCCTGGATCCGCACAGCTCGTTCCTGACCGATCGCGATTTCGAGAATCTGCGCACCCAGACCGACGGCAATTACGGTGGGCTTGGCCTGACCGTTGGCCAGGAGGACGGCGCGGTGAAGGTGATCGCGCCGACGGAGGACACGCCGGCATGGCGCGCGGGAATCAAGTCTGGCGATTTCATCACCCATCTGGACGGCAAGCTGGTGTTCGGCGGCACGCTGGACGAAGCAGTCGACCAGATGCGTGGCCGCCCCGGCAGCCAGGTGCGCATGACTATCGTCCGCCCCGGCCGCGACAAGCCGTTCGACGTGACGCTGACGCGCGAGATCATCGTGCTGAAGCCGGTCAAATGGGAAGTGAAGGACGGCGTCGGCGTCATCAACATCAACACCTTCTCCAAGAGCGTCGGCGCCGATACACGCGCGGCGATGATGGCGGTCGAGAAATCGCTGGGCAAGAAGCCGCTCGGCTACATCGTCGATCTGCGGTCGAACGGGGGCGGGCTGCTCGACCAGGCGATCGAGGTGACCGATGTGTTCCTCGAGCGTGGCGAGATCGTGTCGCAACGCGGGCGCGAGAAGAGCGAGATCGAGCGATTCTACGCGCGGCCGGGCGATCTGGCGCACGGGCTGCCGGTGGTCGTGCTGATCGACGCGGGCACCGCCTCCGCTTCCGAGATCGTCGCGGGTGCGCTGCAGGACCACCACCGCGCGATCGTCATGGGCGAAACCAGCTTCGGCAAGGGTTCGGTGCAGACATTGCTGCCGCTGTCCGCCACCAGCGCGCTCAGGCTGACCACGGCGCGTTACTACACGCCGTCGGGCCGGTCGGTACAAGAAGGCGGGATCGAGCCCGATCTGCCCGTGCCGCAGCTGTCCGACCCCGATTACAAGACGCGGCCCCGGTTCCGCGAGGCCGATCTGCGCCGCCATCTGATCAACGAGGCGAAGGTCGATAATTCGGTGCTGGAAGACGACACCAAGGACGATCCGCGCTTCACCGCCACGCCCGAAGAGCTGAAGAAGAAGGGCGTCGAGGATTTCCAGCTGCATTACGCGCTGCAGACGATCGGCCGCCTTGGCCCGGCGCAGACGCGCACCGCGGCGGTGCCGCCGCGCGCGGCGAAGAACTGATCCGGCGGGCGCGGCAGGGCCGATGACCCGACTCGACCGCGCGCGTTGGCTGGCGTTGCTGATCCCGGCGGCGCTGCTGGGTGGGGCTTACGCTTCGCAATATGTCGGCGGGCTGCACCCCTGCGAGATGTGTTACTGGCAGCGCTGGCCGCACATGGTCGCAATCGTGCTGGCAATCGGTGCGCTGGCAATGAAGCAGACAGCGCTGTCGCGCGCTCTCGTCATCCTCGCCGCACTCGCTATCGCGGTTTCGGGCGCGATCGGCGTGTTCCATGCGGGGGTCGAATATGGCTGGTGGCCGGGCATCACCGGCTGCTCGGCGGCGATGACGGCAACCAACCCGCAGGACATGCTGGCGGAGATCATGGCGACTCCGCTGGTACGCTGTGACGTGCCCCAGTGGACCTTCGCGGGCATCTCGCTTGCCGGGTTCAATGCGATCCTGTCGCTGGGCGGCGCAGTGTGGGTCGCGATGCTGGCATTCGGAAAGGGCCGGCGATGACCGCGACCGGATGGCGCCCCGGCGATGCCAAGCGACGCACCGCATCGATGATCCGCGTCGATCAGGCGGGCGAATATGGTGCGACGCGCATCTATGCCGGGCAGCTGGCGGTGATGGGGGATCGCACCAAGGCTGCGCGCACCATTGCGGGCATGGCGGCGCAGGAAGAACGGCACCGCAAGGCGTTCGACGCGCTGATCGCTGAGCGCGGCGTGCGGCCCACTTTGCTGCAGCCCTTCTGGAACGTCGCCGGGTTCGCACTGGGGGCCGCGACCGCCGCGCTGGGGCCTGAGGCGGCGATGGCCTGCACCGCCGCGATCGAGACCGAGATCGACAAGCATTATGCCGAACAGCTGGCCGAACTGGGCGGCGACGATCCAGAACTGTCGGGCATGGTCGCCGAATTCCAGGCCGAAGAAGTGGAGCATCGCGAGGCGGCGCTGGCGGCGGGCGCGGAAAATGCGCTCGGCTATCCGTTGCTCGCAGGAGCAATCCGGCTGGGCTGCCGCGCGGCGATTGCCCTATCGAAGCGAATATGAAGACGAATCGCGCACTCGTGCGTTGTCGATGATGAGGAGTTGATACGATGCGCATTCTGACCCTGGCGCTTGCCGCCGCGACCATCCCGGCCTCTTTCGCGGTCGCCAGCCCGGCGATGGCGCAAACCGGTTCGCGGACGCTGACCATCTACGGCAATGACAAGTGCCCGACGAGCAACAACGAGGAAATCATCGTCTGCCGTCGCCTGCCCGAACAGGAGCGCTTCCGCATCCCGATGGATTTGCGCGAGGGCACGATCACACCGGACAGCACCGCAGGCGCTGTGCGTAACCAGCGCATCGTCGATAAGGATGTGGCGGCGGACGGTATCGGCAGCTGTTCGACGGTCGGCGCCGGCGGCGCGACGGGCTGCTTCCTGCAGAACGCGCGGCGCAACCGCGAGCAGCGCCAGAAGGACGGCGAAGCGCCCGCCATCGATTTTTGATCGTCTAGCAAGGGCAATTCCCTTGGGCCGGGGATTGGGGCATTGCTGCGGGCATGACGACTGAAGCCATTCCCGCCGACGCACCACTGATCCCGGTCGAGGATCGCCCCTTTTTCGGCCAGCCGCGCGGGCTCGCCTATCTCGCCTTCACCGAAGCGTGGGAGCGGTTTTCCTATTACGGCATGACCTCGCTGGTCGTGCTCTACATGGTCGGGCAGCTACTGTTGCCGGGCCATGTCGAGAATGTCGCGGGTTTCGCCGGCTTCCGAAGTTTCATCGAGGGGCTGTTCGGGCCGATGTCCGATCAGGCGCTCGCG
>Ga0193742_1001438_pt1 | contig 14315 bp, 9 predicted proteins | sample L2c1metaG_FD_165511 | JGI IMG/M metagenome (GOLD analysis project Ga0193742, IMG submission 165511) | Soil microbial communities from a riparian zone of the East river system, Colorado, United States - L2c1 | ecosystem: Environmental > Terrestrial > Soil > Riparian zone | place: USA: East River... | reverse complement strand
ACCTGCTCGCCCATGAAATTGCCCATCAGTGGTTCGGCAACTCCATCACGGAGGATGGTTGGGGCGATGTCTGGCTGAGCGAGGGCTTCGCCACCTATTTCTCGGACCTTTATGCGGAACATTATGAAGGGCTAGACGCGTTCGTCACCGCGCTGAAGGCCGGACGGATCGGTGCGCTGGCCGCCGAACGCCGCGAACGCGACCCGATAATTACCACCGTCGATGATGGTGATGGTCCGGATCTCAGCCGCGTCCAATATGCCAAGGGCGGCTGGTTCCTCCACATGTTGCGCAATCAGATTGGCTCGCCTGAGTTCTTCAAGGGCATCAAGATCTATTATGCTCGCCACGGGGGCGGGCACGCCACGACTGCCGACTTCCAACGGACGATGGAGGAGGTGTCGGGGCAAGACCTTGAATGGTTCTTTGAACAATGGTTGACGCGCGTCGATGCTCCGAAGCTGGACGCGACCTGGTCTTATGACGCGGAGGCCAAGGCCGTGCGCCTGTCGATCTCCCAACTCCAGCCCGGCGACGCCTACAGGTTGCCCATCGAGATCGGCTTTGCCGACGAACCAGGCGATCCGGTCCAGATCCACAAGGTGGAAATGGACAAAAAGACGCAGAATTTCTCTGTGCCGGCACCCAAGGCGCCGGCCCAACTCTCGCTCGATCCAAACACCAGCCTGCTGGCGGACATGAGCCTGACCCAGCTGGGCCACCCTTAATCGTCCGCGGTGGTCGACGGGGCCGCGAACTAAAGAGGGGAAAGGCGGCGCTTTCCGACAAGGAAGCGCTACCGAACGCCTATGATCGCGATAAGGACCGCCTCCTTCTGACCGGGAAGGATTGGGCGCTTATGTTCGAAGTGACGATGCCGCCCCGATAAGCGGACGGTCGGTTTCGGGATTGCAGCACTGTAAATCTGCGCACGCTCCTACGCTCAACGTCGCCGCATCGATCACAACCGTTCCAATGGCGGCACGACCGGTCTGACAACGCCCTTGGAATTGTACGGCGTATGCCCCAATTATCTGCGGCCGTCCGTTAGAGGCGGAGCAGGAAAGGAATGAGGATGCTTAGACTGTTTGCCGGGCCGGCGCTTGCCGGCGCACTGTGCTGCGCACTCGCGCCCGCGACAGCGCGCACGAATGAGGTTGGATCGGACATGACGGTGACGGGCAAGTTGCGCGGGATCACCCGGATGCAGGTCGTATCGCTCGGCGATCTCGACCTTCGCCAGGACGCCCATGTCGCGCGCGCCGACAGCCGCCTTCGCTTTGCTTCGAAGCAGGTCTGCGACATGAGCGCGACGCAGGATTTGTATCAGAAGCGTGACTATGGCCTGTGCTTCGGGCAGGCGTCGACCAGCGCCCGCGGCGAACTCGGCCGCCACGTGGCGCTGGCGCGCGGCGGCTGACGGCTCAGCCGAGCGGCGGCCCCGGGGGCATCGGGAAGCGCGAGCGCGGCCCCTTGCCCCATTCGGGGGACAGCTTCTTGGGCGTGTACGCCGCGGGATCTTCGAGATACGCGGCGATGCGGCGCGCGCTCTGGCGGTAATAGGCTTGGGTAACCGGATCGGCATCGCTGCGACCGCTCATGCCCGCGCCGAGCTTCGCCAGCGTTTCGAGGATGAACGCACGCGCCTCGGGCGAAGCGGTCTCGCTCGCGCCCAGCGCCATCATCGAATCGAGCGCGACGCCCTGGCTCACCCGGCGCAGCGCCCGCGCCGCGACATCGCCGTCCCTCGGCGCGTTCCATGTGCGCACCAGTACCGCCTCCACCATCTGCGGCAGCGTCAGCGTGTCCGGCTTGCGCGCCTCGAGCGACAGCATGCGGTTCGCGCGGGCCGCGTCGAACATCGGTTCGAACACCAACGCGGCAAGGATGCGCGCGGCCTTCAGCTGATCGAACGCGGCATCGTCGGATAAGTCCTCCAGATTGTTGCCGGGGTCGGGCGTCAGCTGGTCCAGCAGGCTCTCCGGCAGCACCATGTTGGCCGGCTCGACCGCGTCGAGCAGCAGGTCCAACGCATCGCGCTGCATCGGAGTCGGGATGAACTCGGTCGGCGGGATCATGTCGCCTTTGACGACGATGTTCTGGTAGAGGCCGCCGACATATTTGAGCGCGCTTTCAATCGCGTAACGGTGATGGAGATAGACCATCCACAGCCGCGCGTCGCGCAGTGCCCCGATGGGCTCGCCCGGCGTCAGAGCACCCTGTCCATAGCCGGCGAGCATGATCTTGCGCGCGGCCATCGCCTCGCTCAGATTCTCGCCCGGCGTCGCGCGATCGTCGTACCAGGTCCAGCGCGGGTCGGTGTCCGGCACATATAAGAGGCTCTTGGCACGCATCTCTGCAATCACGCCGTCGAGCCCCGTTTTCTCTGCGGTCGGGGCGAAAACGCCATACGCATATTTGACCATCGACGTGTCATAGGCGCCGATCTGCTTCATGAAGCTCTCGGAGAGGTCGAGCTTGCCGTTCACCACCTTCACTCGCGGGGTCGGATATTCCATCACCGACGCGCGATCGTTGAGGCTGGACGCGAAATTGTGCCCGAAGCCCAGCGCATGGCCGAGTTCATGCGCAGTAAGCAGCGCCTGGCGCAGCAGCACCATGTCGCGCTGGCCGGCGGGCATGCCCGCAAAGGCGCCGGGCGTCAGCAGCGCCGGATCCGCCACCGTCACGCCGGTGCCGTCGCCGGACAGGCCGCCCATATAGGCGTCCCAGTAATTGCCGATCGTGCGGATGCGGTGCGTGTCCATCCGCGTCTTCGAGCCGATGATCTCGCCGGTGCGCGGGTCGCGATAGGTGCCGCCGCTGGAAAAGCCGCGTTCGTCGCGGTTGATCCACAGGACATAGGCATAGCGGATGTCCATCGGGTCCATATCCGGCGGCGCATCGACCGCCTGGATCGCGTTGATGAAACCGGCCGCCTCGAACGACTTGTTCCACCACAGCAGCCCCTGCTTCATCGCGGCGCGGATGGGACCGGGAATGGCCGGATCGAAGTAGAAGATGATCGGTTTCGCCGGCTCGCTCATCGCCGCCGACGGGTCCTTCTTCTCGATCCGCCAGCGCGTTACCCAGGAGACGTCGGTGCGCTCGCTGAACGGTTTCGAATAGTCGCGGAAGCGTAGCTCGCTGACGCCGATGCGCGGGTCGGCGTCACGCGGGACATAGCCGGTCGGGGGCTTTAGGAAGCTGTGGTGAATGCGCATCGTCACCGTGCGGGCGTCGGGCGCCACGTTGCGCACCAGCGCGCCGGGCGTGTCGGCGGCGAAGGTGACGATCGTTTCGACCTCACTATTCTCGGGAAAGGCCTTGATCCGCGGCGCGTAAAAGGTGCTCCGCGCGGCATCGAATTTGAAATTGCCCTGGTTGGTGCGGCGCAGCGTCCCTTCGACATTGGCGGCGTCGCGCATGAACAGTGCCGTCGCGTCGACCGTCACCTTGCCGCCCGCGCTCGATTCGATCGGCAGGCTGGCCAGGATCGAGGTGGGGAAGGAGTCGGCGACGCTCTGCGCGGTCGCCGCGCTGCCGCCGGTCGCGCGATAGCCGGTGTTCATCTCGACCACCAGCACGCGATTGCCTGCGCGCTGGAAGCGGATCACCGCCGTATCCATGACGCCGCGGTCGAAGGGCAGCTCGACCGAGCCCCCGCCGGTCGCCGCTGAGACATAATACAGCACGTCCTCGTCGAACGCCGGCACCTGCAGCAGCAGCTTGCCGCGCGCAGTGTCCCAGCTCAGCGGGATATAGCCGTGGGCCAGCACCGGTGTGGCGGCCTGGGTCGGTGCTGCGTTGACCTTGTGTGGAAGCAGTATTCCTGCCGCCGTTAGCGGGATGGACGCCGCACCCAGCAACGCCCGCACCATGGAACGCCGCAGGACGAGCCTGCGCGAGTCGATCTTGGTCATTATTTTCCCCGACAGATGGGGACGCGCCGCTCGCGTCGGCTAACGGCGTGGCCCGGTTGCACCTGCCTTTCCCCGCTCGAAGATGATTGGCACGTTCGAACGGCGGGCAACCTCTCGCAATACGAAGCTGCTCCGAATCTTTGACACATGTGGAAGATTGGACAGCTCTTCTCGATAAATCTTGTCGTATTCGTCTAACGAACTGACGTGAATAAGAATCATGAAATCCATGTCCCCCGAGACGAACCCGCAAAAAGACACCGAAGGGCACTTTACGACTTCACGCTCGAACTCGACGAGTATCTGCTCCGCCTGCGAGCTCAACTCCACCATTACTATCACTGTCCCGGCGAACCCCAGCGCACTGAGCGAGAGCTTGGCGCTGTATCCCTCGATGACGCCCGCCTCCTCCAGAATGCGCCGCCGCCGTGCGACGGCGGTGCTGGAGAGGTTGATCATTTCACCCAGAGCCACGTCTGAGATTCGCCCGTCGTCGGAGAGGGCTTTCAGGATTCGAAAATCGATCGCATCCAGCTCAAGAGGTTCGATATTCATCATTGAAATCCATAAACGAGATGAAATTAGAATCAATACCCTTGATCTAGCCATAATTTTAGTCACTATACACATGACGAATCTGCTAGGCTGGGTTTCTCGGCCGACAGTCGGTGTGCAACCCAGGGGCTGCAATATTTTCGCCGAAGAAGAATGTAGAACATAAGAAAATTTAGAAGAGGATCCTGGCTGGCCCAATCCAATTAAAGATTTGGGGGGCTATAATGGGTTCGTACAATAACCAGTTTCTGGGCGGAAAAAGCCGATCATCGCGCGCAGTGCTGCTGGGAACTGCAGCGATTCTTGCAGTTTCGATGATCTCCAGCATCGCGCATGCCCAGGATGCGCCGCAATCCGAAGAGCCTGTCCCGATAACCCCTTCGTCCGATGCCGATGCGGCCGGGCCCGACATTACCGTCACCGGCTCCCGCATCGTTCGCGACGGCTATGACGCGCCGACCCCGGTCAGCGTGATCAGCGCCAAGGAACTGAAGTCAGAAGCCCCCGCCAACATCTCCGACTTCGTCAACACCCTTCCCGCGGTGCGCGGCTCGGGCACCGCGGCAAGCTCGAACGGGTCGCTGTCCAATGGCGCGGCTGGCATCAACAGTGTCAACCTGCGCAATCTCGGCGCGAACCGCACATTGGTGCTGTTCGACGGCCAGCGTTCGGTTGCATCGACCACGACGGGCTCGGTCGACGTCAACACCTTCCCTCAGGCGCTGATCCAGCGCGTGGAAGTGGTGACCGGCGGCGCCTCTTCGGCCTATGGTTCGGACGCGGTCTCCGGCGTCGTCAACTTCATCCTCGACAAGACCTATACCGGCTTCAAGATCGAATATGAGCATGGCGTCACCACCTATGGCGACGGCTCCAACCACAAGTTCACCGCGACCGGCGGCCGGAGCTTCGGCGACGGCAAGGGCCATATCCTGCTGTCGGGCGAGTATTTCACCCAGAAGGAGATCGACTCGATCGATCGCGACTGGAACGACACCGGCTTCTTCCTGATCAACAATCCGTCGTTCAGCACTGCCGTCGGCGGCAATTGCCGCGCCCCGGCCGGCTATGCCGCCGGCACGCCGATCACCGGCTGCGGCCCCGAATATCTGATCAGCGCCAACACCGGCACCGGCCAGTTCACCCCCGGCGGCCTGATCTCCACCGGGCCGTTGCGCGGCACCTATTTCGGGTCGATCAACCCGGTGACGGGCAGGGCGACGGTCAATCAGCTCAACTTCGGCACCACCAGCGGCCAATGGATGCTGGATGGCGATCTCGACATCACCACTGCTGGCCATCGCAGCAGCGCCACGCTGCTTCCCGGCGAGAAGCGCGTCAGCGGCTTCGGCCGGCTGAGCTGGGAATTCTCGCCCGCGTTCGAACTGTTCGGGCAGGCGGCGATCAGCCACTATAACGGGACGAGCTACTATCAGCAGACGCCCACCACTGGCGTCACGATCCAGCGCGACAATGCGTTCCTGCCGGATTCCGTCCGCACGTCGATGGTCGCCAACAATCTGCAGACGATCCAGATCGGCACCAGCAACATCTTCGCGCCGCCCCAGGGGAGCAACAACAGCCGCCAGGTGATGCGCTTCGTCGGGGGCGGCACCGGCGAGTTCTCGACTGGTTCGCTCAACTGGCAATGGGACGGCTACTACCAGTTCGGCAAGACCGACACCGACGAACTGCTAACTAATGCGTGGCACATCCAGCGTATGGCGGCTGCGACCGATGCGGTGGTCGCTGCGGCCGGCAACCCCGGCGGCTATGCGGCCGGTGCGATCGTCTGCCGTATCAATGTCGATACGAACACGACCAATGACGACCGCGGCTGCGCGCCGCTCAATCGCATCGGCACCAATGGCGCCTCGCCCGAGGCGATCGATTATGTCATGTACAACGGCCTGCAGCCGCTACGCCGGCAGCATCTCAAGCAGCAGGTCGCCGCGCTGAGTTTCTCGACGAACAATTTATTCAACCTGCCCGCCGGACCGGTCAGCCTCGCGTTCGGCGGCGAATGGCGCAAGGAAGAGGTAACCGGCAGCGTCGATGCGCTGTTCCGGCCGATCGTCTCCAACGGAGTCACCATCGGCACCTGGATCTACGGCAACTATCTGCCGACCGTCGGCAGCTTCACAGTGAAAGAAGGCTTCGTCGAAACTATCATCCCGATCATCAAGGGGATGGATCTGAACGGCGCCGCACGCCTGACCGACTATTCGACTTCGGGCAGCGTGGTGACGTGGAAGGCGGGTCTGACCTGGCAGGTGATCGAGGACATCAAGTTCCGCGGCACAATCTCGCGCGATATCCGCGCGCCTAACCTGTCGGAGCTGTTCGCGCCCGGCACCGGCCGCACCAATACGGTCAATGTGCCGCAGCCGGGCGGCACCGTCGCTGCGAACCAGTTCAACGAATCGACGGTGGGCAACGCTGCTCTCGTGCCGGAAAAAGCGCTGACCTACGGCGCCGGGGCGGTGCTGACGCCGACGTTCATCCCAGGCTTCGCCCTGTCAGTCGACTATTACAAGATCGATCTGAGCGGCGCGATCGATTCGCTGGCGGCGCAGACGCTGGTCGATCAGTGCTATTTGCAGAACATTGCCGCGGCCTGCTCGGCGATCTCGACCACTGCTGGGCGCGGCGTCACCACACCGGGCCTCCCCGTCACCAGCATCGAGATCAAGCCGACCAACTTCGTGAGCTTGAAGACCAGCGGCATCGACCTGGAGGCGAGCTACCGCCGCGAAATCGGGCCGGGCAACCTTGCGCTTCGCGCGCTGGTCAGCCGTGCACTCGAAATGAAAACCGACAACGGCGTGACGCTCGCGACAGACTCTGCGGGGCAGAACACCGGCGGCCTCCCCGACTGGACCTATCGCTTCTCCGCCGCCTACGACCTCGAGAGCGGGTTTTCCGCTCAGGCAATCGCCCGCGGGGTCTCCGGCGGCGTCTACAACAACAACTATATCGTTTGCACGACCGATTGCCCGCTCTCAACGGCGGACCAGCGGACGGTGAACACCAACTCGATCCCGGGCGCCTTCTTCTTCGACGTCAACTTCAACTACCGGTTCGAGGTGTCGAACGCGAAGGCCGAAGTTTTCCTGGCGATCCGCAACATCACCGATCGCGATCCGGTATTGGTCGGCAACGGCCCGACCGGCAACAATACGCCTGCTTATCCGCAGACCAACCGTGCGCTTTACGACGTGCTCGGCCGTGTCTTCCGCTTGGGGTTCAGGCTCGCGATCTGACCTCCCGCGCGCGGCCTGCCCACTTATCGTTCCACGTCCGCCCCCAAGACCCCCATTCGATCCGGAGAAAAGACCATGTCTAAGTTCATGATGAAGTCGCTCGTCGCGGCACTTCTGGTCACGACACCGCTCGCGGGCGCGCACGCCAAAGCGTCCGACGCGCTCAAGAAGGAAGTCGCCGCCGGCATCGATGCCCGCGCCGAGCTCGTCCAGGAGATGGTGGATTCGGTGTTCAGTTTCCAGGAGCCGGGCTTCCAGGAATTCCAGACCATGGAGTACCTCACCGGTATCCTTGAGAAGCGCGGCTTCAAGATTGAGAAAGGCGTTGCCGGTATTCCCAGCGCGTGGACCGCGACCTGGAGCAACGGCGATGGCCCCACGGTCGCGCTCGGATCGGACGTGGATGGGCTGTTGGGTTTGTCGCAGATGCCCGGCCTTCCCCAAATCAAGCCGATGGTTCCCGGCGCGCCGGGCCATGGCGAAGGGCATAATTCGGGCATGCCGCTGATTGTCGCCTCCGCGCTCGCGCTCAAGGACGTGATGACCAAGCACAATATCAAGGGCAAGCTGATGCTGTGGCCCGGCGTCGCCGAGGAGTTGCTCGCAACCAAGGCCTATTACGTCCGCGCCGGCCTGTTCAAGGATGTCGACCTCTGCATCTTCACCCATGTCGGCTCGGCCTTCGGCACCGGCTGGGGTGATTCGGGCAACAATGGCCTCGTCTCGGTCGAATATAACTTCAAGGGTCTGACCAGCCATGCGGCCGGCGCGCCCTGGGCGGGCCGGAGCGCGCTCGACGGCGTAGAAGTAATGAATGTGGCGTGGAACATGCGGCGTGAACATCTGCCGCTAACCCAGCGCTCGCACTATGTGATCACCAACGGCGGCGGCCAGCCCAACATCGTCCCGGGCGAGGCGACCGTCTGGTATTATTTCCGCGAGCAGAATTTCGATACGATCCGCAAGCTGTTCGAGACCGGCAACGAGATTTCGGAGGCGGCGGCGAAGGCGACCGGCACTACCGTCACCCACCGCATCCTGGGCTATGCCGCGCCCAATCATGCCAACAAGCCGCTGGCAGAGGCGGCGCAGGCCAATATCGAGCTTGTCGGCATGCCCAAATGGAGCGCCGAGGACCAGGCCTTCGCCAAGGCGGTGCAGGAGGGGCTGAAGTTCAAGGTCGAGCCGCTGAAGACGACGGTCGAGGAACTCTCCACCCCCGACACGCGCGGCCGCTCGCTCGGCGGTGGCTCTGACGATATCGGCGACATCATGTGGACGGTGCCGACGATCACGATCCGCTTCCCGTCGAACATCCCCAGCATGATTGGCCACAACGTCACCGCAGCGATCGCGATGGCCACGCCGGTGGCGCACAAGGGCGCGGTCGCCGGCGCCAAGGCGGTGGCGATGACCGTGCTCGACGCGCTCACCACGCCCAAGTTGATTGCCGACGCCAAGACCTATTTCCGCGACGTCCAGACCAAGGATCAGAAATATGATCCGGTGCTCACGGCAGCGGACCAGCCGGCGATCCACCTCAACAAGGAAGTGATGGAGCGGATGCGGCCCGAACTCGCCAAATATTATTACGACCCCGCCAAATACCCGAGCTATCTCGATCAGCTCGGCATCAAGTATCCGACTTTGACACCTATCAAGGAGTAGATATTCTGTCTGCCGTCTCACTTCCGGCCCATGTCGTTGGGCCGGGAAGCGTGGCGCGCAGCTCCCGTGCACGAGAGCGAAACGCTCTGCGGAATGACGTCGACCACATAGTTTGCAAATTGTCTGGCCGCTGAAAATACACCGGCAACTTACGGTCGGGCGCAGCTGTGCAGCACTCGACTAAGTTGCCGGACCGGAATGCGCCCAAAGCCAGTCGTTCAGCGCGTTGCATGATCCTTCCGAAAGCTACCATTCGCTGTCGGTAGAAGCCCTTATTCTCAACGGTGCCATTGTGCTCTGAACGCGATTTTCCGCGAGTTCGCATGAGCGGGCGGCGCGAGGCCTTGCCCAGCGGCTTATGAAGCCCCAACGTCGCTGGCATGGATCTCGATGCGATGCTCACCCACTATTTCGGCACGACCGATCTGGATGCCATCGGAGAAGCCGATTTCGAGACGGGTATCGAGCGTGCGCGCATCGCCTTCGGTACCGAGCGCGATGCCGGTCGGCGGTTCGCCATCTGGACCTTTCTCCATGCGGTCGGCAGTGCACCTGATCCGGCGGTCGCATTCAAGGACGCGGGGGAGCGAAAGGCGGCCGAGGATTATGCATGGGCCGCGGGGCGGATCGAACGCCTCTGACCGAGCGCATATCCCTTGCCCAGGCACGCCGCATCGCGCTCGCCGCGCAAGGGTTCGGCAAGCCGCGACCAGATGTGATCGGCGCGGGCCATCTACGTCGTACCGTCGACCAGCTTGGGCTTCATCAGATCGACAGCGTGAACGTGCTAACCCGCGCGCACTATCTTCCCGCCTTTTCGCGGCTCGGAAACTACGACCGTGCGATGCTCGATCGCGCCGCGTGGGGTGCAAAACGCGACCGCCGCCTGTTCGAATATTGGGGGCACGAAGCGTCGCTCATCCCGCTTGAGCTGCATCCGCTCCTTCGTTGGCGCATGGCCCGGGCCGACCGCGGCGAAGGCGGCTGGAAGGGGCAGCGCGTTTTTGCCAACGAGCGCCGTCCTGAAGCCGAAGCGATCCTTCGCAGGATTCGCGAGGAAGGGCCGATGGCCGCGTCGGACTTCGCCGAGGGCAAGAGCCAGACAGGCTGGTGGGAATGGGGGCCGACGAAGCGTGCGCTGGAATGGCTGTTCTATGCTGGTCACATCACCACCAGCCATCGGCGTGGCAGTTTCGAGCGCGTCTATGATCTTACCGAGCGCGTCATCCCGACGCGGATACTTGCACTACCGACGCCAGACGAGGGGGACGCGCATCTTGCCCTGGTTGAGCGAGCCGCCAAGGCTCTTGGCGTGGCGACCGAGACGGAGCTGAGGGACTATTTCCGGCTTGGCCTGGAGGACAATCGCACGGCTACGGCAGCGCTGGTGGAGGAGGGGGTTCTCATCCCCGCAAAAGTCGATGGCTGGAGCAAGCCGGCCTATCTCCACCGTGACGCACGCTGGCCTCGCCGGATCGAAGCACGGGCATTGCTCGCGCCGTTCGATCCGCTGATCTGGGAGCGTTCGCGCACCGAGCGGCTATTCGGTTTCCATTACCGGATCGAAATCTACACGCCCGCTGCCAGACGTACGCACGGCTATTATGTCCTGCCGTTCCTTCTGAACGACCGGCTCGTCGCGCGCGTCGATCTCAAGGCAGACCGACAGGCTGGCCGGCTCCTGGTCCATGCCATACACCTCGAGAGCGAAGCTCCCGCGCAAGCGCTTGAGCAATTGGCAAACGAACTGAGCGAACTTGCTGGCTGGCTTGGTCTGCCGGAAGTGCGTTGGCCAGAGGGTGCCGTAGACGCCTCGTAAGCGGTTGTAGTGCTGCTTATTATTTTCTGTTGCGCGCACAATCACAGTCGTTGTTGCGGACCGCTGTCACTCCCCAAAGCGGCCATTCCGCTAGAGCAGCTACGACCCCGCCTTGCGCCAGATCCTGGTCGTTCCTGAGGTGATAATTAGCCCATTAGAAGCGGTCAGACCGCGTAGCGGTTGTTACCGCCGCTAGTGTCCGCCGCGTGGGCCGATGCAAACATTGCCGCCGTCGCCGGGCAAAGCCTGCCATGGCTACTAGCCCTGCGGGACTGTCTGCTCTTCGCTTTTACCTTGCTTCGGTGCGCCGCGTGGCCGCGCTCACTGATCGCCGTGGTCATTTACTGAATGTGACTTCCGCAAATGTGTGTTTTGGCGGATCGCGCGTATTACGCAAGGATGGAAGCATAATCTCGGGAAAGGGCGCGAACTGTTAGCAGACCGGGAAATCGAGCAGACCCAGCATTACCGCAGGTGGCGGCCTGCGTTGATGTCGTTTTTTCTGAAGCGGACGCATGATCATACGGAAGCCGAGGATTTGACGCAGGAAACCTTTGCCCGGGTGTTCGGGGGCGCTGGAGCAAGTACCGGCCTCCATTCGGGGTATATTTTTCAGGTCGCGGCCAATCTGCTGCGCGATCGCGCGCGCCGGCTGAAGGTCCGCGCCGATTGCCACGAGGCGGTGGGCATTCTCTACGGCCAGTCGATCGACTGGCTTGATCCTGAAAAGATCGTTGCCGGGCGGGCGGCGCTGATGAAACTGATCGCCGGGCTGGCCGAATTGCCCGAACGAACGCGCACGATCTTCGTGCTCTATCGCGTGGAGAATATCAGCAAACAGCTGATCGCAGAGAGTTTCGCGATCTCGACCAGTGCGGTCGAAAAGCATGTGACGCGTGCGATGGGACACCTCATGGCCCGTGCCAGGGGCGATGCACGATGACGTATGACACGCACAGTGCCGCGCTGCAGCGCGATGAGCAAGCGGCATCCTGGTGCATGCGCCTGGCCGATGCGCATCTGAGCGCGGAGGAGCAGGCCGATCTGGATGCCTGGATCGCGGCTGATCCGGCCAATGCGGCGGCGTTCGAGGAAGCAGTCGCGACCTGGCAGCGGATCGACGCGACCACCGGCATGCCCGAGATGATCCGCTTCCGCGCCGAGGCGGTGGAAGGATTGCGCCAGGCGAATGCGCGCCGCTGGACGCGGGCCCCGAGCAGGTGGAAGGTTTCGGCGGCGATCGCGGCATGCCTGGCGATGCTGATAGTCGCGGCGGTGCTGTTGCTGGGTGACCGGACGCAAACCTACCGGACCGATATCGGCGAGCGACGCGTGGTGATGCTGGACGACGGCACCCGGCTGACGCTGGACGCATCGACACGGGTGGACGTGCGGATGGAGCGCGACCGGCGGCGGCTGGAGCTGATCGCCGGCCGCGCCAAATTCGATGTCGCGCACGATCCGCTGCGCCCGCTCAGCGTACTCGCGCGCAACCGCCTGACGGTGGCGACCGGCACCTCGTTCAGTGTCGAGCTGCTGCCACGCCAGGTGCGGGTCATCCTCTATCAGGGCAAGGTCGAGGTGCTGGAACAGGCGCAGGATGGCGCAAACCGCAATCTGCTGGCGGAGCGTGCGGACGATGCGGCGCTGACTCCCGGCCACGAGCTGATCGCCTCCACCGCGGGGCCTGAGGTGCGCATCGACGATACCGATGTGGAACGATCGCTGACCTGGGAAACGGGGCTGCTGAGTTTCGATGGCGAACCGCTGGCGCTGGCGGTGGAGCGGATGAATCGCGGCGCAAGGAACAAGTTGGTGGTCGGTGATGCGCAGATCGCGTCCTACGGCATCAGCGGCGTTTTCGCCGCGGGTGATGTGGATGCGTTCGTTGAGGGCGTGAGCGCGATCTATCCGGTTCAGGCGGTGCCAGGCAAGGCGGCTCTCGTCCTCAAAAAGCGCAAGCCTGAAGAGAATGTCGCCCCGCCGGGTGTGTGATCCGGAAGGCCGTGCGTATTACTCCCTTGATCGCAAGCTCATGAAGGGCGGCGGCATGTGGGAGGGATATATATGCTACTGGGTGCTCTGCGCGCACATCTGTTTTCAGCGACCGCAATCGTGGCCGTCGCCGCGTCGGTCCAGGCGGCGCCAGCCGCGGCCCAGGAGCAAGTCTACAGCTTCGATATACCGGCGCAGGATCTCGGCAGCGCACTCAATGCCCTGGCGAGGGCGTCGCGGCAGCAGATCACGTTCGATCCGGAGGCGGTAAGGGGCAAGAACAGCCCTGCGTTGGCGGGGAAATTCAGTGCACGCGATGGCATCCAGCGGCTGATTTCGAATACCGGGCTATCGGTTCGCGTCGGCCGATCGGGCCTGTTCATCGTCCAGCCTGAGGCGACATCGCCCCCCCAGGATACGCCTGCGCCGGCGGAAAACGCGCCCCAATCCGCCGCGAGCGCACCGCCGCCACCCGAGGATCTCGGCCAGGACATCATCGTGACGGCGCAGAAGCGTGAGGAGCGCATCCAGGACGTGCCGATCGCGATCACGGCGCTGTCGTCGGCTGCGCTGGACGACCGCAAGATCGAAGGCGGATCGGAACTGATGCGCGCGGTGCCGAACGTCACCTTCTCCAAAAGCAATTTCAGCATGTATAATTTCTCGATCCGCGGGATCGGGACCAAGGCGATTTCGGCGTCGAGCGATCCGGCGGTCGCGGTCTCCTTCAACAATACGCCGCTGGTGCGCAACCGGCTGTTCGAATCCGAATTCTTCGATCTTCAGCGGGTCGAGGTGCTACGCGGTCCGCAGGGCACGCTCTATGGCCGCAACGCGACGGCGGGCGTGGTCAACGTGATCTCGGCGCTGCCGGGCCCCGATTTTGCCGGCGAGGTGAAGGGCGAGGTCGGCAACTACGAAACAACGCGGCTGAGCGGCATGCTGAACGTGCCGCTGGGTGATACACTGGGCGTCCGCGTCGCGGGCGCGTGGACCAAGCGCGACGGCTTCGATTACAACAGCTTCACGCAACAGCGCGTCAACGGCCGCAATCTCTGGTCGACGCGGGCGACAGTGGAGTGGGAGCCGAGC